>Ga0209287_10001460_pt1 | contig 11743 bp, 7 predicted proteins | sample PPLLak3cmMay2015_2_FD_187255 | JGI IMG/M metagenome (GOLD analysis project Ga0209287, IMG submission 187255) | Freshwater sediment microbial communities from Prairie Pothole Lake near Jamestown, North Dakota, USA - PPLs Lake P8 Core (1) Depth... | ecosystem: Environmental > Aquatic > Freshwater... | reverse complement strand
AGTAGCCGTTGTAAAAAATCGACACCCCATCCCCCCATCCGCCGACCTGCCAGGCGGCCAAGAGGACTCCCGACACGCCGGCCATGTTCGGATAGTGAATCGTCTCCGTCCCGGAGATCGCCCGAGGCGAGGAAAATCCGTTCCCCATCCAGGCGCAATGAAAAACCTGGCTGCCGATCCCGGGTTCATTCTCGTAGCAAAAGAGGACATGCGGCGTCGCCCCGTCGCTGAAGGCCGCTTCCGGATGGATCTGGTCGTGGCCTTCAGGCGCTATTCGAATCGTGGAGCTCCAGCCGGAGCCGTAGCCGGTGCCGCGGAGCGAATAGACCGCCTGGTAGTAATATTCGGCCCGCTCGGAGAAAACGGCGATGACCGTTCCCTCGCCGACGGCAATCTGGGAAAACTTCGCTCTCCGATTATATCCGCTGACGTGAGCCGCTTCCTCCCAACCCCCGTTCACGCGGGACCGGGACATGACCTGTCCATCCCGGCTCCACCAGATGATATAAATATCCCCGGCGCCCCGGGCGGCGATTTTGGCGTCTTCGATCTGGCTTCCGTAACCGATGGTTTCCACGGAATGCCACGAGCCCCCCGCCAGGGTTCGGAGGCGGACGCTCGACCCTTCGGTCCAGACGACATGGACTTGGTCCTGGGCGTCGACGGCGATCCCGCCGACGTTATGCCCTTCGCTTGCCACCTGGCCCGAATTGCTGAGGTTTTCAGGAGACGACCAGGTCTGGCTGCTTTTCGTGTACTTGGCGAACACCATGTCGCCGTTGTGCTCACCCCAGGTCTCGTTCCAGACGACATACAGGTTTCCGGCGGAATCGAATGCCGCCCGGGGAGCCCATGAGTCCAGATTCGGAGAATTGGAGATATTGACGGCCGCCGCGGCCGGACCCGCAAAAAACACGGCCGCCGCGAAAAACGCCAAAAACAAGCGACTGCGCCGCTTCATCGGCTTCCTTACTGGAAGTAGACCTTCGGGCTTTCCGTGCCGCCGTAGCCAAGGGTGACGATGGCGAAGGACCTCTTTTTCTTCATATCCGTGTAGGAGATCGACGTCGAGAACGTGGAGGCGTTGACGGACTTGACCTTGATATAGGCGCCTGTGCCTTCCTTCATGTAGATCGCGTACCCCTGGATGTGCTCGGGAGTGTTGCTCGGGTTGATCGCCCAGGAGAAGTTGTACGTGACCGAGGGGCTCGCCCAGAAGCCGCTGATCGAGATCGCGGCGGTGACGCTCATGGGAATAAGCGGATTGGTCGGCATGACTTCAACCGATTGGTATACGACATTTTCCCGGCCGATGTTGTCGACAACCGTTAGGCGGACGTTGAACGTTCCGGATATGTCATAGACGTGGGTGACAACCCGGCCGGCGGCCGTCCCGCCATCGCCGAAGACCCAGTCATAATTGACTTCCTGGCCGTCCAAGCCGTAGGAGGGCGTGGCCGTGAACGTCACCGACAGAGGCGGATAGCCGGTCGTGGGCGAGTAGGCGAATTCAGCGGTCGGGAGCGGTGTGGCGACAATCGGGTTAAGGGAATACACATAGATATCGGTCCCCATGTCCAGAGAATAGGAGACCCAGGAAGACATCGACACGGCGACGTTGCCGAACATGTCGGCCGCCAAGCCCACGACTTTCGGGGCGTTTCCGGCGATGGTCTGGACGGGCTTCCAGGTACCGCCGATATTATTGCTATAGCGGAAACCATCTCCGCCGTCGCCGGCCCCGGCCTGGGCGGCAACATGAACATTATTGTCTTTATCGACGGCTATACGCGGAAAGTGCTGCATATACATATCCAGGGCGTTTTGCGACTGGGCTCCAGACTGAATCTTCATGGCTTTGATGTTCGTTCCGCCTTCTTCCAGCGGATTGGGATAATCCATCCAAGTGGCAACCGCGACACCGTTCGGACCGGCGGCGATCCAGGGAAGCGCGGCGCTGCCCTCTTCTCCCGGAATCGGCTCTCGGGTATACCAGCCTTCCTCAGCCGTCCGGCTTGAGTAAAACAGCTCGTACGAACCGCTATCCATCTTTTCGATCAGGATGGCGTGAACGGTCCCGTTAGGATCAAGGGCAATGGCACTCTGCTCGCCGTATCCCTGGGCGAGCGGGTAAACGTTTTCCCAAACACCGTTGATCTTAGAGCGGGCGAACGCCCGGCCGCCGGCATAGACGTTGGAGACGACGTGGAGGTTCCCGTACTTGTCGATTTGTCCGCAAGGCTCGAATGAGGCGTCTCCATCAAAAACGGTCTCGATAGCCCCCCAAGTTCTTGTCCCGTGGTCGTAAACCCGGGAAAATGTCGAATTGTTGCTGAGGGTTCCCCATGTCACCAACACATCTCCGGCAGTGGAGACCGCGATATGGGGGCGGTTGGCCTGAATATAAGCGCTATCGGTGACGTTGACTGGTTCGGAGGACGTCGTCCCGTCATAGGAAACGACATAAACGGGCCCGCCATTATTGGGATTGGCATCGCCCGGGACCCATACAACCCAGAGTGTGCTGTCGGGGCCGAAGGCACACTGCGTCCAACGGACGCCATAGCTGGCATGATAGACCACCCGGCCATTTCCCATCTGTTGTCCAAATTGGAACGTTGTCAGCAGAAGGACGGCATATAAACCAACCAGGATTCTTTGCTTCATCAAGCTCTCCTCAGGTCGAATGGAGCCTATTTTCTAAAATAGACACTCTATTTTGCCAGGGAAAGAGGGGGGTTGTCAATCGAAATATTCGCCTTAAGTTCTTTTCTCTCCTCACGTTTTTATGTTATAGTAGGTGTTACGATGCGATTATTATGGAGACGACTCTGCCCGGCCGCTATATTTTTAGCCGGAATCTTCTCCTTATTAGCATCCCCGCAATCCGTCTTAGCCAAAAATTTCGATCCCGTTTTTTCCCGGCCGGTCGTCGTCGGGGAAAAAACTGTTTATTATCTGACCCGGTCGGAAGATGGGAGCTGGGCTTTGACTTCGCGGGAAATCGGATCCTCCGCCAACCCGGTAACTGTTCCGCTGCGTCTGGATACGACCTACGCCGACCTTCGCCTCTTTGTTGATAACCGCGACACTCTGTGGCTGGCCGGCGAAGAGCTTCAGCCGGGAGAAGTCATGATCCGGCTTGGGCGCCTGGACAACCTGGGCTTCGCCGAATCCCGGATGGTCGGCATCCCGGCGGGCTGGAACGGCCAGGCTGACCTGGCTTTCCCCAATTCAGCCGACCCTTGGATCGCCTGGCGCCACAAGTCGGGCGCGGGCGAAGACATCCTGGTCGAAGATACGGCTTCCGGCCTGAGATGGCGCCTCTCCTCCCCCGGCACATCCGCTCTCTCCTCTCCCCGAATCCGGGCCGACCGAACCGGCGGGATTTGGGTTCTTTGGACGGGCTTGAGCGAAGGCCGGTACATCGTCGCCGGCCGGCGATTCGACGGCCGCAGCTGGTCGGACGAAGTCCGGATCGACGATAACGGCGACCGGCCAAGCATCCAGCTCGAAGCCGGATCGGGCCGGGATGGAATTCTCCGGATCGCTTGGTCGGCCTATGACGGCCGCTTTTACAAGATCCGGATGTCCGAGTGGGCCGGCGTTGCCTGGTCGGAGCCCCATGATCTGACCGATCATTCCGAAATGGAATCCTCCCCTCGGATCGTCGGATGGGGCCGGGAGACGGAAGCCGTCGTCTGGTCCGGCCTGACGGCAACGAACAAGCGGCTTCTCGCCCGGATTTTAAACGACGGGCAACCGGCCGACCCCTTCGTCGTTTCCGATGCGACCGAAACGCCCCATTTCGAAGCCGTCGGAACGGACCAAGGGCTTTTTACAATTCAGGAAAACCGGGGAGGATTCCGCATCGGCACCCTCCGGAAAGAACGCTTTCAAAAAAGGGCGTCTTCTCCCGTAGACCGGGCCAACCGGCCTGTTCCCCCGGAGGACCAGCCCTCCGGACTAACCATCTCCGCCCGGCTCGAATCCCAATACATCGGCTTCGGCGACAGTATCACCTTCGGATATATCAACCGGGAGGAAGCGCCGGACAGGGGATATATTCCGCGCCTGGACATCAAGCTCGACGCCGCCTTCGGACCGACAACCGTCGTCAATGCCGGCGCTCCGGGCGAATACACGATCGAGGGCCTCGCCCGGATCGATTCGGTCCTGGCCGCCCAGCAAGGCCGCTATCTTCTCCTGATGGAAGGGACCAACGACGTCAAGTACATCTACACCGAAATCGAAACGTCGCTCTATAACCTCAAGGAAATCTGCAAGCGCTGCCTGGCCGCCGGCGTCATGCCGCTGCTCGCCACCGTCATCCCCAGGCGGGACGACATCTGGGAATACGAATACTACCAAGGGCGCCACTACGAGCTGGAGGCTGGCATTCGGGCCATCGCCCCGCAGCTTCTCATCCCGTTGGTCGAAATGGAGCAACCCTTCAACGATTACCCGGGGGGCCCCGACAACCTCCTGTCCGATTACGTCCACCCGAACGAAACCGGGTACGTGATCATGACCAACGTCTGGTACGCGGCGATCCGCGCCCTGCCCTTCCCTCCCGTCAACATCGAGTTTCTGACAAAATCCAAATCCTCCGGGCAAACGCTCGGGACAGGGGACGCCCGTCTTTCCGGCGTTTCCGCCGTCGCCCGCCTCCTGACCTGGGAAGCCAATCCGAAAATCGCGGATATCGATTCCATCAAGGGATTCCGGATTTACCGCAAGAAAGCCGCGGAAAGCGTTTCATCGTTCGCTTTAATCGGTCACGTCGAGGGCGTCTTTGCCTATTTAGACCGCTCCGTCGACGGAACGACCGTTTACGACTACATCATCACAACCGTCACCAAAGACAATGTCGAAGGTGCGGGCTCGGCGATTGCTCGCCGATAACTTACCTTGGAGGCCGTTATGACATTTTTGATCCGTCGCATGGGCCGCCCCATCTTTCTGCTTTTATTGGCGTTGGTCGCCGCCCCGGTCCTGAGGAGCCAGACCGCCGCCGACCTGAAGGAAGTCTCTTTTCAAAAGGACGGCAGCCGGCTCAACATCCTGCTGAAAATCGAAGGGACGTATACGGTCGAGGCGTCTTTCCTCCCCGCCCCGCCCCGGCTGGTGATTGACTTGACCCCAATCTCCCGGCTGCAAGTTCTGCCCTATACCCAGATCGACGATATCGGCGTCCTCGACATCCGGACCGGCCAGTTCAAGCCGGACACCGCCCGAGTTGTCTTCGACCTCAGCCAGAATGTCCCGGCCTACAGCGTCACCCAAGTCGCCGAAGGCTTGCGGATCTCCTTCTGGTACGAGGGGGAAGTTCCGCCGATCCAAGTCCCGGTCAAGGAAGAACCGGCCCAACCCGCCTTGAAATCGACCGTCTCCGCGGCGCCGGCCACAGACCCGTCCATCGCCGGCCGGTCGAATTATTTCATCACGGCCCGGGCGGGCGCATCCCTTTTCTTCGGCTCACATCTCGTCATCCAGAAAAGCTTCGATCTTTACGGCGAGACCGCGACGCTGGACGAAACATACGACTCCGGCCTCTCCCCGGTCTATGAAATTCAAATCGGGAAATACTCCGGGAAGGCCAAATTCGGTTTCGGCGTGGCGTTCTGGTCGCACAAGCAGAAGCCCCTCATCACGGCGGACCTGCCTCATCCTTTTCTCATGAACGCGAACCGGACGGTCGAATTCGAAGCCGAAGACGTGAAGAATCCGATGTGGAACTTCACCCTGTTCGCCCTCTTCACGTTCGCGAAAACGGAAAAAATGACCTTCTCGGTCGGCCCGATTCTCGGCTTGACGAAAGGGACCTATCAAACCCTGAGCGACTTCACCCTCGAAGAGAAATCCCCCTTCACCGCGGCCGACGTCGCGATTTCGGAGTATGTCTTCTACGAGGACCTCTACTCGGAGCTCCTCTTCGGCGGGCTCTTCAACCTCGAGTTCCGGTTGGGCAATCATTTGAGCCTGTCCGCCGACCTGCGGGTGATCTATGTCAATCCCGTCCTCGCAAGCATCAACCAGCGGGCCAACCTCCTTCATATTCAGCCCCTGATCGGTTTTCAATATAATTTCTAACCTGCATTATGCACGAGTCGAGATGGCTGCAGTTGCAAGGCGCGAAGGGTGATGCTGTGCTAGTCGCACTGCGAACCCTTCGCAACGAAGCAAATGCGGCCATATCGGCTCGCCCGAAGGGTAAAAACTCAGGTTTTGTATCTTAATGAAAACAAAAGAAATAATTGACTCTCAAAAATTTTTATGAATAATGCAGGCTAAGGACGTTCGGCGAGAAGGAGAGCAGCTTGTCTCAACCTAAAACGCGGGACATAAGGCCGGCCGAAAAATCGAGGCGGCGGAGGCGGTTCGCTCCGCTCGCCGCGGCGGTTCTCGTCCTGGGTCACGGCTTGGGTTCGGCATTCGCTCAGGCCGATATCCCACGCCAGGGGACCATCGAGTTCTTTTCCGGGCAATACGGAATCGCCGACCCGCTGTTCAAGACCGTCTACCAGCCCGGCGGCTCGATCCAGGGCCTGGGTTTCACCGCTGCCCTGGCGCCCTACATCGATTTTTACTTCGACCTCAAGCTCATGGCTAAGAACGGCCTCCTGTCCCATTCCCAGGAGGAATCCGATTTCGTCCTTCTCCCGATTTCCCTCGGCTTCCGCGGAGCCCTGAGCGTCGCTTTTTTTAGGCCGTTTATCGGCGCGGGTTTCGATTACTTCGCCTTTCTCGAGAGCAATCCCATCGGGACAATCACCGACCGGGCCACGGGCTGGCACGTGACCGGCGGTTTTTACCTCCAATTCGGAGAGCGGTTTCCGATCCTTCCGTTCTTCAGAATGAAACAAACCTTCGTCAAGGCCGCCGCCGGAACCGGGACGATCAACCTCGGCGGCTTCGAGTGGGGAGGCGGACTGGCGATCGCCTTCTAAGAGCTGCGGCCGCCTCGACCTAAAGCCAAAGAAAATGAAGGTTCTCCTCCTCCATTGCCCGGGCGATCAGATCTACCTTCACGATTACTACACGAGCTATTCCTCCAAGGCCAACTATTACTGGCCGCCCTCAGACCTCGTCCTTCTCTCGGGCGTTCTCCGGGAATTCGACCTGGCCGTGATCGACGCGGTAGCCGATCGATTGTCCGGGGACGAATGCCTCGCCCGGATCCGGGAATTCCAACCGGAGGCCGTCGTTTTTACCACCGGGACGGCGACCTGGAAGAGCGATTTCGCTTTTACCGCCCGCATCCGGGCGGAATCGAAGGCCAAGATTCTGGCTTCCGGCTCGATCTTCCTGTTCGAAGCGGAGCGCTTCCTGGGGGCCGCGCCTCACGTCGACGCGGCCGTCCTGGACATCACCAGCCCGGAGATCGCCGCTTACATCGAAGGGCGGGACGAAATCTTCACCGCCCTGGCGGTGCGCCGGGACGGAAAGGTGTCCCGACCCGAAATTTCCCGTCCGGCGTCGAAGTTCGACATTCCCATCCCCCGCCACGAGCTCTTCAACCTCCGGGTCAACCGGAGCCCGCTGGCCCGGTATCGACCGTTCGCCCTCGTCGTCACCTCGATCGGCTGCCCGTTCGGCTGCGTGTTCTGCGTCGCCGGGGCGGTCGCTTATCGCTGGAGGAGCTTGGAGGGAGTTCTGGCCGAGCTGGAAAGCTTGAAAGCGCTGGGGATCCGGGAAATCATGTTCAACGACCCGACCCTGACCGTCTCGAAAAAGCGCATGATGGACCTTTGCCGGGAAATGGAAGCCCGGAAGATGGGCTTCTCCTGGATCTGCAATGCCCATTTGACCACTCTCGACGACGAGCTGGCCGCGGCCATGAAGAAGGCCGGCTGCCACACGGTCATGATCGGCGTGGAAAGCGGCCAGGAGGAGATCCTGGCGGCCACGGAAAAGAAAATCACCCGGGAAAAAGCCCTGGCCGCATTCCGCATCTGCAAGAAGCACCGGATCCGAACCCTGGCTTATTTCATCATCGGCCTTCCCGGGGAGACGGCCGATTCGGTCGCCCGGACGATCCGCTTTGCCAAGGACCTCGACCCCGATTTCGCTTCGTTTACGGTCCTCACGCCCGATATCGGCTCGCCTCTCCGGCAAAAGAGCATCGCCGAAGGGCGGCTCGATCCGAACGTTCTGCTGTTCGACAGCACCTGCCCGCCCGTGTTCAGCTCGGGAGCCCTCTCCCAGGAAGAGCTCTGGAAATTCCGCCAGAAAGCGGTCCGCTCCTTCTATCTTCGGCCGGCGTATCTTCTCAAGCAGCTCGGCGCGGTCCGAAGCTTCAAGGACTTTCTCTATCTCCTGGAGCAAGCTCGGGCGATGTTCTTCCGCTGACGATCCGAGTGCGATTGACGGATTCCGAACTCTTCCGTTATAGTACGGGCCATCATGTCCTCCACGCCGAAATGGGCCCGGGTCGCGGTTTTCCTGCTGATCCTCGCCTTGGCCGCCGGAAGCCGGTTCTGGGGACTCGGTTGGGGCCTGCCCCATACCTATCACGTGGACGAAAACTGGTTCGCCGGCAAAGCCATCAAATTTCTCGGGGGCAACCTCAATCCCGAGTTTTTCCATGTCCCCACCCTCCACATGTACTCCCTGGCAGGCCTTTGGGGAATTTACTACCAGGTTGAAAAAGCCTCCGGAAACGCCCGCTCGATTTCGGAATTCACGGATACCTACATCCAATCGCCGAGCGTCTTTTACCTGATCGGCCGGGCTCTCTCCGCCTTGATGGGTATCGGGACGATTCTTCTCCTTTTTCTCCTCGGGAAGAGGATGTTCGGCTTCCGGGCCGGGGCGATCGCCGCCTTGCTTCTCGTCTTCGGGCTGGACCACGCCCGGATCTCGCACGACATGCTGCCGGACGTGCCGATGGTTTTTTTCCTGGTTCTAGGCTATCTCTTCATCTGGAACATAGCCGAAAAGGGCCGGACCAGGGACTACCTCTGGGCCGGCGTCGCCGCCGGCCTGGCGATGACGACCAAGTACGGCGGGATGATGCTTTTCCTCCCGCTTTTCATCGCCCACCTCTACCGCGTCCGGCAAGACAAACGCCCGGTCCGGGAGATCATCCTGAGTCCCCGTCTGATCGGCGCCGGTCTGATCTTTCTGGCGGTCTTCGTGATCGGCAGCCCGTACATCGTCCTCGATTTCCCGACCTTCAAAACTGATTTCCTGTGGCAGAGCAGCCACCTGACCTCGGAAGGCCATTTCGGCGACCCGGCCGGCGAGTCCGCCCTCCTGTTTTACCTTCGATATGGATTCAAGGAAAACGTCGGAGCGATTGCCCAATTTCTCGTCCTCGGGGGCATCCTCCTGGGCTTCGCCCGCCGCCGGAAGGCCGATCTGATCTTGCTCTCGTACCCGCTGCTCCAGTTCGCAATGATCTCGACGTGGAAAATTCGGGCCACGCGCTACCTGTTCCCCATGGCTCCGTTTTTCATCCTCATCGCCGCTTTCTTTTTTGACGAACTTCTCCGCCGGGGAGACCGGATATTCGCCCCGCCCGGGGCGGACAGGAAACGAAGGATCGCCTGGGCCGCGGCGGCGGTCCTCCTGATTGCCGCGGTTCTCGCCCCGGCGGCCGTCCGTCTCTGGAAGCTCGATGCGGCCCTGGCCGGTCTCGATTCCCGAACCCGGGCCAAACAGTGGATCGATTACAACCTCCCGGCCGGGACCTGCTTGGCGATTGATTCGTACGGGCCGCCGATCTCCCGAACCCGATATCCGATCTTCACCGAGCACGCCTTGAGCGATCTCGACATGGAATTCCTCTCTTACTCCGAGGTCGATTACGCGGTCACCGCCGACACCATGTCCGGCCGGTTCCTTGAATATGCCGCCGCATTTCCCAAGGAGGCCGCCTTTTATCGGTCTCTCGAACGGGAAGGGAACCTGGTGAAAACCATCGAGCCCGGCTTTAAGGAATCCCACCAAGAGTTGCACATGCCGGAGCTCAAGATCTTTCGGCTCAGCCGGGCGCCGGCGTCCGGATTCCCGGTCAATTTCCGCTCGTATGTCCAAAACGTGACGCTGCGAAAAGCCGGCGATCGTTGGGAAGTCGAGACGGCCGTCACGGTCGAAGGCGGCCTCGGAGTCAGGGAACGGCCGGAGAATCTCTATCTGAAGATCTCGGACGGGACCGGCCGGGAATTGAGCCGGATCGTCCTCAAGTCCGGCCCTCTTCCGGTGGACGGAAAATGGACTGCGGAAACATCAGCCGTCGTGCCCGACATTCCCGAGGGAGCGACGATCGACCTCGGCTACGAATACGTCCTCGCTCCCAATCCGGTCGCCTATCCCTTGGATCGGCCGTTTCGCAAGGAATACCGTCTGCCGGGGAGCTTTGACCGGGCGGCCAGGTTGGCCGGCCTATGGACGGCCGGCTTCTGGTTTGCCGCCGTCCCCGGACCGGGCGGAGACTATTTCCAAACGGCGACCCTGTCTCCGGGCGAAGGCGGGCCGGTTCTCAGGAGCCGCGTCTTCGGCCCGGCTCTTCGCTATGGCGATTCCCGGATCGTCAATCCCCGCATTCTTGTCCGGGACGCAAGTGGAAACGACGTGAGCAATCTCCTCGTCTTCTCCGGCCGTCTCGGCGCGTTCGAAGCCGACGCGCCCGGCCCGGCCGAAGCGGAAATCAAGCTGGCGCATCTTCCCCCGGGATTCCGTCTTTTCCTCGGCCGCGACGGCGGTTCGATCCGGACCGCGCCCGAGGCCCAGACGGGCCCCAGCTTCCTGGAACTCCCGCCGCTTCCGGGATCGGCCCAAACCTCCGTTCCGAATGTGATATAATTTCCGGTCGGCAGATGAGCAAAGCCAAGAGACGGAAATCGGCCGCCAAAGCCGCGGGTAAAGCGGAAAAGAAACGCACGTTTCCCCTTTCCGAAGCGGCCGGAATTCTGCTCATTTTCGCCGCGATCTTTCTCCTGATCTCCCTGGTCAGCTACAATTCCCGCGATCCCTCCTGGGCCAGCGCCGCGCCGGCGGGAGCATCCATCGCCAACTGGGCCGGGCGTCTCGGATCGGAAACCGCCGAAACGTCCTATTTCCTTTTCGGCCTGGCCGCTCTCCTTCTGCCCCTGGCCGCAGGGTACTTGGGCCTCCGGGCGGTCCTTCATGGAAACCGCCGGGCGATCTTCATCAAAGCGGGACAGTTTCTCCTGCTCCTGCTCATCCTTGGTCCGCTCCTGGACCTTTTCTTCCAAGAAGTCTCCTGGGGAGGCAAGCGAATCCCCATGGGCGGAGTCGTCGGCAAACTCCTCGTCTCGTTCCTCGCCGGCTTCCTCGGCAGCACCGGCACGCTCATTTTCCTTCTCGCCGCGGCTTCGCTCTTCGCCATCGCGATCGGCGGATTTTCGTTTAAAAAAATGTTTTTAGGCATCGGCCGGATGTCCCGGTTCACCATCGCCGGAGTGAAGATCCGGATCCCTAAACGCCCGAAACCGGAAAAGCCGGTCCGGGAGGAAAAACCGGAGAAGAAGCCGCCGTTACGGAAGAAGGACAAAGAAGAAGAAAAAGCCGTCGCCGAGCCGCCTTCCGGCCCGAAAGCGGAACGCCGGGAGTCGCCGCCTCCGCCGTCACGCGATTGGGGTTGGCGGCCTTGGGGGTGGCGAACAGCTCATCCACGACGGGCCGGATCTTTTCGCGAATGGGCACCAGCACCTGGGCGCCGCCAGGGGTCTCTGTGGGGATCACCATGTCATATCCAATCACCACAGACCTGATC
>Ga0209287_10001459_pt1 | contig 11747 bp, 14 predicted proteins | sample PPLLak3cmMay2015_2_FD_187255 | JGI IMG/M metagenome (GOLD analysis project Ga0209287, IMG submission 187255) | Freshwater sediment microbial communities from Prairie Pothole Lake near Jamestown, North Dakota, USA - PPLs Lake P8 Core (1) Depth... | ecosystem: Environmental > Aquatic > Freshwater... | reverse complement strand
TTCTGATGGGGTATACGAAGGAGGGGTTGTTGAAATACCGTATCTTTGATGAGATCGCTATCCCGCTTTGGATCGTTGGAAGTCCTGGTGATCGTCGTATGCTTGCGGTCTGTTCGAATCTGACCCCAAATCAGAAGATCTCTGAGATAAGCTTCAGACTCGCCCAGTGTTTCCACTGGGATCTTCATCTGATCTATATCGTTAACATCGGAGAGCCTCTTGCGTTTGATGAGTCTGCGCAGCGTTTTGTGAAGAGATCTGTATCTGAGTTACTTGATGAGGGTCAGAGGTTTGTGGACGCGATGGGGAAGAAAGGGATCGCTGCCCAGCTGATGACCGGGGGTTTTCAGGAGACAACACTTCATACTGCAAAACAGCTTAACCCGGGTCTGGTGGTCATGGGTCAAGAGCAGAAGAGGTATGATCTCCTTGGGTTTGCCGTGAAAAGCATGAGCCACAGGATTGTTGAAAAATCCAAGTATTCGATGTTGTTTCTGCGGTAAAGCCTGGTGATGCTTTTTTGAAAAAAGAAATCCTCCAGCGTTGAACTGGTTGCTTTCAGAAAAGATATGCGAGTCTAGACAGCATTCCGTAGTCTTGCATGCGTCACTGAGTAGTTTACGTAAGATGGCAAGCATCGACTCTAGCTTACGGATGCGTTTCTTAGGTTCTTTGATCTCTGAATTTACGTCTGGTTCGTCTTTGTCCAAGTTACCAAGGTAACAAGGGTGGGAAAAAGAATGTTGGCAGCAGAGGGAATAAAAAGTACGAAAGGAACAAAGAAGAAAAGGGGCTTTGTTTTTGTTTCGTATCTTTCATAATATCAGAGAAAATATTGGAATCTTCTCCTGTCAATGATTTTTATCATGTAGAATCGATGATTATGAACGGCTGTTACCCATTTTTTAGGAAGAAGATATGTTTTTAAGCAAGGCCGTGTTCTTAAAAAAGAGAGAGGCGAGCGACGTTGAGAAAGGGAGTCGGGTGGATACTTGTAGGGCTGTTGATCCTGATTGTGCCTGCAGTGGTCATCTCAGGGTATCAGACGATCGGGCCGTATTATGAGTGGAACTATGAGGTGCATTCTCATATGTTGAATGCGTATTATGCGAACAGCCCAGAACTGATGATCACAGAGCTGTCCGCCTGTGAGAATGGGATGAGGGACCTTGGGTTGACCCCTGATTTGTTCGGTGCGTGGCTCCCCTGGGAGAAAACCCCGGACATCCGCATGGACTATCAGTATAACCATCTCGACGCGATCATCAATCGGACCAAGGCGGTCATCGAATGGCGGAACCTGACGTATACCACGAACGGGTCTGCTCCTGAGACACTCGGGGATGTGTACAATGAGAAGATGGATAACCTCCGAGGGTTCCTGGTCGAAGATGGTTGGTCTGATTGGATCAGCTACCAAGCATTCTTCGTCAACGAGTATCTCTGGCTGGTCATCTGGGATGATATCCTGTGCTGGTTCGTGTACCTGCTGGGGTTTGCTGTCATCATCGGTGGGATCGTACACATGAAAGGAGGCGTTGGTCGCTTCCGGAAGAGAAACAAAACAATCTAACATGCTGATGTGAGTGTCAGATCCAGTTCTCCTCCAATTTTTTATCACTTTCTCCAAAATGGTGAGGTGCTGAAGAAACAGAGAAGCCTGAGGGGGATTTTGGTAGTCTCATCCGGGAAGCGCTCTCTATGAATGTATCCTCTGAATTGCGACCCGGGAAGGAAAAGATGTAAAAAGTGACATGGTATAAGCATGAAGGAGACGTGACACCATGAGAATCGGAAGTATCAAGGAATATATGTGTAGGGACTGTAAATATTTTGAATACTCTGGAGAGTATGCTGGTGAAGGATTGTGTCGTGCAAGTGGGTATAAAATGAAAAACGAAATCCCACTTTTTTATGCAGGGGCTGAGGAATTAAAGAGTAAAGGTGAACAGATACCTATATTTGTTTGTAAATACCATAAACAGGAGCGGATAAAGAAAAGATCCTATGAGGTGAAAAAAAGATAGGTTCAGATGGACTACAAGAGTCGTCTCCTCCATCTTGTTATTGTTTCTTTGGATAATGTTTTTAAAGAAGTATTTATTTTGATATTGTAATACGACAGGTTATACAAATGAAGAAAGTTGGTTATTCGACAGTGGACGAGATAGTTGACGACATTCTCAAAACATGTCCGTCTGTTTTACAGGATTCTGCTAGGAAAATGACTGCTGATGAATTTCGTGTTTCCCAATATTTTAACCTTGGGATGACCATCAGGAAAAAATATTTTTATGGGAATTCCAAGCGAGAATCTCTTGTGAAAAGTTTAGGGAACAAAAAAGAGCACAGGTTCCTTGATGGAGAGGTTTTCTCACGTATCGTTTTGGAAGCATTATGGAAAAAAATCACAAAGGAAAGTAAAAAGCAGTCATGTGATGAGAAGAAATAGGTGAGTCATAGCTGGTTGGTTTTTATTGAATCAGAAGAGTATGATACTGTGGGATGTGTTATTTTTTTACAGGAAAAAGGAAGGGATTGTATGATTTGGTCCATGTCTGATGTCGAGGAAACAGATAACTGTGATGGAATCTGTGATGATTGCAGGTTATGTAGTATCATTGATAAGGATATCCCACCGAATTTTTAGGCTTTTTTCTCCATTGCAGATAAATATCTTTTATCTGTGGTTTTATAAAGGAATACTTGTTTTCAAACTGTAGCAAAAGGAGAATAAAAGATGAAGAAGCACATAACAATACTAGGAGTCTGTCTACTTTTTATAACACTTTCATTCAGCGGTTGTGAGCTCCTTGAGGAAGAGGCAGATTATATCACTGTTGTTGTCGTGGCTGATGTACTCGTGGGTCTTCTTGATTATCAGGGGTATCCCTTAGAAATCGATTTCGCTGAAGGTGTCCCTATCCAAATCACAATGACCAAGGCTGGCGGTGAACGAACAATAGTAAACAGAGTCACTGACGTGGCAGGTTCAGTTGATGGAGCTACAGGTACTTTTAAAGTCTATAAAGAGCAACCTGTCGAATGCATTGCCACTGCAACAGGTTCATACAAGGACTATGCACCCGTGGCACCAGATTATGACACACTCAGCTGGGAACAGATTGATGCTGCCGCTGATTTCGGAGGGACTTACACCTGGACGGTTTCTTTATTTATCCAGTTAAAGAAAACAGAACCATGATGTCTTGTACAACTTTTTTATCACAACATCTATTAACTCCACTGTCTTTTTCTCATCGAGAAGTATGGTAGAACGAGAATGGAGAACACTGGATGCTGCAGCAAAAAAAGTATGGCGAGTGAAAGGAATCATTCTTTTTGGCTTGCTCTGGATGTTCCTGTCCCTTGCAACTCTTTTAGGATGGTATTATACATCTTCATCTGATCCTGATAGGGATATCCTCCTCTGGGTTTTTCTGATTGGAACTATTGTCCTTGTTTCACTCTTCATCGTGTATAACATCTGGATTGTCATGTATTTCCCGCGATACCGGTATGCTCTTGGTGATGAAGGGATCCTCATTCATCGGGGTATCTGGTGGAAATACAAACGGACGATCCCGTACACACGGATACAACATATCAGTGTTGATCAAGGTCCAGTTGAACAGATGTTTCACCTGTATCGAGTCAATTCGTATACCGCCGGGACCGGTTCTATGGGTGGAGCAAGTGCCGGGAGTGGTATCACGGGGCCTGAGGGACAGATCCTTGGTGTGCGAAACCCAGATCCACTCAGAGAGGAGATATTTGCGCATGTGATGCGATCTCGCATGGGTGATGGGGTCAATGATGTTCCTGAACGGGGAGTTGCTTCGGAGATGCTTGAGGAGTTACGGGCGATTCGAAAGAACCTTGAAAAGAAGTGAATGACCGGATTCGATGCATTTTTTTTTTTAAAAAAAAAGAATATGAGGGAGAGTTGTGTACTGGGTGAGCATACCGGTTTTGAAGATGGTGAAGGATTGGATAGCGGCTGATTTTGAGACCTGGGAGAGGGTCATGAACAATAAGGATGAGGTGAGTTATCGTGTTACCGTTTTAGAGGACGAAGGAAAGAATAAGGGATCAAGAAAGGTCAAGAAATAAAGGAAGGAAAAAGGAAGAAAGAGGGGGATTCTTAGTATCCCATCAGATGTCTAAGGATTGGGAATGCATGCGGGAAACGCGCCAGCAGCTTCATCACACACTGCATCAACGACGGAGTATACAAAAACGGCATGACCACAGAGAGCTGCCCGTAGCTGCTTTCCATACCTGCCGTGTCTTTGGCTTTTGCTTTAATAACATAGGTTCCTTTTTTCGTCCAAGTATGGGACTTGGTGATAGTCTCAATTGATGCGTATGGGCCAATCCAGCCGCTGTTTGTGCCATCACCCCAATCAATCCAATAGTACACCTGATCAGCATCAGGATCAGTCGCCATGAAGAAAAAGTGAGTTTCAACATTTATTTTTCCTTCAGACGGACCAGTAACACATGGTGTATTTGGTGGAAGATTTGTATTTGTTTCTGCATAATCAAATAAGGCATCACAAATGACTGTAAGATCTGACTCACCATTACAAAGAACAACTACACCGATATGCGTGGTTGGATCAAAACACATCATCGCTCGAGCACCAAAATCCGCACCATTATGTCCCCATACGATTCTACCACCGATGGTATTTTTCCACCATATTAGACCAATATTTGGTTGAAACGGTACCTGTGGAGTCAACATCAATTCAACGGTAGTATTTTTTAAAATCTCCTGTCCGTTGAACCAGCCATTATTGATAAACATCGTTAAAAAATGAATAAGTTGAGAGGCACTGGTCCGTAAATCCCCGGCGGGGACATCCACATATCCGATATGACCATAGGGTACGAATTCGTCACCATCCCAATGATACGGCATGGCGATATGAGAAACATTGAGATCACGTAAATACCAAGCAGACTCATTCATATCAAGGGGAGCAAACAGATTAGTCTGAACATACTCTGTGAAATTTACCCCTGAAATTTCTTCTACTAAATATCCAACCAATGCCACAGCGATATTACTGTAATCCCAATTCGTCCCTGGCTCCCACGGACAAAAATTATTCTTTGCATCGTAGTATAACCCACCTGGTACAAGATATTCCTCAAGGAACGTCTGAAAAGGAATGGGTGCATCACCTACAAAATAAAATAAATACTCCCAGTTATCAGTAATACTTGAAGAATGTGTCAGAAGCATATGAAAAGTGATATTGGTTGAAGGATACAGTGGATGGGTGACATTGTATGGGAGGTATTGATTGATTGGATCAGACAAATTCACAAGCCCCTGATCATACAGCTGCATCAACGCAGTTGCTGTAATTGTCTTTGATACAGAAGCAATTTTAAATAACGTCTCATTTGTAACGGTACTGTTTTCTTCGATATCCGCAACACCATAGGCTTTTTGCCACAGGACCACATCATCCTTCACAACAGATGCAGATAAACCTGGAAGATGGGTGTTGTGCATTTTTTCAAGGATAAAATCATCCAGAGCATCTACGGTTTTCAAGGAATATTTTTCTGTAAGAGCCCCCCCAACAACAACTGTCGAGCTGACCATGAGAAGAAAACAAACAAGTATACATTGTATATTTTTTTTCATCTACAACCACAGCATATGAATCAAAAACCAATCATTATTAACTTTTATATAGATATGTTGGACAAAAAGAAAAAAATCATCCATCGAGCTTTATTCTTTCATGAACGATACAATTGTGATACCGATAGTACCAGAGCGAGACACTGCTCGTCGACGGTTTGAAAACCCTTTTGCAGTCATCTGTTCGGTCGATAGATCCTCCTATATAAGTTCACTTGTGGTACCTTCCTGACCGGATTTGAGATGAGCCAGCTAAAAAAAAAAAAGAGAATGTTCATCTGGATTTCACAGGATTTATTTGGTTAGGGACTCGGAAAATCATAGAGTCGGATACCTAACAATTGCACTGTACCTTCGATGATGAAATGCGTTAAATAATACGAGTCAGCGTCAGGGATGTATTCTCCAGTGAACCCCACCATTGCAATCGAGGGATCATGAATCCCTTCATGCTGCCATAGGATCGTACCATCTTTTTTATCATACACGGTAATCAGTGCATCGTTTCCAAAAACGAAATAGGAATAGAATCCAAAAGAAACCTCATGTGAATCTGGTGATTGTTTCCATGCTACTTTCAACATATTCGGCAATTTGATAACCGCAGGCCAGTCGTTATGGATATACGCAGAGACCTCAATATAACAATTTTTGTATCTCACCACTGGTTCCACAGGGCAGATACCAGAAGTCCGAGGGGCTTCTATTTTGTTTTCACCTGTAGTTGCGGCGGTAATCGAGGGCAACAACATCGACACGACCAGCATACCAATGATTAATTCCATGATTTTCTTTCCCATATGACACTTCCTGTTAAAATATATGAAGAGAAGATATTAAATGATATGGATTCATTTTTTGGACAAAAGGAAACATTTCTTTACAAATCATGGTTTTTGTTTTAAAATATATGATGTATTTATTATATTATCACACACCAGTTTTCTGCTTTGAGATAGGTTGCATGATCTGCTCGGCCATGGGAGTAGAGGTGCGAGTATATGATTTTTTTCAATTGGGATGAAAGGATTTGTTGAAACGATTGAGACTCGTTCATGAGATCCTTCTGCATCGTCACACTCAATGAAGCCTTTTTTTCTTCAACAGCATGGCGGAGCTCTTCTGGTAGTGTTAAGGTCATGGTTGGGGATTTTCTGTTTACGTTTTTACACTATTATTTTGAGATATGCTTAAAAAGATAACGCTGTTTTTCCCCCACCGCTAGAACGGAAGGCGATGTTATGAAAAAAGACTCATTACGTGTCCTGTTCAGTATCACCGCAGTTGGAGTGCTGCTCTTCAGCGGATGTACGAGTCAGACAACAAACAAAAATAACATTCCACAACCCATCCATGATGAATTTTCGACAAACGCAACCGGTGGAGAATACGAATTAGCTGGTGGGCTTGTTCATTTCTCAATCCCCCAGGATGCAGTCAGTCAACAGATCACGATAGCAATGGATTCTGTCGCAGACCCTCCGTATGACACAAATCTGACGCTCACCGAGTGTTACGCCTTTGGTCCGGAGGGGACCCTGTTTCATGCACCTGTTATCCTGGCCTTGCACTATGATTCTTCGAAGATCCCTTCTACGGTTTTTGCTGGTAATTTGAGTTTATTTGTGCTTTCTGGCACCATCTGGTCAAAAATTCAGAACTGTAGCGTGGATCTCACCACCCAGACTGTCACCGGGCCTCTCCTGCATTTCAGTATGATCGGTGCGGGTTATATCCCCTCTGAGAAACTTGAGCACACCGAGGAGCGAAACGAGAGCCAGGAGAACACTTCGGCAAGCATCACCTTTGAGGTATCACCGATCATCGTGGTGGAGCAGAGCAATACCACTGGTCATTACACAGGCTACAACATCACCATTCATAAAGTCCTAGTCTCTGCCCTTGTGTTCTGGGAGCGTACCCCTTATATGCGATATTATGCGCTCACCTGGCATTATCATGGTAATCCTCCTGAGAAGTATGGTTATGGCACCTGGAGGGACTGGCATGGTGGCGAAAGCATCGAATCTGACCAATCGACGTGGCCAGAGTACCATTGCTTGGACAACACCACGTATTACTACAGCAACTCTGAGACCGACTCGATTACGGACTCTGAGTACTTCATGACGACTACGTATAATTCCAAGTGGTTGATCGACCATGGATATGATGGGGCGGTGCTCGTCGAGGTCGTAGACTATTTCCCAAGCAACGAGGCAGTCGACAATGATACCAAGGCGATGCAGATATCGGAGATGGTTAGCTTCGTCACCGAGTACGTGTACCATTGGACGATCACCGTACGGCCGGTGTCCTAGACGACCCGACGCAGTCACGAATGGTAATCAAGGGAGGAAAAATATTAAAATCTGTTCAGGTTAGACTTCATGAAGAAAGGAGGTACGTTATAGATGAAAATACCGTTTACGGATAATTATCAGGATCTCTCGACAGAGAGAGGATATCAGTTTAAGTTTTTATGTGAACGATGTGGGAATGGGTATCTTAGTAGTTTTAAGAAATCCACCACCGGAACAATCTCTGGGGCTGCGCGTGTCTTTGGCAGTCTTTTTGACAGTGGCGGCAGGATTGCGTCTACGTCAGATGAAGTTCATCGAATGACCGCTGGGAAGGCTCATGATAAGGCCTTTGAGGAGGCGATAGAGGAGATACGGCCCTCTTTTATTCAATGTCCACGATGCACCAAATGGGTCTGCAAAGAAAGATGCTGGAACGAAGAAAAAGGTCTTGACAAAGAGTGCGCCCCGGACGTCGGGGTGGAAATGGCTGCTGCCCAGGCGGCACGGACTGTTGAAGAAATCCATGCCCATGCGCAGGTCGCATCTGAGGATCTGCCCAGCAAGGTTGATTGGAAAAGCAACAGGATAAAAGCTTCCTGTCCGAAATGCGCTACTCCCTTACCAGGGAATGTGAAGTTCTGTCCGAATTGTGGTGAGAACCTGTACATGGTGAAAAAATGTGCGAAGTGCAAATCTGAGTTAAGTCCTGGTGCGAAATTCTGTCTTGAATGCGGAGAGAAAGTAACATAAGCCTTCAGATGAGAAAATGATAGGGACAATCGTATGGTATGAAAGAAACCGATGATTCTGAAGGGATCGGTGATGATTGGAAGTTCTCCTCCTATCAATAATCAGTTCATTTCATTTGTTTTCTAATCAAAGAATCATGATGTGAATTTGTAGGGGGTCATATGCAGAAAAATAGAGCGTTAATCACAAAATATAATTGGAGTTTAGGTTACATTTATGTTCAAATTGCTAATATCGTTTGATGAAGCAAGCACATGAATTTAACGTATACTACAAAATTTCATAAACTATTTTGTATCATATTACAAAAAGTTTGTAATTATAGATTTTTCCTTCTGTCAAAAAATCCTGATAGAATTCTTCTGTTGGCCAAAGTTTGTGATTAGAGTATATTTGTCTTCTGCCAAGAAATCATGATTGGTTCTTTTTTTGATAATATTTACCATTTTTTTCTTGAATTAATCGCTTTGTTTGTAACACGCTAAGACTTTCGATGATATCTTTTTCTTCACATTGTATCAACATAGTTAATTCATGTATTGTCTGTGGTTTTTTCTGAAGAAATATGAGTATGAGTCGTTCCGTCATATCGTTTTCAGCCATCTGTAAAAATTCATTGTATCTTGGGATGATTACATGGTATTCTTCTACAAGTTCATCTAATCCTACAAAAAAGAAGGAAAGCCATGCTGTACTCTCATCTAGCTTTGCTTGCTGTTTGATTTCCTGTTTAATACTAGTCATATCTAAACCATGTGTAAAGAGAACGAACATGTCTTCTCGGTCCCTTGGTCGCGAGGTTACTGCTTTGAAGATGAAAATATCTTCAGGGGAAACAAGAGAAATGGTGATGTTATTTAGTTTTTTGAAGGGTTGTGCTCGTGCGATCATTCCATCTGATAAGCTGAGACCGTCGCACACTGTGTTCACAAACACATCCCAACGGAATCCGTCGTTGTTCTCGATGATTGCCCGTGTTTTCATCCGTCGATATACCGATGTGATCTGTTCGATTTTTTTATACCCGCTTTTCTGTAACGCGGTTATTAATGTCGTTGCTGCTTTTTCGCTGGTGACAATGACGTCTATATCTTTAGTGGAAGTTTTGAGATCGTAAAAACTCATTGCGCCACCTCCGATGATATATAGTGAGATTGGTTCGGGGAGATTGCCATCAATTTTTTTGAGTTCTTGCTCTATGTAGGTTCGCTCAAATGTCGGCATGTTACCGTACTCCGTATTGTTTGGCAAGGGTTTCATAGTCTTTGCAGGCGGGGAGGTATTTGGTTGTTGGTGTATGCGTTCTAAGGTAGGTTAGGAGTATTTGAATGTGAGTGGTGAGATTGTAGAGTCGTGCCTTTTTTACCAGGTCGGTTGGCATTGTTTTTTCTAGGAGCAGGAGTGCGTACGCGTTGTAGGTTTTGCTTGTTGGGTCGATAAGGATGGTATGAAGGATTACGTCTGCAGTGGTCAGTGGCCGTTTGGTTGTGTAATAATAGTTGCTGTTGCTTACGAGCGGGAGGTCGTAGTCGGAAAAGGCGGTGACTGCGGTTTTTTGTATGTTGGTGAGGTTTTGCTTGGTTTTAAAGAGGAATTCATTGCCGTGTTGCCAGAGGATGACTGCATCATTGGTACGCATTGATGCGTTGCGGTAGTGTTGAAATTCCAGGTAGGTTGTGGTGAAGTCGTAGATTTTTTTATGGATGGGGTTGATGGTGTAGTTGTCGTCTGTTTTTAGGATGATACCGTACGAGCTGAGTTGGTTAATGGTTTTGTGGATCCATTGTCGTGTGACTCCTATTATTTTTCCGAGTTCTTCGACGGTGAGTGGGTAGTTCATCGATGCGATAAGTGTGAGGTTGGTGTGGGTGAGGATTTTTTCCAGGGGGAGTCTGGGGAATATGGTGATGATTTCTTCGAGTTTTTGTGCAAGGGTTGTTTTTTCTTTTTCTATGAGCATTGTTTTGCCGTTTCGGTGTTTGGTTGCAAGGTTGTTTCTGATGAGTTTTTCTGTTATTTTTGATGCAGCTGCCGGGGAGACGTTTAGTTTTTTTGCAAGGCTTGTCACTGTTGCAGGGAGGAGTTGGAAGGCGTGTATTTCATTTTTAGAAATCATATGTAAACTATATGTTAAAACTTATTTATATAATTTTCCTTTTAGTTTACATTTTTATGTGATTAAAGGCGTTTTTTCTTCCATCAAAGAATCATGATTGGGGTCTGGAGGGGGTTCATAGGGAGAAAAACGGACTGATACTCATACCATGTGATGAGCCAGCCCATAAAAAAAATAGAAATTGAGAGAATTATAGAAGATATTGTTTGTACTCTTTGAGGTATCGTTTGAAAAACCACAGGATGAAAATAGTCTCATCTTTTTTCAGTTGGCTTCGCTCGAGGGCGGTGTAGTAGCTTTTTCGTTGTGAGTACGGGATGATGAGCATCGGGTATCCATTCTTGTGAAGCACATAATTCATAAGAAGTCGTGAGAGACGACCGTTGCCATCTGCAAATGGATGAATCGTGACGAATTTAAGATGGGTGAGTCCTGCGAGCCACACGGGGTGAAGTGTCTTTTTATTCTCATGATACCAGTCAAAGAAATCTCGTACTAAGAAATCGAGTTCGATGGGGTATGGCGGGAGGAATTTACTCCCGGAGATTCCTACAGGGTGCTGTCGGATTTTTCCTGCGGTATCCGGTTTTGTGTCTTGGAAGAGTTGTTTGTGCCAATGCAGAATAGTTGGTACGGTGATTTCTTTTTTGTAGGCGAGCATATCGGTGAAGACTTTTTTATGTGCCTCTGTTTCTTTGATGTCTTCTAACGGTCGTTGTGATGGCGATAGTCCTCGCTCGAGGAGGTCTGCGGTTTCTCGAAGTGTTATGGTTGATCCTTCGATCCTGTTCGTGTGATACGTGAATGTTGTCGCGAATTGTTCTGTTTGTTTTTTTTCCAGAGATGGCGGGATGTTTCTTTTTTCTTTTATGAATTGTTCTTTTATGATGTCGAATCTGTTGAACCATGTTTC
>Ga0209287_10001458_pt1 | contig 11765 bp, 10 predicted proteins | sample PPLLak3cmMay2015_2_FD_187255 | JGI IMG/M metagenome (GOLD analysis project Ga0209287, IMG submission 187255) | Freshwater sediment microbial communities from Prairie Pothole Lake near Jamestown, North Dakota, USA - PPLs Lake P8 Core (1) Depth... | ecosystem: Environmental > Aquatic > Freshwater... | reverse complement strand
TACATTTTATTCCCATACTGTACTATCATGGAATTGTATTCGGTTTCCAGTTTTTTTAGTTCCGCAGGAATTTCTGATTCTTTAAATGTATGTCCAAAAACCTTTCTTGAAATATTAGTAAGGAAGTTTGTTTCTTTTTTCTTTCCAGCAATAAAATTCTTATACCCTTCTGCATATAATTCTCTGGCTTTATTTAATTGTTCGTCCAGTAAAATCTTTTCTTTTTCTTTGTCTACAGAAGTAATTTTTTCTGCTTCTTTTTCTATCTTTTCTTTTACTTCTTTTATTTTTTCTTCATCTGTTGGAATTGGTTTTCCTTCTCCTCTTAACTCTTTCAATTCTGTTTCAATTTTTGAATATTCTAGCCCATCTTCTTTTGTTGCATTTTTTTTGTTATCTATTTCTCTTAATTTGTTTTCCAAGTTTTTAATTTTTTTATCAAGATCATGATTTTTTTCTGAATCTTGTATTTTTTTTACAATTTCCTCAACCTCCTTCCCTTTTTGTGTATAAATAGCAGTTTCCCTTTCTGAAAAATTTTCTCCGTTTTTAATTTTTTCTGCAATATTTTTTAATATTTTTTCACTAACTTCATTTTTATCAACAAAATTTTCCCACTCTTCTTTTGATATTACATCTTTTTCTTTAGAAATCATTTCTATGATAATTTCATCTATTTTTTCTTTATTTTTATCAAAAATCTCTCGCTCTTTATCTGATAGCAGGCTATGTATAGAGTTGTAAGCAATGTTTCTTAATAATTCATCATTTAAATTGTTTTCATTGTTTTTAGTATCATCTTTTTCTTCAAGTTTTATTTTTCCGTCTTTTGTAAATTCAACAGTATCTCCTGTTTTAAATTCGTGTGTTTTTTTTGTGTCCATATTATTTTTGGATTTTTTATTTCTAACTTCTTCTAAATTAATAACTTTTCTATTAGGGTCTTCTTTTGGTATTTTTAAATTATTTTCTTTTTTATGTCTATTTAAAATCTGCTCTTTCTCTTTTTTGAGTTCTATTATTTCTTCTTCTTTTTTATCACGATCAGTTTTATTCTTTTGTTGTTTTTTTTCTACTTTGAGCTTTTCTATTAAAGAATCAATCTCAATAATTTGTTCCTTTTTGGAATTTAGATTTTCTGGATTTTTACCTAAATTTGATGATTTTTCCATAAAATTAATTATTTTTCTCTATTAATACCTCTTCCTTTTCTAAGATATTAGCTTTATTTTCTGTATTTATTTTTTCTTTTAGATTTGCTTCTGCTTTGAGTAGTTCGTTTTTTAGGTGTTTTAATTGTTCAACATCATGGGAGTAATTAGGATCTTCAGGTATTTTAGTACTTTCAACAATTGTACTGTTAATTTCGTTCATCGATTTATCTAAAAGAGAATCGCCGTTATTGTTATGGGAGTAACTAGGATCTTCAGGTATTTTTGTGATTTCACCTATTATACTGTTTATCTCATTTATAGACTTATCTAAAAGAGAATCACCATCATTTCTTTCTGCTTCCTTTATAGCTTTATTTATTGCTATTAATTGGCTTTCAATTTTTAACAAACGTTGTTCGTCTATTGTCTTTACATTTAGTTTTTGGAATCCTTCGTTCATAAATTTATTGTTTCATTATATAACAAAATAAGGTTTTTCTATAAAATTAGCTATATTATATATTAAAATAAAAGCTTTGTCAACTGTTTCGTAATGGTTCACTAGCTTGGACGGATTAAGGAAAGTAATATAGATATATGTCATACACAAAGAATCCACATATGCCAAAGGTACGCAGAGAGGCTGCGGATATGGCAAGAAGAGGCTTTACTAAAGAAGAAGTAGGTCGAAGATTTGGAGTAGGTTCAAGTACAATATGTAAATGGGTTAAGAAAGCAAGAATATATGGTCATAATGCCATCCCTACTCTTTCATCTAAACCCAAACATCATCCAAAACAATTGAGCAATGAATTAGTTTGGAAAATATTTCAACAAAGGATTAAGAATAAAAGATGTGCTGAAGTGGTACATCAGGAACTTTTAAATCAAGGAATCAAAACTTCACTTTCTTCAGTTAAAAGAACTTTAGATAGAAATGGGCTTTTAAAGAAACGAAGTCTTTGGAAAAGATATCATCCTCATGTAGATCGTCCATACCCCCTTAAAGCAGGTGATTTAATTGAAATTGATACTATTCACCTCATGATTAGTGAAAAGAAAAGAATCTATGTATTTACTTTAATTGATGTATATTCAAGATGGGTCTATGTCAAGTGTTACCAAAGAATGAGTAGTAAGATTTGTTTAAATTTTGTACGTGAAGCACAGCTAAAAGCATCATTTAAATTTAAAATGTTACAGTCTGATCATGGACCAGAGTTTGGTTCATGGTTTGTTACTCAAATAAAAAAGAATCATCGATACACTAGAATTGGTAAACCTAATGATAATGCTCATATTGAAAGATTTAACAGAACATTACAAGAAGAATGTTTAGATAAATTACCTGTAGATGTTTTAAAGATAAATTGCGAACTTAAAAGATATTTGAGATACTACAATTACGAACGATTACATCTTGGTTTAAATTTAAAAACGCCTAATCAATTTATTAATAATTCCGTCCAAGCTATTGGTTAGAATACGCTGTTTCCAGTATTTTTGTGAGGAAGAGCACTACTTTAGTTATCCACATATGGGTTGACTATGGGTTTCCCATGGGCTACCATTAATAGATACCGTATAGAAGTCATTGGTTTTGAGTTTGTCCGTACCTAAAACGGGTGAATTTATACCAAATCCTGTAAGATCGTAACCTTCGCAAGAACCTTTGTTTTACAGTTCTGTTTTGGTCATACTGTGATTTTGTCCTTATTTTATAAGGATAGAAAGAAAACTCTTGTGATAAAAAAATTGTTTTATAAAAACTAAACTAAACATACTCAGCTATTTTACCTCTTCTTCCCTATTGTTAGGGTTGGTTTTTGTTCCTTTCCAAGCGAAAGCCAATATTATCTCTGATTTCTTTGCCACTGCTGTTTCCGCAAGCGTAGAACAAGACAATAATGATAAAAATTCCCAGAGTACCAGTCTTTCCTTGCAAGCAAATGTTTCTTCAAGTTCATTCATTTTAGATAAAAAAAATAAAAATGATAAAGAGGCTGATGTTGTTGATACAAATGAGACAATAAAGATTGTTTCTGGAGCTTTATCTCCTGCATCAAATCCTATCAGTAATACTCCTGGTATTGAAGATAATGGAGATCCTATTTCTGACCAAGTAAGTGTCTATGTGGTAAGAAAAGGAGATTCTATTTCTCAAATAGCTGAAATGTATGATGTTTCAGTAAATACTATTCTTTGGGGAAATGACATGAAGAAGGGTGATAAGCTCAAAGAGGGTGATACTCTCTTTATATTGCCGATTTCAGGAGTAAAACACGTTGTAACTAAAGGACAAACCTTGAAAAGTATTGCTCAAAAATACAATGCTGATGTTTTAGATATAGTAAGTTTTAATGGAATAACGACAGATACTAAATTAGAGGTCGGAGAAGAACTCATAATTCCCGATGGAGAAATGTCTGTAGATGGACCAATAAATACTAGTACAAAGAAGAATACAACCACACCAAAGACTTCATTAAAGAATATTGCTGGATATTTTATAAATCCTGTTTCAGGAGCGATAAAAACACAAGGATTACACGGGAAAAATGCTGTTGATTTGGCTGCACCCATAGGTACACCAATTCGTGCAGCAGCTTCTGGTACAGTAATTCTCGCTCGTATGGGATGGAATGGTGCTTATGGAAATATGGTTATTATTCAACATCCAAATGGTACAAAGACTCTATATAGTCATTTATCTAAACTTTCAAGCTCCACTGGTGATAGTGTCAATCAAGGTGAAATTATAGGGTATGTGGGAAATACAGGGCGCGTCAGAGCAGCCAAGGGTGGCAATGGTGCTCACTTACATTTTGAAGTTTACAATGCTAAAAATCCAGGGGCTGATAATTCTTGGGCAAGATAAAATATTTTTATTCTAATAAAGTAAGGGCAACCATAGAGAGAACTCCAAGGATAACGGTTATTATCTGCAAAGCAGAATAGCCCACTTCTTTTGTTTTATGTAGTTCTGGTATAAGGTCTGCGACAGCAACATAGATAAACCCTCCAGCTGCTATGGGTATGATCCACAAAATGAATGTTTCTCCAGTTTCTCCTAAAACAAAAGCAAAAATTGTTCCCAGTATTGCGAAAAGAGCTGATAGAAAATTTAGCCAAAGTGCGCGTGATTTGGTATATCCAGAATGAAGCAAAACAGCAAAATCCCCTATTTCCTGTGGTATTTCATGTAAAATTACCGCTATTGTAGTGGCAATACCTACTGGTACACTTACGAGGAAACTTACTCCGATGATGATACCATCTATAAAATTGTGAACTCCATCTGACAAAAGTATTAATTTTCCCGCTGGATGAATAGTTGTTTCTTCGGAATCTTCGCCATGATGATGCCAATGGAGAAATTTTTCCAATACAAAAAATATTAAAATTCCTACGATTATTAAGATACTTATAAGTGTAGAATTTGTAGAACTTTCAAACGCTTCTGGAATTAAATGAATAAACGCATCTCCCAAAAGAGCACCGACGGCCAGAGAAATAAAAACAAAAATGTATTTCTTTAGAAGTTCTCCTTTGATTGAGAGTGTAAAGGCTCCAATCAAAGATACTAGGCTGACTATTATTACACTAGTAAATGCATATAAATATGTTGTTATCATGTGCGGGATGGGAGAATCGAACTCCCAACCACAGTTTGGAAAACTGTTATTTTACCATTAAACTAATCCCGCAATTTTATAAATATATCAAACAACTCAGTAAAATCAACACGAAAACTGGTCGGGCTGCTGGGAATTGGCTATTACATAGCCAGGTGCTTTTCGATTTCACTTTGTTTAATAACGAAAAGCCTTTCAATACCCAGACATAAGCAAATAAATTTGCTTACTCATTCCGACATTGTCGGGCTGCTGGGAATTGAACCCAGTCTACATGCTCCCAAAGCACGTGTACTACCGGTATACTACAGCCCGAAAACCAAAAACTAGAATATAAAAGTTTTCGCCTGCGGGCACTGGCTTCGTTTTGTCCGCCAGAAAATTTTTGATATTCTAGTTTTTAACTATATCATATAATAATATTATTTACCACTTTTATTTTTGCTTTTTTATTTTCTAAATCTAAATACACGATTAAAAGACTTACCTCCCATTCTTTTTCGTCTGGAATTTTTTTAGATAATAGATAAGTTTGGATTGTCCTAGACATTCTTTTTAATTTCCATGGGTGCATATTGTCTTCAGCTCGCCAAGTGTCTGTTTCTGCCTCATCGGCAGACATGTCATAAGTAACACAATTTAAATCTCTAGAAACAGACTTAACTTCAAAGAAATATAATTTATTTTCTTTCTCTGTGATGACGTCTATCTCGCCCCATTTTTTCGTATAGTTTCTATCTTTGATTAAAAAACCGTGTTTCACGAGAAACCTTACTGCTATATTTTCGCCTATTTCACCAATTTTTTGGGTTTTTGAGGTAAATACTTTGGGCATTTAATGATGTTTCATATGTAACACGTTTCACGTGAAACAAATTGTATGTTTTTTGTGTCTTTTAACAAAAAACTCTTATTTTACAAGCTATTTTCGACAAAAAGGTCATTTGACGATAAAGGAAATTTCTGTCCTTTATAAACATTACTAACATAGTTATCCACATTTTGTGATAAAATCCTTATTAAATAAAGGTTTGTTTTACTAGTAAGTCTGGGTAAAGGACAGAATAAAAATTGTGCGGCTACCGGGAATCGGACCCGAATCTGATCCTTGGCAAGGACCTGTTCTACCATTAAACCATAGCCGCTTTTTTTATTTAAAATTATCTTTGCAAAGTTCAAGCCACTTTAATAATTTTTTCTTTAAAATAACACTGGATATTATACTATTACCGACTCCATATTGCAATTTTTTTGTTTTTTCTTTACCTATGATTACTTGTGATTTGTGAAAATTAGATTTATTGATAATTAATTTTTCGGACCATATTTTAATACTTTTTTCTATATCATGATCTGGGTATAATAGTAACCATATCTTTATTTTATCTCGTTTTATATTTAAAAATTTTTCTAAAAATGCAATGAATATTACATGTAAATAAAATTCTGAATTAGTTAATTTTATATTGTATTTATTAGTTTTATCTCCTTCTCCTGCGTATAACATCAATCCAGCCATAAACAAAGGGTTATTTTTATAAATTTCAAATTCTTTTATTGCTTCTTTTTCGGTTTCCTCGTATCTTTCATTATTGATTATGCGTCTTTTTTCATTCATTTTTAATAAATGATCGGTTCCATTTTTTATGTTTTTTATAGTGTTTGATTTTTTTATATCTTTGGACCACTTTTGATTGGTAAACCAATTAGATAGCGTGCTTTGTGATATATTGAATATTTTTTTTATTTCACTGTAGGTTTTTCCTTGTTCTCTTAATTTGAAGATTAAATTTTTATCCTGTCTCATATCTACATTAGTATAACACGGTAGTTCGTTTTGTAAAACATAAAAAAGGTGTATAATGTATAGTATTAAAAATTAATGCCCTTGTAGCTTAATGGATAGAGTACTGGTCTTCGGAACCAGTGATGGGGGTTCGATTCCCTCCAGGGGCACAATAAAATTTAATGAATACACAAAAAAATTTAATATCTAAAATTCCTAAAGAAGTTTCACAAGTAACAAGCAAATTAGAAAGTGCTGGTTTTGAGGCATATCTCGTGGGTGGATGTGTCCGAGATCTTCTAATGGATAGGATTCCAAAAGATTGGGATATAACAACAAATGCTAAACCAGAGCAGATAATTGAATTGTTTGATAAAACTGTATATGAAAATACATTTGGTACTGTTGGGGTTTGTATACCTATTAATGCTGATGTTATTCATGAAACATCTGTAAGAGATGTTTCACATGGAACAAGAGAAGGGGAAGTTACATGTGAAACACCAGAATATATCATTATTGAGGTTACTCCTTATAGAACTGAAGCAAAATATAGTGATTTTAGACACCCAGATGAGGTAAAGTTCAGTGACAATTTAGAAGATGATCTTAAGAGACGTGACTTTACTGTAAATGCTATGGCCTTTAGAAACAAAGAAGGTAATTTTGGCATAAAGGACATATTTAATGGGCTAAAGGACATTGAAGATAAAGTTTTGAGAACGGTAGGAAATCCAGATGATCGTTTTAATGAAGATGCACTTAGAATGTTGAGAGCTGTTAGATTTGCAGTGCAATTAGATTTTTCTATCTCCTCAGAAACAGCAGATAGTATTTTTAAAAATGCGGATTTAATAAAGAAAATTTCTTCTGAAAGAATTCGTGATGAATTTGTAAAAATAATTATGTCAAAAAATCCAAGTGCAGGAATTGTGATGTTGCAAAAATTTGGATTATTAAAAAATATTATTCCAGAATTAGAAGAGGGAATCGGATGTGAACAGTCTGGTGAACATATTTATGATGTTTGGAATCATTTATTGCATGCGTTGCAACATTCTGCAGATAAAAATTGGCCTTTAGAAATAAGGCTTTCTGCGCTTTTTCATGATATTGGAAAGCCTAAATCTAGACGTTTGGCTTCGCTTCCCCTGACAAAAAATTCTGGCGCCTTCGCCCTCGGAGACGAGAAGACAGGGAACCCACGACGCGTAGAATTTTTGTCAGGGAAAGCAGGAAAGAAAAAATTTACTTTTTATGGTCATGAAGTTGTCGGTGCAAGAATGACGAAGAAAATTTTAGAGAGATTAAAATTTTCAAATAAAGAAATTGAACTTGTGGATAACTTAGTACGCAATCATATGTTCTTTTCTGATACAGAGTTAATTACACTTTCCGCAGTACGAAGAATTATTGCAAAGGTTGGAGTTGAAAATATTTGGGCTCTTATGAATGTCCGTGAGTGTGATAGAGTAGGGATGAAAAAGAAAGAAGCACCATATCGTTTACGAAAATATTTCGCTATGATAGAAGAAGCACTTCATGATCCTATATCTGTCGGACAGCTAAAAATAGATGGGGGGGATTTAATAAAAGATGTAGGAATTAAACCAGGACCAAGAATGGGCTGGATTTTGAATGCTCTTTTAGAAGAAGTGCTTGATGACTCATCAAAAAACGATAAAGGACATTTAGTTGATTTGGCAAAGTCCTTGAATATGCTTGGAGATAATGAATTAAGGACATTGGGTGAGAGAGGAAAAGAAAAAAAGGAAGAACTTGAGGAGAAAGAAGTTGAGAAACTTCATAAGAGACATGGGGTAAATAAATAAAAATGGTAATATAAAATATATGATGGAATCAAATTGTTTTGAAAAACCACAAATAGAAGCCATTTCATTAAAAGAAAAATTAACTCAATTTGCGCATTCTTTTCTTGGAGAGGAAATAGAAATAATAGATCAAGAAAATTTTTCAAAAATTATTGAAGAATCAGAAAAACAGTTTGAATTAGAAAAAAATAATGTTATAGAAAACAGTAAAAATATTAATTATGATAAGTATCACAATACATTTGATGTTGGTAAAGAAAAAAATGTAAGTATGGGTAGTGTTGTTGGAGCTAGGCGATGGGGAATTGACGTTGCTCTTAACGAAGAATTAAAACAATCGGGAAGTGGGAAAAAGGTTTGTAAAATAATATTAGAAAATGAGCAAAAAAGTTTTTTATTTAAAAAATTAAATAAAGAATTAGCACAAAATTTAGCACAAAAAACAAAACACCAAGATGTTTTAAAATCTAAAGCATATGAACAGATTGCTGAAAGATCAGAAATTGAAAGTAGACAATTTGGAGTGGCTGCAGAGAAAATTATTATAGGTGTCCTTGAAGGACTTGCAATTGATAGATCAGACCTTGGGTTCAGTGTGTTGGAAGCTAATGCATTTCAAGATGTTGAAAACAAAATAGACTTTATTCTTGTTACTAAAAAAAAGAAAAGAGGAGTCGGTGTAAATAGAGAAGAAGTAATTTTTGAAGAAAAATCTATTGGTATACAATTTACAACAAATGTTACTAAATTTGAACATAAAACAGATCAAATAAATAAAGCAAAAGAAAGAGGGGTGGAAGTAGATGATATTGTTTACATTGAAATAGATAAAGGAGTTTTACAGGAAGCAATAAATAAATGGAAAGATGCAAAAAAACCAATTTCAGGACCATGGAATTTTTTACCACTTGGAATACGCACTAAAGTTTTTACGAATCTTTTTAGTGAAATATTATCTGAAGAACAACAAAAAAGTCTTTTGAAAAGTTTGAAATAAATTAATAAATTTCTTTATTATAACAACTTTCACAATAAACTATTTCAGGACTACTTGGTGTGTATGCAGTCTCAAATTCATTTTGGCAATTTTCCTTCATGCATTTTCTGTGCCAAAGTTTACGTGGATTTCTTTTTGACATTCTTTCTTTATGACGGCATTCAAAATCTTTATGTGGTAAAGGTATATTCATTCTTTTATAGAAATCTAATTCTGTTTTTGTAATTCTAAAATTTTTGTCACAACTTTCACAAACTAAAATTTCATCAATAATTTTGTCATCTACTTCCTCAATTGAATTTGGTATTCCTCCTTTTTTTATGGTTTCTTTTCCATAAGTTCCAGTTGTTTTTTCTTGCCAATAGAATCCTCTTTTTATTGCTTCTTCTTTGTTTAAAGGGAAAATATCATGAGCTAATGTTTCATTATATCCAAAAGGGGCAAGCTCTGATGGGAAAAATTGTCCATAAGAACCTTCTTCTTTTAATTGTTTATCAATTTTTTCTTTTAGTTTGAGATATTCTTCTTTTGAATATTTTTTATTTAATATCATGTATTCACCTTTGCGGATAGCGCTACATCCTATCCCGTTCATCAAATGATGACAGTTTTCACAATACTCAACTTCATTACAATAAAAAACAAAAGCACTGTTTTTTAATTTACTACCCTCTAATGCACCCATAACATTATATCCAAATTGTGGTTTGTAATAGTAATTATTACAGTCTTGACTATCTGTAGGGCTTTCTGTGTCTGTCATATAAGAACAATTCTTTGCGTCATAAGTATCATAAAGGAATACTCCTTGATGACAATTATGTAAATAATCACCAGTGACATTATTACACTTAGTTTGCGATGCGTATTTTACAATAATTTTTTTCTTTAAATTATCAAACTCTTTTTTTGCTTTTTCTATAGTTTCATAATTAGAAAGAATTTCTGCTTTTTTCTTTTCATATTCTTCTTTGGTATATTTAATATTTAAAATTGCATTTGATAAATGTCTACCATTTGTACAAAAGATACAGTTACTTGAATCACGCATGTTGTAACAAAAGAGTAAATCACTAGATGACTGACATTGTTCACAAAACATACATTTAAAACAATTTCTGCAGTCTATGCATTCGTAACAAAGTTCTGATTCATGTAAGAAAGCACAATCAACACAAAATTTATCTCTTTGAAGGAGTCTCCCGTACATACAGTCTTCATTGTAGTCAGCAGCAAAAATTAAATAACAATCTTTGTTTTCAGCTGAGCCGTTTGTATAATCACTTCTTACATTGTTTACCGCTGCCATGCTTTGTCTGGGAACTTTTTTTTGTAATTCTTTATATTGTTCAAAAAAGGGTTTATTTAAATCATAATCTATTGCAAAACTTCTTGGGTCCCAATTATCGCTCCACCAACAATCATGGCAATAGACCTTAAAATCAGACTCTAGCGAATAAACAGTTATTATGTCTTTTTTGCAAAGGTCACATGGTCTTTTATATAAAGTTCTTTCATTCCTGAAAGCTAACCTTCTTGCCATACGACAGTCTGGGCAGAACAAAGGAGGAACGGTTTTCATTTGTTCATAAAAAATAAGATCTTCATCTCGTATTTCGAACTCTTTATCGCATGTTTTGCATATTTTTTGCATCTCAGTACTAAAATTTTAAATAATAATTTTTTATCTTTGTGTCCCGTAATCAAAAATTTAGTACGAGACAAGTATATAAATCATATCACTTTTTATTAAATATGCTAAGATAAAATTATATGAAGATAGGAATTTTTGATTCAGGATTGGGGGGGCTTATTATTGCTAAAGCGATAAGAAAAGCTATGCCAGAATATGATTATGTATATTTAGGAGACACGAAGCGAGTGCCTTATGGTAATCGTTCACATGATGCTGTGTTTGAATTTACGAAGGAAGCTGTGGATTATTTATTTAAAAAAGAGGATTGTGCGATTGTGATAGTCGCTTGTAATACTGCCTCTGCTAGAGCTCTCAGACAGATACAGGAAAATTATTTACCAAATAATTTTCCTGATAGAAAAGTTATTGGTGTTTTAATTCCTACAGCAGAAGAAGCTGCCAAATTTAACAAGATTGGGGTGATAGGTACATCTGGGACTATTGCATCAAATACTTTTATGATTGAAATACAAAAAATAAATAATAAAACAAAAGTTTTTCAAAATTCTGCGCCGATGCTCGTTCCTTTTGCAGAAGAGGGAGAAAATCTTTTGGTAAAACCATTTTTGCAAAAATATTTAAAACCACTTGTAAATAAAAAAGTGGAAGCTTTGGTTTTAGGATGTACACATTATCCAATATTTAAAAAGGAAATTAAAAAATTG
>Ga0209287_10001457_pt1 | contig 11774 bp, 12 predicted proteins | sample PPLLak3cmMay2015_2_FD_187255 | JGI IMG/M metagenome (GOLD analysis project Ga0209287, IMG submission 187255) | Freshwater sediment microbial communities from Prairie Pothole Lake near Jamestown, North Dakota, USA - PPLs Lake P8 Core (1) Depth... | ecosystem: Environmental > Aquatic > Freshwater... | reverse complement strand
CTTCACAGTCCAGGCTTCAGTATCCATGGAATATGATTACCACAGCAGGATACTCGGCGCTCTCCGGGAAAAGGACATTTCCGGCGCTTTATCGAGGCAAGAAATTGAAACCCTTCTTTCGGCCAGAATAAGTTCATCAAGGGACAGAGCCCTGATAATGAAGAATTTAAAAAGGAATTCTGATAATAGTTATTCCTGGAAGATCAATGCGCCGGTCCTGCTCAGGCATCTGAGGGAGATGATCGAAGGATTGGCATTACCACCGGTCGAAGAACATGGGATAACAGGTTTCCCGGTGATATTCCTGAAGGGAGAAAAGTCGGAATATCTTGATCAGGGGGATTATAGCAGGATCCTCAAATTATTTCCTGCCGCAGAGTTCAGGATTGTGAAAAATGCCGGCCACTGGATCCATGCTGATAATCCTGAAGCGGTGGCAGAGGCGCTGGGGGATCTGATGAAATAGGCTAAGTCGTTACCGACTCCACCTTGTCATCAGTGATTCCCGGAAGATTCCTGAATCGCAGGAGCATCCTGGCAATTGTCAGAACATCTTTTTCACAATATCTGACTATTCGTGAAAGGTCATGCTCCTCATAGTAGATCCTGCCTACCATGCTGCCGTCAGTTTCATCCTTGGGCGACGGTATGCCAAGGATCGTTGCCATGAGATCAAGGGAGGTAAAGTTTTTGTGATCACCGAATTTCCACAAATCCATTGTATCCAGAAGTTTCACCTCCCAGGGTTTTTTACCGGCATTGTCCAGTAGTTCAGGTATCACCAGGCTATGGACTATCATCCTCCTGGCAATATAGGGGAAGTCGAATTCCTTGCCGTTATGTGCACACAGGAGAGGCTCCCTGTTTGATTTTGAGAATCTGGAAAGCATTTCCGAGAAGTCGGTGAGAAGCTTTTTCTCGTCATCCCCGTAAAACGATTTAAGCCTGAAACTGAAAGGATTCTTTCCCCTGATAAAACCTGATGAGATGCAAACAATCTTTCCAAATTCCGAATAGATGCCGGCCCTTTCGTAAGCTTCAGCCGGTGTCTGATCGGGCAGCCGGAACAGCTTTGATTTCTTGTCCCAAAGTCCCTGCATTGCAAGACCCATCTCATCGAACGAGGATGTCTGCGGGACAGTTTCTATATCAATGAACATTATATCCTCAATCCTGATATTTTCAAGCATGGTTATGATTTTTTGCGTGAGAGCTGTTTTTCTATTATTGTAACGAGCACGTCAATGCCAACCAGGTTCTCCGCTCCTCCCGGAATAATTATGTCGGCATATCTTTTTGAAGGCTCAATAAACTGAAGATGTGAGGGTTTTACAGTCTCATAATACCTGTCAAGGACCATTCGGACATCACGGCCGCGCTCCTCAATATCGCGCTGAATAACCCTTCCCAGGCGGTCATCAGCATCAGCATCGACAAAAACCTTGATATCGAGCATGCTGCGCAAACCGCTGTCGCAAAGGATCAGAATGCCCTCAACCAGTACAACTTTTGCCGGTTTCAATGTAATTGTTTCATCTGATCTGAGGCAGGTCAGGTATGAATAGACCGGCATCTCAACGGACTTTCCTTCCCTCATCTGCCTGAGATGATCGATCAGCAGACTGAATTCAACCGAGTCGGGATGATCAAAGTTTATCTTCTGCCTCTCCTCGAGGGGAATATGCCCGTTGTCCTTGTAATAGGCATCCTGCGGCATCACAACTATCTGTCCGTCAGGGAAAACCTGAATCAGCTTCTTGACGACGGTGGTTTTTCCTGACCCGGTGCCGCCTGCAATTCCTACTATCAGCATTATTTATTACATTTGCTTTACCAAATGTAATAAAAAGTTTAAAGTGAACTAAAGGGTGGGGTGAGCTGAAATCTCTTAACTCATAACTCTAAGTACTTTAGGCACTTCAGACACTTTAGGCACTTATTTATGTCGGAGCTGTACCCGTTAAAATTTGAACCTGTCCTTAAGGAAAAAGTTTGGGGAGGAAGCAATCTTGTAGCAAAATATCACAAACCCGGCGATCCGTCGCTTCAATATGGCGAGAGCTGGGAGATATCTGCTGTCGCGGATAACCTTTCGGTGGTCAGCAATGGTTTTCTTGCTGGCAATAACATTGAAGAACTCATCGAAGTCTATATGGGCGACCTCACAGGAGATTCGGTTTTCGATAGATTCGGCAACGAATTCCCGCTTCTTATCAAACTCATTGAGGCACGGGAGGATCTGTCAATACAGGTACATCCTGACGATAAGATGGCCAGGGAAAGGCATAATGCGTACGGTAAAACTGAGATGTGGTATATCCTTGAAAGTGAAAAAGGCTCTAAAATCTTTACCGGATTCAGGGAACCCATAAACAGGGAAACCTTTCTGGACTCAGTGTCCGGCGGCGACCTGGCAAATCTTCTGAACATCGAAACGGCTGAGACAGGAGATGTGTTTTTTACCCCTGCCGGGAGGGTACATGCCATAGGAGCCGGCATTACCCTTGCTGAAATCCAGCAGACATCTGACATAACATACCGGATATTTGACTGGAACAGAAAGGGATATGACGGGAACCCGAGGGAGCTTCATAATGATCTGGCAGTGGATGCGATCGATTTCAAAAGCTCCGGAAATGAAAAGATCGTCAGGGATACTGTCCTCAACAGGACCGAAAACCTTGTAAACTGTGAATTCTTCACCACAAACATAATCAGCTTCAATGAAAGAATTGAAAAAGACTATAACCTGTTCGATTCATTTATAATTTACATTTGTACCGAAGGGGAATTCATGATCAGATGGGATGACAGTTCAGAACCGGTAAAAAAGGGTGAAACCGTGCTGCTTCCCGCAATGATCAAAGACGTGGTACTCGAACCTCTCATGGAATCCAAGATCCTTGAAGTGTTCATTAATACTGACTTATATCTCTCTAAATCAAATAATTAGAATTTATGAACCAAATAACTTCTCCTATTTTACTGCTTGCTGCGCTGGTGATTCTTGCCGGGTGCTCAGGAAAAGGTTCAGCCGGAAAAGGCCGGGCAGCTGATGCCGATACTGTATCAGTACCTGATACCGGCTATACAGGAATCAAACAGTACTTCAGCAATGAACGCATGCTTAAGGAGGTGACCTTCAGCAACGGTGTGCGTGATGGGTTAATGAAGACATATTACCCCGGGGGCCAGCTGTACCAGACATTCTGGTATAAAAACGGATTCAGGGAAGATTCATCTGTATGGTATTATCTTGAAGGCCAGGCTTTCAGGACAACACCATACAAAACCGATACAGTTGACGGAATTCAGAAACAATACTACAGGACAGGTAAGCTTAAGGCTAAGATCGGCTTCAGCAAAGGACTCAGGACGCCATTTCTGGAGGAGTATGACCATAATGGAAGGGTTATACGGACTTATCCGGAGATCGTCACAGAGATCATTGACGAATACGCTTCAAAAGGATCATACAGGATCGGCCTTTCAATGTCGGACAAAACGACAAAAGTCAAGTTCTACCGCGGCGATTTTACAGACGGCCGCTTTGATACGACACTTATCAGGAAGCTTGATGCTGTAAACGGGAAAGTATCGCTTGCATTGAGAAAATCGGATTCTGCAAAGCCCGCATACGTGGGAGTGATTGCCGAAATAGTAACACAGTTCGGAAACCGCCAACTCATTTACAGGAAGATCGAGCTTCCATACGGCGATCTGAACTGAAGACCGGAGATGATAATAAAAGCAGCATCCTATATTAAAAGCAGCACCCTGATAAAGCAGTGCCCGGCGCCGGACAGACCTGAATTCGGATTCATTGGACGCTCGAATGTCGGCAAGTCATCACTTATAAACATGCTGACCGGATGGAACAAACTTGCAAAGATTTCAGGTACTCCTGGCAAGACAAGAACGATAAATCATTTCCTTATAAACGAAGAATGGTACCTTGTGGATCTTCCGGGCTACGGATATGCAAAGGTTCCCACCGGGCTGCGTGATAAATGGACCAGATCGACCAGAGAATATATACTTAAGAGAGAAAATCTGGTATGCCTGTTTGTGCTTCTGGATTGCAGGCTTAAACCCCAGCAATCCGATATCGGTTTCATGGAGTTTCTGGGCCGGAATCAGATCCCTTTTGCCAGGGTCTTTACCAAAAGCGATAAGGTCAGAAGCCCTGAACTCAGGGAATCGGTCAAAATATATGATGATGAAATGCTCCTGAACTGGGAATCACTGCCAGTCACTTTTATTGCATCTGCCGTAAGGAAGGAGGGTAGAGAAGAGATCCTCGGGTTCATTGAAGAATCTATCAACAAGTTTTCAAAAAGGCCGGGAGTTAATCAGGAATAATTAATTTTGCATTATCATTCTTAGGATTAACAGCTAAAATACCAGAAAATGTTCGGAAAAGCTCCCCTGAAAATTTTTTCATGCAGGTCGTCAAGGATCCTTGCTGAAAAGATTGCCAGCAGTCTGGGTGTGGAACTCGGGCAAAGTTCAGTTACTTCCTTCAGCGACGGGGAATTTCAGCCCTGCTTTGATGAATCTGTAAGGGGGGATATGGTCTTTATCATTCAGTCCACGAACCCGCCGGCTGAAAACCTTCTTGAGCTTCTCCTTATGATTGATGCCGCAAAGAGGGCATCTGCATACAAGGTGATCGCCGTCATTCCATATTACGGATTTGCCAGGCAGGACAGGAAGGACCGCCCCAGAGTTTCAATAGGATCAAAACTGACAGCCGACCTTCTAAGCACTGCGGGAGTCGACAGGGTAATAACTATGGACCTTCATGCTGACCAGATACAGGGATTTTTTAATGTCCCGGTTGATCACCTTTTCGGATCTGCCATTTTCGCTCCATATATTGAAAACCTGAACCTTAACAATCTTACGGTTTCAGCACCCGACATGGGAGGCTCAAAAAGAGCCAACGCCTATTCAAGATTCCTTCAGTCGGATATGGTTCTGTGCTACAAGCTCCGGAAAAAGCCGAATGTCGTAGAGGAGATGTCGATCATCGGGGATGTTGAAGGAAAGAATGTCATCATCATTGACGACATGGTGGATACCGCGAATACTCTTGTGCTTGCTGCCAACATGATGAAGGACAGGGGTGCTCAGAGCATAAGGGCTTTAGCCACTCATCCCATACTTTCCGGAAATGCCATTGAAAGAATCGAAGATTCCGCTCTGGAGGAACTTGTTGTGAGCGATTCCGTGCCTTTCAGTAACACGTCGAAAAAGATCAAAGTGCTCTCGATGGCGGAAATATTCGCAAAAACCATCCAGGCAGTGAATACCAACCAGTCGATCAGTACAAATTTTGTATTCTGATTCCTTTGTCATATATTTGCGTCCGATTTTTTAACGTGTAATGGGAGGCTGTCTAAAAGACAACCTTGAGTAGCACATAAAACACTAATAATGAAGACAATAGAAATCAAAGGATCACTCAGAAAAGAACTGGGTAAAAAAGATTCAAAACAGCTCCGCAAATCAGGCAGCGTGCCGTGTGTGATGTACCTGAAAGACAACAACGTTCACTTTTATGCTCACGAGAACAGTTTCATAAATCTCATTTATACACATGAGGCTCACCTGGTAAAGCTTAACCTTGACAACCAGGAATACAATGCCGTGCTTCATGCTATGCAGTTTCATCCTGTTACCGACAGGCTCATTCATGCCGACTTCGTCCAGATATTTGACAACAAGCCAGTCATTATCGATATACCTGTGACAGTTACCGGAGATGCAGAAGGAGTAAAGGCCGGTGGTAAACTGATCGTCAAGAAGCGGCACCTTAAAGTAAAAGGGCTTGCAGAAAACCTCCCTGAAGAACTTGTTATTGATGTAACCGAGCTTAAGATCGCTCACTCCATCAAGGTAGGAGATCTTTCATACGACAAAATTGAACTTATAGATCCGAAAATTACCACAGTTGTTACAGTGGCCACTTCACGTGTTGCCCTGAAGACTGAAGAAGAGGAAGCTGCTGAAGCTGCTGCTGCTGCCGCCGCTGCTGAAGGCGCTGAAGCTGCTGCTGAAACTCCTGGCACTGACAAGGAGAAGGAAAAGGGCAAGGAGAAGGAGAAGGAAAAGGGCAAAGAAAAGGAGAAAGACAAAAAAGCTTAGTCATCTTCCTAATAAGCAGGCACAATGAAGTATCTGATAGTTGGCCTGGGAAACATAGGTGACGGGTACGCTGATACCCGCCATAATATAGGATTTATGGTATTGGATGCCATGGCAAAGGCATCCAATGCTTTTTTTACCGACAGGCGTTACGGGTTCATCTCCTCAGTCAAACACAAGGGCAGGGTGTTTGTGCTTCTCAAGCCATCGACCTACATGAACCTCAGCGGCAATGCAGTAAGGTACTGGCTGAAGAAGGAAAAGATACCTGTCGAAAACCTTCTGGTCATAGTTGATGATCTCGCCCTTCCTCTTGGCAGTATAAGGATGAGGCCAAAAGGAAGCGACGGAGGGCATAACGGACTGGCACACATCAGCAGCGTGCTTGCCACCGCTGATTTCGCAAGAATAAGGGTAGGAATCGGCAACGGCTTCATCAAAGGTTCGCAGGTAAATTATGTGCTCGGAAGATGGAACGCGGAGGAGAAAAAATTCCTTGAAGAAAGAATTGCCATCGTAACCGAAATGATCAAATCTTTCGGAACAGTCGGTACCGATCTCACAATGACCACATTCAACAAGGCAGGAAAAATCTCCGCAGGCAGCACAGAAAAATGACAGATCATCCTCCTGTACGGATTGACAAATTCCTCTGGGCCGTAAGGATTTACAAGACCCGGAGCCTGGCAGCTGACGCCTGCAGGAGAGGCCGCATACTGATTGACGGCAATCCTGTCCGACCGTCAAGAATGCTGCATGAAAATGAAATTATTACAGTCAGAAAACCTCCGGTAACCTACTCCTATAAAGTTGTTAATCTTATCGATAACCGTGTCTCTGCAAAGCTTGCAGTAAACAATTTCGATGACCTGACGCCTGAGAGCGAAAAAACCAAACTCGAAATGCGGCAGCCAGGATTTCCCGGTTACAGACGGAGAGGAACCGGCCGCCCGACAAAAAAAGAAAGAAGGGTTATTGACAAATGGACCAATGGGTTTGATTCCCCTGATGGTAGTATAAAGACTTAAAAATCCATAAATCATCCACAAAACATATTGTGCCCCGAACACTCAAAATCCATTTTATTTAACTTGCATACTTTACGGTTAACTGAAGACCACAGGAGTTATTTTGCGATTCGGGTATGAGCAGGAAGAATATTGAGAATTACTCGATAGGGTATAGCATATTAAAAGCTGTTTTCGGGTTCTGGCATAATAATATCTATTACCGAAAGATTATTGTCCTGGGAAGAGAAAACATCAATCCCGAAGATCATATCATTTTTGCACCTAACCACCAGAATGCCCTGATGGATGCTCTTGCAGTTCTTTTCGCACAAAGGGGACAACTTATTTTTCTTGCACGTGCCGATATATTCAGGAAGAAATTCATTGCATCGCTTCTATATTACTTTAAAATGCTGCCCGTTTACAGGATAAGGGATGGTTACAGCAGTCTTAAGGAGAATGATGAGACCTTCAATAAGACAATAGAAGTTATCCGGAATAAGAACAGACTGGTGATCCTGCCTGAAGGCGATCATGCAGGTTTCAGAAGACTCAGGCAGCTGAAGAAAGGTATATGCAGGATCGCATTCCAGGCTGATGAAGCTTCAGGATTCAACCTTAAAATAAAGATTATCCCGGTTGGCCTTGAATTCACTCATTACAACAGGTTCAGACAGGTACTCACAGTAGTTTTCGGCAAACCCATCGATACATCCGAATATCATGAGCTTTACCGGAAAAGCCCTGAAATTGCCCTGAATGAGCTAAGAAACAGGCTGGCTTCCGAAATGAAAAAACTTATGGTCCACATTGAATCACAGGAAGACTATGAGGCAATAGATGAACTAAGAAGTATGATCAACGGACGATTCAGTGACAATATAAGATTGCCGAAGCTATTCAGGGATAGGATACTTATCGACAGACTGAACAAACTTAAATCGACCATTCAGTCAACATACCAGAAAATATGCGCCCTCAGCCTGCTGATAAAACAGAAGGCAAAGGACCTTAATATTGACTACAGACTCCTTGAGAAAAAGAAACACCCTCTTGCCTGGATGATCCTGGGGCTGGTTGGGCTGGCCGCCACTTTACCACTGTTTGTTTACGGAAGCCTGTTCAATACGGTATTCATATATCTGCCCGATATTAAGATCAGGAGAATGAAAGACATCCAGTTTCAGGGTACATTCAGGTATGGTATATCACTGGCAATAGCGCTGGTGCTACTCCCGCTGATCCTTGTCCTGCTCCTTGTCTTTGTTTCACCGTTGTGGCTTGCGGCTCTGATTTTTGCGAGCCTTCCGCTTTCAGGGCTCTTTGCCTGGAACTATATACTTGTTTTTAAACGTATTATCGGGGGATTCAGGATATGGAAATACAAGAGAGATAGAAGCAAGGATTACTCCGACCTTAAAAACTGGCATGACGAATTGCTTACACTGATCACCAGCCTGACGTGAAAAAGAAAAAAGAGATATTTTCAGGGAAAACCGCCTGGATCACAGGCGCGTCATCAGGGATCGGAGAAGCTCTTGTGTATGAATTTGCAGCCAGGGGGGCCAGAGTAATTATCTCATCCAATGACGCCCAGGGCCTCGAAAGAGTTAAAGCAGCATGCGGAGAAAGGTCACCGGAAGTTACATGCCTGCCATTCGACCTTTCCGACACTTCTGACATCACAAGCATGGTGGACAGGCAAATGAAAATCACAGGCAGGCTCGATTACCTTATTAATATTGGAGGTATCAGCCAAAGGGCCAGGATAGATGAAACTCCACTCTGGCTTGACAGGAAGATATTCGAGATCAACTATTTCGGGACGATCGCATTAACGAAAGCGGTACTCCCATACATGATTAGGCAGAAAAAGGGACATATCGTTGCAACAAGCAGTATTTCAGGCAGATTCGGATTCCCCCTGCGGTCAGCATATTCTGCGTCCAAACAGGCGCTGCACGGATTCTTTGAAACACTTTATCTCGAAAATAAGCAGAATAATATCAGGACATCCGTCCTTATACCCGGAAGAGTACGGACAAACATATCTTATCATGCCCTCAACGGGGAGGGCAGAGAGCATGGCAGGATGGACGAAGGACTGTTAAAAGGTATTTCACCGGAAAAAGCAGCAATAATAATAGTTCGTGGAATAATAAGGAATAAGCGGGAAATTCTTGTGGGAGCGGGAGAATTATCAATGCTTTACATCAGGAGGATCTGGCCCTGGCTGTTTTTCCGGATCGCAGACAAGTTAAAATCAACCTGATCTAACCATAATTAAATATGAGGGGCTATTACATTGGGGGGATACAGCAGATAGGTATTGGAGTGGCAAACCTGAGGGAAGCCTGGAAATGGTATATCGAACAGTTCGGGATGGACTGCAGGATCTTTGAGGAGGAGGCCGTAGCAAAGCTGATGCTGCCTTACACAGGCGGTAAACCCAGGAGCAGACATGCTGTGCTGGCAATCAACATGCAAAGCGGCGGCGGGTTTGAAATATGGCAGCACACTGAAAGAGAACCGGTATATATCAGCGGGGAAATTATGCTCGGCGATCTGGGAATCACTGCCTGCAAAATGAAGGTAAAAAATATTGATGAGGCATTCAGTTTCTATAAGAATAATAATGTAACCATCCTCGGGGAGGCTCTGAAGGATCCTGCCGGCAACAGAACGTTCTTCCTGAAAGACCCTTATGGAAGTATTTTTCAGATGCTGGTTGGAAATAACTGGTTTATAAATGAGAACAAGGTATCCGGGGGATCCTACGGCGCTATCATCGGCGTCTCGAACATTGAAAAAGCAAAGAGCTTCTATTCCGATATACTTGGTTACGATATCGTGGCGTATGACTCAACGGGTATTTTCCCCGATCTGGTTCAGCTGCCAGGCGGAAACAAACCGATGAGAAGGGTTTTGCTCAGGAGATCAGAGCCGGAAACAGGTCCTTTCAGCAGGATCCTGGGCAAAAGCGAAATAGAACTTATTTGTACTGACACTCCCGGAAGAAAAATATATGAAGGCAGATACTGGGGAGACCCGGGATTCATCCAGTTATGTTATGATATCGTGAACATGAAAGAAATGAGGGCGTACTGCAGTAAACAGGGCTACCCGTTCAGGGTCGACAGCATGCACAGCCATAACGGGAACAGCTTCGATATGGGTGAGGCTGCCGGGCATTTTGCATATATTGAGGATCCGGATGGCACCCTGATCGAGCTTGTTGAAACCCATAAAATACCCATATTTAAAAAACTTGGCTGGTATCTTGACCTTAGAAAAAGGAAGCATGGCAGACCTCTGCCTGAATGGATACTGAAAGCTATGAGATTTTCGAAGGTTAAAATCAAATAGGTAATCTCAGCTTTCTCCTGATATTCTCTCCACTTCCCGGAAAACCCTCATGGTATTTCCTCCCCATATCTTGCCTATATCTGATTTTGAATAGCCCCGGCGGAGCAGTTCTGTTGTAATGTTTTTCATCTCGGCTACTGACTTGCACCCTTCAACTCCTCCCCCTCCGTCAAAGTCAGTTCCTATTCCCACATGGTTGATACCGATAACCTGTACCACATGGTCGATGTGGTCAACTACATCGGCAACGGTTGCCAGTTTTCTGAATTTATCAAATATCTCCCATCTTTCGTTCCTGAACTGGTTCCTCTGTTGATCTGAGAGCGTGTTGAATTCACCATATTTATTTTTAAGCTCAGTGAGTTTTGCCTCAAGTTCCGGGTTCGGTTCAGGGGTTTTAATATAGCTGCTCAGAATGCATATCTGGATTACACCTCCGTTATTCTTCAGGGACAGCAGCATGTCGTCGGAAAGGTTCCGGGGGCTGGAGCATAGTGCCCTCGAAGATGAGTGAGATGCAATGACCGGAGCCTTTGAAATGTTGATTACATCATAGAATGATTCATCCGAAATATGTGATACATCCACAATCATTCCTAAACGATTCATCTCTTTTACAACTTCTTCACCAAACAAAGAGAGCCCTCCATGTTCAGAACCGGACGGATCAGTGGAAGAATCACAGATATCGTTATTGGCTGAGTGGCAAAGAGTTATGTACCTGGTTCCCATATCATAATATTGCTTTACCCTGCTGATATCCTTTCCAGCCGGGTACCCATTCTCAATTCCTATGAATGCTGACAGTTTACCTTCCTTCTTAAGCCGGTAAGCATCATCAGGTTTCAGTGCTATTTCCGCCATGCCGGAATTCTTTTCAACATTCTGATGTATTGCCTCAATAATCCTTATTATTTCCAGGTGAGCCATGTCTGTAGTCGAATCATCCCTTGCCCCCTGTCCGATATAGGCTGCAAAAAACTCAGCGTCGAGTCCTCCTTCAACCATCCTGGGGAAATCAACACACCCTCTCTCGTGCTTTTCCCCGAGGTCGAAACCTGACCTTACAATTTCCAGCGGTGTATCGCAATGTGTATCAACCGTGAGGAAGCTTTTATGGAGCTTATCGGCTTTCCTGGCAAGCTGTTCTTCACTTGAGCTGCAGCCAGCAAAAATGATGGCAGTGAGAATTGAGAAGGTAATTTTTTTGATCATTTCACAGGTTTTAAGCGTCGAAAGATATGAAAT
>Ga0209287_10001440_pt1 | contig 11829 bp, 13 predicted proteins | sample PPLLak3cmMay2015_2_FD_187255 | JGI IMG/M metagenome (GOLD analysis project Ga0209287, IMG submission 187255) | Freshwater sediment microbial communities from Prairie Pothole Lake near Jamestown, North Dakota, USA - PPLs Lake P8 Core (1) Depth... | ecosystem: Environmental > Aquatic > Freshwater... | reverse complement strand
TATGCCTCCGCGCAATCCCTTGATTTTCTTGAGCTTGCCCAAAATTGCCGATTTCCGAATTGGAAACGCAATAGTATCTATCTTTAGTTTCCGGATGGACACTAATTAACCACTTAATGGTAGTGTAATCTTTTTAAATGCCTCCTTTGAATAAGAAAAAATATAGTATCAGGAAGGATACCAGAGCCATTAAAGGCAGGGCATACCATAGTATTCTCGAAAAAGGTGATTCAGGGTTATTGTAAGGCCAGTTGTTTTCGAGAAAAGCGAATGTCACTCCCCTGCCATAAATCCAGTCCAGGCTCCAGAAGAGACCCGCCGAAACATATAAAACCGAAGATGCAAAAATATTCGAAAACCAGGTTTCAGGATAGCCGCCGTCCCTCAAAACGAGATAAAGATCATAAGACCAGCTTGCCGAGAACATCCATGCGCAAATGGCTATAAAAGCATGCGATAGCTTCAACTTTCTTTTGCCTGCATTGTATATTGCGCCAATCGCCCAGGGTGATGTCAAATATGTTAAAGTCGACATGAAAAAAGCATCATAATAATCCCATGTTGGATCGCCTGTATAAGGAGCTATGATGATCATGCTCAAGCAGGCTATTGCAAATGTCATTAACCGCCATGGCTTAAATATGAATCGCCAATACTCTGCACGGGCTAAGCCAATAGTTTCTCTCTCCCTGATAAATAAAAAGAGTGCCGCGAAACAAGCGGTTGCCCAGCAAATGATGTAAATCTTAAAGAATGGTGCCATTTGACATTCTAATCTAAGAACAAAACCTTTTTTTCCACCACCTTATTCTTTTCATACGAAACAAAGCAGGTCCATCTGGCAAAAGCCCATCCATCCCAAACAACCAATGTCATGAGCTTTGAGTCGTTTTTTCTGGACTTAATGATGTTCAAATTTAGTTTTAGCGCTAATGATTCAGCAGTTTCAATTGGAGTACCCATAGAGATCTGTTGAGAAAAATGATTGATCCGTATTTTGGCTTTATTGACTCGCCAAAAAGGGTAGACCAGAAGAAGAATCAATACCACAATTACTATTATTGTTTTCCTTTTCATTTTTGTACTCTAAAGGTCCAACATGAGGCATAACCTAAACTAAAAGTCGATACGCTTTTGAGATCTGGTGTATGTCATGGTTAAACCCTTTTCTCATTTGGCATTCCAAAGCGATTTCTCAGCGTATCTACAAATGAACTATTTGCCTTTGATGAAATGATTTCTAAAGGAGACAATCCTTTCTTCCATGCAAGATAAAACATGTGCCAGGCCACTACCCCGGTAACAACCAAATTTGGCCAGGCATTTAATTGCCATTGACCGGCCCATATCCATTGCCATGTATCTGAGAATGGCATCAAGTATGGAATTGGCCATTGATACCCATCTGGTCCCTTTGAACCTAAAAGGTCACCGACCAGGTGGAGGTGGAAACTTATCATTACGAGGAGACTGACGAGCCAACGCCTTGTTGACATGGCAAACGCGATTATTGCCAAAAAAAGCCCAAACCCAATATTGTGGCCTAATATATGATGGTATTTGCTCCACAGTTCAAGCGACTGTTCTTGATGAGACCCCAAAAAATCTAACAATAGCCCAGCACCGTCAATGTCTGGCGCTATGCCAGCAATTACGACAAATGCACGCTCTTTTCTCGTGATATTGCATGAGTTTGCGACTGACCAACCTATTAGAAAATGGGTGACAGGGCTCATAAAATGTTCCTGCGAGGTTGCCATCCGCCTGTTTCTTCAATTTCGGAATCTTGCATACTTGTCTTCCAAACAAATTTCATCGTGTCCTTGCAAGGCGAAGACCCAAGTCGTTGCTCTTAAAATCCGGACCGATGCTGCCACGTTGTGCCACACGGCAATCCATCCCATACATGCGCCAGTTGCCGCCCCGATTCACCCGGCTATTGCCCGACAAAGGACCAGCAGGATCATTAACACTTCCCGACGGATAAGCCCGATACCAGTCCTGGCACCACTCTAATACATTACCGTGCATATCATAAAGCCCCCATGAGTTCGGCTTTTTCTTAGCCACCGGGTGAGTCTGGCCACCGGAATTTTCATTACACCACGCATAACTGCCAATTTGACTTTCACTGTCGCCAAAAGAATATTTAGTGTTCGTGCCGGCACGGCAGGCATATTCCCACTCGGCCTCCGTGGGAAGATGGTAGTTGCTGACACCTTCTTCCTGATCCAACCGCTGGATAAATTCTTGCACATCATCATAAGACACCCCCTCAACCGGGCAGTCATCACCGCAGTTCTTGAAATAAGACGGGTTGTATCCCATTACAGCCTTCCACTGACCCTGCGTCACTTCTGTTGTCTGCATATAAAAGCCTTTGGTCAGAGTTACCTGATACTGTAATTCATGTCTGCTATTTGCAGGCCCACCATCAGGCGAACCCATCATGAATGTCCCTGGCTTGATATAAACGAATCCCATACCGAAAGCATTGGTTTTTTTCGGCTCTGTCCAGGACGGCGTGGTAACTACTGCTGCCATCGGTTCAGCCGGCCTTGATTTGCCCACAGTTGCTGTAGAGGATGTCATGACAAGGCGAAAACCTACGGAGGCCCCTCTGAGATCCGGTTTGCCTCCGTAACGATAAGCCGAACGGCAGTCCTTCGCATATGCTCCTGCACCTCCGCCCCGATGCATTCGGGCATCGCCAGATAAAGGACCGGCAGGGTCGGTAACACCTCCCGATGGATAATCCTCATACCAGTCCTGACACCATTCCCACACATTCCCGTGCATGTCGTAAAGACCCCACGCATTCGGCTGTTTCTTAGCCACCGGGTGAATCCGCTCGTCACAATTTACATCATACCAGGCATAACTGCTCAATTGACTGTCACTGTTGCCAAAAGAAAACCGGGTATTCGTACCAGCCCGGCAGGCATACTCCCACTCGGCTTCTGTGGGAAGACGGTAGCTGCCGCCCTCTTTCTGATTTAACCGTCGGATAAATTCCTGCACATCATCCCAAGATACCTGCTCAACCGGGCAGTTATCGCCACATTTTAAATCATCAGATGGGTTATTCCCCATTAAAGCCCGCCACTGCCTCTGGGTAACTTCGGTTGTCTGAATGTAAAATCCTTTTGTCAGTGTTACCTGGTGCTGTGTTTCATTACTTTCCCTTCCTATTTCGCTTAAAGGCGAGCCCATCATGAATGTTCCGGGCCGGATATACACGAATGTCATGCCGATGGAATTGGTGTTTTTCGGTTTCGACCAGGACAGCTTGTCAATTGCCGGCGTCGGCACGGTGGCAGTATGCCCCTCAACCTTTTCATTTCGATCTGCAACCGGAGCAACCTTTCTATTAGCATTTTTTGAATCCTCAATTTGCTTAATGCTTTCATCGGCCTTGGCAGCAAGATACTCTCCTCCGTTCTTCTTTATATATTGTAATGCATCCAAAGCTTGCGGCCCCTGTGCTTGCAGTTCATTCAATTTTATATTGGCTATCGAAGTACCACTCCATTTGACGATGAAATTTTCAGGTGTCCGTGTTAAATGGGTATGCACCATTATAACCACAGCGCACACAACCCCAACCAAATGTATTACCCCAATCCAGTATATCGCCCGGGTGCCGCCGGGAAAATCACCGCGCAATTGCGGATTGAAGGATTGCACGAAGGCTGCGACCGCAGGCACAAACATAAGAAGCATCACCCCTAATCCTGAAAAAGCGCCTGCAAATATGAAAAGGATGATCGCAAAGGTTATGGAAAGACCCAATACATTCTTCTTCGGGTATAAGTTAAGAGTTATCCCTGTAGTTGAGCTTACTTCGGCATTGAATATAAACCATGTCGTAGCTATCAAGACCCAGAGATAAATCGGAGGCAGATAGTAATCGGCGAGAGCCGTGATGCACGTGGAGCAGGCTAATACATCCGTAGCTAAAAACGTAAGATTAGCCAATACCGCACTGAACAAAGAATAGCCTTTTCGCATTTATAGTCTCCTTTCATGCCTGCCAGGTTATATGAAAGATCTAAAAAATGCCTGAGATATAGGTCACATGGAATCACACTTTAAGTTGTGATTTGACACGCTGCTGTCTGATTCTGTTCAGGATACGGCGTTGATTTTCAGTTTATAATCGATGCTTGGATTTAATTAAAGCTCCCCTCCGCAAAGCGAGCGGGGAATCTTCACCGCATGGAATATTATCTGTTTTTAATTTGCTCGCTAACCCCGCCGCAAGCAGCGGGGAATGCGCTCGCATTTCGGTTCAAATTATTTATCGAACCCGGAGTGCAAATTTGCGGAAATTGTTACCTGGAGCAAACGATGCCGGGCATGTTTTTTTTATCCCTTATCCGCTGCTTCTTGTCGGGAGCGGACGATTATCTCCGCCTTTTATACGAATGTAGTTTTTGATGTTTATTAATTTATCTTGAAAGGCTCTGGTGTATATATCGTCTTTCCCCCTGTAATCCCATACATATATCCCGCCTACACGATTCTTTGTATTTCTTACCTCGCTTTGTATATCCATCTGCCATCCCATATCGGATTTTATGAAAAAATGAGGAGAAACAAGGGGATCATTTGTAAAATAGAGCAAGGCAACATTGTCTCTGATTTCTATCTCATATTCCCTGCCGTACTCCTGCATGAGTATATAGTGGAAATAGGCGCTGGTTACCGGAAATGACGCCATGTATCTTTGTGAATCAACAGTAAATATCCCGATCTTTGGATTATAAACGCCAGAAACGAGCCATTGCATGTATTTCTCATAAACCTCCTGAGGGGTCTTCTGTGGCGAATAATCCTCATTATATTCTTCCACAGGAGTTGATTCTCCGGCCTCTTTATTCCCTGCTTTTGCCGGCATGGCGCCTGTAACTCCTGCACCACCCGATAAGTGCTTTCGGCTTCGGATGACATCAACAACCCGCGGGTCAAACTGGTTCCCAAGTGTCGCCTCTCTGATATTATGGTGCAGCATCCGTATCAGGAGTCTCAAACCAAGGGACAGTTTTCCAGATTCAAAAAAAGTCTCCGTATGCTCCCGCATCAGATACGATACGAAGTAATCGGTAAAGTATTCTTCCAATCCATAACCGACTTCTATACGTAATCTCTTTTTTTCAAGATCATAAAGCAGTAATACCCCTCTTTCCTCCCTTGTTTTCCCCCCGATACCCAGATCCTCAACCCGGTCAATCGCATACTCTTCGATAGTGGCGCCCGCAATTTTCGGGACGAATACAAACCGGATGTCTATGTCCGATTCCTTATATATCCACTCAAGGTATTCCTCAAATTTTAAAACATCAGGCCGGGGCAATATGCCTGCTTCATCTATAACATGGTTGCGCACAAGTAATCCGGGAGCCGTCAATCCAATTACTTGTTTACCGAAACGTAAGGTTGATTTTTTAACGTATGAATAATTCAGGACGGAAAGGATAACAATAATCCCAAGAATAATCAGGCTGTTTCGTAAAAGAGTCTTGGGATCATTTCGTAAGGGCTTATTGAAGTTGGTCATTGATACAAACCTTTTTGGTGTTCCATGGATTCTCTAACCGCTGCGATAATGTCTTTTGTAGTTGCTTTGGCTTGCATTCGCGGCACGTCAAATGGTGATTTTTTATTTTTCTTGAAAGTCAGGAGGAGAATTTTCCACCCATGTTACTTAAAAAAGGCTCTAAATGCTGATAAGAAGACCTTTTCATCAGCCGCGGCATCAAATTCCATCAGCCAGGTCTCGATGTACCGGGTATCAATATCATGGTTTTTCAGCAGCACGATCCGCACATCTTCCATATCTCTGGGACGGCCGGAAAAAATTTTGTGGATGATCAGGTCTTCTACTCTCGCGAAAAAGACATCCTGACCAAGGATCATTATATGGTTTGCCCTGTTAATGGCTTGCGATTCGTAGGGTGTAAATGAAAAGATGAAGTCCACCCTGATTCCCGTCGATTCGTCTATAGCGGGCAGAACCATGGTTTTTTGCACAAATGCTGCGACGTCTTCAGGAAGAGCTCTGAGGGGGATCTTTTTAATTATCTGAAGAAGCGCATCGAGATGGTCAATGCCGACTCCGAGAGTAATGTCGATATCCCTGGTCAGGCGTGGTTCTCCATAAAGAAGAACAGCCTGTCCGCCGATGATCATGTAGGGCAGGTTGCTTTCGTTCAGCGTTTCGCCTAATCGGGCAAGGATTTTGTCAAACATGAGTTCAGTATCCCAGCTATCCGGATATCCACATCAATGCCTTCCCATGGGTCTGAGGGAGGCAGAACGCCGAGGGCAACTCCTTCATTCCACATCCCTGTAAAAAGCTGAAGAGATTGCTCTGCTGATCTCATCGTTTCGCTTCTGAAGAGATCATCTTCGAATTTTCTCAATATGGATGCGTTCTTTATCATATTCCTTTCATACCACAGTTCTTCAGACTTTACCACAGATGGGTTTTTTATTTTTAAATTGACATATTACGCCTTGCGTAATAGATACAGATATATGATTAAATCATTTGCCTGCCGGGATACAGAAAAGCTGTTCAATGATCAACCAGTACGCCGGTTTCAGGCTTTTGAAAGGCAGGCAAGAAAACGACTTATGGTTTTACATGCCGCTCCCAGTATAGAGGCGTTGATGCTCAATCCGGGAAACAGATTTCACTCCCTTTCTGGAAATCGAAAAGGGCAATACGCGGTCAGTATCAACAAGCAGTGGCGCATATGTTTCGAATGGAAGGATGGCAATGCCCATAATGTTGAAATTAAAGATTATCATTGAGGTATGCTATGATTAAAAATATTCTTGATCCAATAACTCCGGGCGAAATTCTCCGGGAAGATTTTTTGGGACCATTGGGCATAAGCATTAATAAGCTTTCCAGAGATCTTTCAGTCCCTCCGAACAGGATAAGTGAAATCGTTAATGGGAAAAGGGCTATTACTGCCGACACAGCTTTAAGACTGCAACGTTATTTTGGAATTGAAGCTCAGTTCTGGCTGAATCTGCAAACCGAATACGATCTGAGAATGATGAAACGTAAAATCTGGGCGGATGTTGAAAAGCAAATTATTCCTGTTAAAGAGTCTTGCATACAGAATTGCGCCTGAGCATTGCGCATGGTTCGAATATCGGAATCAGTTTATTTGCTGTAAATACGTGCCGATTCTTGAGTAACAACCCTGAATTCCAGTCACTCCTGTGAAAACGAGAGTCCGGAACAAGTTAAAAAAATCCACCACAGCTGACTTTCGCATAAATGACGAAAGCGGTTTTAAGTCTGCGATTCCACTATTTTGATTTCTTCTTCAGTCAAATCATAAAGTTTATACACAAGCTGATCGATCTGTTTGTCAGTTGAATCGATTTGCCGCTTCAGCAGCTCTTTTTCCTGCGGTGTCTTGGATTTTGTCATCCGCTTGATTAAAGAAAAGGATAGGGCAATAACTGTTTTTTACGAATTAATCGCCATTCTGTTCGGCGGGTATTATTTTTCACCTGCAAGGATCAGCAATCTCCGATGAATTTCTTCAGACATCCACATACCTGCATTTTCCAAACGATTGATCAGTGGTTCTATCTTTTCTATAAGTCCATTCGATTTGGCTTTAAGCATGGCTGCTTTCGAGTTCTTCCAATTCGGAGGCAAAAGGGAAAACCTTATAGCGTCCAAGAGTCAGGAGAAATTCCACTCGTGGCATATCTGCCAGTTCGGCAGCGCGACCGGAAGACAATCTGCCAAGTTCGTAAAGCTTCACTGCCGCCAGTATACGTAATTCTCTGCCGAATGCCACTTCGTCGGTCTTTTCCGCCAATAGAATCTTTTCTGGTACATCTACAAGAATCTGCTTTGTAGCCATTTATGAACCTCATTAATAAGTTGTTTGTTATGATGATTATCCTTTATTGCGATTCCATTGTCAATTAATGATCAGAAGGGACTTGTTACAAATCAGATAAACTGTGCTGTATAATACACCATGCCAAACTGACCTTACCCCCGAGAACTGATCCATTTTCAAATTGAGTTCTTCCTGTACTACACAACCAGCCAACTTCGATGAAAAGGCCGGACTTCAAATGAATATCTTCAATTCGGACTGAAAACGGGGGCTATTATCTCATTGACTTTACATTCACGTAATGCCATTAATTAACTATCGTTTCTCTGCTTATCTCAACAAACCCATCAACCTCACCCTTTACCTCCTGGAGTTCATTTTTAGAATGATTTATAAGAAGGTACCAATATTTAGCCTCCATGGGATTATTGTTTCCCTTGGAGGCTTTTGTCTTTTGTTTCAATAAGCCAATCCGGAAAAGCAAAAACAGAAAGCTAAGGCTCTCGCCTAAACAAAAGCATTCTCTGTTTGTGGACTGTTTAGGCATTGGCTTGTTGCACTTCAAACGCCTGTAAAACCTAATAATAAGGAGATATTAACTATGGGAAAATATCTATTGCTTTGGGATTTTGACCGGACAAGAATACCTGTTGATCTAAAAGAGCGTGGGTTTGCATTAAATATGCTGGTGGAGATGGTTAAGCAAGATATTAAAAAAGGTTTCATCAAGGATTGGGGAGTATTTCCTGGCGAATTTTCCGGATATACAGTTGTTGAGGGAACTGAGGTAGATATTATGAACTTCGTACAACAGTACACTCCGTTTGTCTATTTCAAGGCTCAGCCCACTGGCTCAATATCTCAAGTAGAGGAAATGATAAAAGCCATGACCAAGTGATCATGGTGCTTCAACCGATTATATTGAGGGGCGGTGCTATCAATGGTGTCGGATTGAGGCACTGCCCCCCTTCAAAAGGGAAGCCACTGGCCTGACTTGATATCGTGGAGTTGTTTCACCATTCTTTTAATCACCAAAAGATTAAAGAAAAGAGGACATATGAAACGAACGATTATGGAGGTATTCACGGAAAACGCTGATAAATACGGCGACAGGGTAGCGTTAAAGTTTAAAACAGATGGTCAATGGAAAGAAACAACCTGGAAAGATTATCATAATCAGGTTAGGGTAACAGCGCGCGCGTTTATGGCGCTTGGTCTTGAGAAAGGAAAGGCTGTCAGCATCCTGGGAAATAATTGCCCTCAGTGGTTTGTCAGCGATCTTGCCGGAGTTTTCGCCGGTGCAGTGCCTGGCGGCATATACACAACGAATAGTCCCGATCAATGTCAGTATATCGCGTCTCATAGCGAAGCGAATATTGCAGTAGTTGAAAATGCCGAGCAGCTGGCAAAATTCAAAAAAATAAAGAATCAACTGCCTGACTTGAAAGCAATTGTTCTGATGAACGGCTCTGATCCGGACGACATGGTATATGCCTGGAATGAATTACCGAAACTTGCGGAAAAAGTCTCGGAAAAAGAGCTTGAAGATAGGATCAAAGCTCAGAAACCGGATGACTGTTGCACGCTGATCTATACTTCAGGAACCACAGGCAATCCGAAAGGGGTCATGATCACCCATGACAATATTACATGGACTTGTCAGCAGGTGGTCAACCTGCTTAAAGGTAATCATGAAGATCAGGTTATCAGCTATCTTCCGTTAAGCCACATTGCCGAGCAGGTTGTTAGTCTTCATTGTCCATATCTTATGGGATGCACAACCTGGTTTGTGGAAAGCCTTGATAAACTGGGTGAAAATTTAGCTGAAGTAAGACCCACCCTTTTCCTCGGTGTTCCCCGCGTATGGGAGAAGATTCAAGCGAAGATGATGGCTGCCGGTGCTAAGAATCCCCCGCTGAAGAAAAAAATTGCTGCATGGGCTCGCAAACAGGGACTTGCCGGCGGATATGCAGAGCAGGAAGGAAAACCGAAACCAATATTTTATGGTCTGGCCAGCAAACTGGTATTTTCCAAGGTAAGAGAAAAACTTGGGTTTGACCGATGCAGATTATTCGTTTCCTCTACGGCGCCGATAGCCATGGATACGCTTGAATTCTTTTTAAGCTTAGGCATTCCGATAACGGAAGTCTATGGAATGAGCGAATGCACAGGACCGGCAACCATATCTATCCCGGAACCATTCAAATATCGAACCGGCTGGGCCGGTCCAGAGGTTCCCGGGACCACTAACAAAATAGCCGAAGACGGTGAAGTCTTAATAAAAGGCCGGCATGTGTTTAAAGGATATTTTAAAAATGACGCCGCAACAGCTGAAACCATCGACAAAGACGGATGGCTGCATTCCGGAGATATCGGCAAAATCGATGATAAAGGTTTTTTAAAAATAACGGACCGCAAAAAAGAATTGATTATCACATCCGGTGGTGAAAATATTCCGCCTCAGGTATTGGAAGCAAAACTCAGATCAATCCCTGTGGTCGCCATTGCGATTGTCATCGGCGATCGGCGTAAATTTATGACTGCCTTATTTACGCTGGATCCTGAAAAACTCGACCAGGAGCTCATAAATGCCGGCAGTCCGGCCAAGAACATGGCAGAAGCTGCCAATTGCCCGACATTCAGAGCCTATATACAGCAAAAACTCGATGAGGTAAATGCCACGTTTGCAAGGGTTCAGACTATTAAAAAATTCACCATCCTGCCTAATGAATTTAGTGTTGAAGGTGGTGAGTTAACCCCGACCATGAAGCTCAAGCGCAGAATCATCAATACAAAGTATTCTAAAGAGATAGAAGAGATGTATAAATAACTTCTGTCAGCGCTGGATTTCACATTCTAACCCGAAATCCTTTAGAGGAAAACATGAAAAGAAGTTATCGGAAGGTACCAATATTTTAGCCTCCATGGAAGTTACTATTCCTCTGTGGAGGCTTACGTTTTCGATACTCAAGAATATCTGTTTTCATATAAAACAAAGTCAGGCATTCAACCACCTGTAAAAAAGGAGGTAAAAAATGGTTACCATAGGAATAGTATCTTTCCCCACGGAAAGTTCAAAGGAGATGGGCAAGCTTTTTATGAAGATACCCCCTCTGCCCACATACATAACCAGGAAAGGACCATATGTCGGCAGCGAATTAGGGGTGGGCATTAAACTTATATCTATATGGGAGTATGACCCATCCAAAATGGCAGAAGCCGTAGAATTTGTAGGAAATTACTATGCACAGTTCATCGGCGCACCTGGCTTTACATATACCATTGACACCTGGTTTGAAATTAAAGAGGCCTTTAAGATGATCGGATTAGCCTAATTTCCAAATGCTGGATAACAAATTTTACCGAGCCTTTATAATTCTGTTTTAATTCGATAATATAGAATTGATTATTTTTAAGAATAGGAGGGTCTCATGCCATTTATTAATATTAAAGTGTTGAAGGGAACCTTATCGGCAGAGAAAAAAAAGGAAATGATTTCTCGGGTGACAGAAATTGTGGCGGAAATTGAAGCTCGTCCTCAACCCAAAGAAAGGCTCCAGCCACATACATGGTGTGTGATTGAGGAAGTTGATTTTGGAAGCTGGGGTTTAGGAGGGAATCCCGTAACTCCAGAAATATTTAAAGCAGTTTTGGAAGGCAAGACGTAAAAAGGGTTCTATTCCCTGGGGATAATTTTGTACACCTCCTCAAAGCAGAGTCAGAAATGGCTCTGCTTTAGGAGTATTGCGAAAAATGAAAATCGGGCTTTTTTTATAGATCTTCCTGAAATATAGCTTTATTCGATTATGTAAGATGTCCATGTTTCATGCGGTAATCTCTATTTGACTGAAATCAGCAGATCGAATATCAGGATACCATCAGAATATCTTGAAGTTTTACAAAGGGTAATGTATAAAGCAACATCGATTCTCGCAAAAGGGATAGAGCT
>Ga0209287_10001438_pt1 | contig 11830 bp, 10 predicted proteins | sample PPLLak3cmMay2015_2_FD_187255 | JGI IMG/M metagenome (GOLD analysis project Ga0209287, IMG submission 187255) | Freshwater sediment microbial communities from Prairie Pothole Lake near Jamestown, North Dakota, USA - PPLs Lake P8 Core (1) Depth... | ecosystem: Environmental > Aquatic > Freshwater... | reverse complement strand
GATTGTGCTGCCCAATTCCATCAGCGGCATTTTGACCGGCCTGATCCTGCAGGTAAGCAGGGCTGCCGGGGAAACCGCGCCCATCATGTTTACCGGCGCGGTATTTTACAAGGCGGTCGAACGGGGAGACCTGTTTCCCTACGGTCTTGGCGAGCAGTGCATGGCGCTTTCCATGCACCTGTATACCGTGGCGACACAGGTGCCCGACGTCAAGGAGTCCATACCCTATGCAACAGCCGTGGTGCTGCTGCTGTCCGTTATCATGGTGAACGCAGGCGCTATCGCGCTGCGCGTGTGGCTGAGGAACCTCAAGCGATGGTAGAATACATGGCTGATACAGCAACAACGATAGAAATACGGGAGCTGCGGCTTTCGCTTAACGCCAAAGAAGTGCTCCACGGCATTTCCTTTGACGTGTTCCGCAACGAGATTTTCGGCATCATCGGGCCCGCACAGTCCGGCAAGACCTCGCTGCTGCGCTGCCTTAACAGGACGGTCGAGTTCACTCCCGGAGCACGGGTCAGCGGATCCATTATCATTGACGGCGAGGACGTCGTCAGGACAAAGGATGTGTTCTCGTTGAGAAGAAAGGTCGCTATGGTCGCGCCGCTCCCGGTCGGTCTGCCGTTGAGCATCTATGACAATGTCGCATTCGCCCCCCGGTGCGCAGGGGTGACTGCGAAAAGCGTTCTTGACGGTGTGGTTGAAAAGTGCCTGCGCCAGGCAGCGCTCTGGGACGAGGTCAAGGAGCGTCTCGGCAGCCTCGGCACGGCCCTGTCAGGCGGACAGCAGCAGCGGCTCACCATCGCGCGCGCCCTGTCGCACGAGCCCGACATTCTCTGCCTTGACGAGTTTTCGATTGCCATCGACCCGGTCACCACCATGCGCATCGAGGACGCGCTGAAAGAGCTTAAAAACGAGATCACCATCATTCTGGTGACCAATCTCACGCATCAGGCGCGCCGTCTTGCGGACCGGACCATGTTCCTGTTAAACGGCGCTATCGTGGAACTTGACACAACACCGGTTATTTTTTCAAACAGCCCGGCAGACCGCAGAACCTATGACTATGTGAACGGTATATTCGGATAAATCAGGAACCTGTATGAGCGATTTTTTAGAACACGGCGTTACGACAAAAAACCTTAATTTATGGTACGGGACGTTTCAGGCCCTTACCAATGTCACGGTTACTATCAGGCACGGCAGGATAACCGCGCTCATCGGCCCCAGCGGGTGCGGAAAAACCACGCTGCTGCGCTGTTTCAACCGGATTAACGAGCGGTATCCCAATGTGCGCACCGCCGGTGAGATTATTATTCTCGGCAAAAACATCTATGATGCGGACGTCTCGTTAAGCGAGCTGCGCAAGTCGGTCGGCATGGTATTTCAGCGGCCGAATCCACTTCCGGTGTCCGTATATGAAAACGTCGTGTTCGGCCTTCGCGTGAACACCCCCCGCAGCAGTTGGAAAAAGTCGCGCCTTGATGCTGCTGTCGAGGAGGCGCTCACCGAAGTCGGCCTGTTCAATGATCTTAAAGACCGGCTGCATGTCAAGGCGCCGACGCTCCAGCTCGAACAGCAGCAGAAACTCTGCATCGCCCGGCTTTTGCCTCTCAAACCCGAGGTCATACTCATGGACGAACCCTGCTCCGCGCTCGACGTGGAGGGCACCCGCGCGATCGAGGAGCTGATGTTTAAAATGAGGGAGCGCTATACAATAATAATAGTAACCCACAACATGGCGCAGGCGCGCCGGGTGAGCGAGGAGTGTATCTTCATGCTGCTTGGCGAAATGATCGAACACTCCCGCACCGAAGATCTGTTTTTAAATCCGCAAAACCATAAGACTGAAGAATATATTGAGGGGCGGTACGGTTAATCCAACTGGATTTAATCTTAAAATCACCAGTTAAATCGTGCTCCTGCTCGTGCTCGTAATCGTAATCGATTGATTTGAAAGGTAGTTTAACAAAATGATAGCTTTACAGTCTATGCACCCTTTGGGTGAAAGCCCATTATTGCCATAGTTATCGATTACGAGTACGATTACCCCATCGCTGGCTCTGGGACGCAGCGCGCACGAGCACGACTCCAACTGCGGAATATTGGTTTATAAGACTATACATTCTTCCATCTTGCCTCTTAATTAAAACCTCGCCGTCCTTGCTCGCCATATCTAATAAGGATGCTAATTTTTGACGGGCATTCGAAAAGGTAAATACTGTCATGCGATACCTCTTAAATTCTTGATTTTTAATCTCTCGGCAATATCCGCTTCAATAGCAGGTCAAATCAAAGATAATACTGTATTAATCTGAGAAGTATTTGCGTCCATTCATAAGTAAAAATCCAAAACGTACTCAATGAGCATTACTTCGTACTGTTCACAATCGAATCGCTGGTAATCTTTGCGTTGGGAATGATAATCCGCTTGTTGTCCGCGGACATAAGAATCGTGCTGAATACCTGCAGCTCCTGCACGGTTCCCTCGAATCCCCCCACCTTGATGGAGTCGCCGACCTTGTAGGGGCGGAACAGAATCAGTAGTACGCCCGAGGCGAGATTGGCAAGGGTTCCCTGCAGAGCAAGGCCGATGGCCAGACCTGCCGCGCCAAGCACGGCAATGAACGACGCGGTCTGTATGCCTACCTGCGATAATGCGGCAAGAACCGTAAAAACCATGAACGCCGCATAAATAACGTTGCGGGTGAACACCGCCAGGGTTGCATCGACCTTTGCTTTTATCATTGTCTTTTCAATCAACCGCGACACATGACGCGCAAGCCACAAGCCGACAAGAAGGATAACCAGCGCGGCCGCTATCTTGGTGCCGTACACTATGCCGAGAGTCTGCAGTTTTTGAAGAATTATTTCCGTAGACATGGCTATGCTCCTTTGTTATTCGTTCGAGATCAGATAGGTCAAACCGATGGACAGGGTGTTTTTAAGCCGCGGGTCCGGGTCGAGCTTTTTCTCGTAGAGCACCTGTCCGTACCAGGTTATCATGATGTATTTGGTGACGTTGAGGGTAAGTGTGTTCTCCCAGTTGACTACGGGATACCGCCAGTCGTCGCCAACAATGGGGTTATCCGCATCGGTGCTGACAAGGGCTTCATACACCTTGAGCAGGCTGGTGAAGTTGAGCCATTTGGCCTTGTTGACCGCTTTGAGCCCGGTAACGAGCTCGATACCGCCGCTGGTTGTCGTACTGGTTTCATATACGTCGGGCATATCAGTCTGCATATGCCTGTCTATATATTCACGTACCGCGGCTCCCAGCCGTGTGTTCCAATCAACAAGCTCGGTTTTCGTGATCTGCCGGGCAATACCGACAGACTCGGTAATATCCAAAGGATTGAAATACCTGCGGTTGTTGCTGATGTCGTTTACCTCCCGCTCATCTAAGAACTGGCTTAACAGTTTCGCTGATATATATGGATCAACCCAGGATTTCAGCGTAAAAAGAAGCATGGTTTCGTAGTCGATCAGGTCGGTGGATTTATTTAAAGTCCAATCGTCGGCAGTATCCTGCAGCAAGGTCTGTCCGAATGCGAGTTTGAGCGAGTGCTTGTTTAAGAGGATCGGCGTAAACTGCCGCGATAAGGATGAGTGTATCTGCGCGGTGTAGGACATCGCATTCGCCTCGTTCCCCGACCAGTTGTCGGAATAGAAGCTCATGGTGGCGGTCAGGTTGGAGTTGATGGAGTACTTCCATGGCTCCGACGCCAGAAGGGCGCCAAAGCAGAAAAGCAGCACGAAAGAGATACGGGTCATTGATTTCAACATAACTACCTCTAGGGAAAAATGTTAGAGTGACCCAATAAAATACTATAATGACAATCGCAACGAATAGATTGAATAAATGTTTTGTTGGAAATGGCAGAACTGAGAACAAAGAAGGCTTTTTTATTCTCAACACAGGTTTCAGGCGCTACAGGTGATTCACTGCAAAAAACGCTACGTCCCACGAACAAGTGGGGCTTTAGTCCTGCGATGAGAAGGATAGATTATTTAGCTACAGAGTCTAAAGTAATCAAAACGAATGGTCATAAGCTGATTATGAAGGGCGCGAAAATGGATACATCCTGGCAAATCATTTTCTAAAATGATATGCATTTTGATTAATCATTTGCCAGAATGTATGTATTTGAGTTGCCGGCGGTCTGATGCCGTTTGCATTGGAAGAGCCTGATGTGCTGCCTTTGTTGAGAAACATTTCGAATAAAATTATAAACAAGGATATTCCTTCCGTTATTCCGCTTAAAACAGAGGAGCCGGCAGTAATTGAAAAGGTGCTTACTTTTATCGGCAAATCATCGGTTGAAGACATCAATTATTCAACAGCGGCAAAGAATGTCGGCATAACAAAATATAAAGCGGAGCAATACATTCATTTGCTGGAAAAAGCGTTTCTTCTCACGGTTGTTTTTCCGTCCGGAACCAATGTTTTGAAAGAACCTAAAATTTTACTGTTTCCGCCGTACCGGCTCTTATTCAGGGGATTTAATGATGCAATTGGCGGGCTCAGAGAAGATTTTTTTGTTTGTTCGCTTACAATGCTGGGATTGCCGTTTTCTTATTTAAAATCGACCAGAGGCGCAAAAACCCCGGATTATTCGGTCAGAACCGGCACCGGCGACCTGATCGTGGAAATAGGCGGCAAAGGCAAAGGCAGAGAACAATTCAAAGGCATAGATATGGAAAAATCTCTTATCCTGACCCATCCTTCGTCAATGGATGGTATCAAGCGTCCTCTGTTTATGATGGGGTATGTTTGAGTTTGCCGACAAAGGTTCACACCGGTTGTTTACATAATTAATATCAGTAATCGATGTTTAAAATTTACAATACCATCAGCGTGGTCGTATTTACAGGCGGGATGTTCAGCAGGCTCAACTCCATGGCGAGTTGGGGGTGTCTGACATGGGACGACAGAACGAATGTATGTATTTGTCGCGCCATCAATTTTGTTGTCGAATGCACAAGCACAACATAGCAGTGTTGTATGATAGTGGAAACGACACTGTCCGGAGGAGGGGGAACAGTGGCATACGGTTTTATACAGAGTAATTCAAACAGGCCACCCGTCGTTTACCGCAGCGGGCATAGAAAGATCCACTTTCCATACCAAAGTACATACGATGAAAACAGGTTACCCTTTTTAAAAAGCGTCTTTAAACACCTTCTTGTTAATCGCAGGAACGCGCCACACGACACTGCCGTGCCGGTCACTTTTAATATCGTGAAAAAATCTGTTTGTTGATTCATAGAATGATTCCTTATAATGAATCGATAGGAAACGGTTGCTTAATTTTTCTTTGTTTAAGAAAATCATTGTGCGCAGCGGGAAGAATACGTTAGGCCGTATTATAATATAGCATCCAATTATAAGTGGACAATTATTGTGGCGTTTTCTATTGATTAATCGATCATGAGAATTGTGCTGCAACAGCACTGGAGTTGGCGGCTTGATAATAAAAAGAGGTGCCGCCAAGCAGCGCAAACTCGCCGAAATCCGCTATGATTTCGAGCCCCCTTCCCGCCTGTTCAGAGCAGCGTATTTATAGTATTGGATAGCTTCGCTGATTTTTTTTGCGAATAGAATTGGTTGGTTTGTTAGAGGAAAATGGCCTCGGCTTCGGCCAGAGGCAGGGCAACGGAGGGGCCCGCCGCGGCGTGCATACTATTTCTTGTCAGTCCAATTTAATTTTACCGGGGTCGAATTTCGGCTTCGGGTAGTGCATGTGTAACGATTCGAGGGACGAAATTACTATCTGCGATATCAGTATGTTGCGCACCCATTTTTTATTCGCCGGGATAATATGCCACGGCGCCCAGGGCGTGCTACACTTTGTCAACACATCCTCGTACGCCGCCGTATATTCGTTCCACAGTTTCCGTTCCTTGATATCATCGAGGTTCATTTTCCAGACTTTGGAAGGATCCTTGATCCGTTCTTCAAGCCGGGCCTTCTGTTCGTCCTTGTCGATATGCAGGAAAAACTTCAGGATTTTAAGGCCGTTTTCAGAAAGGTTCTGTTCAAAACGGTTGATCTGGTCGTACCGTTTCCGCCAGGTTTCCGGCGGCACCAGGTTATGCACCCGCACAATCAGCACATCCTCGTAGTGCGAACGGTTGAATATGCCGATCTCGCCCCTGGCCGGCGCCGCCTTATGAATGCGCCACAGGTAATCGTGATCCAGCTCTTCGTCGCTGGGGGATTTAAACGAGACGACTGTGCACCCCTGCGGATTGATGCCGCTCATGACCTGACGGATGGCGCCGTCCTTGCCCGAAGCGTCCATACCCTGCAGAATGATCATCAGCGCATGGAGATTCTCCGCATAGAGCAGGCGTTGCAGTTCCGCCAGTTTTTCCGTATTGCGGGAAAGTGTCTTTGACGCCAGCTTTTTATTGCTGCATCCGGCAGTATCGTCAGGATCGTAATCTTTCAGACAAACACGGCTGCCCGGTTTTACCATGCATTGCTTGAGTGCTTTTTGAAAATCCATTCGCGCTCCGGTATAGTGATTATTTTTGGTAACGAGTGAAGAGGGATGGGCTTCCCCTGCTTTCAAAATATGAAGCGACAGGCAAAACCACAAGGAAAAAATCCGCGGCCGCCCTTAAACAAACGATGTAATCGGGTGGATGTGCCGTCGGGTAAATTGGTGGTGAAGGGAGAGCGTATTTCAAGGCATGCATCATGTCAAAGTCTTAAGCTAATCGAAAAAAATCGCGCCCGGTGGCGCCTTCTCCGTTTTCGACAGGTATACTGTCCTGTGAAAGGGCGATTTCGAACGCGGTATCTTTGGTAACGACTGCAGCGTTGCTTATGACAATCCTGGATCGTGTAATGGCATTTTTAAGTTCGAAAAGCGAGTCGCCGATAAGCTGGAAAAGCCGCTTATCCCTTTTGTCAAAAATAAACGGCGTATTGTTTTTAAGAAGATATTCGCTGTTGAAAGAAACCATAGATACCTCCGTCTTTACCTGCGTTTTGTGTCATTCGTGCAATACCAGTAATTATTAAAATTATACTACCGCAGGGAGCGATGGCTTTAAAAGTGTGTTAGAAAATGATTAGGCGCCATTTGTTTGTTTTCAGCGTAATTTCCTATTAAGTATATTATACCTTACTATAAGTCACCCCTTCGGAGCATTACCATAATGGGCGTCGAGATAGAAAGAAAATTTCTGGTGCAGGGAGATACCTGGCGTAGCGGACTGTGCGGGGCGTTATACCGGCAGGGATATCTTTTCATTGATGAGCGCTTTTCGGTACGTGTCAGGATTGCGGGGGACAAGGCGTTTCTAACCATCAAAGCGGATAAATACGGCATACGACGAACTGAATATGAATACGCCATACCGGTTGCAGATGCGGAGGAGATGTTGCATTCCTTATGCAGAAAGCCGATTATTGAAAAACATCGGTATACTTTGGAATATCAGGGCGTTGTGTGGGAAATAGATGAGTTTGGCGGGGAGAACCGGGGATTGGTGGTAGCGGAAGTCGAGCTCAGTTCAGAGGAACAGGCGCTTTCTCTTCCCCCCTGGGTGTCGCAAGAGGTTTCCGAAGATCCACGCTACCTTAATGTGAATCTTTCACGGCGCCCCTATTCTACATGGGGAGCTGTTTAATCGGGATTATTATTATAAGATTAGGATACTAACCGTTTGCTCATAAAAAAATAACCTTTCATTGGTAATGTATTCATTTTTACCATGATCGCCGCATAAAGAGTGTATGTCATGAAGAAGATAAAAAAGGCGCCAACGCCGCCTAAACCGGTTATAAATCCGTTGGCAGTCATCGAGATCGGGTCAACCTCGATTCGCATGATGGTTGCGCAGGCGCGTGAAAACGGCAGGCTCGAGGTTATCGAATTTCTGGACCAGGCGGTCAGCCTCGGCAGGGACGTGTTTTCCCGGAAAAACATATCGAACGAGAGTATCGAGGAGTGCGTCAAGGCGCTCAAGCGGTATCAGCGTCTTTTACACGATTACGGCATTCATCATGAGCGCAGCATCAGGGCAATTGCTACCAGCGCAGTGCGTGAAGCATTCAACAGGGATGCTTTCATCGATAAGATCGACATTGCAACGGGAATTCAGGTCGATATCATCGATGATAATGATATCGCCCGCTACATGTATATCAGCTATTTTTCTGAAAAAGACAACTATGTGTCGGTTTCGGGCCGGAAAATTATTATCAGTGAAGCAAGCGGCGGAAGCTGCTTCATTATGTATCTGAACAAAGGAAATGTGGAATATGCCCGCACCACCAGCTTTGGAACCCTCCGGACGTTCCAGATGATCGAGTCCGCGGGCACGCCCGATACGCTGCAGGGCAGGATTGTAAAAAAACAGATCCAGCGAGATATACCGCATATCGTGGACAGGTCCTTTTTAAAGGAGGCGGATGTTCTGATCGCGCTGGGCGGTGATATCAAATTCGCCGCCAGACGCATTCTAAAAACCTTCGACCCGGACGTCCTGACGCCGCTGCACGTATCGGCGCTGGCACAGTTTACCGAAACCCTGCTTCCGCTTACCGTTGACCAGATCATGACCCGCTACAACCAGCCCTCCGCAGACGCAAAATCACTGAAACCGGCCCTGCTCTATTATTTGAGCCTTGCCGCTCTTTTCAAGCTCGATACGATCTATACGGCGCCGATTAATATCAGAACCGGCGCGTTTCTGGAAATGGTGGAGGGCGGTGAGTGGTTCGGCTATCTGCGGGAACAGGTCATACGCAGCGCTTCGGCAATCGGCAAGAAATACAACTACGACCAACCGCATGCGCAGCAGGTTGCCGCGCTCTCCTCGACGCTCTTTCATGCGCTGAAGCGCGAATATAAATTTGAAACGCGAAACGAGATTCTGCTGGCTGTCGCCGCGCACCTGCACGATATCGGACTGTTCATCAATACCCGCAGCCATCACAAGCATTCCATGTATCTCATACAGAACAGCAATATCTTCGGATTGACAAACCGTGAAACTATTCTCGCTTCGCTGATCGCGCGGTATCACCGGAAAGCCGGACCCCGGACAACGCACCCCGAATTCATGGCGCTGACGCGCGCCGAGCGTCTGACCGTGACGAAACTGGCGTCGATCCTGCGGGTGGCCGACGCCCTTGACCGGACCAACGATCAGCAGTTGAAACAGATACAATGCTCCGCGGCCAACGGCCTGTTTATAATCACCACCAATACATCCACCGACCTGTCGCTGGAGCAGATCGCGCTGAAGGATAAGGGCGCTCTTTTTGAAGAGACCTTCGGCCTGAAAGTTGAACTGCATCAGAAAATACCGTAAATGGAGTAAACGCTATGAAGGAATCCGACAGCCGCCTTTTCATCAACCGTGAGTTAAGCTGGCTGGAATTCAATCAGAGAGTGCTGGATTGCGCCGGCGACCTGGAGATCCCGGCGCTGGAACGGCTAAAATTTCTTTCGATCACCTCCTCGAACCTCGATGAATTTTTCATGGTTCGGGTGGGCAGCCTGCACATGCTCATGAAGGAGGATTTTTCCAAGACCGACGCCTCCGGCCTGACGACAAGGCAGCAGTATACGCTTATCAGCTACCGCGTCCAGAAGATGATTGCGCAACAGCATGCGACCTTCAGAAACAGCATCCTGCCGGAGCTGGAGGAGAACGATATCAGGTTTCTTGCGATCAATGAGTGTAATGACGCGCAGTTGAAGCACTGCGAGTATGTATTCGAGAATGAGATTTTTCCGGTGCTGTCGCCGGTCTCGCTTTCAAACGGCAGGTCTTTTCCGCTGATTGCGAACAAGACGCTCTACTATTTAGTCAGGTTGAAGCCTGAAACGGGACGCCCGCAGAAAAGCCGTTTTGCGCTGCTCCAGATACCCTCGAATCTCAAACGATTCATCACGCTCCCGTCAAAAACCGGATATCATGTCATTCTGCTTGAAGACGTTATTTGCTATAGCATGCACGCTTTTTTTCCGCAGGAAGAGGTGCTTGAGAAAACGCTTTTCAGGATAGCAAGAAATGCGGATTATACATTGCAGGAGGATCTGGCCTTCGATCTGATCGCGGATATGGAAGAGATCGTTGTTGCGCGGAAACGGAGCGACTGTGTCCGGCTGGAAATCGCGGATACGGTTTCCCCGGGGGCGCTGAATTATTGTAAGCGGTCCCTCGGCGTCTCGCCGCTGGCGGTGTACCGGCAGCCGGCGCCGCTGGATTTTGCCGCATTCATGAGTCTTTCCACGATACGGGGACACAGCCGGCTCAACTACGAGGAGTGGAAGCCCCTGCACTCGCCGCTCGTGCCCCTGGATAAATCCGTTTTCTCGTGCGTCTCTGCGCAGGATATCGTGTTATATCATCCGTACGAGTCCTACGACCCGATGGTACGGTTCCTGTCCGAGGCCGCGGACGATCCGCAGGTCATTGCGATAAAACAGACGCTCTACCGTACCAGCGGAAACAGTCAGATAGTCGCAGCGTTGAAACGGGCGGCGGAGAACGGCAAATCCGTTACGGTTCTGGTAGAATTGAAGGCGCGGTTCGATGAAGAGCGGAATATCGACTGGGCGCGACAGCTCGAAGATCTGGGCGCGCAGGTGATATACGGTTTACGAAAACTGAAGGTGCACGCCAAGATATGCATCATTATCCGCAAAGAGGCGCAGGGCATCAAGCGGTATATGCATTTCGGTACCGGCAATTATAACGAAAAGACCGCCGCACTATACACCGATTTCAGCTTTTTTACCGCGGACGATATTCTCGGCCACGATGCATCGCTTTTTTTCAACATAATAACCGGATATTCGCGGCCACAGCCCTATCATAAGATGGATTCGGCGCCGCTGGGCCTGCGGAATAAATTCATTGAGCTGATCGAGGGTGAAATCGGGCGTAAAAAGGACGGGGAGAAGGCCCATATCATGATAAAATGCAACGCTCTGATCGACCGTAAGATCATCGAAACCCTCTATCGCGCGTCGCGGGCCGGGGTAAAAATCGATATGAACGTTCGCGGAATGTGCTGTCTGCGGCCGGGTTTGCGGGGCGTGAGCGAAAGCATCACCATCAAAAGCATCGTTGACCGGTATCTCGAGCACGGCAGAATCTATTATTTTTACCACGGCGGCGAGGAAAAGGTGTTTTTAGCCTCGGCGGACATGATGCCGCGGAATCTTGACAGAAGAATAGAGCACATTGTGCCGGTCGAAGACCCGGCGTGCAAGAAAAAGGTGATCAGGGTGCTGAAAACCAATCTTGCCGATACGGTCAACGCCTGGATGCTGCAGTCCGACGGCAGCTACATCCGGCTGAAGCGGCCGGGCGGGAGAAAAGGGATACGGAGCCAGGAGGAGATCCGCCGGGACTTTGACGCCGCCGTCAGGAACATAAGGAGCAGCCAGGCCCTGGTGTTTACGCCCTACCGCTCCCCAAAGCATCCGGTATAAGTATATGCGGCAAACAGACGTTACCTCAACGATCGAACAGATATATCGCCGGTACTCGAGCGAGGACCGCCATTGCCGTCATGTGGCCTCTCTTGCGCTGAAACTGTTCGATTGCCTGCAGAACGCGATGCTGCTTCCGCACGCTCATCGCAGTGTCATCGAGTGCGCGGCCCTGTTCCACGATATCGGATATGCCGGAAACCCTCAGGCGCATGCGGCGGAGAGCGCGCGGATAGTGGCGAAGGAGCGGATTACGGGTTTTTCACCGGTCACGAGAGTATATGCGGCGGCCGTTATATTGCTGCATCAGAAAAACATGACCGCAACAACGGCGGATCCGGCGATCGATTCCCTGGCCG
>Ga0209287_10001436_pt1 | contig 11847 bp, 8 predicted proteins | sample PPLLak3cmMay2015_2_FD_187255 | JGI IMG/M metagenome (GOLD analysis project Ga0209287, IMG submission 187255) | Freshwater sediment microbial communities from Prairie Pothole Lake near Jamestown, North Dakota, USA - PPLs Lake P8 Core (1) Depth... | ecosystem: Environmental > Aquatic > Freshwater... | reverse complement strand
AACCCATGAAAATACGGCCCATTTTTCGGATTCCGGACACACGAATACACCGATTTGCCAGTGGCAAACCTCACCAGAGTATCCCTGGCGCACCCTGCTTACAACAACACCACTCCCGACACATGACGGATACCAAAAGGTATCCAAGGGAGTTATCGCTCGCACATTCGTGCAAACAGAAAAGGTCACACGTTCAACTGTCCAAGGTTACGAACCAATGATCGATAGCGAAACACACTTAAGGACAGAGACCCAGCGACACAGAGAATAATTATTGTTTCATCTCAGGTGTTACCATTATCAGTTGAGCAATCATTTGAACGATGGCAAAGAGAATAAAAGGGCAAAATATTTCGCCGAACAGCTTTACACAATACCAAACAATAAATCAAACAATTTTTTACTCAACTTTCGCAGTTGGCAAAAACTTGTAACATATTGTAATTATAAATAGAATAGCGTCGCAATCTGGGTTAAAATGGCTTTGTTCCCCAACAAATCCACTGACACAGAAAGACGACGCTATGCAGCAGATTGTAACAGGAATTGCCACGGTAGAAAACCGGATAAATTCGTTCTTTCACAACTACAACCTCGGCCAGTTACTTCGGCAAAGCAACATCAGAAAAGACAAAGGCGTCTGTCTCGATACCTTGTTCCAGTTTCTACTTGCTCTTGCCTTTACCGGAAAGAATATGTTCCGCCTGCTGGAGAGTGCCGATTCGCCGGCTGGCATCGGCAAAGACACAGCTTACCGGTTGCTGAACTCGGTTACTGCCAACTGGCGCCGTTTTCTCCTTTTGCTCAGCACCCGGGTGATCGTCCAGAAGTTGCTGCCCCTGACCGATGAGGCGACAACCAAGGTGCTTATAGCTGACGACACCCTGTATAGCCGAGATCGCAGTAAACGGGTCGAACTGCTGGCCCGCGTACATGATCACAATACCGGCCGGTACGTGCGCGGTTTCAGAATGCTCACCCTGGGGTGGTCCGACGGCAACAGCTTTATCCCCATGATGCTGTCGCTGCTCAGTTCCGCCAAGGAAGAGAACCGCTTTACTCCGATGCGCGCCGGTATCGACAAGCGGACCAACGGGTACCAACGCCGCAAGGAGAGCATGAGGAAATCCACCGACATTCTGGTGGAGATGGTTACTCTTGCCATGAAGGCAGGGACTGCGGCGCGGCATCTGGTCTTTGACAGCTGGTTCGCATTTCCAGACATCATCCGACGTATTAAGGATCTTGGGATGGACACCGTCTGCATGCTCAAAGATTCGAAAAACGTCAAGTATGAGCTGAATGGATGGCCGCTTACCCTAAAAGAGCTGTACAACAATGTCCGCAAGCGTCGCGGACGGGCCAAGGTTCTGGCCGAGGTGTTGGTGACTATCGGCCTGGACGAACACGGCGTCCCGGTGCCGGCAAAGGTCGTGTTCGTACGGGATCGGAACTCAAAGAAGTGGCTGGCGCTTCTTTCTACCGACACGACCTTGACCGCCGAGGAGATCATCAAGCTCTACGGTCTCCGCTGGGACATCGAAGTGTTCTTCAGGATGGCCAAGTCGTTTCTGAGTCTGGCAAAGGAATTCCAGAGCCGTTCCTTCGATGCCCTGGTTGCCCAAGCAACCTTGGTCTGCTGCCGCTACATCATGCTGGAACTGGTCAAAAGGACAAACGCCGATCCGCGGACGCTCGGTAACTTGTTCTACGCTGTCAGCGACGAACTGAGGCAGATTAACTTCACAGAAGCACTGGCGCTGTTGCTCAAGCTACTGGAAGAGACCCTCAACTGCGTTGTTGGATTGTGCAAAGAACAGGTGCAGCAACTGATTGAGCGTTTTGTTGAGACACTACCAGGAGCTTTCAGGGAGCGAATGCTACTTTTGGCTCCGATACCTGGTTAAACCGTAAACTTATCAGATGGTTATACGATAATTACCAACTGCGAAAGTTGAGTTTTTTATTTATCATTTAGAACTTCGAACACATTTTATAAAGACCAGATAACATACTGATATTATGGTTTTTTATCGTCATGGAAGATGGGTAAGCCATTCTACACAACCAAGCTCTGCTGACATGAAGACTCATTTACGTAATTGAAGGTTTAATCAAAAGCACTTCTTCTTTTGACACAAAATATGTCAATAACAGCAAATTGCCCGATCAGGTTAGTTGTTTGCCTTGAGGCATTTCAGTGCGTCTACCATTACGTCACTTTCCGAAAAACACCTATTGCAGGTTTTACCTGGCCAACTCAGATAAAACGCACGAGTGCATCCTTCAGATATTTTCGCTCGAGTGTTTTAGAGATTCTTTTGATGAGGTTACGACGTATCTCCAAATCCATTGGATGGGTGGGATCCTGGTGTGCCTCATTTATTTTGGTCCCCACAAGAAACATGATACTGTCACACTCAAGCAATCGTTCCTGTAGCATCGTTGCGGCATTCCTGCGCGACAGCCTCTCGCCTTTTTCCAATAATTGTGCAACCTTGGTAAGTGTAAGGAGCCCTTCAGTAACAAGGTCTGCTCCTTCAAAAGTCGCAATGGGTGGAATATCCCCATCCGTTGTCTCAAGATGGTCGACAATGGTGCGATTCAGTTCCCTGGCAACAATATTAGCCGTCGTCCCGCCACAAATTACCTTCATCCCCTTGAATGAATCGAAAATATTCGCAAAATAGGCGTCACGATTCTGATGAAAAGGAGGGCCCGTCAATACAAGCATGCGACGCGGTTTTCGGAAGTAGAAAACCGCAACGGTCATGTCATCATAGGCATGACCCCCCTCTTCCTTTTCCAATGCTTCGGCAAGTATTTTGCCGGCAAGCGATCGAGCAGAAATCTGCGGATCGAGACACACCTGCTCCAAGACAAATCTTTTGCAACCCTCAACCCTCCAGCCAAGCCTGAACTGTTCGGTCCCGATGCCCGACTGGGAAATCCCGTCAGAGATTATGATCAGTCGATCCTCCGGCAAAGCCTGTAAGCTGTAGGTTTTCATTTTCCGTCCCTCAAGGGATGGCGATTCAACCTCCTTGTAGGGGAACGTTAACGCTTCGCCGTTGCGGATAAGAAGAAAAGGGGGATTGTCCATCTCGACAATACTGATGTCGGTCTGCATCCTGATATCGACGATCGTGTAGGTTGCGTAGCTGATATTCCTGACCCTGCAAACAGGGAGGGCATTCATGATTGTTTCTGCGGAACTGATAAGATCAACATCGCTGGCAGTGAACTTCAACGCCATGGTAGCGGTCATGGTTGAAAGAATGTTTGCCTTGAGGCCATGACCAAGCCCGTCGGAAAGAACGGATATCACCCGATCTTCCTCCGGAAGCTTGTGCGTCATGAAGGAATCACCACAGATGTCCTGACCATGCTTATTCTGCTTACAACACTCTATCTCGATAAAAAGATCATCAGGGATGGCACTTTCCTTGATTTCTTTTTTTTCTGTGACAGCGCATCGCCTAGACCACATCTGAGCCATCCTCCGCTTCATCCATGAGACTGATATCCTTGGAAGAAAAACCGTAGACTAGAGATCTGAGGAGTATTTCCGTGTCCGCCATGTTCTCACCCAGCCTGAAGGCGATTTCCTGAACTGTTTCCAGATTCTTCCGGATTACCTGCTTGGCCCGCTGAGCAATCTGTTCACGGTGCATTTCCGTATCGGTGACATCAAGTATCACCCCACCGACCACCTGATTGGTTTCAATGGTAAAGATCGTAATGTTGTAAATCTTGTTATTGATATGCAGTGAATCGCGGTGGAGGTCCTGTCCGGTGAGAAGTACTGGATGAAACAAGTCGGAGAACGGCACCAGCTTCTCCAGGCAGGCACCTTCGAGTCCTGGCTGTATCTGGTTGACAAACAGATACTCTTCATCGAACATGCGAATAAAGTTCTCATTGCACTCGATGACCTTCATGTCTGCGCCGACGATAACAACACTCATCGGGATACAGCGGAGCAAGGCATTGGCCTTCTTTTGGGCCAGTTTACGCAGATGGGACAGACACATGGAAGGTTCGGCCCGGCCCGTCAGCAGGGCACTAGCCAGAGTCCGGCAGGTATCGTAACCGCATCCCCCGCAATTCAGCTCATCTTCCTCCCGGTATGCGCCAACCAGTTGAAGGGCTTTGCTGATCTGCTCGTCCGTATGGTGCTGCACCGGTAATGGCGCCTCACGATGCAGGCCTTCAATCTCAACTAAAACGTTCCGTTCAATGCGCCCCTTGGGCACATTGGCGCGATTGTAGACCTCCAATTCATCCAGCAGATACGGCCTTTGTTTGCTGGTACAAGGGCCATGTACACAACTTCCCTGGCAGGCGAGGATCTCAACGAAGACCCGGGTGTCAAGCTCTTCTATTTTAAGTCCGGTCAATGCCCTGTTAATACAGTAGACACCGGCCAGGGTCATGAAACGTATGTCGTTGAAATCTCCCAACAACCGAATAGTCTCATTCATCCCACCTTCAACGGGATAGAGCGCTCCTTCGCCTGCCGCTTCAGGCAGGAAGGTATCCCCGCCTCTCGGGATCATCGCATCCGGGTCTATCCCCTCTTCATTAAACCAGCGGTGAAGGTCCTGAAAGGTAAGCGCTACATCAAGGAGGTCTGGATGGCGATCCGCTTCACGCTTTTTGGCGGCACAGGGTCCGATGAAGACGATACCGATTTCCTCACCGAAGATTTTTCGCAGAAGTCGGCAGTGTGAAAGCAGTGGGGATAAAATGGGGGTAACGGAGTCTGCCTGTTCCGGGAGATATTTCTGGACGAAATCGACTGCCGCCGGACATGCCGAAGAAATGGTAAGCTTGGCGTCGCCTTGGCGGAGATGCTCGGCAACGCGTGCTGAAACCTGCTGAGCGCCGAGTGCGGTTTCACTCACACCCGTGAAGCCCAATCTTTTCAGCGCAGCTATAAGGTATGATGGTTCAAGGCCGGCAAACTCGCCAACATAGGAGGGTGAAAGTGAGACGTAAACATGGGATTTCTGCCGGAGAAGGTCCTTCGCCTGATAGAGGTCGTCTCGAACCTTTTTCGCTTTTGTGGAACAGACATCCACGCAGTGGCCACAGAATATACAGAGATCGGAGGCAATGGAGGCTCGCCCCTCCTCAATTTCGATCGCCTTCACGGGACACTTGCGGACGCATTTGAAGCAATCCTGGCATTCGGTCTTTTCCGTATAGACAGGCTTTCTAGAATCCATGCTAAGCATCGGATCGCCTCCCGACAACTTGCTCCAAGAGCTCGGCCAGAATCTCCAAACTCACGCCGTGATACATCCGGCCGTTAAGCTCCAGATTCGGCCCCTTGCGACATTCCTCCTCGCACCTGCTGCCAACCAGTTCAACCTCTGCGACAAAACCGTGCTCTTGCAGGTACGCCTCGATGAACTCGAGATTCTTTCTGTTTCCCCGTCGGAAGCAGGAGCTCCCCATGCAGATTTTTATTCTCGGCTTCACAGAAAGTCTCCTCCAATCAATGAGTTGACGGCATATTTCATGAAGGACCTACACACAGTGCCGCCAATCATGATGTCAGATCTTCCTATTGCGTGACGACAACCTAAGGAACAACAAGATTTTCCGAGGAAAAGCTCCAGATACTGCTGAAGCCTGATGAAGCAAGGATGTCAGTTACTTTCCGGGTTTCTGCGAGCGGAACAGGCGAAACAAACTGCTCCCCATGTATGGCAAGTTGCCGAGGATATGGAGGACACACGTATCGATATTTATTTATCGTATAGCACAACCTGTCTACACTGGTCAAGTTAATTGATAATGTTTTATCTATAGACAGAAAAACTCACTACAAGACTGATTTTGCCCGATTTTCCCCACCCATTCATCGCACAGTGGAAACAAAAGCCACCAGGAAATGCACCCGGATATGGCTAACAATTAGAACGTTCGGAAGAATGGCTAAATATTCAGACGGATGAGGGAGGAACTGGTGTAGCGTTTAGAAAAATGACTGAGCCTGCGAAAAGTTTACCTAGTTTCCATCCGGAAACTCCGGATGTGAAACTATTGGTTTTCAATTCAGAAACGAGGGATTTTTCGTCCTGGCAAGAAAATCAAGGGATTGCGCGGAGGCGTACACAGGTACGCCGCACAAGCAAGCCCGCTGATTGACACAGCCAGGGAGGAAAAGAACCGTTTCCGGATGAAAACTACCTAACGGGGAGAGAATATAGTGCGGGAATGGAGCGGTCTGCAAAAAACTGAGGGAGAGAAACATCCAAGAAATCATTGTCTCCCAAAAAAAGCAGAACAAGTAACTTCCTGCCTCCAACCCCCTCACCTGGAGGATCAGGGGCTGTTTTCGGCAGCACTGGCGGGTATTCAGGACAGCGGGACTCCAGGTATTCAGAATGGTGAGTCCCTCCTTTTCCCGCAATACATCACGGGGAAAGATTTTGGTAGGCTTCAAGTGCACCCGGGAAGGGACGTAGCGCTCGAGCAAAGATGCCAAGCGAGTATGCAATGGCAAGCCCATAATTGGTAATGGGAACCCCGACTTGCTGACAGCGGATAATTCGGGACAGGACCTCGCGCCGGTTCCACATGCACGCGCCACAGTGTACGGCGAGTTTGTAGGAGCTCAAATCATCAGGAAAGTCGTGTCCTTGAACATGAGTAAAATCAAGTTTTCCGCCGACATACTGGCGCAGCCAGCGGGGAAGCTTCACCCGGCCGATGTCCTCGCCGATCGGATGATGGGAACAGGACTCGCAGATCAATACTTTATCACCCGGGACTAGATTTTCTATGGCAAGGGCACCTCGTACGAATTCAACAAGATCGCCCTTGAAACGGGCAAAGAGAATTGAGAAAGAGGTCATAAGAACATCATCAGGCGTATCGCCGGCAACCTTGAGAAACGCCTGGGAATCGGTTACCACCAATGCAGGAGGCCGCTTCAATCGATCAAGGGCATCACGCAGCTCCCGCTCCTTCACCACCAGGCAATAGGCATCGCTATCGAGGATATCCCTGATCGACTGAACCTGAGGAAGTATCAGACGGCCCTTGGGAGCCTCCAGGTCGATCGGTATCACGAGAACCACAAGTTCGCCTGCCGGAACAAGGTCACCAATAATTGCCGGAGCATTGATGAATTCTTCCGGAGCAGCAGTAACCAGCGCCTCACGCAGGTCGAGAACACCTTCTCCCCGGGCCGCAGACGTCTCGACACAGGGAATCTTGAGCTCCTTGAGTCTGGCCTCTTGGGCGCTGTCGACCCTGGCAACATCCGTTTTGTTAAAGACCACGATTACCGGAATTTTTCGTTCCCGCAGTTCCGTAAGGATGGCCTCCTCGAAGTCACCCCAATCACCCGCAACGGTGACAATAATTCCAACGTCGGTGCGATCAAAAACCTGCTTCGTTTTCTGTACCCGCATTTCCCCCAGTGCCCCCACATCATCGATACCCGCGGTATCAATAAAGAGCACTGCACCAATGGGAAGCAATTCCATGGGTTTCTCTACCGGGTCCGTAGTGGTACCGGCAATGTCTGAAACAATCGAAACGGTCTGCCGGGTCAGGGCGTTCAACAGGGATGATTTCCCCACGTTCCGTCGGCCAAACAGCCCGATATGCAATCTAAAACCCTTGGGTGTATTTCTCATGGCTGTTTTTTCTCCTTCCTGAGCGGAGAGCCCAGTCTTGTAACATTCTCCGCTGATACCAGTTCGTCAAAATCTTCCGCAGTGAGCAGTCCATGGTCAAGTACAATTGCACGGACGCCCCTGCCCGAAGCCGTCGCCTCCGCTGCTATCTCCTGAGCCGCCTGATATCCGATCATATCGATAAGCGCGGTCAGGGTTGCTGTCGCACCATCGACATTTCTGCGACACCTTGCCTCGTCAGCCTCCAGCCCGACAACACAAAACCTTCGAAGTACGGAACAGGCATTGGTCAGCAGGTCAAGGCTCCCCAGGAGAGAGTCGGCAATGAGCGGAAGGAAGGCGTTTAATTCCAGGTTCCCCAGGGAAGAGGCAAATGTTATGGATTGGTCATGGGCCATGACAGCCATGGCCGCCTGGGAGACAGCTTCAGGTATGACAGGATTGACCTTGCCCGGCATGATGGATGAGCCGGCCTGACGAGGCGGGAGGCGAAGCTCCCCGATGCCGGCATCGGGCCCTGAAGAGAGAAAACGTAAATCGCCGGACACCTTCAACAGGTTACTGGCGCAGGCTTTGAGAATGCCGCTCACTTCAACAAAAACATCATTGTTCTGTGTCGCTTCGATGAGGTTCTCCGCCCGAGCCAGACCCAAGCCGGTGATACTGCGGAGATTCTCGGTAACCTGAAAAATAAATTGTCGCGGCGCAGCAAGACCGGTACCTACCGCTGTCCCGCCCAGGTTGAGTACCCGAAGTCGCTCCTCGCACTTGTAAATCCGCCAACGATCCCTGCCAAAGGCCTCAGCATAGGCAGACATCTCGCGCCCCAGAGTAATCAGTACCGCATCCTGCAACTGAGTTCGAGCAACCTTGACAACATGGGCAAAGGCTTTTTCCTTGTTTTGGAATTCTTCAAGAAGAGCAACGACTTCACGCTCCAGAACGCGAAGTCGATTGATCGCAGCAACCTTGAGAGCGGTGGGATAGGTATCGTTCGTTGACTGGTGGAGATTGATGTCTTCCAGAGGGCTCACACTGTCATAATCTCCCGGTCTTTTCCCAAGGAGTTCAAGTGAGCGGTTTGCCAGGACCTCGTTGACATTCATGTTGGTCGACGTCCCCGCACCACCCTGAAGAGCATCGACAACGATGTGGGCATCCAACTGCCCTTCCATCATCTCCGTACAGGCCGCCTCGATTGCAGCTGCCTTGTCGCTGTCCCACCAGCCAAGCCCATGATTCGTTCTGGCACAGGCAAGTTTGACCGCTCCATAGGCGTGTATCAGTGCGGAGTTCACGGGACGATTGGAAAGGGGGAAATTTTCGAGTCCGCGAATGGTATGGATGCCATACAATGCATCCATGGGAACTTCGCGCTCGCCGAGAAGGTCTTTTTCGATTCGATTGTTGGTCATAGTATTTACGATAACCCACCCAAAGCAGGAATATGTCAATGGTGCGGCTGTGTAGGGGCGGCCCCGTGTGGCCGCCCATCGATGTCGAAAGAAGGGCGGCCACACGGGGCCGCCCCTACGAATCCGCGTTGTGCAACGATCAAAAATAGATGTCGTGATCACCATTCTCTTTGATACTCTTGAGCCGACTCACCACCATATCCTTCGTGTCACCATCCGATAGCCTTGCAAGCTCGTCGGCTATGAGTCGCTCACCCACTTTCCGGGTTTCTGGTGACGCATAGTCAACCAAATACTCCTCGAGGGTAAGAAGAGCATTGGGAGTACAGTACTCCTTTATGAAACCGGGAATACTGAACTCCATGAAGTGCTCACCGGTTCTGCCAAGACGATAGCATGAGGTACAGAAACTTGGTACGTAGCCGTCTGCCATCAACTCCTGAATAACCGCGTCCAGTGAGCGGACGTCACCAAGGGAAAACTGTTCACGTTCCATAACCTGGGCATCACCCGCCTCAGTATATCCGCCAAGCTCGATCCGGCTTCCCGCATCGATCTGCGAAACACCGAATGACATGCACTCACGTCGCAGTTCCGCGTTTTCACGTGCGGTTAGTATCAGTCCGGTGTACGGGACGGCAAGTCGCAGTACAGCAATAAGCTTTTTAAACTCCGCATCATTCACCAGGTATTTCTCGTCGATATCAACACCGGAGGCCGGTCTGAGACGAGGAAAACTGATAGTATGGGGACCGACATTATAGCGATCCTGCAGATAGAGAGCATGGGTAACAAGACTCATCACCTCGAACTTCCAGTCGTACAGACCGAACAGCACGCCAAGCCCCACATCGTCGCAACCGGCTTCAAATGCCCGGCTCAGACCATCAAGACGGTACAGGTAGTCACCTTTTCGGGTGTTCGGCGGATGGATTTTGGCATAGGTTTCATGATGATAGGTCTCATGGAAAATCTGGTATGTTCCGATTCCTGCCGCCTTGACGGTTGCATACCCCTCGTGGTCAAGCGGAGCCGCATTGATATTGACCCGCCGGATCTCACCGTGCCCCACTTTCGTTTCGTACACAGCCCGGACGCTGTTGGCGATAAATTCAGCATCATAGGCCTGGTGTTCACCGAAAACCAGAATCAGCCGCTTATGTCCCTTGTTCTCCAGCGCTTCCACCTGCTGGCGGATTTCCGGATCACTCAACGTGCGTCGAATAGCAAGCGTATTGCTCCGTTTAAAGGCACAATAGGAGCAGTCATTGACACATTTATTACCAATATAAAGGGGGGCAAAGAGCACAATGCGATTACCGTACACATTCTTCTTCAGCTGCCGTGCCGTATCGAATATTTCTTCATTCAGTTCCGGAGTGTCGGCACGAAGCAGTACCGCGGTTTCCTCGACACTGAGGGCTTCCTTTGCAAGACTCTTGGCGATTATCTCTCGAACACGTGACGTTTCAGGGCGCTTGCCGTCAAGCAAACCATTGATAAAGTCTTCATTGATAAAATCAATAGCGCGTTCACTCAATTTCAAAGATGGCATTCCACTCATGTGTATACTCCTCTCGTATTCTATACGGCTTTCGTCTTCTTATTGGCTGAATCTCCGCGGCCTACTCCGATTACCCTGCCCATAGCACAGATACTATTTTTTATGCGACTATTACTCTCATCAGCATTCTCATCGCAACTGGCTTTTGCAGGGTAAATTTCATATAATTCCCGGTATTTTTTTGGGGTAAGGTTCGGCATGACGATGTTTGCCCCGCGGGAGAGACCGTGCACCCGTCCCTCGACACGATTAATGGTGGCCAAGGCAGTGGTGCTTGGAATGTTGATGAGCGGGCAGAGGATTCTGGTCAAGGCAACTACCTTACAGGTCATGAGTTCCGTACCCGGCACCTGTTCCCCGGATAGGCAAAGATGCTCCTCAGAAGACATCCCAAGCGGGGTCCCCGGATGAGGGATATACGGACCAATACCGATCATGTCAATATCGTATTCTTTAAAAAGCAGGATATCGTTTGCCAGGTCATCAAAAGATTGACCGGGTATTCCCACCATGATTCCGCTCCCGACTTCATAGCCAATTTCCCTGAGGTTGCGAAGAATTTGAAACCTGTCGGAAAAACGTCCAGGAAGAGGTGGATGAATTCGATCATACAATGCTCTGTTTGAGGTTTCAAAACGGAGAAGATACCTGTCTGCCCCGGCCCGGCGCCAGGCGATCAGTTCAGATTCGTCCCGCTCGCCAAGGCTCAGTGTAATCGCAAGATTTGTTTCACGCGTAATGTGCGTTATTATATCGCAAAGCCATTCACGGCTAATACCGTAATCTTCCCCAGCCTGAAGGACAACGGTGCCGTAACCAAAGTTCACCGCCATCTGTACGCAGCCCATGATTTCATCAGCTGTCATCCGATAGCGACACACGTCCTGATTACTAACTCTAATTCCGCAGTAACCGCAATCGCGCGCGCAGAAATTGGACACCTCAATCAGTCCGCGAAGATGTACCTCTTCACCAACATTGTCCCTGCGGATCTTGTCTGACTGTCGCCATAACTTTTCAAGCTCTTCCTGATCGTCGGTCTTCAGCCATTCGAGTATCTGTTCTTTTTTCATTCACTCTCCAGAGTATTACAACTATTCGCTGCGCAAGCTTGCAGTACTGGTGTTTGCACTTTTGCGTGTATAACAATCTCATAGGGAAAACAAGAAATCTTTGACCTGAGTCAAATTACCTGGAATCATACCCTCGT
>Ga0209287_10001434_pt1 | contig 11850 bp, 9 predicted proteins | sample PPLLak3cmMay2015_2_FD_187255 | JGI IMG/M metagenome (GOLD analysis project Ga0209287, IMG submission 187255) | Freshwater sediment microbial communities from Prairie Pothole Lake near Jamestown, North Dakota, USA - PPLs Lake P8 Core (1) Depth... | ecosystem: Environmental > Aquatic > Freshwater... | reverse complement strand
ATTTGCCGATGGTTGCAACAACCCTCTGGCGGGGTCCTCTGGCAGTCCGGACGGATTCTACCAGTGACCAGTATCCGTATTCCTCTCCATCAACTTTCTTGCTATAACGCCGCAGGTACATAACAGAAATTATGAGCTGTTTACGCGTCATCTGCAAGAGGCTTTTCTTCACTACATTTGCTTTTCAGCAATATTGCATTTCCCGATCACGGATTGACGTGGTTTCGCCAATCCGTTAGTTGCCTTTTTGATGAAATTCGAGCCGTTACTGCAGAAGTCGGGTTAGACGGTTTGATTTCGGTCCGTTTTCACCTCTTGGCGGATTGGAACCAAAAACATATTCCTGCTATTTCCGGCACCGGTCGAGTTCAATGTCTTGCTCTGAAACAGGATCTTCAATGGGCTCAAGGTGGGTAAATATGGTAACATGCGGCACCGCGCCTCGGATGTCGGCTTCCAGTTCCTCAAGCAGTTCATGCCCCTGCTGCACTGTCCATGCCCCTGGGACAAGCACATGTACCGATACAAAACATCGGGCCCCGGATTGCCTTGTCCTGAGCGCATGAAACCGAATCCCCCTGCTTTTATATTTATCCAGGACCGTTGTTACTTCTTTGCATTTGTGATCCGGCATAGCGGAATCCATGAGACCAAGCACCGAATTCCTTACCAGCGTGAATCCCGTCCACACAATATAGCATGCAACGCAAAGCGCTATGACCGGGTCAAGTATTTGCAGACCCGTAAGGGCTACTGCCGCCACCCCGCCTATCACGCCTATCGAAGTCAAGACATCGGTCATCAGGTGATGCGCGTCTGCTTCAAGAGTAACTGAGTTGTTTTTCTTTCCGGCAGAAAGCAGTGTTCGGGCAACCATATAATTTATCATGGCTGCCACGGCGGATACAACCAGACCGGTGCAAGCCTGTTCAATCGGCCTTGGATTGATGATCCGATTTGCCGCCGTATACCCGATGCAGATGGCAGCGATTAGAATAAGTATGCCTTCCGCGCCGCACGCAAAATATTCAGCCTTGTCATGCCCGAAAAGGTGATCCTCATCGGGCGGCCGGGCAGCTATTGTCAGCATGGCCAATACTATGCAGGATCCCAGAAGGTTAACCAGTGATTCGGCCGCATCCGAGAGAAGCCCGACCGACCCTGTAAGCAGGTATGCAATACTTTTCAATATTATCGTGGCAACTGCCGCTGCTATTGAAATCCATGCATAGTGTGTAAGAGATGAACGATCCATATTTTTGATTTGACCATACGGAAGCTATGACGTTAAGCTCAAAATCGGGACTTTAAAAACTAATATTCTGACTTTTTCCGTCAGATCACCGTATTTAATCAGAGGCATATTTTGTTGGACGCGAGCCGAATCCACCTGGATATAATAACTCCACCAGTTCTTGTATATGATTTCACCAAGAGATAACCGATTATATATTGTAGTCAATAAAAGAGGCCGCTTCATGTTTGCGGTAGATTGCAATCCGTACTGTGCAGGCGCAATATTTGACAATCATCCTCATCTCAAAGAGTCAAGCTCTTACAAAATTTCATCATCCTTTGTGACGTCATCATCATGTGAGTTTCATAAAAATAACGCCTCACCATACCTGGTGAGGCGTTATCGGACATTTTGTAAGTCTTGCCAATTACTGAGTAAACAGCGGGAAGTCTCTGTATACAAACCCGTCGTACACATCGGTCATGGTAAAGAAATTGGCATCGAAAACGGGTGATGTGCCCAATATATTTCCCGATTCCCCCAAGGGGAACATGCTTTGGATATTGAGAGGACCCGAGCTGGCGTATTCAATGGTGTGCGCGTAGGTAGAACGTGATGAGAATGGCATATTCCATACGTTTCCCAGCATAGCGTGGTTATACGGAATAATGCCCCGCGCATTGATACCCCAAGGTGTGGCTCCCAGTGTGGCAAGCGTATTGTCCAGTGCCCTTACGATGATAGTGTTAGCGGTCTGGGGCGCTGTAAGATCCGCGTTCTGGAACCAGTTGTAGTAGTTATCTACACCTCCCGGCCTAAGGCCGTGGATGAGTACATTGAAAAGCACCTGGTTGTTTTGTGTTGGAATAGGAACTGCAATCTCCTCGAAAGTGAGCCTCAGAACCTCTTTGATCCACGCATCCATTAGCATCCATGCATCGGCGCGGTTTGTTCCTGCGGCCCAGGACCCGGATCCTCCGTCCACGAAATGTCCGTCCCACGCAGCAAGAAGAGCAAGGGCCGCCGAACGAGCAGGAGTAGGATCGGAGTTTACAGCAGCGGTGAAATATTCAGACACAGTCTTCCAGGGATTCCCCCCGCTACCGAAGGAGTCGGTAGTTGCAATGTTGAGTGCAAGGTCCCTGACTTGAGTGAATGTCAGACTGTTATTTGCGGAAAGGTAGTCATCGACTACATGCGCCCTGTGGAACGTGCCGAATGAGTATCCGAGATTATTCCATGAATTATTAGCATAGCCTGCATGCGACTTGTTGTTCCAGCCGCAGTAATAACCCCGGCTGGTATTGCGATCGGTTGAACGAGGGATAAGGTTTCCTGAATTCCATTCAAGTGATGTCCCTGCAGCGCCCTGCGGCAGCCGCCATTCACCATAAGGACGGACGGGATCCCTTCCCGACATCCAGTATGCTATATTTCCATCTCTATCGGCATATGTGAAATGCTGAGATACCGGCACGAGTTCTATGGCTGCCCCGAACTGGTCCATGCTGTTCGCCCGGGCAAGGTCAAGATATGCCCTAAAAGTCTTGAATTCATGCCCCCAGTGGGAATACTTCCATGAAATCACCGGGTTTGCATTAACAACAGGTCCATGGGCAGTCCTGTAGATGGGCAGAACAACATCGGCCGCGCCTTTCACCTTGATGGTCTCCGTCCTGTGAAGGGTCATCGCAGCTGCAGATTCCATGTAATAATCAACGGTATGGGCATGACCCACCTGCATGGACCATGCATGGTGCGGTGTGCGACCGATCACTATGCCGGGAAGTCCCGCGATGTGCATACCGGAGATATTCAAGCCGCCAGCCCTTATTGAACCCTCACCGATGATGGAGGGTACGGTAAACCCCATCTGAGGGCCGGAGTAGATTATGGGATTGCCTGAGGATGTTTTGCTCCCTTTTATCGCCCAGGCATAACTTCCCATCTTTACATGGGCGTTTATCTTCTTCAGATTTTCATCGATCTCCGACCGCATCTCTGCCATGCTTTCGGCAACCTCACGCATATCAGGAAATGACGGAGGATTTTCCATCAGCGGGGACCGTTTTTCTTCTGTTGATTTATGAGCACTGGAAGCTCTGAGAGGCTTGGGAATATAGGTCAGCGCATCGGGATCGTTGAGCCATCGTAAATCATCAAACATACGCGTCCCTTGTTCGGCTCCATATACAGCCACGAGCCCCTGGTACAATGCCGCATTCTCGATCTGTCCCTGTTTCTGCGCTTCGGGATCGAAGTTTCTCGACAGCAACGAGGCCCAGGCCAGTACATCCTTGTACGTCCAGTCCTCAAGCGTATTGCTCGTAATTCCAACTGCGGAAAATTCAAAAGGAAGAAGGGTAGGAGTTGCGCGAATCTCGGCTATGCGTCTGTTAAAGCCAGCCACATACCCGTTGATCACTTCCTGAGCCTCCGCATCCAAGGAAGCGAACCCGTCTATCAGTTCCTGGTCGGAATAACCGGTTGTGCGTACGAGTGTATCCTGTGCTAACTGAGTGGAGCCGAATATCTCAGACAGCCTTCCACGGGCAGACCGTCTGAACGTTTCTGCCTGCCAGAGCCTATCAGTGGCAACGGCATAGCCCATTGCTTCAAATACATCATATAGTCTGTCCTGCGCCGAACCGGCAATGAACCACACACCTTTAGCATCACGTGTAGTTGTTACTGTAGATGGTGCGGGGGTTGGTGCAGAGGAGGATGATCCGCCGGAACATCCCAATGCAATGATGGCTATAGTGATCAGAAGAATGCTCATTGTCAGCCAACGGGAACATATCTTTTTCAACGCATAAAACTTTCTTTTTCGCATTTTTGGTTCCCTCCTTTAAAATACAATAATTGTTTAAATGGGAAATTTATACGTCCACGCTTCCTCAATTGACTGATAAGACATTGCTCTTTCATGACGGGAGTATATGGGTACGGATATTGTGTGTCAAGAGTATTTTGGCTGTAAAATATAGGTTACGTTTCCGGTCATTGTGCGATGGATGTAGCATATTTGATAAATCGGCTCACCCGTTTGTTGATTTACCCGTCATAAAGGCCATTTTTAGCGGCATTCATGCAGACCTTGTCCTGCGCACCTCAAATCAGCCTCACCCAGTTCCGCCGGAATGTCTTTCCATCCACCTGCGGTTCTATGAAACAGGGAATGAAATCATCATTGACTTAATTCTGCCATTTCCCTGGGAGACGTTGCTGCGTTTCCTTCTTGTCTTGAGAAATGCTCATCATAGTGCCCGACAAATATTTCAAAATAGCCTTCAACGCAGCCTTCTTGATAATCCAAAGAAGGCTGCGGATTTCGCGAACGATAAACGGAGGCAGGAGCAGACATGCTTCTCTCCCATGAGAAAATCAGATTGTCTGTAATGGAATAAGCGTTCTATTTGTCACGAAGAATCACTTAACAGCACAAAGTCGTAACTTTGAAAACCACTTTTTTGACTTTTTCAGGAAAATCGCCGTATTTAATCTGGGGCATGTGTCCATCGCGGGGGAAAAATATTGCAAACCGGTCCGGAATCATATTTATGAAGCTTACTTCTCCAACAAGCTTCTGTAAATCCTTATCCGGATCATAAGGATCTTCTTTACATTCCATAATATTACATATACCTATTTTCTCTCTGCCTTCCGATAGAAGCTGTATGTCAATGTATTTTCTATGGCACTCTATGAAACATTCTGAAATTTCCTTTGTAATATATTCCATGACTAAGGCAAAGGTGCCCTGGTTATTAACTTCATATTTTCCAACAGCCATAGTTGCCGGATTATTATTTTTCATAAATGCATGAACGCTTTCGAAATGAGGATGAAAGCACAAATAATCGCTGAAATTACAGAGTGAATCATAAATCATGGCTGTTTTTTCTCCTTGAGCTATTCTTTATTCTTCAACAGAGCCGCAAGGTCTGAAAACGGCTTGTGAGAGGAGACCGGCTCCTGCTCCCCGCCCTGGGCTTCAGCGCCGTACCATTCTGCGTCAAGATACCGCGAATGCTCGTTGTCATGGCAGTATATACACAACAGTTCCCAGTTACTCCCGTCGGGGGGGTTATTGTCGTGGTCATGATCCCTGTGGTGAACCGTCAGTTCTTTAAGTTTTTTACCTGAAAATTCACGTCCGCATTTTGCGCATACATGCGGAAAGAGTTTAAGCGCCCGCTCCCGGTAAGTCTTTTCACGAAGCTCTTTATTGCGCCGAACCTCGGCAATTATCTGCTGCTGCCTTCCTGTTTCATTTTTTTCCCCGTCCTGAGACATATACAGCATCCTCAAATCAAGCGATTTAAACAAGTAATAATATATTTTCTCATATAATTTCCATGCATAGCCTGTTTAAATAGAATAAACCGATGCAGAAATCCAGTTTTTTTTAACCTGAGTAAATTTAAAATTCCCGCAGCACTAAGCAGGATATCTTCAATTCACCTGGCTTTTTCCGGATTTTTATGGTTTGATATATCTTAATAACAAATAAATTTATCTGGAAATATCATGTTTGGATGGTGCGGTAAAATTGCAGAAATAAATCTCTCCGAAGGAGAACATAAAACATTTTTGCCCGATCCGGAAATTTTATTGAAATTTATCGGAGGAAAAGGCCTTGCAGGATATTATCTTAAAAATCATGTCACTCTTGACTGGGATGATCCCGGTATGCCGCTTATTTTTTTCACCGGCCCGCTTGTAAATACTCGTTCCCCTACATCAGGGCGCATGACCGTAATGTCCCGCTCTCCTTTAACCGGAACAGTCGGAGATTCGTCAGCAGGAGGATCTTTCGGAACGGAACTCAAAAAAGCCGGCTTTGACGGAATCATCATAAAAGGAAAATCAGACCGGCTTTGCGGCATCGAGATTGATGACGGCGAAATAATAATAGTACCGGCGTCGCATATGGCCGGAATGCAGATAGGCCTTGCCGGATCCATGTTAAAAGGGAAAGGTTCTCATGCTGTCATAGGCCCTGCCGCCGAAAATGGCGTTCTTTTTTCAAACATAATTATCGACGGTCATTTTGCAGCGGGAAGAAACGGCCTCGGCCTTATTCTTGCCTCAAAAATGATTAAATACATAACCGTAAGAGGAACCAAAAAAACAAAAATATCAGATCCTGAAGAGCTTGATAAAGCCCGTCAGGATATCTTCCGGCTTGTTTCCGCGTCTCCTGTACTCTCGGGTAATTATGGAATATCAAAATACGGAACTGCCGCCCTCTATGATCTTATGGATGCAAGACGCATGATGCCTTCGGATAATTTCAGAAAATCCTTTTTCAGCAGCGCCCGTTTGATGAATGCGTCTTCACTGAAAAAAAAATACCGCCCGAAAGACAGGGGGTGCAGAGGATGTAATATCCTGTGTAAAAAAATATCCGGGAACGGAACAATAATGCCTGAATTTGAGACTCTCTCCCATTTTTCAGCGCTAATCGGCAATACCGACATTGAAACTGTGGTTTCGGCAAACACAATCTGCAATGAAACCGGAATGGACTCGATATCGGCTGCTGCAACCCTTTCATGTTTTTCCGAAATTTCGGGAAAAAGGTTTACTCCTGCTTATATTCTGGATCTGCTGAATGATATGGCTTATAAAAAAAATGAAGGGGAAAAGCTTGGAAAAGGGGCGGCAAGATATGCCAGGACGACAGGGCATCCGGAAAGCGCAATGACCGTAAAGGGACAGGAGCTCCCAGCATATGACCCGCGCGGGGCTTATGGCATGGCACTTTCTTACGCAACCTCAACAAGAGGCGGTTGTCATTTAAGGGCATACCCTGTAAGTCATGAAATATTAAGAAAACCTGTTGCAACCGACAGGTTCACATTTGAGGGAAAGGCGCGGATAATAAAAACGTGTGAAGATCTGAACGCTGTTGTTGATTCACTTACCGCATGCAAGTTCATCTTTTTTGCCGCCTCCCTGGAAGAATACTCAAGAGTTTTTCACGCAGTCACAGGCATTAATTATTCGGGTCAGGATCTCATTAAAACAGGAGAACGCATTTACTACAACGAACGCATGATGAATGCCTCAAACGGATTTTCGGCGGAGGATGACGATCTTCCGGCGCGTTTTTTCAATTCCTTCGGTTATGAAGGAAAAGATATGACAATCGGCCCCATTAACCGGGAGGATTTTTTAAAAGCTAGGATAAATTATTACAAGGCAAGAGGGCTCGATGAGAACGGCATGCCCCTTACCGAAACTGCCAACAAGCTTGGAATATAGAATAATGGAAAACTTGTTTTTCAAATATGAAAAGAAACTTGTCGAAAGCGGCCTTGCCATAAGCGGCGACCCTCTTCTTGGAATCCTTGATGCTGAAATCGAATGGAACAGGCGCGACGGCTCGCAAAAAATATTTGAAAAAGTTTTTGAAAATCTTAATATCAATTCTCTTATATTTTCAAAGCCTAAAGAGCCATATTATTCCATAATCAATTATCTCGCAAAAATATCAGGAAAGGCTATCCGCCCTTCTGATTGCGAAACAAGGACTTTTTTTCATGACCTTCCTGTATCTCTTGAATTCAGCGCAGATTCAATCATATCAATGCTTAAAAAAAGAAAATGTGTGATTATCCAAGGTCACGGAATTATCTCTTATGGGACAGTGAGCATAGAGCAGGCCTTTATCACTTTTTCTTCCGTATGCTTTTCCTGCTTCGTAAAATTCTTTTCAGATTATCTTTCCGCGCTAAAATCCGGCAGGCCGAATAATGATTTCATAAATATCTTCGAAAAAGTCTCCAATTTCACTGCACCGCCTCCACACTTAAACAATTCTCTCCTCAAGAGCCCTTTTTATACGGATAAAGAGGTTTTTAGCGCAATATGTGAAGCCGGAAGCCTTCTGGTCGGCTTGAAGCTGGTAGATTCCTTTTTCGGCAACATCTCCTTTCGTCATGATGATACACTGTTTATAAGCCAGACAGGAAGCTCCCTTGACGAGCTTGACGGGTGTATAGATTTATGTCCTTTTGACGGTTCATCGTGCGCATGCATAACTGCTTCAAGCGAACTCCCGGCACATCTTGAGATCATAAAAAGAACAGGGCACAAGGCTATACTCCACGGACATCCGAAATTTTCCGTGATTCTCTCAATGGATTGCGGAATCAGGGATTGTTCCAGTAAAGGAGTTTGCAACATAAAATGTCCCTTTGAAAGGGATGTCTGCGGGATTCCGGTTGTCTCCGGCGAGGTCGGCTCAGGATCAGGCGGGCTCTGCAATACGGTTCCTGCAGCAATAATTGATAAACCGGGAGTTATTGTCTATGGACACGGCATTTTTACAACCGGCGCTGATGATTTTAATTTGCCCTTTACCAACCTGCTTGAAATAGAAAACGCATGTTACAGGGAGTATTTTAAAAGGGTATCAAACCCTTCCGCCGCTCCATCTCAACTTGGTTTTTAAAACATCGAAATAATCCTGCTTCGGAACTGATATCATATTGACCGGCTGAGCCCCTTTTTGAATTACCAGGAGATCCTTCCTGCTGATCTCCATGCCCTGCTGTCCATCAAACGTGAGCAATATATGAGATGACTTATTTTCAAGTTTGATTTTAATTATTGATGAATCAGGAACTATCAACGGCCGGTTTGTCAGCGTAAAAGGGCATATCGGAGTCATTATTATCGCCGGAACAGACGGATGAATGACAGGCCCTCCGGCAGCAAGAGAATATGCGGTTGACCCGGTAGGCGTTGAAACAATAAGTCCATCGGCCCTGTAGGTGGTCAAATAGTGATCATTTATATACGTTTCAATATGCGCAAGCCTTGCAAGAGCCCCTTTATTAATTACAACATCGTTCAGGACATGTTCGCAGGCAATCTCCTTTCCATTTCGTAACACCTTGACAAGAAGGCGCATTCTTGGACTGCATGAAAACTTTCTTTTCAAAACAGCTTCTGCAGCAGAAAAAAGACACTCCTCGGATGTCTCAGCAAGAAAGCCGACGTCTCCGAATTTTATCCCCAGGACCGGAATCCTGCGGTCACCTATCCAGCGGACAGCGCTTAAAAAAGTCCCGTCTCCTCCAAGAACGAAAACACAAAAAAGACCGGCCGGAGCCTTTCCGCTTTTTCCGCAAACCACCCCTGTCGGCGGAAGGTATTCTTTCCTGATAACATCGACTTTTTTCAAGCGCAGCCATTTTTCAAGTTCATCGGCCTTGCTTATAGCCTTGGGGTCTTCCTTGACAACCAGTCCTATTATAACTTTTTTTAAAGGATTTTTGTTCAAAATTACATAACTCCTGTTTATTGCCTTTAAATAATATCGATTAACTCGTAAAAAATCAAAATATGCAAGGAGCGTGTGGTTCGTCAGGCTATCCGTAACATTTATGGAGCCCGTCCTTAAGCAGAATGATTTTTGATAAAGCTATTTGACTTAATAATTAAAAAGATCATGGATGACAAGATAATATATAAAAAGATTTTATCTTGACTTAAATATTTCATATTATTATCATAGCATCTTATAAATCAAATTAAAAACAAGTTTTCAAATCTGTGATTAAAGATCACGTTGAATTTGTTTTTTTTGCATCTTGTTAATACACAAGAATGGACTTTCCGATAGCTTTAAATCACCCAAGTTCGCCTATGGTATTGGTTGGGGTTTTATGCAAAGGTCTCTAATCATCTATTATAATCATACTTGGTAGCGGTATTATGTGTTATCAGCCGGATTATCCAATCAGGATTGATGGGATAATCCGGCTATTCAGGAGGTGTGGCTTTATTAAGGAATGTCATATCCTTAAAGTGAAAATAACGATTAATTTTATTTAAAAGGAGAAGATTATGGAGAAAAAACGTTTTTCAAAACTATTTGTTGTAGCTGTCATGATCTGTCTTGCCGCTGTTTTCTTTTACGCCTGCGGTGAAAAACCGGCTGAAAAGCCTAAAGAAGAAGCCGCAAAACCGGCGCCAACCGAACCGATTAAACTGGGCGTAGCCGGTCCTCACAGCGGTGATCTGGCCTCCTATGGAATTCCCAGTTTAAGAGCGGCTGAACTTGTCGTTAAAGATATAAACGAAAAAGGTGGAGTTCTCGGCAGGCAGATACAGATTCTGAAAGAAGATGATGTCTGCAAACCTGAAGTGGCAACAAATACTGCTACAAAGCTTGTCACCGAAAAAGTAAATGTTGTTCTTGGGCATATATGCAGCGGAGCCACAAAACCGGCTCTCGGCATTTACAAAGATGCTAAGATTATAGCCATGTCGCCTGCGGCAACAAATCCTCCATTAACCCAGAGTGGTGAATACCCAAACTTTTTCAGGACAATCGCATCAGACGATACACAGGCAAAAGTTGAAGTTGATTTCGCATTTGATGTTTTAAAATTAAAGAAGATCGCTATTCTTCATGACAAAGGCGATTACGGTAAAGGTCTTGCGGAATTTGCAAAAGGATTCGCGGAAAAATCAGGAAAAGGCGAGGTTGTCCTTTTTGAAGGAATTACCCCGGGTGCGGTCGACTATTCGGCTGTTGTTCAGAAAATAAAGAAATCAGGCGCAGAGGCAGTTATATATGGCGGATATCATCCTGAAGCATCAAAGATTGTATCTCAGATGCGCAAAAAGAACATGAAAACCGAATTTATTTCCGATGACGGCGTAAAGGATGACACTTTCATCAAAGTAGCCAAAGAATATGCTGAAGGCGTCTATGCAACAGGGCCAAAAGACACGTCCAAGAATGCCCTGGCAATTGCTGCAAACGATGCCCACAAAAAGGCATATAATAATGAAGATCCGGGCGCATTCTATTTGAATGCATATGCTGCCACCCAGGCGCTTCTGAATGCTATTCAGAAAGCCGGATCTACCGATTATGATGCGATCAAAAAAGCCCTTACAACAGAAAAGGTAGATACACCGATCGGGCAGATCAGCTTTGATGAAAGAGGCGACGCAATAGGCGTAGGCTTCTCGATGTACCAGGTGAAAAATGGTGCTTATGTTGAAGTTCAATAGGTTCTTGAGTTGAAATCCAATAAATCGGGGGACAGGAAAGATAAGCCTGCCCCCTGATTTTTTAGATGCATTTTATGATTTATAGTAAATGTCATAAATCTATTCCGTTTGGGTATGGGTATGTGTGTGATCCGCAGAAACAATTATATGCTCTTTGTCAATGGCGGCATATCCACATTCATGAAAACCGGGCAGCCCCATTTGATAGACACCCACGAAGCCGTTCATAGTCTTAAGCCTGCACAATATTTATAGTCAATTGGGGGCGTTCTCGAAGACTTAAGACAAATTTTCTGCGGTTCGCATACGCACTCATACCCAAACAAATTGGCAGTTCCAATCGGAACATTATTCTGACAATCACTATAAGCGGGCACACTACTTATGGAATATTTTCTTGAGCTTCTCCTCGGAGGTATGACAAGAGGGAGCATCTACGCAATGATTGCTCTTGGCTATACAATGGTCTATGGCATTATTGAGCTTATCAATTTTGCCCACGGTGAGATATATATGATCGGTGCTTTTACAGCGCTTATTGTTGCAAGCGTTCTCACACTGCTCGGATT
>Ga0209287_10001432_pt1 | contig 11855 bp, 8 predicted proteins | sample PPLLak3cmMay2015_2_FD_187255 | JGI IMG/M metagenome (GOLD analysis project Ga0209287, IMG submission 187255) | Freshwater sediment microbial communities from Prairie Pothole Lake near Jamestown, North Dakota, USA - PPLs Lake P8 Core (1) Depth... | ecosystem: Environmental > Aquatic > Freshwater... | reverse complement strand
GGCGATGCTGGCCATCTCAGCCTGCACGGCCATCTCATTGGCGCGTACCGTGGCTTCTTCGAGCCGGCGATTGGTCTCCAGCAATTCTTCTTCGGCCAGTTTTCTGCTGGTGATGTTGGTAATGAGATTCAGTGTTGATGGCCGTCCTTCCCAATCGATACGTACAGAACTGATCTCAACCCATTGGATCAGGCCATTCTTGTGAATAGCCCTGTAGGTATGCCTGCTCGATGTTGTATCCCCATTGATCTTTTGAATATATCTTTGTATTATTAAATCTCGCTCTTCCGGATGGATTAAATCAAAGATGTTGATCGACTGCAATTCCTCATACGAATATCCAAACGACAATGCCGCATTACTGTTCAGAAATTTAATCATACCATCCTGTATCACCAAAATGATATCGCTGACATTATCTACCAGAAGGCGATATCTTTCCTCGCTTTCCCGCACCCGTTTAGTCGCCAGCTCCTGCTGAATCGCTGTTGCCATTACATTGGCAATGGCTTCGAGAAAGTGGGCATCATACCGGGTAAAATGCTGCATCAGGTCGGTATGCGCCCCGAGTACGCCATAGGGTCGCTCCGGGCCGGGAATGACAACAGTCATACCCCCTACAATGTTATGCTCGGTAAGCAGTTCCGGAGGTGAGAAACGAGATTCATCGTGTATGTTTTCGGCGATAACAGGTTTGGCTTGAAGCAACGTGTATCCACCCTGCGAATTGGCGCCATCCGGCACTGATTTATGACCAACCCGGCCGTCTTTCCATCCGACACCGGCCCGCAGAAAGAGTATTCTCTCATCTGCCCGGTGCTCCATGATATAGGCGTATTTTGTTCCGAGTACGCGAGAAACCACGTTCACCGCATGGTTGAGCAGTTCGTCCAGGCTGATTCCGGACAGGGCGCGCTGACCGAAGAGAGCTACTTCAGCCTGCTGAAGGGCGCGCCTTTTTTGGATCGAAACAGCCAGGGTCAGTTTCCGGTTGAGTTGCAGCACATAAACCGTTACCAGAATAACAGCGATGAGAGCAACTATCCCCATCAGGAACCAGTGCCGGTATTGCTGAAACACCTCGCGCACGGTCACTTTCCCGTAATCCTTGTACGGGCCAACGCGGAGTTCCATGAGGCATGCATGCACTGGCTGGTAGTTCTGTGGGATCGGCACAGTTGGCAGCCTTGGCCGCCGGGCAATCCGCCGGCATGTTCATCAGGGCTGCCGCCACCTGTTCAGCCAATTCGTCGGAGGTCCGGAAAAGTTTGGCCAGCGGCCATTCAGGATAAAGACGGGTCGAGCGGAGAAAGTTGAATCCGGCATCGTCGCTGCGCTGGTCGATCACCCGAAACTTATCCAGGTTGATTTTACCCTCTTTTGCCATTCGCTCAAGTGTATCGGTTCGAACGGTACCAGCATCCGCTTCTCCGCCCAGCACGGCCCAGACCACAGCATCGTGCGTACCCGCAAACCGCAAAGCAGAGAAGTCGCGCTGCGGATCTATTCCGTGCTGTTTGAGTTCCCGCCACGCCACCTGCCAGCCGCCGAACGACGTCTCCGTGACCGCGCAGAAAGTCTTGCCGACAAGGTCACCCGGGCGCTGGATTTCCTTGCGATCAGCCATGCAAAAGATCACACCGCCGAAAATCTTGTAGGCGTTACCCTGACGCAGATTTTGGAGCGTAACGATTCGGTTGGCGCCGTAAGACCGTTCCAGTCCCACGTAGAAAGAGGGGTTGGCCAGGATGAACTCGACCTCTTCACGCTCGGCGGCCGAACAGATTTCATTAAAGTCCAGGGGCACAATTTTAAAAGTGTGTCCGGGAATCTGGCTGCCGAGATACCGGGCCGTGGGTTCCCACTCCTGCAGACATTTATCCTGCCCGCGTTTGGCAAGCACACCTATTCTGACCACCTGGCCGGACTCATGATCTTCAGGCTTCGCATCCGCTGCAAAAACAGCCGGGGCAAGCAGCGCCCACACCACGGCGATCAGCACCATAGCGACCGAGCCAGTCTTCAACAAACCGAGTCCTTTCTTGAGACCCATCATCTGTTTGTCTTTCATAAAGTCATAATCTCCGGTGGCTGGATTGTTGTTTTCTCAGCTTGTTAAAGCCTGTCCACAGCACATACATCTGTTCCGGCTCGGTTAGTTTCTGAACGGGATATTTGCCTTAAGGTCTTTGATTTATTTGTATTATAAGCATTTAAAGCCCTACCCTGACATCAGCAGCCGCACTGGCTGCTGTCAGGGTAAGCTGCTTTTAGTTAGTTTCCATCCGGAAATGGCCCTTTTGTGCGATCTCTATGTCAATCTGCAGGATTACTTGTGCGGCATACATTGTGTATGCCTCCGCGCAATCCCTTGATTTCCTTGAGCTTGCCCAAAATTGCCTATTTCCGAATTGGAAACTTCACCGTGTCCGAGCTTAGTTTCCGGATGGACAATAGTTACATTTTTTCTTTATACGACCCGGCAGGAACAGGGTCAATAAAAAAGCCCGTGAATCAGTGGATTGGGTTATCTTTTACAGAGGTTATTCACACGATCCGGTTGAAACTATGGATGCATTCCGGCGATGTCGCCGTAATTGATGAGGATGGTTTTTTCAGGATTACCGACCGGATGAAGGACATCATCATTACGGCCGGAGGCAAGAACGTGGCGCCGATAGCAATCGAAAGCCTCATAAAGGAAGACCCCCTTATCAGCCAGGTCTTTGTAATCGGCGACCGGAAAAAATACCTGACCGCAATTATAACCCTCGACATCGAAGAACTTATGGTGCGCTCCCGTCGCCTGGGGTTGAAGGGTGAATATGCCCAACTGGCGTCACACCCAGTCATAAGGCAGGAGGTGGATAATATTATTCGGCAAAAGAACATGAAACTGGCCCGGTTCGAGACTATAAAAAAATTTATTATTCTTGATCGCGACCTCTCAATAGACAGCGGAGAACTTACTCCGACCATGAAAGTAAAGCGCAAAAGCCTCTACGAAAAATACAGCAAACTGATCGATGATCTTTATGCGGATGAGTAATCGCCGGGAAACGATTACATCGGCAATGCTTTTTTCGCCGGCATTTGATCCATTATATACTCCGACAGCGCAGTGATCGTTAAACTGGGGTTGACGCCAAGATTGGCAGGCACCACGGAGCCGTCGGCCACGAAGAGGTTGGGATAGTTAAACATCTCCCCCTTGAAATCGACCACGCCTTTTTCAGGAGACTCCCCCATGCAGCAGCCGCCGAGTATATGCGCCGTAGTCGACGCGTTGAAAGCCGCTTCAGGCAACGCGCTCAACGGGATGCCGTTCATTTTTTCCGCCAGCCGCGCCGTGACTTCATTTGCAATCGGAATATAGGAAGGCGCCCTTCTTTGTCCTGCCGGCACTTTTGAATTCTGGCTGCGCCCTCCAAGCCGCCACCATCTCGGTTTATAATCCAGATACAGGAAATTTTCATCGGTCTGCATGACTAAAACGATGGTTGTCGCCGCTGCCTTTCCCAGGGGCCAGAGAAGCGACAGGAACCGAAGTGGATGGCGGATAATGTTGCCTAAAAAACGAAGCCCCCTCGGGATTTTTCCGCCCCCGCCGGTCATGATGGTGAGAAGATTGAGCAGAACATCGGAGCCTTTATTATACCGGACCAGTTCAATATGTGTCGTTTTATCGGCATAAATGCCGGATGTAATAGCAATCTGGTCATTCCAATTGACGTTTTTATCTCTTGATTTTACCCCCATGAGGGCCTCTGAATTGGTTCTCACGTAATTGCCGAGCTGACCGGATATATCGGGCAGCATGCCGTCCTGCCTGCATTTGTTCAGCAATTCGACCGTGCCCAGAACACTGGCGGAAAAGACCACGCCTTTGACTTTATATGTTTTTTCCGGGCGAAGGAAGCCGGTTGTTTTTTTTGTCAGCACCTCGTATCCTCCATCGCAGGGCCGGACGCCGGTAACTGTTGTTTCGGGAATGATTTTGGCGCCGAGACCTTCGGCAAGGTAGAGGTAGTTTTTATCCAGCGTGTTCTTGGCGCCCACCGGGCAGCCTACCATGCAGGACCCGCAGAATGTGCAGCCGGTCCGGTCGGGCCCCTTGCCGCCGAAATACGGGTCCGGCACTTTCTTGTCCGGCGTGCCGAAGAAGATGCCCACATCGTTTTTATGAAAAGTGTCTTTGCCGGTAAGTTCAATGCCCACTTGCTGCAAGTGCCTGTCTGCGACGCCGACCTGCGGGCTCTGGTTGGCGCCGAGCATTTTTTTCGCCTTTTCATACATCGGCATCAATTTTTCCTTCCAGTCTCCCGGCCCCCATTCAGGACGCTTGAACACCTCGTCCTGCGGCACCAGCAGCTGGTTGGCATAGACTAGGCTCCCGCCGCCAACGCCGCCGCCATGGAAAATAAGAACATGCTTCAATTGAGTCACCATCTGGTACCCGTAGCAGCCGATGGCCGGAAGCCAGAGGTTTTTCCTTATGTTCCAGTTGGTCTTTGGAAAATCTTCCGTGTTCCAGCGTTTCCCCTTTTCAAGCACTGCGACTTTGTACCCCTTTTCAGCCAGACGAAGAGCTGAAACGCTCCCGCCAAAACCCGAACCGATTACGATAAAATCATAGTCAAACGATGAATGATCCGACATAATTCTCCTGTCCTGTTTTATGGAACTGTTTGCCAAAAGCCTCATCCGGGCATGCAGATTGCGGTGTCCGGCTTATTATATGTCACGCGGTTATTGCCTGCTATTGCAGTTGAAATCTTTTCAGAATAATCTCAATAATCATGCGGAATCCCCTTTATGTGCAAGGTTAAATGTTCCATATCTTTCATTTTCTCAATCCACCCGTAATTAGCATCAGATTTGTCATCAAGATCCTTTATGTATGGTTTAATATCAAGCAGAGGTGTCCCGTCAAAGACATCCAGTCCCGAAGTATAAATTTTATTTTCAACAATATTCTTGATGCGAACAATGCTTAATCCAATCGGATTAGGCCGAACCGGAGACCGGCTTGCAAAAACTCCCACTTTTTTCCCTTCAGCCCACGGAGGAGATACCATCATTTCTGCTTTACGGGTTACACGATCAGCATAATAAATGAGATAAATATAATGGAATGCCCCGAGTTCAAACAGGCCGTCGACATATTCGGGATTGATTATTACATAAAATTCCCCTCCGTCCGTATCTACAGGTTGATATGGGGCGTTATTCTGATACGGCGTTTTTATTATTCCTATTTGTTCGAGCCTGTAATTTATGCTTTCCTGCATATTCTTCCTCCAAATCCGTCATTTCGGTCAAGCGTTTTGAAGTTCATCTTTATCATATGATCTGATGTTCCATTACATCGATTGAACGGCAATATAAATAATTTTTTTCACCGTTTAGGAAACAAACGTATTTGAAAGTATATTTAATGCTTATCATAATTCTTATTTTTAATAAAGCCCTGCACATCTTATCCGTTTCGTCAGGATTCCCATCCGCTGGCGGCAGTCAGCCACTGCTTGATGGATGCAAATTTGCCTTGACAGGCCAGGACCTCCAGCCTATAAATAAACCCCTAAAAATAAAGCATTATCCCAAAAGGATAGACTCGTAAAAAGTCATATGCGAACGGATTTGAGATTTTTGGGAAACAGATTTTTAAATAACTGAGCGTTAAAAATCACAAGCCTTTGAGGGCGTCAGCCCAAACCTTCTTGTGATTTAGCAAAGTGATTTAAAAATACCCAAAAAGCTCATTAGTAAGTTAGAAATTATTTCCGGATGGAAATAATTTCGTAAACTTACTTATCCCGTTTATCGGGGCTAAGAGAGCATATTCAGACTTCCAACGAGTTCGTCGAATATAGATTGCCGCAAAGCGGCATAAAATTGCTTTTTACGAAGCCGTCAAAAATGACCGTTGTGATACTTACCGGCATGATCCAGTTTGGCGGTACAAGGAGTAACAATGAATAAAGCGTTTTTTTTACCGGTGGCGGCAGTTTTTCTCTTTTCTCTCTTCCTTGCCGTGCCGGCCTCCCTTTTTGCGGAGGATTATTCCCTGGAAGATCTCTGCCGGATCGCCCTGACCCGTTCCGAAAAGCTCAAAATTGCGGAGGAAAACATCGTTATCGCAGAGACGGGAAAGGATAAGGCTTTTTCATACCTCCTGCCGCGCCTTACGGCTAGAGGCGGTTACACACAGTATTCGGAAGATAAATTAACGGCGACGGGGGGGGTCCGGCAGCCGGAGTCGGCCTACAGCTGGGAAGTTCGCGCCGACGAGACAGTCTCTTTAAGCGGCCGGGAACTGACCGCGCTATCGATCTCCCGGCAGAACATAACCAGAAGCCGGCATGACCTGACTGCGATCCGCGAGGAGTACCTTCTCCGGTACGTGGCCGCGGCCTATTACAACTGTTTGATTGCGCGAAAAAATCTCGATATAGCCGATTCGAATCTCAAAAGGCTTCAGAAGCACCGGGACGCGGCCGAAAAGCGGCTCAGGATCGGCGAAGTTACAAAAACAGCGCTTCTCCGCGCCGAGGGGGAACTTTCCGGGGCAAAGTCGGAGAACCTTCAGGCGCAAAACAATCTTGAACTTGCGCTGGCCGTCCTCGCGGGGAATGTTGGGATAAGGGAGCCCTTCACGCTCCGTGACTTTCCTGCCCCGGATGCGGAGATCCCTGCGCTTGCAACCTTTCAGGAGCAGGCTTTTGCTTCCCGTGCCGAACTAAAGAGCCTTGATCTCCAGAAACAGATCGCCGCCGACCAGATCCGTTTTATGGAAGGGGCATACTGGCCAAGCCTCTCTGTTTTCGGGGCTTATGCCCGGGCAGAACAGAACCCGGAGTCATCGAGCCTCAACAGGGAGAGCATATACGGTGGAGTCGCGCTTAACTTTCCTTTCTTCGACGGAGGATTGAGAAAAGCCGATGTCTCTGAAGCCAAATCCCGGGAGAAACAGGCGGCGCTTAAAGTCGAGGATATGAAAAAAGAGATCGAAATCGAGGTCCGGGGCGCCTATCTGGATGTCGCGACACAGAAGGGCATCCTTCGGTTCTTGAATGACCAGCTTCTTTTTGCCCGCGACAATTACCATGCCGTGGAGAGGCAGTTTGAATTCGGTCTTTCGAACAGCCTCGATGTGATGGATGCCAATACATTGCTGGTATCGGCCGAGCGGAAAGCGACCTCCGCGCTTTACAATTATCAACTGTCTCTGCTTAAGATGAAAAAAGCCACGGGGACTCTGACAGAGTCCCTGGCCGGTAAACAATAGTAGGATCATCTCCGAATTTGTTGTTGATCCTATGAGGATTTGAGGGTTCAAGGATTGACCCCTTTCTCCCGACTAACCGGGAGAAGAATATTTATGTAACATAAGGAGAATTTTACATGTCCGGACGATCTTCGTCTTTATTTGGAAATAATGGATCAGGCATGCACGGCTTCCGCACCGGCGCTATTATAGCGGCAATTCTGCTCAGTGCCGCGCTTTTTGTAACTCCCGGATGCAAAAAAGCGGAGCAGAAGGCGGTGAAGGAACAGGCGGTCAATGTCCGCGTCCAGAAAACGGAAACACGATCGCTGCGGCCTTTCGTTGAATCGGTCGGAACACTCAAACCCTATGATGAGGTCATCGTCAGCTCCGAGGTGGATGGAATCCTCAGGTCCATCCGTGTGGACGACGGATCACCGGTTTCACGAGGTCAGCTCATCGCGGAGATCAAGGATACCGATTACCGCCTGGACACCGGGCGTGCGGAAGCAGTCCTGAAACAGGCGGAAGCAAGTCTGGCGAACGCGAACCAGGAGTATCAGCGCAAGGAGTCCCTCTACAGGGAGGAGCTTGTCACAAAGCAGCAGTTCGATGACATATCGGCCCGGCTTGCCCTTGCACAGGGGGACCTGGAACGGGCGAAAAGCGGCCTGGCTCTTGCGCGGGAGAAGCTCGCAAGAACAAGGGTCTTTGCCCCCATGGCCGGAATTGTCAGGGAAAAGAAGGTAACAGCCGGTGACTACATAAGAAACGGAACCAGCCTTGTCTCGGTCATCCGGACGGACCTGCTGAAGCTCTCATTCAGCGTGCCCGAGAAGGATGTCGGAAGCCTCAGGGAAGGCCAGGATATCATGTTTACCGCGGATTCATTCCCCGGACGTGAATATCAGGGCAAGGTTAAGACGCTCTATCCCAACCTGGACGAGAAGACCCGTTCCCTTCCTGTTGAGGCGCTCGTCAAAAATCACGACGGAAGCCTCAAACCCGGGTTTTTCACCCGCGTGACACTTTACACCGGGCCGGCAAAAGATACCGTAGTCGTACCGATAACCTCCCTGCTTTACGACAATTCAAGCATCAAACTCTTTGCCGTCGAGGGAAACCGGGCAAAGGAAAGAGCCGTGAAGACCGGACTCAAATACGGTGAATTCATGGAGATCACAGAGGGATTGAAGGCGGACGAGACAGTGGTGACGGTTGGACAGAACAATCTGATGGAAGGGGTGCTGGTCAATGTGGCTCGCTGATACCTCGGTAAAAAGACCTGTTTTTGCCACCATGGCCATCATGGCGCTGGTGGTGCTCGGTGTTGTCAGTTATCCTTCGATAGGCGTGGACCTTTTTCCGAAGGTCGATTTCCCGATCGTGACGATTTCCACGCACCTTGACGGCGCAAGCCCCGAGGTCATCGATGTTGACATCACGGACAGGATCGAAGGGGCGGTCAACACCATAAACGGCGTGAAGAGCATCACATCGAGCAGTACGGAAGGGGATTCCCGTGTAACGGTGGAGTTTGTCCTTGAGCGGAACATCGACCTCGCGGTCCAGGATGTCAGGGAGAAGGTGGCCCTGATCCGCAACAAACTGCCGGAAGATATCGATGAGCCCCGTATCGCCAAGGTCGATCCCGATGCGACGGCGGTGCTCTGGATAAATCTTTCGGGGCAAAAATCGGTCAAGGAACTCTCAACATATGTCGATGAGGTCCTGAAAGAGCAGCTCCAGAGGATCAACGGCGTCGGCGACGTCCAGATGGGAGGTCTCCGCCTGCGGCAGATCCGCGTCCTGCTCGACCCGGACAGGCTGAGTGCATACGGGATAGCGGCGCAGGATGTAATGAGCGCCCTGAAGAGGCAGAACATGGAGCTTCCGGGAGGCAGGATCGAAAGCCTCTCAAAGGAATACACGGTAAAGGTCAAAGGGGAATTCGTCAATATCCAGGAGATCAACGACCTTGTCATCGCCTACGATAAAGGCGCTTCGGTGCGTCTCAAGGATATAGGGAAAGCCGAAGACGGGATGGAGGAGAAGCGCTCCATCGTTCGCTTTAACGGCATCCCGGCGATAGGCATGGGGGTTCAGAAGCAGTCAGGAACCAACACCGTAGCGGTAGCAAACCGCGTCAAGGCGGAGATCGAAAAGATCAGAAAGACACTGCCTCCCGGAATGAGCCTCAACATCGCGATGGACCAGTCCGTATTCATCCAGCGATCGATCGATGAGGTGCAGAAGCATCTGGTCCTCGGGAGCTTTTTCGCAGTTCTGGCCGTATTCATCTTCTTGAGGAATTTCCGGACGACCCTGATAAGCGCGGTCGCCCTCCCGGTCTCTGTTATCGCCACCTTCGCCCTTATCCGCGCCTTCGACTTTACATTCAACAACATGACGATGCTCGCCCTCACCCTTTCGGTGGGTCTGCTCATAGATGACGCTATCATAGTCATCGAGAACATATACCGTCATGTCGAAGACGGGATGACTCCGCGTGAGGCATCGACTTTTGCGACCTCCGAGATCGGCCTTGCCGTCATGGCGACAACTTTCGCCATAGTCGCGATCTTTCTTCCGGTCGCCTTCATGAAGGGGATCATCGGCCGCTTCTTCCTCCAGTTTGCGCTTACCGTCGTCTTTTCGGTGCTGGTCTCGCTTCTCGTTTCATTCACGTTAACCCCCATGCTGGCCTCGATCTTCTTAAAGAGCATAGCCCGGAGGCGCGGCGATTCAGGCGCAGAAGCCGCTGCCGCCATCGGGCCCATGGCGCGTCTTGCAGGCCTCTTTGAAAAGGGGTACAGCGGCATCGAAAGAAGCTACCGGCCCCTGCTTGCCTTTTCGCTCCGCCACCGGGGCGCGATGCTGACAGGAGCGCTTATCCTTTTTGCCGGAAGCATCTACCTGACTAAGTTCATCGGAAAAGAATTTATTCCCCCGGAAGACCAGGGACAGTTCATCGTCCGCCTCGAGTCGCCGATCGACTATTCCGTGGACAAGGCCGACGAATTCTTTCAACCGGCCGAAAAGATCTTAAGAGAGATGCCTGAGATTACCGCGGTCTACTACCGCCAGGGCACCGGCGGCGCCGTAAACCGAGCGTTTATAATGATCCGCCTTGTTCCGAAGTCCGAACGCAGAAAAAGCCAGGAGGAACTCAAGAAGGAGATCCGTGATAAACTCAGAAAATTTCCCGGACTGAAGGTATCGGCCGAAAATCTCTCGCTGATAGGCGGCGGGCAGAGGCAGGTTCCGATCCAGTTCAGCGTCCGGGGGCGCGATCTGACTGCGCTCCAGGCCTATACGAAGCAGATATCAGCCGAATTTTCGAAGCTGCCCGGAATAGTGGATGTGGACACATCTCTTGAGATGGGAAAACCGGAGCTTAAGGTTTTCATCGACAGGGACAAGGCGGCCGATCTCGGGGTGGATGTCGCCACCATCACCGAAGTGATAAACCTTCTTATAAGCGGTGAGACAGAGGTGACCAAATACAAGGATGAGAGCCGTGGAAAACGCTACGATGTTAGAATCCGCCTTAACGCCGATGAACGCAGAAATCCCGATGATCTGAATAAACTTTATGTAAGGTCAAGGGATGGCCGGCTCGTGGAGCTCCGGAACCTCATCCGAATACAGGAGGGAGGCGGACCGAGCGTTATCGACCGGGTCGACAGGCAGCGCTCGATTTCCCTTTTTGCAAGCCTCGAAGAAAAGCCCCTGGGGCAGGCTGTAGAAGAGCTTAACGCCATAGCCGGCCGGATACTTCCGGCAGATTATCTCCCAAAGTACCGCGGAACGGCTGAAACGATGGGCGAATCTTTCCGGTATCTGATGTTCGCGCTGATACTCGGGGTTATAATGGCTTACATGGTCCTTGCCGCCCAGTTCGAGAGCTTCGTCCACCCCTTCACGGTTCTCCTCTCGATGCCCCTATCGTTTGTCGGGGCATTCGGGGCGCTGCTTTTGACCGGAAATACGATTAATATCTTCAGCCTCATCGGTCTTATCCTGCTGATGGGGCTTGTAAAGAAAAACGCCATTCTTTTAGTAGACTATACGAATGTTCTCCGGGAAAGAGGCATTCCCAGGCGTGAAGCGATCCTCCAAGCCGGTCCGGTCCGGCTCCGTCCGATCCTGATGACGACATTTGCGATGGTTTTCGGAATGATGCCTGTCGCCTTCGGTGTCGGAGAGGGATCCGAAACACGCTCTCCGATGGGGATAGCGGTCATCGGCGGACTCCTGACCTCGCTTTTCCTGACGCTCGTCGTCGTCCCGGCAGCCTATGATCTATTCGACGACTGGCAGGAACGCTTCAAAAAGCGACGTCAGAAGGGCGGCCGGCACGAGGTGTGAACGGTAATGCCCGGCATTTTAGGGCTTTAATTCGGGAGGTGTGCGACTATGAAAATGTTTCTGCTTATCTACTGCGAGGCGGCCGACGAAGCCGTGATTGCCGCCCTGAAAGAAGCCGGGGTGAAGGGATACACGAAGATGGTGGAAGCCTGCGGGGAAGGCACTGAAACGGAACCGAAACTCGGCACGCACATCTGGCCCGGGAGGAACAACG
>Ga0209287_10001431_pt1 | contig 11857 bp, 10 predicted proteins | sample PPLLak3cmMay2015_2_FD_187255 | JGI IMG/M metagenome (GOLD analysis project Ga0209287, IMG submission 187255) | Freshwater sediment microbial communities from Prairie Pothole Lake near Jamestown, North Dakota, USA - PPLs Lake P8 Core (1) Depth... | ecosystem: Environmental > Aquatic > Freshwater... | reverse complement strand
TTTTCGGCCTTCCGGGCAATCCGGTATCTTCGTTTGTTCAGTTTGAGCTCCTTGTAAGGCCATTGATATACAGGATGATGGGAATGAACTGGGAACCGCTGACAATCTCCGTGCCTTTGAAGGAGCGATATTCAAGGAGATCATCAGACAGGATGGGATTGATACCAGTGCATATCACTTCTGACGGATTCGCGGAAGTCGTTGAGTTCCATGGTTCGGCGCACATTTCAGCGCTGCCCGGTGCATCAGGGATCGTAGCTATTTCCCGGGGCGTAGATGCGATTGAAAAAGGAGAGATTGTAAGGGTGAGGCAGATTTAACGGACAGGATGTTAATTATCAGATAAAATGGAATTTCCGGGAAAGATAAATGTGCTGATTGTCACGCTTAGCGACAGGGCGCATGCCGGTGAGTACAGTGACCTCAGCGGACCTAAGATAAAGGAGATACTGACTGGTTTTTTCAGAGAACAGAACTGGTCAGGTGAGTTCAAACTCACGCTTATCCCTGACGATGCAGTGCTGCTTGAGGGTATACTCAGAAGCTCAGGCAATGGGTACCAGGTGATTTTCACAACAGGCGGTACGGGGATCGGTCCGAGAGATATTACGGTTGAAACAGTCAGACCGCTCCTCTCAAAGGAGATACCCGGGATAATGGAATACATACGTATGAAGTACGGATCAGAAAAGCCTAATGCGCTTCTGAGCAGGGGCGTGGCAGGAGTACTGGGCGAAGCACTGATCTATACGTTGCCAGGATCGGTGATGGCTGTCGATGAGTATATGACCGAGATCCTGAAAACCCTGAAACATACACTTGAGATGAAGTCGGGAATCGATAAGCATCCCCGGCATCAATAGTTGAACCTGTTATTTGTATTGGCAGCCGCAGTTCCGATTACCCGGTCATAACGCTCATAAGGGTTCCTGTAATACACAAGGACAAAGTAGTCGTTTTCGGTTTCATAGTGGCTTCCTTCAAATAGTGTTGGAATCCCCTGAGTATCGCCTTCTTTGAGAAATACATATTCGTAATTGTACCATCCCTGCTTCAGGAGCATTGAGCATTCATACTGGCCATCCTGCTGATTGTAAACCATAAGGTTATTATCGTTAAAATTCCAGTTGTTAAGCGCACCTGCTACATACATGCTTCCACCGGCCACCATATATTTTGAAGCAAGTGTAAAATATACATTTAAATAATCGGCATCTGTCTCCGGTTCCCTTCCCTCATCGGATGCTACATAAAACTTACCGTTGAAATCCTGCCAGAAAAAATAGGGTTTGAACTCGCGGCTTTCCGAAGGAGTAAGATAAATATTGTAGTAGGGTGGTGAATAATCTATTATCCTTACGAATTCTGTCTTGTACCTAATACTTTTAATATCGAAGTAACGGAATTCGTTGCCTCCCGGAAAGATGTTCTTTTCCGTCATCGCGTTGAATTTAAGCTCGTTGTTTCCCGTAAAATCAGGCTTGAGGTTCATTTTTGCATTATTCCACCTGCCGTTCTGAAGTACGGAGCAGTAGATGTTCCGCATCGGATCGGTTACGGGTGTCTTCGCCAGCTTTACAGTGAAATCAAACTGCTGGCCTGAATTGTTGAATGCCGTTATAATAGGACGGTAAGCCCTGAAGTCAACCTTCACGCTCTCCTCGGAGACCACGAACCGCTGTATCAGAACAGGTTTGTCAGGCTCGCCGTATGGATATACTGCAATGACATAATTACCTGACAGCAAAAATGATATCCTGTCATTTGGAAATGAGAGGGTGTAGTGAAAGTACCTTACTGTCGTATTGAAAGAGGGCTTCACATCTTCAATTGGATTATCAGGGAACCCTTCAACAAATTCGCTTGAAAAAACACCGGACCGGTTCCAGTCCTTGTCGCAATGAATAAAAGTATAATAATATGTCTCTGAATTATTGTCGACGAGATCAAACTGAAGGATAAGCTTCTCGCTGCCGTTCAGCTTTATTACCGGGCATGAAAAGTTCCATCCTTCCTTATACAGCTGAACTGTTTTGATCCTTCTGTCGGAAATATTGTTTGCAAGGAGTTCATTTTCCTGCTCTCCGGTTTTTTCGCTGTCGCAGATTTGCAATCCGTGCCGGCCCGGATTATAAATCTGCGCCACCAGCTGGAAAATGCCAGTCAGTATGACAAAAGTCAGGATTCTGATCATAAGATCCCTTTTAAAAGGAATGTTAACAAAAATAGTGCAAAAATTATCATATCATATTTGGCATTTTTGAATAATTGATGCAAGCTATTTATACATTTGCGTCAGTGTTAATTTATTAACAGAACTCATTTCCTTTGAAATTATTTTAATGCCTTCAATATAAAATGTCCAGAACGATCAGGTTAAAAAAGGGATTGAATATCCCGATAAAGGGCGCAGCCGAAAAGATTTTAGCCGGAAAATTAAATCCTGTCAGGTATGGGGTAAGACCTGTTGATTTCCCGGGGCTCATTCCCAAGCTGGAAGTAAAGCCGGGTGACAAAGTAAAAGCAGGAACTCCCCTGTTTCATGACAAAATACGGGCGGAGATAAAATTTGCTTCTCCCGTCAGCGGCACTGTTTTATCGGTTGAACGCGGCGACCGCAGGAAGATGCTGGAGGTTATTGTCGAGAGAAGCGGAGATGATCATATCGATTTCGGGAAGGCGGATACTGAATCGCTTTCGCGTGAAAAAATAAAGGAATTGCTCCTGGCTTCAGGTCTGTGGCCGGCAGTCAGACAGCGTCCTTACCATGTAGTCGCAAAACCCGCTGATGTGCCAAAGTCAATATTTGTGTCTGGCTTTGATACGGCTCCGCTCGCTCCTGATTATGAGTTCATTACGAAAAACTCACCGGTTTCATTATTCAATATGGGTATCAGTGCTGTATCAAAACTTACCGATGGAAAAGTAAACCTGGTTCTTAACGTACCAGGGTCATCACTGAGCAGCACACCGGGTGTAGAGATATCATACATCTCGGGTCCGCATCCTGCAGGAAATACAGGAGTGCATATTCACCACCTTGATCCGGTGAACAAGGGAGAAGTTGTCTGGTACATCAACCTCCAGGATGTGATTGCAATCGGAAGGCTTTTTGCAGAAGGCATTTACAAACCTGAGAGGATAGTTGCACTGGCAGGCTCAGAGGTTCTTCATCCGCAGTATTATAAGGTTCTTTCGGGAAGCAGCATTTCACCGCTTGTAAAGGATAATGTCAAGCCAGGCAATCTGCGTTATATCAGCGGCAACGTGCTGACCGGGACAAAAATTCCGTCTGACGGGTTCCTGGGATATTATGATTCACAGGTTACTGTAATACCGGAGGGTGATTATTATGAGTTCTTCGGATGGGCGGCTCCCGGTGCAAATAAATACAGTTTTTACAAAACGTTCATGTCAAGCCTTATGCCCGGGAAGGATTACAGCCTTGACACCAATTTTCACGGAGGGGAAAGGGCTTTTGTGCTGACAGGCAATTATGAAAAAGTTGTGCCGATGGATATCTATCCGATGCAGCTTCTTAAGGCAATGCTCGCAGGCGATATAGATATGATGGAAAACCTGGGAGTCTATGAGGTGGCAGAAGAGGATCTGGCTCTTTGTGAATTTATTTGTCCGTCAAAAATCGAGATCCAGTCTATTGTAAGAAAAGGCCTCGATCTTATGATGAAGGAAATGAGTTAAATTACACCTGAGATTAATTATAATGAGTTCGCTGAGAAACAAGTTGGATAAGCTTAAGCCCCATTTCACGAAAGGGGGCAGGCTCGCAAAGCTTCAGTCGGTATTTGAAGGGTTCGAATCATTCATGTTCGTCCCCAACAAAGTTACTTTCAGGGGATCGCATATCCGCGACAGCCTCGACCTTAAACGGACAATGACCGTGGTGTTAATAGCCCTGGTGCCGGCACTTCTGTTCGGCTGTTATAACACCGGGCTTCAGCACTTCAGGTCGGTGGGTATGGATCCGGGTATCCTTAAGGTTTTCGGATTTGGTTTCCTGAAGCTGCTGCCGCTTATAATCGTAAGTTATGTTACCGGGCTTGGCATTGAATTTATTGCTGCACAGATCCGGGGTCACGAGATCAATGAGGGCTTCCTGGTTTCAGGACTTCTGATCCCCCTCATCATGCCGATCGACATTCCTCTCTGGATGCTTGCTCTTGCAACAGCGTTTGCCGTAATACTGGGTAAAGAGGTATTCGGCGGAACAGGAATGAATATTTTCAACCCGGCGCTCCTGGCAAGGGCATTTCTCTTTTTCAGCTATCCCGGCTGGATGACCGGAGACAATGTCTGGACGGAGGGTCTTGCAAAAGGGCAAAACATTATTGACGGTTACTCAGGGGCGACTCCCCTGGCATTGTGTGCCCAGGGAAATCTGTCAGAACTGCCCTCATTCATGGATATGTTCATTGGCGTTATCCCCGGATCAGTTGGAGAAACATCAACCCTGGCCATTCTGATAGGCGCCCTGATACTTATTGTTACCGGGATAGGCAGCTGGAAGATAATCCTCAGCGTTTTCGCTGGCGGACTTACAATGGGTTTGCTTCTTAATGCCGCATCGGCGAATGCTTATATGGAACTCCCTTTCTACTATCATTTTGTGATGGGAGGGTTTGCTTTCGGTGCTGTATTCATGGCAACAGATCCGGTTTCGGCATCCCAGACTGAAACGGGCAAATGGATCTACGGATTCCTGGTAGGATTTCTGTCGATCCTTTTCAGGGTGCTGAACCCGGCTTATCCTGAAGGAGTTATGCTTGCAATTCTGCTTATGAACCTGTTTGCCCCTCTTATCGATCACTATGTGGTGCAGTCAAATATCAGGAGAAGGATGAATCGGGCAGTGCTAACGACCAAATAATTCAAGAAGATGAAACACTTCAGCAACAGATATATTTTCATATTCTCGACAGTGATGGTAATTATAGTTGCAGCATTGCTGTCACTTGCTGCCACTCTGCTGCAGCCGGCCCAGGAAAAAAACCTTGAGATCGAAAAGAAACGGAGTATGCTTGAATCAATTCGTATCCCTGCAACAAAACAAAATGCGGTTGAGCTTTACGAAAAGTATATCAGGGATAGTTTTGTTCTGAATGTTAAAGGAGAGACTGTTGAAGGTGTTGACGCCTTTACGGTTGTCCTTAAAAATGAGCAGAAGAAACCGCTTATGGAGCAGTATCTTCCGGTTTTCAGGGCTGAACCCGATGACGGTGAAAAACTGATTATCCTTCCTGTTGAAGGGAAAGGTCTCTGGGGGCCGATCTGGGGTTACATATCGCTTAAGTCGGATATGAACACCATTTACGGTATCACCTTCGATCATAAGGGGGAAACTCCCGGCCTTGGAGCCGAGATCAACACGACCCCATTTGAAAGCATGTTCAGGGATAAACTGCTTTATCAGGATGGGTCGTTCGTCTCTGTACAGGTTCACAAGGGAGGAGCGGATCCTGCTGACAGCCATGGAGTGGATGCCATCTCGGGAGGGACAATTACCAGCAAGGGACTTGAAAAAATGCTTCTTGACTGTCTGCAGAAATATGATGATTACCTTATAAAAAACAGAATATAAGATATGAGCGATCAGGAAAAGGAACCGATCTTTTCGGTAAAAAACCTAAAACTGCTTACCGGTCCGCTGGGAAGGAACAATCCGATCACCGTTCAGGTTCTCGGAATATGCTCTGCCCTGGCTGTTACCGTTAAGTTAAAGCCCGCAATTGTCATGGCCCTGTCGGTCACCATCGTGACTGCATTTTCAAATCTGGTAATTGCTGCGATGCGGAAATATATTCCCGACAGGATAAGAATAATAGTACAGCTGGTAGTCATCGCAACAATGGTGATCCTTGTGGACCAGTTCCTGAAAGCCTATGTATTTGATGTCAGTAAACAGCTCTCAGTATTCGTTGGCCTGATAATTACCAACTGCATAATCATGGGACGGCTGGAGGCTTTTGCAATGGCAAACAAACCATGGCCGTCATTCCTCGACGGACTGGGCAACGGGGCGGGATACGGTCTTATTCTTATTATAGTATCATTCTTCCGCGAACTGCTTGGCTCAGGAACCATCTATGGGTTCCCGGTAATGGAGAAACTGGGCATCTATAAGATCGGATATGAGAATAACGGTATGATAATCCTTCCGCCCATGGCCCTTATCCTGGTCGGCCTTATCATATGGTTCCAGAGAAGTCATAACAAGGAACTTATAGAGAAATAGGAGGGAACAACTATGGAACACTACCTGAATATATTCGTAAAGTCGATCTTTATCGACAACATGATCTTTGCCTTTTTCCTGGGCATGTGCTCATACCTTGCTGTTTCAAAAACAGTTAAGACATCTGTGGGCCTTGGGATTGCGGTGATTTTTGTCCTGCTTATTACAGTTCCTGTAAATTTTCTTGTTGAGAAATACGTCCTTAAAGATGGAGCTCTTATCTGGCTCGGCGAAGGATTTGCCGGTGTTGACCTCAGCTTCCTCACGTTCATGGTATTCATTGCTGTAATTGCAGCAATGGTTCAGCTTGTCGAGATGGTAGTAGAGAAATTCAGCCCTGCATTGTATAATTCACTCGGAATATTCCTTCCTCTTATTGCGGTTAACTGTGCCATACTCGGAGCAGCTCTGTTCATGCAGGAAAGGGAGTACGAGAATGTTCTTGAAGCTACTGTTTTCGGGGTTGGATCTGGAATAGGATGGATGCTGGCTATAGTCGGAATAGCGGCGATCAGGGAGAAAATGAGGTACAGTAACGTCCCTGCCCCGTTAAGGGGCCTCGGGATCACATTTATCCTAACCGGGCTCATGGCAATTGCTTTTATGGGATTTATGGGAATAACACTCTGAAAGAAATACAGATCATGATATTAGGTTTTTCAACGGTCGTAACAACCCTGCTGAGCATAGTTGTCTTTCTTATTATAATTCTGCTGCTGGTCGTGATACTCCTCATTGCCAGGGATAAGCTCTCCCCCAAAGGGGATGTGACCCTGCAGATCAATGACCGGGAGGTGGTGGTATCCCCGGGGTCCAACCTGCTGATGACGCTCTCCTCGAACCAGATCTTTCTGCCCTCGGCATGCGGAGGCGGAGGTACCTGCGGCATGTGTAAATGCCAGATTCTTGAGGGGGGTGGATCAATTCTCCCGACCGAAACGGGTTTCTTTACACGGAAGGAACAGAACGATCACTGGAGACTTGGCTGCCAGGTGAAAGTAAGGGAGCCGATGAAGATCAGGGTCCCCGAATCGGTGCTGGGAATCAGGAAATGGCAGTGTGAGGTTGTGTCAAACAGAAACGTGGCAACGTTCATAAAGGAATTTGTGGTGAAACTGCCTGAGGGAGAGGAGCTTAACTTTGAACCGGGAGGATATATCCAGATCGATGTGCCGAAATACGAGACAAGCTTCAGGGATTTTGCTATTGAAGAAGAATTCAGGGGAGACTGGGATGCCTATAAAATGTGGGATCTTTCAATAAAGAATTCCGAAGAGACCTTCAGAGCTTATTCAATGGCCAACTATCCTGCTGAGAAGAACCTTATTAAACTCAACATAAGAATAGCCACTCCGCCCTGGGATAACATGAAAAAACAATTCAGGAACGTACCGCCGGGGATATGCTCATCATATATTTTCTCAAGGAAACCGGGAGATAAGGTTTCAATTTCAGGTCCTTATGGTGAGTTCCATATTAAGAATACAAGTAGCGAAATGATATATATTGGCGGCGGCGCCGGTATGGCCCCTCTGAGATCGCATATATTCCACCTGTTCCATACCCTGAAGACGAACCGCAAAGTTTCATACTGGTATGGTGCAAGATCGCTCAGGGAGGTGTTCTATGAAGATGAGTTCAGGGAAATAGAGAAAAAATTCCCGAACTTCAAATTCAATCTTGCCCTCTCAGAAGCTTGTCCTGAGGATAACTGGAAAGGTTACAAAGGATTCATCCACCAGGTGCTGCTTGATAACTATCTCAGTAAACGTGATGATCCTGAAGATATTGAGTATTATTTCTGTGGTCCGCCCCAGATGAATAACGCAGTTGTAAAAATGCTTGATAACCTTGGCGTCCCGCAGGAGAATATTTCATTTGATGATTTCGGGGTGTGAATAGCCGTCATTTAAAACCGACGGTAATTGAGTTAAAATTAGCACAGATTCTGGTCAATGGGTAACAGAGGTTTACTATTTTCTTTCTTCTTCTTTCTGTTTTTTACCTCATGCAGGAACGATGATCCCGGATTCTCAAGCTTCAACGGGTTTGCGCAGGGTACGACATTCAGTGTAGTATTTGAAAACTCTGAAAAGATAAATCTCACAGACCTGCGGACTGAAGTTGAGAAGATCCTTCGCGATTTCGACATGTCGCTGTCACTTTATCAGGATTCGTCAATTCTATCCAGGATAAACCGCAACGAAAGTGTGAGTCCGGACTCTTACTTCATTGAAGCCTTCAGCACCTCAAAGAAGATATCAGCGATGACCGGCGGAGCTTTTGATCTGACAGTGGGACCGCTGGTGAAAGCCTGGGGTTTCGGACCCGATGCTTCAAGAAACTTTACAGAGTCAATGCGCGATTCCCTTTTAAGCCTGGTGGGGATGGATAAAGTTGAGATAAGAGATGGGATGCTGTATAAAACCGATCCGCTCATAAACCTTGATTTCAATGCCATTGCCCAGGGATACTCGGTTGATGTGATTTGCAGATATCTCGACAGCATTGGAATGAAACGCTACCTGGTCGAAATAGGAGGCGAGGTAAGGGTAAGGGGTGACAAGAGGGGGGTGCTCTGGAGGATCGGCATCGACCGGCCCGTTGATAACAACATGTCGCCGGGGGAGGACCTTCAGGCAATCATCAGCCTTAAGGACAGAGCCCTGGCAACCTCCGGAAATTACAGGAAATTTTATGTTGAGAACGGGATCAAGTATTCTCATACCATTGATCCCAAAACTGGATATCCGGCAAATAACCAGTTGCTTAGCGCGACAATTCTTGCCGGCGACTGCGCCACGGCAGACGCCGTTGCCACAGCCTGCATGGTAATGGGAAAGGACAAAGCTGTTGATTTCCTGAATCTGCATAATGAGTTTGATGCATACCTGATTTACTCTGATGATCAGGGCTGCTTCAGAACCTGGGCCACAAAAAATCTCGAGGAATTCATTTCATTACCCTGAATTTATAAACCACAGATTAACACGGAGTTTGACACGGAATTACACTGTTTGAAACCGTGTAACTCCGTTTTTACTCTGTGCAACTCAGTGGTTTACGTCTTTCCACATGATGAACACCCTTCATAGTTGTCACCTGGATTGCATCCGATATCGGTCTTTTGTGCGCACGTTATCCCCCTTTTTCTCATTTCTTTATTATGACCCACGTGTGTATCAGGGAATTTCCCGCCGGGTTTGAGAAGCATCCGGATGCCAAGAAAAGCAAAGGCAACAGCCAGCAATACAATGCTTATTATGAGAAGCCTGATTAACATTTCACAAATATACTCATCATTTACTCTCCTGTAATTAAACAAGTGAGGCGTATATTTGTTTAACATTCAGAAACTGAAATTGAATAACAAACAGACAGGCTTAGATGAAGCAAAATAACACATTATCAGATAAATATATGAACAAAGAAAACATCCTTGCCGATTTCAGGCTGGCAAACCTGAGCCGCAGCCTCAGCATTATCGGCCGGCGTGAAGTGTTGTCGGGAAAGGCAAAATTCGGAATATTCGGCGACGGCAAGGAGATTATCCAGCTGGCATTGGCCAAACAGTTCAGGGATGGAGACTGGAGATCGGGTTATTACAGGGACCAGACATGGATGATGGCAATGGGGCTTTATGGTTCAGTGGAATTTTTTCACCAGCTTTATGGCAATACCGACCGGGAAATTAACCCGGGAAGCGGGGGGCGGGTGTTCAATAACCATTTTTCAGTTCCGAACATCAACCCTGATGGCACGTGGCGCGACCTGACAAAACAAAAAAACTCATCATCTGACATATCCCCTACAGCCGGGCAGATGCCAAGACTGCTGGGGCTTGCCTATGCTTCAAAGCTGTTCCGCCAGAACAAGGATCTCCATCAGTTTAAGACATTATCGATAAAAGGGAACGAAGTGGCTTTCGGTTCAATCGGAGATGCCAGTACCTCTGAAGGTCATTTCTGGGAGACAATGAATGCTGCAGGCGTTCTTCAGGTTCCGATGGCTGTCTCTGTATATGATGACGGGTTCGGAATATCAGTCCCGAAAAAATACCAGACCACGAAGGGAAGCATTTCCGATATTCTGAAGGGATTTGAAAGGGAGAATGACCGCCCGGGCATTATTATATATAAAGGTAAAGGGTGGGATTACCCCGGCCTGATTAAATTGTACGAGGAAGGCATTGAAATCTGCCGCAGGGATCATGTGCCTGTACTGTTTCATATTGAAGAGGTTACCCAGCCGCTGGGTCATTCAACCTCGGGTTCTCATGAAAGGTATAAATCAGAAGAGAGGCTGAAGTGGGAGGAGGAATATGACCCGATAAGAAAGATGAGGGAGTGGATCCTTGACCAGAAGATAGCAACATCTGAAGAGCTTGACAGGGAGGCATCTGAAGCAGAAGAAGAGGCCAAAGAATCAAGAAAGAAAGCATGGGCTATGTTCCAGGAACCGATAAGGATTGAGCGCGACGCCCTTGTTAAAATAATCAGAAGCCGCAGCTGTTTCTGCCATGAAGATGTAAAGGAAGCCACAGTAAATGACATCACGGAGGAGCTGACAAAAGTGATATCGCCTATTCGTAAGGATAACTTCAAGGCTGCCAGAAAGATACTGAGGAATGTATGTGAAACCTGCAACAAAGCCGATAATCTGAAAGAGGAGCTTCATGGCTGGCTGAGACGCAATTATCAGGACGCATCAGTTAGCTACAACACTTTTCTTTATAACGAAACTACTTCATCGGTAATGAATGTAAAACCGGTTCCTCCGGTATGGTCGGAAAGCTCTCAGGAAGTCCCCGGCAGACAGATACTCAGGGATAATTATGATAAGCTGTTCTCAAAATACCCTCTTCTGGTAACGTTCGGCGAGGATACAGGCAGTATAGGCGGTGTCAACCAGTCACTTGAGGGATTGCAGAAGAAATTCGGCGAGCTCAGGATAACCGATACGGGGATACGCGAGGCCACCATCCTTGGCCAGGGAATTGGTCTTGCCCTCAGGGGAATGAGACCAATAGCTGAGATACAATACCTTGATTATCTGATGTATGCGATTCAGATCCTAAGCGACGACCTGGCAACAACCCATTATAGGACAGCCGGCAGAATGATAGCTCCGCTTATAATTTCGACAAGGGGGCACAGACTTGAGGGTATATGGCATTCCGGATCGCCCATGAGCATGCTTGTAAATTCTGTTAGAGGCGTTTATGTGTGCGTGCCAAGGGATATGACCAGGGCGGCCGGGTTCTATAACTCGCTTCTTGAGGGAAGTGATCCCGCAATTGTGGTCGAACCTCTGAACGGATACAGGCTCAAGGAAAGAATGCCTGACAATATCGGTGAGTTCAGATTGCCGCTTGGCGTTCCCGAGATCCTGAACCGTGGAACCGATCTAACCCTTGTTACCTACGGATCAACGGTCAGAATAGCCCAGGAAGCCGTCAGGCAGCTTGCCGACCATGGCATTTCAGTGGAACTGATCGATGTCCAGACGCTGGTTCCTTTTGATACGGGAAAAACAATTCTTGAATCACTGAAAAAGACCAGCAGGGTGCTTTTCCTTGATGAGGATGTTCCCGGAGGAACAACT
>Ga0209287_10001429_pt1 | contig 11882 bp, 13 predicted proteins | sample PPLLak3cmMay2015_2_FD_187255 | JGI IMG/M metagenome (GOLD analysis project Ga0209287, IMG submission 187255) | Freshwater sediment microbial communities from Prairie Pothole Lake near Jamestown, North Dakota, USA - PPLs Lake P8 Core (1) Depth... | ecosystem: Environmental > Aquatic > Freshwater... | reverse complement strand
AGATGTTCGAGTCCGGGAGATGCCGCGGCGAAAAAATTCTGTTCGCGGCCGGTTACGTGCCTTTTAACGCGTTTTAAAATGGATGAATCATTTATCTGATTTATCACGGTTTTTTGCCCTGATAAGGCCGGGCGCCTTATCATCGGATTCCATCTTGAACTGCAGCAGGACAATTGATGCAATCACCATAATGCCGCCCGCCATCTGTAAAGGTTCAAGAATTTCATTTAAAAAAAGATATGAGATGGCGGCCGCTGTTATCGGTTCAAGGGTTCCGGTTATGCTGGCGCGCGTTGAGCGGATAAGATTGATTCCTTCAAAATAAAAACCGAAAGGAACTACCGTCCCGAAGATTCCTATATAAATAATCAAACCCCATTCAAGCAATGAGCGTGTATGGAAAAAAGCCTCCAGGGGCGGATGGAGTATGTTCCATGTAATCGCGGCAAAAAACAGGGCGTAGAAAAGCACTGTTACAGGATCGTATTTCCTCATCCCATATTCGCCCTGGACGGAATACCAGGCAAAGGCGATAGCGGCGAAGAGGCCTGAGATTATTCCTGTCTTGTTCATTGAGAAGAGATTTAAGTTATAGGCTCCGACAACGAGGTAACAGCCTGTGATGGCGCCTGCGACCGACAGGATGGTTATAAAACACGGCTTCTCCTTTGCAAAGAGAAATGAATATATCGCGATAAAGGCCGGGGCGAGGTACTGGAGAAGAATGGCTGCGGCAACATTTATTTTGCTGATTGTAAAAAGGTATGTGAACTGCACTGCCGCCATGACAACTGCGCCGAAGAACAGGAAGTATAAGTAATCGCTTTTTTCTATCCGCATGAGGTCGCGGCGCCGGATAAAAAGCGCAATAAAAAGGAGCCCGGCCGATATTGTAAGGCGCAGCTGCACGAGCTGAAACGGCGTTACTCCCGAGTTGAACAGAAACTTGGAGGAAGATCCTGAAATAGCCCAGAGCATGGCTGCAATTATTACGTATATGTATCCCGTTCCGGGAGTTTTGATCTTTTCTGCTTGTTTCATAACAGTTACCTGTTATCAGCTAACAGTTGCCGGTTGAATGCTTGTCTTTGTAGCAGTTCATCTCCCGGCCGCTGATCCCCGACACCCTGACCACCAAATATTCACCTTTATGGGTTATGTCTTCTTTCTTCACCAGGCTGCACTCTCTTGCCGCAGGTAAAATCCCGTGCATCTTTTAATCCTGTCTGAAAAACCGTCCTTGTTTTTTGCGAAGCCATAATATATTTGAATATATGTTTTAGCAAGCATGTAAGGAATCTATCGGCATGGAAAAAGTTTTTTTCAGAAAAGCGGAATATGATTACAACGTTTTAAAGCCTCTTGTTTTTGAAATGATCGATTCCGCAGGAACTTTTTCGGTCGGGAAAGGAACGCGGGTTCTTATAAAACCGAACCTGCTTCTGCCGGCAAAGCCCGAAACCGCTGTTATCACCCATCCCCTGGTGGTTAAGGCTGCTGCGGAATACGTGCTTGAAAAAGGCGGAAGAGTTACGGTATCGGACAGCCCTGCAGTCGGCCTTTTCGGGAAAATATTAAAAGACGGCGGATACAGGAAGGCGTTTGAAGGCCTCGATGTGGAATTCAAGGAATTCAAGACATCTGTTGAGGTCAATATTGGGGAGCCGTTCGGATTTATCGATATGGCAAAAGATGCCCTTGAAGCTGATGCGGTCATAAATATCGCGAAATTAAAAACCCATGCCCAGATGTTATTAACGCTCGGGGTAAAAAACCTCTTCGGATGCATAGTCGGCCTGAAAAAACCGGAGTGGCATTTAAGAAGCGGGATAGACAGAGAAATGTTCGCAAGACTCCTTGTCAGCATCCACAGGGCGGTAAGCCCCCAGATGACTATTGTGGACGGAATACTCGGCATGGAAGGGCAGGGGCCGGGCAAAGGCGGCATTCCGCGAAAGATCGGTGTGCTTGCAGGAGGAAGCAGCGCTTTTGCCGTCGATGTCACGATCTGCAAAATGCTCGGGGCTGATCCTGATAGTCTTCCAACAAACAGGGCTGCAAAAGAGCTTGGATTGACAAGTTACGATGTTGAGATCACAGGCGATTATAAAGTGATTAATGATTTTCTCTTCCCGGTCCAAGACCCGGTCACGTTCGGGCCAAAGCCTGTGCACAGGATACTCCGGAGGCATCTTGTTCAAAGACCTGCGGCGGATAAAAAATTATGCAAGCTGTGCGGAGAATGCTGGAAATACTGTCCTGCAAAAGCGATTTTGCACGATAAGGAGAAGATATCTTTTGATTACGACAAATGCATCAGGTGCTACTGCTGTATCGAGATCTGCCCCGAAGGAGCGCTTAAGGCGGTTGAGACTTTCCCGGGGAAGATTATACGAAGGCTTTTGCTGTAATGACCACTGCGCAAGTATTTTACCATCTTCAGGAACTGATATGTTTCATAGCAATATAGATTGAAAAACAAGTAAATGTATAATAACTTGTCAATAATATTATATAAGGAATATAATAATATTCATAAAGATAAATGTATTGTTTTATGGAATTGGCGAACAAAGCATTTAATGATATAATAACCTATAAATAAAAATCTATATATTCACGATTTATTGCGCATTGCCGAAAAAGCAAAACTTGGACTTTCGGAAGAACAGAAAAATTTCCTCGACACCCTGTACCGAAACAGCGAGTACATTCAAAGCTGCTTTCAGTGGGAGTAGCGGGCGAATCATAATTAAAATTCCTTATGGCCGATGATTCCCCAGTTGCTTGCGGTTGGAAGATTCAAATCCCGCCTGCCAGCGGGGAAGTAAGCGGTAGGATTAACGACTTATCAGATGAAGGAGGAGGAAGTTATGTCAAAAATAAATATTAGGTGTCTGGTGACGGTTTTTTGCATGGCAACTATTTTGTTAACCGGTTTATCTGTTTTTGCCGCCCCGCCGGATAATTTCACGGCTACAATGGTCTCTTCGGGAATGGAAATGCCCATGGCAAAAATGGGAACCAAGAGCCTTGTAGAAAACCCGGGCATGAATGGCCTTGTGACTATTAGTCTCGCGGATTCAAAAAAGACCATTATGATGAACAGGGTCAGTAAGACTTACTACGAGCAGCCTATCCAAAACCAAGAGAAAAAACCGGATGTATACGATCCGGATATGGTGTTCGACAAAAAAAAGGTGGGAACAGATACGATTGATGGCCACCCATGCATCAAATATGATGCGGTCTTTTATCGGAAGAGCAATCCTGAAGAAAAGCACAAAGCAACAATATGGGAAGCGAAGGACCTCAAAGATTTCACTATTCAAACCGAAGTTGCAGTTCCGGCTAACCCTAACAATAAGGGATCCGGTGGTAAGATGATCATGAAGTTCAAAGATATCAGGTTAGGCGCGGCCACAGCCGCCATGTTTGATGTTCCGAGGGATTACAAGAAAGTAAACAGCGTGCAGGAAGTAATGGGTTTTGGTGGTATGGGAAATGTTAATGAAATGATCAAGAAAATGCAGAAAGGACAGCGCCCTCCAAAGCCATGACCGACATTATTCTGCGCGCCATAAATCTGACAAAGCGTTACAAAAACAGGTTGGCGGTCGATCATCTGAATATCGAGGTCAGACAGGGTGAGATATTCGGCTTTCTCGGCCCCAATGGCGCAGGGAAAAGCACAACTATCCGCATGATTCTGCGTCTCATATTCCCCACAGGAGGAGATGTCGAAATTTTCGGGGCATCCCTGAAAGAGGCCGGACACAGAGCTTTGGCGAATGTGGGCGCTGTTGTTGAGAAACCGGCCTTTTACGGCCACCTCTCAGCAATGCGCAATATGGAAATCCTCGGGGGACTGCAAAAGCCTGTAGGTCGCCGCAGAATCATGGAATATCTGGAACGGGTCGGTCTTGCGGAGAGAGCCTTTGATCCGGTTAAAACATATTCACACGGCATGAACCAGCGCCTCGGACTTGCCCTTATCCTGCTGAAAGAGCCGCCGCTCATCATTCTTGATGAACCCACTACCGGCCTTGATCCGCAGGGAATGAAAGAGGTGCGGGAGCTTATACTGGAATTATCCCGCGAACGCGGGGTAACGGTCTTATTATCCTCCCACCTGCTCTATGAGGTTGAGATGATCGCAACCCGGATGGCCATAATTCATCATGGCAGGCTTCGCGTGGGAGGCAGCGTCCATGACCTTCTGAAACAGGGGCCGTCTGAAGTGCTGATCAAAACAGACCGCCCCGCCGAAGCCCTGCAATTTCTTAAAACAATTGACACTTACAGCTCCGCGAGAATTCAGGTTGACGGCGGCAGCATCAATATTGAGCTGGATCAGGAACGCATACCGGAGCTTAACAGGCAGCTTGTTAGTGCCGGCTTCAATGTCGGCGCCCTTGTGCCGCAGCGGACTCTTGAGACCTATTTCCTTAACTTGATCGAGGGGCGCGAAGGAGCAGACAACCCATGATTCGTCTGATATGGTTTGAACTGATCAAAACCTTTACCCGATGGCGAACCTATATCGGCTTTATCGCGTTTGGCATCATCGTTCCCCTGGTAGTGACCGGTCTGAAACTGGGCGGGCAGGATTCCTTTAAAAGGCATCTCTTTTCCCTCCTCCAGAATGACTTCATCATCGGCGGGAACGTGCTCAACGGATGGTTTTTCGGCTTCTTCTTCATGGGCGCCCTCTGGGTGCATGTGCCTGTCGTTCTGACCATTGTTGCCGGAGACCAGATCGCAGGTGAAGGGAATGCGGGAACTTTCCGTTTTCTCCTCACCCACTCGGTTTCAAGAACCAGAATCATTACGGCCAAGTTTATCGTCACGCTTATTTATACTGCCGTTATGGTGCTTTTTATCGGTGGGCTGACCATAGGCCTCTCCCTTTGCGCTTTCGGCGGTGGTGATCTGCTTGTCGTCCGCAAGGGCATCCTCGTCATTCAGGAAGCCCGGCTGCCGTATCTCTTTCTGCTGGCCTACGGATTGGCCACCCTTTCGATGTTCGTCGTCTCTTCGCTCTGTTTTCTCTTCTCCGCTTTCACAGACAACCCGATCGGACCCATAATCGCAACCATGGCGGTCATCATTGTAAGTATTATTATAATTTCTCTGCCGTTTGATCTCTTCCAGGCTGTCCGTCCCTATCTCTTTGTAAACTATTTTGACGCCTGGCAAAAAGTCTTTGATGATCCGGTTCCCTGGGATATCATAAGCATGAACATCGCCATCCTTGCCGGCTTTATGATCACTTTTTTTCTTGCGGCAGTTGTTTATTTTTCCAGAAAGGATATTCTTTCGTAGATGAAGCGCGCCATTAAGGTTAAAGCATTATTTATTATTTTATTATTGATCCTGTTCATTTCTATACCGGTATCGGCCCAGGAAAAGTCGGAAGCTAAGCCGGAATCGAGTCCTCAGCAGGTCTTTCAAGCGATCATAAGACCATATCAGAATCTGAGCGATTACACCGTAAAGATTCAGGCTAAAGTAATGATACCGGGTTTCAGAATGCCCGATTTTGCTGCTGATCTCTATTTCAAGAAGCCGGACAAGCTTCACATCGAAACGAAAAGTTTTGCGCCGATTCCCCGCAACAGCGGTTTTTTCGATCCTTTCCAGTTTGATCCGGGGAAGAACCGGATCACCTTCACACAGGCTGTGACGCTGGACGGCATGCAGGCAGAGTTATACAAAGTGGAGCCCGGAGAAAGCGAAACCCGCGTAAGGTTTTACAATGTATGGGTCGGGGGGAACCCTAAGCGGATACTGCAAGTGGAAAACCATTCGTTCAAAGGGACAAAGGCCCTGATGAAACTGACATATAAGAATGTAGAGCAGAGGGCTGAAAACTGGCTGATGCCCGAAAAAGCCCATATACATCTTACCTTTCCGGAGGGGATGCAAAGCCATGATAATTCGTCCTTTTTAATAAAAGACAACCCTGTTGCCGCGGGAAGGGGCAAACCTGAAGAGATGCAGGGAGAAGGCGACATTTATATTTCCTACAGTGATTGGCGCATCAATACCGGCCTTGATGACAGTCTGTTTCAATCAATATTGAAAAGCGCATCCTCGACCCATTGAACCCTATCCCTATGTAAACTCATGAAATGGAAATACACTTGACAGCACCCAAATAATAATGATAATGGGGATTGTAATCACCATATTTTAATAAAAATGGGTATTATTATGATCAGGCGCACCATTCAGGACACAATTGAGCAATCCCTGTTCAAGGGGAAGGCAATCATCATCTACGGCGCCAGGCAGGTGGGCAAAACCACGCTGATCAGGGCGATTCAGCAGGGAACATCCGTATCTTCAATATACCTCAACTGTGATGAGCCTGACATACGCAGAGCGCTTACAGACAAAACATCGACCGAGCTTAAGATGCTTATCGGAAACAACCGGCTTGTGCTGATTGACGAGGCGCAGCGGGTCGGCACGATCGGACTGGCCATCAAACTTTTAACCGATACTGCCCCGGATATTCAGGTGATTGCCACCGGATCATCCGCATTCGAGCTTTCCAGCCGGATGGAGGAACCGTTGACCGGCAGAAAGCGGGAATTCAGACTCTATCCTTTTTCGCTGACCGAACTTGGGCAGATATATTCGCCCTTAGAGATCGGACGCATCGTGGAACGCTGCCTGATATTCGGTTTCTATCCGGAAATAATCAACGCTCCTGAGACGGCTGCAACGGCCCTGCGTGAGATTGCCGGAAGTTATCTTTATAAGGATATCCTTGCATTGCAGCAAATACGAAATTCAGAAGCGCTGGAGCGGCTGGTGCAGTCTGTTGCTCTTCAAATCGGCAATGAGGTTTCCTATAATGAGCTTGCCCAGCAGGTAGGAGTTGATAAAAAGACTATCGAAAGCTACCTTCGCATACTGGAACAATCGTTCATCATCTTCCGTCTGGGGTCATTCAGCAGAAACCCGCGAAATGAGATGAAGAAATCCCGCAAGATATATTTTGTGGATACCGGCGTCCGGAATGCGGTCATTAACAATCTCAATCCTCCTGACCTGCGGAGTGATTTGGGCGGCCTGTGGGAAAATTTCGTCATATCTGAGCGGATGAAACGAAACCACAACCAGCGTCTGTTCCCTAACTGCTATTTCTGGCGCAGTCACCAGAAGCAGGAGATTGACTACCTGGAAGAGCTTAACGGGGAATTGAGGGGATATGAAATCAAGTGGCACGGGAAGAGGTTCAAGATTCCTGCCGGATTCAGCGCAGCCTATCCTGACTGTCTGGTCAGCCTTATAAATCGTGAAAATATGACAGAGTTTGTGACAGAGCAGAATTCAGGTAAGAGTTGACTACAACCCCTTTTTCCTTTTCGCCCTCCTGAAAGTCCGCCAGCGGCACGTCCGCCAATTAGTGTGGCGGATATGGCGGAGAACCCTCGAATCCTCGACCACTTGAACCCTTTTACACTTTTACCGCTTTGTGCCTCTGTGCCTTTGCCCCTTTGACCCTCAAAAACAATTGACAAATCAATTGTTTTGCTGTTATTGAATCCGTATTTCGCGTTTCAAAAGTCCCATCAAGTTTTTTGGCATCCTTGACGATTTACATTGAAGTAATAGTTAAAGGGAGCGTTCATGTCCGACACAATCTTCATGATTCATGGAATGTGGGGCGGAGCCTGGTACTGGGAAAAGTTCCGGAGTGTCTTTGAAGCCAAAGGCTACCGGTGTGTCGCCGTCACATTGCCCTATCACGATATGGACCCCAAAGGAATTCCCGACCCGCGTCTTGGTACAACTAGTCTTCTCGACTACGCCGAATTTCTCGAAAAAGAAATCGCTAAACTTGGCGTAAAGCCGATTATAATGGGCCATTCCATGGGAGGATTGCTTGCCCAGATCCTTGGCGCCCGCTCACTCGCCAAATCCCTTGTACTGCTTACCCCTGCCTCACCATCCGGCATCATAGCCCTTGAACCCTCCGTGATAAAAAGTTTCTGGAGCGTCATGTCAACCTGGGGTTTCTGGCGAAAACCTATGCGCCAGACATTTGGCGAAGCTACCTACTCAATGCTGAATTTGCTGCCGGAAAAAGAGCAGAAAGAGACCTATGGCAAGTTTGTCTATGAATCCGGGAGGGCGGCGTTTGAGATTGGCTACTGGCTGCTTGATTCAAACAAAGCGTCAAAAGTTGACGAGTCCAAGGTAACCTGCCCTGTGCTGGTTGTTGCTGGCGCCGAGGACCGCATCACCCCTGCATCGGTCGTTCGCAAGGTTGCAAATAAATACAAGGGTGCAACCTATAAAGAATTCAAGAATCATGCCCACTGGATCATGGCCGAGCCTGGATGGCAGGATGTCGCAGAGTATATCGGCGGCTGGCTTACCCAACAGCGGGCCGATTAATGTTCACAGCCCCTTTGATGGGGCTTCGAGGGCAACACAGAGGAAAGTTTTTAAAAGGTAAGTTTAAATAATGAGATCGTTCTTTTATTTTACAGGAGGCGGAGAAACTTCATAAGTGAAGGATGTACTTAACGCGGCTTAGCGGACGGACGCGGGTGGGTATGGGCGGAAGAACAGAAACTGAACTATAAAATATGGGCAACTTATATATTGATGAACGTCCCCAAGTCACCCCCGAATCATGCCCACTGGATCATGGCCGAGCCTGGATGGCAGGAGGTTGCAGAGTATATCAGCGGCTGGCTTACTCAACAGCGGGCTGATTGACGTTCTCAGTCCCCTTGACGGGGTTTTCTTGTTTTAAGGGTGTTTTAAATTATGGCGGAACAATTCTCTGTCGAGCAGATTGCAGGTAAAATATACTTTATTCGAAGTACAAAGGTGATGCTGGATAGGGATCTTGCAGAGCTTTATGGAGTTGAAACAAGACGTTTAAAGGAACAGGTGCGAAGAAATATTGAAAGATTTCCGGACGATTTCATGTTTGAACTGACTCAGGAGGAATTAAAAAATTGGAGATCGCAATTTGCGACCTCCAATCAGGATGTAATGGGATTGCGTGTGAAACCCTTTGCTTTTTCAGAACATGGCATACTGATGCTTTCTTCCGTATTAAAAAGTGAAAGGGCCATTCAGGTAAACATTCAAATAATGAGAATATTTACAAAGCTCCGCCGAGCATTGCTCGACAATGAAGATTTCAGGAGGGAGCTTGATGAATTTAAGCAGATCACAGAGGATAGGTTCCAGATTGTTTTTGAAACGCTGGATCAGTTATTGGTGATAGAGAGTAAGCCGAGGAAGAAAATAGGATTTACGGTCAAGGAAAAGATTCGTGAATATGGGAAAAAACGATAAACCTGGAAAACAGAGAACCATCCCAGGAAAAGCCAGCAGCAGTCAGGAATGCAAATTTAAATATCCTTATTCTCCTGAAACCTCTTTCCTGTCTTTAATATTTAGGCGCTTATGGAATCTTTAATCCCGATTATTGAGAAAAAGATTTTATTGATCCGCGAAAAGAAAGTGATGTTGGATAGAGATCTTGCAGGACTCTATGGAGTGGAGACAAGAGTTTTAAATCAAGCGGTTCAAAGGAATATCAGGCGGTTTCCAGATGACTTCATGTTTGCATTGACCAGAGAGGAGATAATGAGGATATCACAAATTGTGACATCCTCTGATATCAAATTTTCCAAAAGAGTTCATGCTTTTACCAAAATTACCCTCTGTCCCGAACAAAAAAATTGGCTTCATCATAAAAGAGAAGCAGGCGGATTATTCCCCTTCCCTTTGGCGGGGCTTTGAGAAAATCGTAGCGGAGAGTTTTTAGAAGGTAAGTTTAAATAATGAAATCGTTCTTTTATTTTACAGGAGGCGGAGAAACTTCATAAGTGAAGGATGTACTTAACTCGGCTTAGCGGCCGGACGCGGGTGGGTATGGGCAGTAGAGCAAAAACTGAGCTTGTCCGAATAAGTTATTTACTTACTTATTGACGTTATATAGTAAAGCAGAAGTAGAATATACTTCCCACTGTAGTAAAAAGAAAATATATTATCGCGTAGATAAAAAAACAACCTCCTAGTAGCATAGAGTTGGGCAAACTCAAAATAAAATGCTAAAAGGAGGCTGTCATGAACGAGAATGAAGTTATCAGGTACAAGAAGTTCTGTCAATTTAAAGCGGAGATCAGATCGTCAGGCGATTATCTTATAGTTGGAATCGATGTGGCCAAGGATAGGCATCACGCATTTTTCGGCACTGCTGCCGGTCGCACACTTTTGAGGCGATTGATCTTTGACAATGATCAGGCTGGATTTAAGCAGTTAATAACACGGGCCTCGCAGCTTCAGATCGAGTATGGGCTCGGCAGGGCTGTATACGGATTGGAGCCGACCGGCAATTATCACAAGCCGCTGTCGAATTGGCTGATGGAACAAGGTCAAATGCTCGTATTGGTATCGAACAAGTCGATTTCCGATAATCGTCAGACTCTGGATGGGCGCTGGGATAAGAACGACACCAAGGATAGCGCCAATGTCGCTGATTTGATAGCTCAGGGCAAGTGCCAGTTTTTTGAGGTGCCGGACAAACGGCTAGTTGAGCTTCGCAATCTGCATTCATTGCTCAGGCGGCTTAAAAAAACCGAGCATTCGGTGCGCATGCAGATTAGAAATGGTTTGGTATGCAAGTATTTTCCGGAACTGGATCGTCATTGGGGCAGTAGTTTAACTGAGAATCTGGCTATTGTGCGCTGGTGTCTGGATCCGCGGAAGATCACAGCCATGGGGTATGAGGAGTTTGTGAAACGGGTCACCCGACAGAACCGGGGCATCCGGCAACATAAGCGATTGGAGCGGATCTACGAGGCGGCTGCCGTATCGATCGGTTACCCCATGGATGAAGCCGCTGATTTTGAAGCGCATCTTCTGGTAGAGCGGCTTGAAAAAATCAAGGAAAGAATCGGACAAACTGAGTCTGAGATCAAGGATATCTGTGACAGCTTTCCGGCCTACCGAAGGTTGTTGAGCATCCCAGGGTTCGGTCCTTATGTGTCATCGATCGTACTGGCAAGAATCGGGGATCCTCATCGATTTATCGGCCGAAGGCAGGTAATCCGGTTGGGCGGTCTGGATCTCAATGCCAACCGTAGCGGCAAGAGAAGCAATGCCGCAGTGCCGGTGATCTCCAAACGCGGTAACTCTGAACTGCGTTATGCGTTGTATCAGGCGGCGCAGATTGCGACATATCACAGCGATCGGTTCCGGGCGTTGTTTATCCGGACTCTTGAAGGCCGGGAGAATGAGCGGGGCATCAAGACCAAGATGCGTGTCAAGATAGCAGCCAAAATGCTTGTGATTGCCTGGACATTGATGAAAAACGATACGGATTTTGATCCATTACTGATTAAGGCATAATCCATGTGATATGCCGATGATAAAACATAGTGTGTTCGGCGAGAGAGCCCGATGATGGACGTAGGAGCGAAACAACTCCGGGCGGGACAATACAGGGCCTCTCTCTGAACTCAAAGCCTGGATAAGGAATGATAGACGCCACCTTTAATGGCAGGATGTCGGATAAACGTAACGCTAAGGCAGTGAGTTCGCCGAAAGGAGAGAACCTCGCCGGAAGTAAAATCAGTAACACAGGAGAGGTATGCCCGTGTTTTGGCAAAGATTGTAACTTGTTGATTTTGAATGCTTTAAAAAACCACTTGACATGAGGACTATAGAATGTCCCTGATGATGATGACTTCTAATCTGTCTAATATGTAATTGATGAGTGCCACGACATCGTGGACAAAAAAATGTGCCATAACATCGTAGACTTTGTTCTTTGAAAATCGAATAGCCCCATGTCATTCTGATGAACACCAATAACCATTAAGGAGGTGTTCATGAAG
>Ga0209287_10001427_pt1 | contig 11891 bp, 6 predicted proteins | sample PPLLak3cmMay2015_2_FD_187255 | JGI IMG/M metagenome (GOLD analysis project Ga0209287, IMG submission 187255) | Freshwater sediment microbial communities from Prairie Pothole Lake near Jamestown, North Dakota, USA - PPLs Lake P8 Core (1) Depth... | ecosystem: Environmental > Aquatic > Freshwater... | reverse complement strand
CCGGGACTCGCTCTGCCTTAGCCCGCCGGAACGCCTGGAGACGAGATCATATTACGGGGAACAGAACATCTCCATTCGTACCATCCTGATTGCATTTGACGGAGGCCTCCGTTACATTCGCACGTCCAACATCCTTCCATCAAGGAGATTCCTATGCTTCGTTCCACCGTTCTCCTGCTCGTGTGTTCACTGCTTCCCTCCCTTCTTCCAGCGCAGATCGACGCGCGGATGCTGCAACATCCGGATGTTTCACAAACGCAGATCGTCTTCTCGTATGCAGGCGACCTCTGGGTTGTCGCCAAGGAAGGAGGAACGGCGCACCGTCTCAGTTCTCCCCGCGGTCAGGAGCTCTTTCCGCGCTTTTCTCCGAATGGGTCGCAGATCGCGTTCACGGCGAACTACGATGGCAATCCTGAAGTCTACACCATCCCCACCATGGGGGGGATGCCAACGCGCGTGACCTACCACGGCATGATGGACCGCATCCTCGACTGGTATCCCACAGGGGATCGTCTCTTGTATGCTTCCGCAATGAACAGCGGACGACAGCGGTACAACCAGTTCTATGCTGTGCCGGCGACCGGTGGCATGCCGGAGCAACTTCCGGTTCCGTACGGCGAATTGGCATCGCTTTCACCCGACGGTAAGAAGATCGCATATGTCGCTGTGACGCAAGCGTTCCGTACGTGGAAGCGATATCGCGGAGGATGGTCGGCAGATATCATCGTGTTCGACTTGGAGAAACGAACATCAGAGATCGTTGCCTCAAACGCCGCAAACGATGAGTTCCCGATGTGGCATGGCAACACCATTTACTTCTTGTCCGACCGTGGTGCGGACATGCGCTCAAACATCTGGTCGTATGACCTGACGACCAAGCAGACGAAACAAGTAACGACGTTCAAAGAGTTCGACATCCGCTTCCCCGCGCTCGGTCCCTCGGACATCGTCTTTGAGGCGGGGGGACGGCTCTATCTTCTGACGATCGCCTCCGGTGCAGTGAAGGAAGTCCCCGTGAAGGTCGTCACAGACGAGATGAGCTTGTTACCGCGGACGGAAAACGTCAGCAAGCGCATTCAACAGATCTCTGTCGCCCCCGATGGCAAGCGCGTGCTCGTCGAAGCACGCGGGGAGATCTTCTCCGTTCCGGCTGAGAATGGGCCGGTGATCAATCTTTCACGGAACTCCTCAAGTGCGGAGCGCTATCCAGCCTGGTCGCCGAATGGACGCTACGCTGCGTACTGGAGCGACCGCTCAGGCGAATATGAACTGGTGCTCAACGACCTCACGAAGCCCGGTTCGGAGAAAATGGTCACCGCGTACGGTCCGGGGTATCGCTACCGTCTCTCTTGGTCGCCGAACAGCAAGAAACTCGCGTTCATCGACAAGGCGATGACGATCCAGGTGTACGATATCGACACCGATAAGACGACGACCGTGGACAAGCAATGGTACTACTATCAGGGGAATCTTGACGGGTTCAGCGCGAGCTGGTCTCCGGACAGTCGCTGGTTGGCGTATCATCGTGATGTCGAGGGGCGAAGTTCCGCTGTCTTCCTCTTCGACACGAAGGAAGGAAAGAGCGCGCAGGTCACCTCCGGGTACTACTCCGATGCAAATCCGACCTTTGATCCCGACGGAAAGTACCTCTACTTCCTCACGGGACGGACATTCAATCCAGTCTATTCGGATCTGGACAATTCTTGGATCTATCCCAACACCACATCAATTGCCGTGACGACGCTGAGTCCGGATTCGCTCTCGCCGCTTGCGCCGAAGAATGATACGACGGCAGTGAAGAAGGAGGAGGTGAAGAAGGATGCGGCGGCGGACAAGGAGAAGGCGAAGGAGAAGAAGGAAGAGAAGCCCAAGGAAACCGCGATCACGCTTGCTGGACTTGAAGACCGTGCGGTTCTCTTGCCGCCGACGGCGGGAAACATCGGCGGATTAGCCGCGGTTTCCGGTAAGGTCATCTACCATCGCATTCCGAACGCGGGTTCGGCGGACAAGAAACGCCCGCTGATGTTCTACGATCTGGACAAGCGCGAAGAAAAAACCATCGTCGACGATGTAGATCGATTCGATGTCGCAGCAGATGGGAAGAAGGCCCTTGTCGGCAAATCGGGAAGTTACTCGGTCGTCGACATTGCAGAGAACCAGAAGCTGGACAAGAAGGTCCCCACCGCTCAGCTTGAGATGACCGTGGATCCGAAAGCTGAATGGCGGCAGATCTTCAACGATGTCTGGCGAATCGAGCGTGATTTCTTCTACGATCCGAACATGCACGGCGTCGATTGGAAGGCGATGAAAGAGCGATACGGCAAGATGTTGGAGCACGCCGTCACGCGTTGGGACGTGAACTTCGTCATTGGCGAGTTGATCGCCGAACTAAACGCGTCGCATACGTATCGCGGCGGCGGGGATGTCGAGGAAGGAGAGACGCGCGCTTTCGGATATCTTGGCGTTGATTGGGAGTTGGCGAACGGAGCATATCGCATCAAGAAGATCATCCGCGGTGCGCCGTGGGATACCGAAGTGCGGGCTCCGCTGTCTGCTTCGGGAGTGAAGGTGAGCGAAGGAGACTATGTCCTCGCCGTGAACGGAGAGGCGATGGATATCAGCAAATCGCCGTGGGCGGCGTTTGTCGGTCTGTCCGAGAGGACCGTTGAGTTGACCGTGAACAACAAGCCGCAATACGACGGCGCGCGCAAGGTCATCGTGCAATTGCTGGACGATGAGACGAGGCTGCGGCATCTTGCCTGGATCGAGTCGAATCGCAAGCGCGTTGACGAGGCGACAAACGGCAAAGTTGGCTACGTGTATGTGCCCTCGACTGGAATTGACGGGCAGAATGAACTCGTGCGCCAATTCACGGCGCAGTTCACGAAGGAGGGATTGATCATTGATGAGCGCTGGAACAGCGGCGGGCAGATCCCTGACCGTTTCATCGAATTGCTGAACCGAAAGCCGCTGGCGTTTTGGGCGGTCCGCGACGGAAAGAACTGGCAATGGCCGCCGGTCGCGCATTTTGGTGCAAAGGCGATGCTCATCAACGGATGGAGCGGTTCGGGGGGCGACGCGTTCCCGGACTATTTCCGGAAGGCGGGGTTGGGTCCGTTGATCGGCACGCGGACATGGGGAGGGCTCATCGGCATCACCGGTGCTCCGACGTTGATTGACGGCGGCAACGTCACGGTACCGACCTTCCGCATGTATAATCCGGACGGCACGTGGTTCAAGGAAGGGCACGGCGTCGATCCGGACATCGAAGTCAAGGAAGATCCCACGCAGCTTGCGAAGGGGATTGATCCGCAGCTGGAGCGTGGGATACAGGAGGTGATGAAGGCAGTGAAGGCGAATCCGCCGGCGATGCCGAAGCAGCCGCCGTATGAGAAGCGGTAGGCCAGGATTTCAAGGTTGAACCCGGGACGGAACCCGGGACGGAACCCGGGTTACACCCGGGGTCGAGCCCGGGATCATCCCCGCGTCGGCAGCCAGATTCCATTCACCAACTGCCAAGGGTTCCGCTCCCAGTCAGAATCAACGAAGCTCCTGTAGGATTCGACAGAATGGAAACGGCTCAACGTTTCGCTTGAACAGATTTCAAATCCAAAAGGGTCATCCGCGTTTGGAGTATGCGCAAGGTATGCACGGGAACTTGAATACTGCCAATCCTCCGGATTCTTCACCAGATTGGCTTCAACTGCATTCCGGTGAATGTAGCGACTAAGATAATCGAAGTACTCTGTTGACTCGATAAGGACTGCTTTGAATCTCGTGCCGAAGACATGATTCCGCCGACGATACTTCTTGTTGAAGAACCGTGCATATTTTGCTTGAAGTTCTCTCATTGCTGACGAAACATCAATGGTATCAAGTAGGCTGAGTGAAAAGTGAAAATGATTCGGCAGGAGTGTGAACGAGTGAATCCGAGTGGCTGCTGACGAAACAAACGTCCTAAAGAGCTTCAGGAAATAATGAAAATCCTCCGGATGTAGAAAGATCTTGATGGAATTGTTGCTGCGGTTGAAGATGTGATACCGCTCCCCTTTTGCAAATGCGACCTTGCGTCTCGGCATGACCGACCCCCTCTGATTGTAATCGATGCGAACCGCATTAAAATAGCGTTCTTCGCTTCTCTTGCTAGGGAAATCGTCACGACGAAATGTGATCCAGGATCGGGCACTTCCAAAATACTCAAGTCGGTCCCGGGTTGGAACCCGGGACGGAACCGGGGTCGGAACCGGCTTCCAACGCGGTTCGTATTCTGTGCGCCTTGGTTGTATTTGGAATCTGGGAAGTGCATATTGATAGCATCCCCTACCCCAAACCCCATACGGCGCGCAACTGAGATTTCTCGCGGGAAGGATTGTGAAGTGGAACGAAGCCTCCGTTGGCGCTGCTGACAGAGGCTTCGCTGTTTCCGGCAGAGGATGATCTCCCCATTCCCGTCCATTCCCCTTGGAGGAGGCTTCCCATGAAACGCCGTCCTTGGTCCTTCCCGCTCCTGCTGCTCATCCTCATTCCTCTCGCATCTCCTGCATTCGCACAAGAGGCGAGCCTTCAGGCGCCTACAGTCGAGATCGTACAGGTCGGACCGATCGATACGACCATCCTGGGAAACGTGGCAGGGCTCGGCGAGACGTTCACAGCCACTCAAGGGACATCCGAATACAGGGTTTCGCTGAATTGGACGGTCTATCAGCAGTACCTTTGGGGCACGTTCATTGAGGTAACGCTGTATCGGAATAACGTCCAGATCTATCATAACACATACCCATCGACCGGCTTCGGCTATGGATGGACGACAACGTACACTGATATTGTCGGACCGTCGAAGTCCTACACATACAAGCTCGTTCGGCATTGCTGGGACGGTGCGTTGCTCCATGATTACTGGCAGCCGACGTACACGGGCTCCACATCCGCGATTCGAAAGCCTGGCAATCTTCAGGTGACGAATTCGACGAACAGCGACAAATCGATCCAGATGAGCTGGACCAACGCCAGCGATCTCACCACATACTACCGCGTATATGAAAATGGTGTTCAGATCGCGACAACGTACGCGACGTCCTATACCGTGAATACGACGCCGGCCCATGGTGCGAATTGGGGTGTAGCGACGTACACTTCTTCGTACGGCAATTCCGGGATCGAACAGAAGTGGCAAAGCACCGCCGCCTATCACCGACCGGAGAACTTCTCCGTTTCGGAGGATACGACGATCGGCTACATCCGCCTCGGATGGACCTGCGTTTCCGACTATGCAACGCATTACCAGATCTTCCGCGACGACAGCCTGTTGACGATGATCCCTGCGTCGCAGAAATCATACCTGGATTCCGCGATCACGCCGGGAGTCCGGTACAAGTACGTTGTGCGGTCATACAATTCCGGCTCAGGGCTCTTCAGCGCCGACTCGGACGACCGCTTTGGCCGCGCCGCATTCCTGAACGCGTCTGATGGAGTCTACGAAGGAAGGATCGTCGTGAACTGGACCGACTTCCCGACCGGCTATGAAAATGAGCTCCGACTCTATCGCGACGGTGTGCGGCTTGACGGCGTGTACTCCAACCAGGTGGAGAAGAATGATGAGACGGTGATACCGGGAAAGATCCATCGATATGTCCTGGATGTGGTCAAGGATAACACGGTCGTGCTCAGCCTGACCAATTATGGGTTCGCCCCGGCCGACGGTTCCGTCCGAGGGAACGTGACGACCCCGTCCGGAAGCGGTGGCGTGAAGAATGTCGAGATGCGCGCCTACTCGTTGACTGGACCGCTGAACAAGAGCGTGCTGTTCGACGGTGTTGACGATCATGTCGCGATCGCCCCGCTCTATCTCAACACGAACACCCTGACGATGACCGCGTGGATCAAACGAAACGGAACGCCCAACGAAGGCGCGGGCATTCTCATCAGCAAGGCGAAGAACACCGCCGCTGGGCTCTTCCTTACGAGCGCCGGAGAATTGCGCTACAACTGGAACGACCAACCCGCCGCGAACGGATGGTCTTCGGGCTTGATCGTCCCCGATGGCATCTGGACCTTCGTCGCACTCGTGGTCGAGCCGGGACGAGCGACGCTCTCTATGAATGACTCATCCGTTGTGAACGCCGTTCCGCATGACGTGGAAGAATTCGACGGCATCATGAAGATCGGGCACAACGATGGCTCGGCAAGCGGTTCATTTTGCGGCATGATCAGCGAAGTGACGCTTTGGAAGGAAGCGCGAACGCCCGATGTGATCGCACGCGATCGGCATCGCATCCTGCTTGGCAACGAAGCGAATCTCGCCGCGTACTGGCGGTTGGTCCAAAACAGCGCGGCGGGGGACTACTGCGTCCGCGGAAACAACCACGGCACGGCACTCGGCGGACCGACGCTCGCTTCCGACACACCGCCGGTGTGGCACTACGGGATGACGTTGACGAACGGTTCGTACACCATTGCCCGTATCAATTGGGAGGAAGGGATCGACGTCACCGTTCGCCCGTTCAAGCGAGGGCACGGATTCAAAGGGTCCAACTTCCCGCAGGATTCTCTCGTGCTGCCATTCACGCAAACGGATCACCAGTACACCGGGATCAATTTCATCGATACCACCTCCATTGAAGTGAGTGGATGGGTGTACCTGACCAGCGTTCCGCCTTATCCGCTTCCCGGTGTGAAGGTGCTGGTGAACGGCGAACAGACCGGAGAGATGACCGACTCGCTGGGACACTACTCAACGAGCGTGAACGAAGCGGGGAAGTATACGGTCAGCATGGAATACCTGAATCATGGATTCGTTCCGCACGACACCTTGTTGGACGTGCAGGATCCTGTTCTGAATTTGACATTCCGCGATACCACGAAACGCATACTCAGCGGACGCGTCTTTGGCGGATGTGACAATTTCCTCGGTATCGCAGATCTCCGGATCAGGAGCCTCGCGACCGGCTACATCGACACGACGATCCACACCGACGGAACCGGGAATTATTTGCTCACGCTTCCATCGCAACGTTACACATCACAGCTCGTCGGCATTCAGAACGAGGACAGCATCGCGATCATCAGTTATTTCACACGAGACACCGTGGACATATCGGAACATGATACGACGCACAACTACGTCTATCATTCGCCGCCGATCGTGACCATCAGCGATCTACCGGCGCACGGGAGCGGCGTATACGATGTGCCGATCGTGGAACAGGAACGCACATACGCCGTCCGCGTTGACGTGAAGGAGAAGTATGGAATGGTGGAATGTCCGGCGAGTTCGGGCACGGTCAAGTTCATCGACTTCGTCGGCTACACCAATCCCGATTCGGTGATCGCGCTCGACAATGGACGCGTGTACTATCCGCTGATCCCCGGATATCCGACACTCGCGGGAGGCGGGCCGCACCCGTATCAGAAGCAGCTTGTCGTTGAGACGCGTGTGGACAAGTATGTCCGTCAGGACACGGTGTGGATGTTGATCCGCGGCCAGCGGCCGAGAGATTTCAAATTCTCGACCGTATCGCCACAGATCCCGTTGATGATCCTCCGCGATCCTCCCGGAGACAAGAGCTATAGCTTCATCACAACCTCCTCAAGCGTCAGCGTGAACCTTGGCTTTTCCGTTCAATCGGAGATCGGCATCGGAGCGTTCGTTAAGTTCAAGGTGGGGGGCGGCGGAGAGGTTCCGGGGGTCGGCTCGACAGGATCATGGGTTGGCGGGGAGATCGAAGCGAAAGCAGGGATTCGTGCTGCGATGAGTGGATCGCAACAGATCAAGATCCAGGCCACGCAGACGCTCAAGACGTCGGACGGAGACAAGATCGTCGGACCGAGGGGCGATGTGTTTATGGGAGCCGCATTGAACATTCTCTATGCGCTCACCGACATCGTCGACTATGACACGGCTCTCGCGACGGTTGTTCTGGATACGGGCATCGTCTGGAACGGGAACGGATTCAAGACGACGTATCTCTACACGGAAAGCCATATTCGCAACAGCGTCATCCCCGGCTTGCAGGAACTCGCCTCCGTTCTCGGCGCTTCGCCGGAAAAGCGACAGCGGGATTCTGCCGACGTTGTGCAGAATCAGATCGATGTATGGCAGCAAGTGCTAGATCGAAATACCATGCTCAAGCTGAATGCACTTCATCTGCCGGAGTTTCCGCAGAATATCTCCTTCTCTGCGGGGACGAACGTAAACAACCAAGCGTCCATCACATCGACGACCGCGATGTCCATCAGCCTGAACCTCTTCATCGAGGCCGAAGCGGCGTTGGGGATCGGCGCTAAAGCGGGGGATTTCAATGAGGTTGAGACCGGACTCAAGGTGTTCGCGAAGCTGGACGTGGGATTTACCGCCGGAACGACCATCGAGGTCTCGAACACCGTCGGTTTCGAACTTGCAGACGATGACAACGATCCACCAGGCGATGTGTTCTCGGTCGACATCCTCGGTGATCCGGTCTATTGCACTCCGGTGTTCAAACTTCTCGGCGGGACGAGCAGCTGTCCCTGGGAACCGGGGACCTTGCCTCGGGAAGGCGTGGGATTGAGCATGAACACCTACGTCGCAAACGGCGTCGCACCAGAGATGCCTGCGGCGTTCGACCTCTATTTGTACAACCTCACCCAGAATAACGAAACACGGACGTACAAGCTTTCAGTCGTGCAGGGAAGCAATCCAGACGGAGCGATCATCAGCGTTGGAGGCGCAGTGATGGGCGCGGATGAACTTCAGTTCTCATTGCCCCCGAACCAGAGCGATCCGCAGCGGGCAAATCTCCGCGTCAGCCGTGCGCCGGGGAGCGTCTTCGACTATGAGAACCTGAAGCTTCATCTCTATTCCATGTGCGATTCTCAGTTCGACACATCAGTCGCGTTCAGCGTGCATTTCATCAAACCCTGCAGCGACGTACGCATCATTCAACCGTCGCTGACTTGGATTGCGAACGCCAGCCACAGCGGACAGATGCCGATCGTGCTGAAGAACTATAATCCTGCGCACACGGACCTCCAATTGATCCGGTGCGAGTACCGGCCACGCGGAACGACCGACTGGTCCGTGTTGTTCAGTGTCTTGAAGGCGCTGCTGCCAACGGATTCCATTGCCTTCGTGTGGGACATGTCATCGCTTTCCGAGGGGGCATATGAACTGCGGGCGGTGACGCAGTGCGCCAGCGATTCCTACGCCTCGCGCATCCATAGCGGCATGTATGATCACACCGCGCCTGTGTGCTTCGGCAGTCCGCAGCCGGCGGATGGATCCCTCGATCCGGGCGACGACATCAAGGTCGAATTCACCGAGGCCATCGATGCGACGACGGCGACATCGGCAAACATCACCATGTACGACATCACGAAGGGCCGGGATATTCCCATCACGATCCTGTGCAAAGGAGACGAACTCGTCATCACGCCGAAGATCGAGAGCGACCTCGCCCGCGGCGACAGCATGCGTGTAACGATCGGAGCAATTACGGATGTATTCGGAAATCCCTTGGCCGCACCGATCATCTGGTCGTTCCTTGTCGATCGTAGCACGCTTGTGCAGGATGAGACGCGCTTGATCCCGACGGACTTCGTGCTCGAGCAATGCGTTCCGAATCCGTTCAATCCGCGAACGAACATCCGGTTTGGAATTCCGGAACACGCGGACGTGACATTGACCGTATACGACATCAAGGGACAGGAGATCGCGCGTCCGCTCCAGCGCATCCTTGCCCCGGGATACTACGACGTCCCGTTCGACGGTGAACATCTCAGCAGCGGCGTGTATCTGTACATGCTTCGTGCCGGCGGCCATCAGGCAGTGAAGAAAATGGTGCTGCTCAAGTAAGGCAAGAGACCGAACCGTCATTTCACACAGCGAAGGCCCGGAATGTGCTACGGGCCTTCGAAATTCCACTCTGATTCTTGCATAAGGATACGATCAATGAAACGTGTCATTACGCTGTTGCTCATTCTCTATTCTGCCCCCTCGAATGCTCAGAACTGGCATCTCAACACCGAGCCGGTCTATTTCTTCGCGAAGGCCCCAAATCTTGCGCTCGATTATCATCTCAGCTCATCGGTCGCGCTTGGCTTCCAGTATTCTGCGTTGGACTGGGGAAAGAATGGAAGCAACCTGAGCGGATTCCAGATGTTCTATTCACGCACGGGTGAGATCGCCACCAGCTCGGAGGTCTTAAAGGTCTACGCTGGGCTTCTCTCTCGGCAAACGACGCTCCTGAAGATCGAAGCGAAGGAGGACCCCGTACCGCTCTTCGAGATTCTCTATGGATATCGGTGGGTGATGGAGGGGAACTTCACGGTTGCGGTGCTGGCAGGGACGTTCTTCACGAGCAAGCACATCTACCCGGGGATATCAGTTCCGGTCGGATATCTATTCTAAACACATTCTCTTTGTGAGGAGAATCCTATTTGGTCAGCGCTGCATTCGAAGGCAGATCGGTTTTGACCACATAGTTCATCGCTTGAAGCTTTTCCCCGACCCGTCGGCGCTGGTCTCCTTGTATCTCAACGTTCCCCTCCTTCACCGTTCCCCCTGCGCCGCAATGCTGCTTCAAGATCCGGGCGATCTCGTTCATCGTCTGAGGATTATGCTGAAGCCCCTCCACCAATGTTACAGCCTTGCCTTTCCTTCCGCTCGTGTCCAAGCGGACGCGAACGATTCTCGCTTTGCCGTCGTGTCCTGTTGAAGGGGACGATTGTCCGAGATCAGACAATGAGGAGAAACGCTTCTGCGGCTGCGATGGTTGTCCTCCCATGAGGAACGCTCCCTACGCGATGGTGTCGAGATACAGTTGCTCCACCTTTGCTCGTGCCACCCGTGGAGAGGATTATTTGGCTGATCATCATTCATTCGCCAATTTCGTTAAAATTTTAGATAAATTTCCAAAAACATGTAAAGCATACTTGACATATTGTATAATATAGTTTACACTACGATTGAGATACGCTTGATGAATCAATCTGGTATCGGCAAATGAAGACGAACCTAAGAAGACTTCGATTTGAACGGGGGGACTTAAGCCAACAGGAACTGGCGGACATGGTTGCGGTTTCCCGACAGACGATCGTAGCGATCGAACGGGGGAACTACAGCCCCTCGGTGAAGCTCGCCCTTCTCCTCGCCCAAAAGCTAGACACCACAGTCGAAGGACTCTTTGAACTGGAGGAAGCCGATCATGATCAAACGAGATAAGATCTTCTATTTCGCATCTGCCATTTCGCTCGTCGGGATTGCGTTGGCAGTTTTGGGGTACGAGTTTGCCCTGCTCCTGTTCGTTGCGGCATACCTGCTTCGTCCCTCACTTCACGAGTTTGGACTCGCAACGCAATATGCGGATGAACGCCAGATCATCATGCACGCTCGATCCGGCAATATCGGATTCATCGTCGTTATCCTTGCAGCAGTCGGCTTCGCTCTCTGGCGCATCTCGCGGGGAGAATCGCCGGAAGAGCTCTACCAACTGATCTTCATCGGGCTTGCCGCACGGGCGATGACGAAACTCATCATGATCGGCGAGTATCGCAAGGCGGGGGTGATCATCATCAGCGCCGTGGGTGCATTCCTGGCGTTCTTCATCATCGCCGAAGGAGGACTCTCCATTGCGTCGTTGTTCGGTGTTGTTCTTGGAGGGATCATCGTCGGTCTCGGCCAATTGGGTCGGAGATTTCCCAGGGTCATGGCTTTCGTCCTGGTGATCATCGTGGCAGCGGTTATCTTCGGCTTCCATCTTTATGATTTTAGAACGGTGAACACAGGACTTTGGCTGTTCTTCGTGACGCCTTTGGTCACGGCGGCTGCTTGCTTGTTTCTCGGAAGCGGCGACAAGGAAGAAAATGTGTCTCCGCGGCTTCGCACAGCCGTGTTCGGATCGCTTGGAGCAAGCGCG
>Ga0209287_10001425_pt1 | contig 11900 bp, 8 predicted proteins | sample PPLLak3cmMay2015_2_FD_187255 | JGI IMG/M metagenome (GOLD analysis project Ga0209287, IMG submission 187255) | Freshwater sediment microbial communities from Prairie Pothole Lake near Jamestown, North Dakota, USA - PPLs Lake P8 Core (1) Depth... | ecosystem: Environmental > Aquatic > Freshwater... | reverse complement strand
AAAAGAAAAGCGGGTCGCAGCGCCAACCGCCACAACCCGCCAAGGACTCTCCCTCTACTACTTAATACTCCCTACTCCCTACTTACTACTCCGTCATATCCACCAGCTTCACGCCGCCAAGTCCCGCTGCGATCGCGATGGTCTTCCCGTCAAATGCGATGTGATTCACAGATTGCAAACTGGGGAACTGAAGCTTGCCGAGCGTCAGGAGCAGGACGTTCGAGTCACCGCTCAAGTCTTCCAGAGCGCGGGTTGCAAGCGCGACGTAGATGCCGGCCTCGCCGTTCGAAGAATAGACGAAGTACCCGGCGCCATCCACGGCGTTTGTCACCGTGACGGAGGGGTCGAGGCCGTTGACCGTCACTCGGGGAATCGAGCCGACGACCTTTCCGGTTGCAAGATTGACCAATTTCACTCCGCCGTCACCCGCGGCGAACAGTGCCTTGGATCCGATCACACGAACCGTGGATTTCGACTCAGCGATCGTTGCACCTCCCGGATTCCATGTTGAGAGCGCGGCACCGGTCGATTTATTGAAGAGTGCAAGACGTCCGGGCGTGCCCTGGGCAACGACAAGCGTCGAGGCGTCGAAGTCCACCCAGCGCGCATCATCAAGGGAGACGAATCCCTCGAGCGCGAGCGTGTCGTTCTGCGTCAACGTGTAGAGACCGCCGGTGTTGCCGGTCGTCACATACACTTTGCCGTTCGACGCTGCAACCGATGTGGCAGCATAGCTGCTCAACATGCGGCGGAAGTTGTCGGCGAGATTGAGTTTTCCGCCATTCGTCCGGATGACCTCCACGACCGCGGGCGAATCATACGACGGATTGCTTGTCGCCTCAGCGAGATAGACGTTTCCGTTATCAAATGCGGCGGCATTCACATCCGTATCGGTGAAGGTGGCTTCCGAGCGGATCACCGGATTCTTGACGCCTTTCACCTGAATGACGTCAATGGCGCCGATCGCAGAACTTCCCACCATATTATAGCTGACGTATGCAAAGTTGGCGTTCAAGACGACCGAGGTCGCCTGCAGTTTCTGTCCGTTCACCGTCGGAGGCTGGATCTCCGCAATGTAGTTGAGCCTGAAGGCGGCCGTTTGTGTCCCCTTCCGCATACTGGGCGCGACAACGGTCGAGTCAATGCCGATCTCCTCGGCCTTCAACGTCATCCGGCTTGCAAGTTTAGCCTCATCATTCACGACCGTGATTCGTCCGTCCGTTTGATCCGGAACGCTCGGTGTCGAAGAGTCCACGCTCCGATCGCATCCGATGAGAAGAAAGAATGTTAGCCCCACAATCACCACGCGCTTCATTGCTGCCTCCTTGAAATGTCTGGTTTGCCTCACCAGTAACAATTGCAATGCTTGTACCTTGAATAATCCATCGATTTCATCAAAATAACCGTGACTGAGACCACAAGGCCGCAGGAATTTCTACTGATATCGGTATTAATTACCGGGTCCTAATATCCTGTCGAACAGCCCGAAGAGCACCCCCGTTCCTCATGTTCTTCTGAAGTATTCCGCCATCCACGGCGCATTTCCCTTGAACGAACACGTATGCGATGCCCTCCGATGTTGTCTCCGGGTGTTCAACCGTGGCGCGATCCCGGATCCGCTCAGGATCGAACACGACGATATCGGCGTCCGCCCCCGGCTGGAGGCGTCCCTTCAACTTCAAGGCGGGACACGCGCGCTCAAGACGCTGTGCGGGGAGCAGTGTCATCTTGGCGATGGCGTCCATCAGTGTGAGCAACCCCTGTTCCCGGACGTACACAGCGATCGTGCGCGAGAATGTCCCGGAAGCACGGGGGTGATTGTTGAATCCCGGCTCGAGGATCGCATCGCTCCCAATCATGACATACGGAGCACGGAGCGCGGCCCGCACATCCTCTTCGGGAATCGCATACGCAACAGCAAGTTTTCCCTGCCGGCGATATCGCTGGAACGACTCCTGCGTCAATCGTTCGGATGATCCCGCCAATTGGAGATCGCCGTACGAGATACGAAAGCGTTGCTGCCATCCGCTGTTGAAACGTGCCGAGTTCAGGTATGTTCCCCAATACGCGTACGGATAGACACATGCAGTGACATCCGCCCCTTTCGCGCGCGCGTCATCGATCATCGCGAGCGATTGCGTCATTGAAAATGTGCCACCGGTGCTGGCGATGTGATCGATGTGGACCGCTGACCCGGATTCCTTAGCGTACTCCAACACCTCGCGCAACGCATCGATGTTCGTTCCTGGTTCTTCCATATCTGAATAGCGAACGTGGAAGAATACAGGAACATCGTAGCGTTTGGCGAGACGCATCAATGGCAGAATTTCATCTCGCGTGATTCCGGGGACGTACTCAAGGCTGAAGGAAACACCGAGTGCGCCGTTCTTCAGCGCGCGTTCCGCCATTGCCGCAAGGCGCGGAATATCCTCGGCGGCAACCGGCTTGTAGATGTCGTCCTGGTATCGTCGACGGGCTTCGGAATAGAAGAACGAAGCGCCGTAGTGGATCGGCGGACGACGACGCTCCATTGTTGGATACCATCGTTCCGGATCGGACGCGCCGCCATGCATCGCGAGAGCGGTCGTCACCCCGTCAACAAGCTTGTTCCAAACGCCGGGTTCCACCGGATCGTATGAGAGAACGTCGATGAATCCCGGCGCGACGACAAGCCCTTTTGCAGAGATCGTTCTTTTCCCGACAAGTGGCTGCGACGAGATCTCCCGGATCGATCCGCCGACGATGCCGACATTGGCGATCTGATCGAACCGCCGCTCCGGGTCCATCACCCGCCCCCCGACGATGACCACGTCGTAGAGAGGAAGTTGTTGCGCGAACGAAGGCACACACAACAAGATGAAGAACCACAGCATCCCGGTTCCCAGAAAATGCACTCCAGACTCCCTCAATCAACAATCACAAATCGCAAATCACCAATTGTCCAATTCCCCCATCACTCAATCTCCCCATCACCCAATTGCTTTCATATCCCCCCAATCCCCAATCCACAATTACCTCCCCCCTCCCGCGCGCTCCGGCTCTCCCCGCATTTGCGGCCAGGGACGCGGTTGACCGGTCTTCGGATCGATGGGGAGTACGCGCTTGTCTCGGGGGACGAACTGCGGATCTTCTGAAGCGAGATAGGCGAGCGATGCAGCAAGGACGACGTTGTTCTTGATCTCATCAAAGACGAGCTTGTCGTACGTGTCGCGGTTCGTGTGCCACGTGTACGCGAAGTAGTCCCATGAATTGGACCCAAGGCCGAATCCGGGTGCGCCGACGGTGGTGAATGACGCATTGTCCGAACCACCGCCGCCCGGCATTCCGGGAAGTCCCAGCTGGATGTGGCGAGTCACTTCAGACGGAACGCGTGTCAGCCAACGCGCCAGGAATTCTCCAGCATTGATGAATCCCTGCGCGCTCATATTGACCACGCGTCCGGTGCCGTTGTCCTGGTTGAATACGGCTTGCGTCTTTGCAACGATCTCCGGATGGTCGGCCACAAAAGCGCGCGATCCATTCAATCCCTGCTCCTCGCTTCCCCAGTGCCCGGCGAGAATCGTCCGCTTGGGATTTGGATAGTACTTCTTCAGGATGCGCATCGCTTCCATCATGATGATGGTTCCGGTGCCGTTGTCGGTTGCGCCGGTTGCGCCATCCCACGAATCCAGGTGTGCGGAGAAGATGACATACTCTTCCGGCTTTTCCGTGCCGCGGATCATGCCGATCGTATTGAAAGCCGGCTGCGGTTCGAGGAACTTCGACTCTGCGAAGATCCGAACGACCGGCTTGTTTCCGGATTCGATGAGGCGGTAAACCATCCCATAGTCTTCAAGACTCAGGTCGACGACCGGAGCCATCTGTGCTTTCGTTCCGAAGATTCTCCTCGCTCCCCAGCCTTGGGACCACATTGATGTGATCACACCAACGGCGCCCGCTTGTTCGAGAACATTGGCCAATGTATCCGAACGGAATCCTGTCTTTCGGATGCGTTCGCCCCAGGCCTTCGTCTCTCGCTCGCGCTTCGCCTTGAGGCTGTCGAAGGTCTCCTTCAACGCGAATTCTTCCCAGTTCTTGTCGGGACGACCGGTGAGCTGGGGTTGCGAGATGAGGACGAGTTTTCCCTTGACGGCAGGGAGCCACTTCTGGAACGCCAGCGAATCGGCCACATCGGGAAGAATAATGCACTCAGCCTTCACACCGTTCTTCTTCGTTCCCGGACTCCAGGCGAGCATCGTTCCTTCCAACGTGCGCACGCGAGGCTCGACGAGGTCGATGTGCGTGACACCCCGTTCCCAACCGCGCCACTGTCCGTATTGCTCGTTGCGGGCCTCGACGTTCCATGCCTTGTAGGTCGAGACGACCCAGTCGTTCGCCTGCATCATTTGTGGCGTTCCGACGACGCGGGGACCGATGACATCGAGAAGTTCGTGCGCCAGCCGCGGCAACTGAGTTGAGTCCAAGGCATCGGACCAGATGTTCTTCAGAACGGGATCGTCGACGGCAAGGGTCTGTGCAGACAGGCTCGAGAAAGAGAGCAGGAAGACAGCGAGCAGCAGGAACGAACGTCGCATGAGGGTCTCCGATATCAGTGAGAGGAATCATATCAATGTAAGGCAAAGTGCGTGTCTGAACAAGAATCCCGGCCCCAAAATCATCATGCCGATGTGTATATTCAAAGGAAGCACCCGGATCGAACCGATGGGAGCCATCTGGAAAAGGATGCTTTACGACAGAAGGAGAATTCGTGGCAGGCAAAGAACGGGACACTCAGAGTATAAAAGGTAAACGATAACATGCCGTCGCGCTCCCTTCGTTGGCCCGCACTATTCTTCCTTGTCCAACTCGTGTTCAACTCGTCCGTTGCACGCGCTCAGGGTTTCGTTCCGCTGGGCGGCCAATATCTTTTTCTGAACGGTGCAAATGTTGCATGGGTGAATTTCGCACGGGATGTTGGACCCGAAGCAACAGACTTCGAGACATTTCAAGCGATCTTTGATTCTGTGCACGCGTATGGAGGCAACAGTATGCGTCTCTGGCTCCATGCAAACGGAGTGAGCTCGCCCGAATTCAATGCACAAGGGGATGTTGTCGGTCCCGGGGTGAACACAATTGCGGATCTTCAGACGCTGCTGGATCTTGCGTGGGAGAGAGAAGTCGGGCTCATTCTCTGTCTCTGGTCGTTTGACATGCTTCGCATATCGAATGGGTCGACTCTCACGGATCGGGCTATGCGGTTATTGACCGATACAACAGCGTTGCGAGCGTACCTGGAGAATGCACTTGTGCCGATGGTTGATTCCCTGCGGAGCCATCCAGGGATCATTGCGTGGGAGATCTTCAATGAGCCAGAGGGGATGAGCATTGAATATGGATGGGATTTCACGCGGCATGTTCCGATGGCGATGATTCAGCGGTTTGTCAATTGGGCGGCGGGGACAATTCACCGGGTCGCACCTGAGGCGAGGGTCACGAGCGGTGCGTGGAGCTTCATGAGCCTTTCCGACCTCTCGTTTCTGTCAGAGCAATGGCAACACGATTCAACAGTGCAGAAAATGTCTGCTGACGCACGCCGCCGCATGGAACAAGCCTTCGAACTTCATTACAGGACCAGTACCTCGGTCGAGCGAATATTGGCACGCAGCATGCGCAGTCTGAATAGCAACTACTACCGGGATGACAGGCTCATCAGTGCAGGAGGAGATCCCTTGGGAACGCTGGACTTCTATTCGGTTCACTACTACCCGTGGGGCGGCACGGCACTCTCACCATTTCACCATCACTGTGCATCATGGCAATTGACAAAGCCAACCATTGTCGCGGAGTTCTCTCTGGACGACACCTTTGGGGTGCCCTATCGACAACTCTATCCACAACTGTTGTTGTTCGGGTATGCAGGGGCACTATCGTGGTCTTGGACGGATCAGGATCTCTATGTTGTTCAGCAAGCGAGAACGAAGGAAGCGATGTGGGATCTTCTTATCCGATATCCAGATTTCATAGACGTTGCGCCGGTATCAGGACAAATCTATGCGTTTACGGTGACGCCGGCGATGATAGAGATTGGTGAAGCCGTGCATCTCTTCTGGAGCACATCGCCGGGATCAACGACATTCTTGGACGATCGCCTCGTGCACAACCAAGGTGATTCAACGGTCTATCCGACAAGCGACACATCGTTTTGCCTCAAGACATTGGGAGCGATGCCGGATTCCATGGTCCAGCACATCCGGGTGATCCAGGCGACTGATGTATCGCTTTCGGCCAACTATCCTAATCCATGTAGGGGGCCGACGTCAATTCTTGTAACAAGCCCGGAGGCACTGAATGCCCGCGTGTATATCGTCGGTATGCTTGGTCAGGTGATTGCAACGCTCCACAATGGAACTTTGGAAGCCGGGGTGAAGAGTTTCGTTTGGGACGGAGCAGTGGCGAGTGGCGTCTATTTCTGCAGATTGGAATCGTCGTTTCTCATGGATCCGTCACGCAGGGTGTCGAGGACACAAAAAGTCGTGGTCGTACATTAGGACGTACGTGGAACTGAAGCGTCGCAAGATTGGTTCAGAAAAGAAATCGAGGCTTTACATGTCCAAACGCGCCACACGTTTCACACATCTTTTTGCGATCTCCGGGATTGCAGCCGCATCAATACTTGTTCTCGGATTCTCGGGAGGGATCACCGGGATGACTCAGAAGAATGGCAGCGGGTGTACTTGTCACGGTCCGAGTAACAGCGGTGTCACCGTCGAGATTGTCGGTCCGAGCACGCTCACACCAGGCGAAAAGGGGAATTACCTGGTGACCATCGCCGGCGGTCCGCTCGCGGCAGCGGGTGTGAATGTCGCAGTGAGCAATGGAACGCTGGAGGCCAGCACCGGCGGCGGCTTACAGCTGATCAGCGGTGAACTGACGCACCAAACCCCGCGAGCGCCTGCGTCCGGAACAACGACCTTCAATTTCGCCTACACAGCCCCCTCCACGCCGGGGTCGGCAACGCTCTTTGCGACGGGCAACAGCGTCAACCTCCTCAGCGGAAGCGGAGGCGACGCCTGGAATCACGCGCCGAACAAGACGATCACCGTTTCATCGGCGACGAGCGTTGCTGACGAAGCGGTGCCGACCACAATGCAGCTGGAGCAGAACTATCCCAATCCGTTCAATCCAATGACGATTATTGATTATCGATTGGCGATTGGTGGAGCAGTAAGACTGAGCGTCGTGGATCTCGCCGGACGCGAGGTTGCGGCGCTAGTGAACGAGGAGAAGGGGCCGGGGAGCCACACGGTGGCGTGGGATGCATCGGACATGCCGAGCGGCGTGTATGTGTATCGGTTACAGGCGGGGAACGAGGTGCGAGTGAGGAAGATGACGTTGCTGAAATGATGGGATGCGAAGATGACCGCGCTCCGGGAGTCTAACACCCCCGGCCAACCCAAGTTCAAAGACGAACACGGATAGCCACGGATGGATGTTTGAATTTGTATCCTTGTGCGCTCTGCTCATAACACCGCCATTGGCTCTTGGCGGGTTGGTAATTGGTTCTTGTCCTGATATAGGTTGACGGTTAAAGTTACCTATACGCGAAGTGCTCTCCCGGCAGCTTAAGAAGCCGGGAGTCGAGCCAAACGATTGTCCCAACTTTCCCTGTCAAAAAAGGGCTCCGAAGAGCCCTCCCGTCATCTTGTGTCGTCGAACGCCGCGTCAGTTGTCCGGATGTCCGTCCCGGTTGCCATCTCGGCCGGCGCGCATGTTCATGAACGAGCGTTGAATGGCTTTTCGGATCTCACCCCTGAGCGATGTGTCCGTTGGGTCAAGGAGGGCACCGCTCCGAACATCGCGGAACCAGAGCGCCGGGTCGAATCGCAACGCAATGTCGATCGTTCCGCCATCGCCGACCACAAAGTTGCCGCGCAGCTTGTATTGCAACTCGCCATCGAAGGCAAACGTAAAGGCAACCCATTCGCCATTCTTCAGCGCTTTTCCCCAAACGAGCAGGCTTGCACCATAGGCAAGCGTATCGAGCGCACCTCGGCCTCGTCCGTTGAACTCGTGGCTGTCGTCGTAGCGCTCACCCGGAATGAGCCGATGCACCTTTAGGGTGATGCCGTCGTAGTTGCCGGCAGGGAGGCGCTGATTCGCGAAGGAGACGACCGACTGCGGTTGAACGTGCACGACAAACGGTCCGCGGAAAGTGACTTCCAGCTCCCGCTCGATCTCTCCGATGTCCTCGCCAGTAGAATCGACGATTACACTGTCAATGCGTGACGTGAATTTGATGCGCGAAAATACGACCACCGCGCTGTCGATCTGAAGCGAATCGGCCGCATCGGTGAAAGAGTTCTTGAGCATTCCGGCATCCGTAGAGCCGAGGGACAAACTGATCCGGACCGGTGTGCCGGATGTTGAAGCAGCGGGATCGCTGTTCGGAGTGCAACCGACCAGGATGAACACGGAGAAAACGGCGATGAACGATGAAGCGAGGCGGTTCATGAAAACTCCGAATTGGTTGTTGATGGATGTTCTGGACAGCTACTAACTAGAACACCCAGAGCGAAATTTTGTGTGTGACATCGGTCACACATAAGCCAGGTTCAATGTATTCTGTTTCGTTCAATGACGAACACGGATAGCCACGGATGGATGTTTAAACTTGTATCCGTGTGCGTCCGTCTTTCCCTTTGACCCTCTGTGCTCCGCTTCTAACACCGCCATTAGCGGTTATCTTTTGGCGATTGGCTCCTTGCCCGCCGGAGCGACCTGCCCGTCAGGACAATACAACGGTGGTCGCGCAGGCGGGGTGGCAATTGGCCGTTGGTTCTTGTTTGGCTCTTGTCTCTTGCGATCTTGGCACCCGTTCCCCTCATCCCACATCCTTCGAACTGACCAGCCCGTTCAGCATCGCGTAGATCGTCAAGCCCGAGACGGTCTTGATGCCAAGCTTGCGGGTGATGTTCTTTCGGTGGGAGATGACCGTGTGCAGACTGATCGAGAGCTTGTCCGCGATCTGCTTGTTGAGGTAGCCGCGAGCGACGAGTCGCAATACCCCGACTTCGCGCGCTGAAAGATGTTCCGCCTTGCTGTGACCGCGGCCCGGTCGGTGGGCCGATAATCCCCGCTGCACCTGTTCAACGATCTCGGATTCCGTCCCCGTCACGTTCAGTGTTAACGGGATCTCCCGCGATTCCGAAACACCCACCCCTTCGGTCAGGATCACCGGCGACGTCGCAAGGGCAGTGAACCGATCGCGATAGAGCACGTAGGAGTCGGAGGAAAGGAACGCCACATCGAAGGATCGGAGTTCGGGGACATCGCCGAGATCGGTAACGATCGACACGTCCAGCGGTGAGAAGTACTCCAGCAGGAGCTTCTTCAATCCAATGCCGACGAGCCGGTTCGGTGTGACGAGAAGAATGTGTGATCTGGCGGCCATGCGATCACCGTGCGGTGCGCTGGATGGCCTGTTCCATCTCGGCGACGATCGGGCGAAGGATCGTGTCCTCGATCCGAGTGTGGTCGATGATGTCCCGTTCCAGCCGGAAGAGCTCGAAGATAACGGTATTCAGCGTATCATCGTCCGGGCCGCTCGAGACATACTTAATGAGGATGTTCTTCAGGTCGTCGAGTTTCTCGTCGACGTTGTCATGCTCCTCCTCGTATGCCTGCATGGAGTACCGCGCGAAGAGATCCTTGTTCCCGCGGGACCGCCGTGATCGGTGCAAGCGATACACCTGCTCGACATACGGGAACGTCACATCTTCCTCCCGCTTGAGGTGCGCCAACAGCTCGCGCTTGTACTCCTGGAAGAATCGTTGTGCGAGCACAATTCCCTTCGTCCTGCGGGTCTTGCTCCGTGCGAGGGATCGGAGAAGCCGCTCGATGCGGGGGATCTGCGCGTGGATGTAGTAGGCATGCGTGGTGCGAAGATAGTCGACGATCGTCAAAACGTTCACCGTACGGAGACGAGCTTCCGGAAAGAAGTCTTCGTTGCTGAACGCGTTCACGATGGCGAGGAAGAACTCAAGATTGATACGGCGTTCCCTGCAGACGGTGCGGACGGTCTTCTCGCCGAAGCCGAGACGGATGCCGAACCGGTTCAGGACGGGTATGAGGAGGTAGTTCGAGTGCACGATCTCGGCCAACTTCATATCGGCCGTCAGGAGTTTCACGTCAAGGTCCTTTCGCTGCCGGAGGGGTTCTTCCTGCTGAAGTATAACAGAATTCTTATTAAGATGGTTCATCAGTGATGAATCTCACATCCGAGTCGGCACCGCGTTAGAATGCTCTTACAAAAGGAAGGAAATCCTTCACGTTCTCTCTCCAAATCCGTATCTTGAATTGCTTCAACAATCACCCATACTCCAACTGACCGCCTCCAGATGGAATCGAAGATCGTAGATCGGGCTGCACACCGCCCGGATGTTGATACGCCGTACCCGACAGACATACCCCATATGTCCGTTCACGCGTTCACCCTCGCATTCACGGGGAAGGACGCGTCGCTCGAACAGCCATTCCTGGAATGGTACAAGCGGAGTTCCATCCCTCCGATCCGCCTGGTGCTCATCTCTGGCACGATCCTGATCGGCCTGTTCGGCATCCTCGACGCCTATCTGCTTTCGACCCACAAGTACACGCTGTGGCTCATTCGATTCGCCATCCTTTGCCCTGGTGCGCTCCTCGTCCTGCTGGCCTCCCATCTTCGGAATGCATGGCGGTACATCCATTGGCTCATGATGGGAATGGTCGTTGTGACCGGCAGCGGCTTCATCGTCATGACTGCGCTCACGCCGCCGCCGACCTCGTTCCTCTACTACGCGGGATTGATCCTTGTCTTTATGTACGGATATTCACTCGCGCGTCAGCGCTTCATTCTGGCGAGTGTTGCCGGCTGGATCGTCGTTCTGCTCTATCAACTCACCACTCCGTTGTTCACGCGCATCCCTGTCGACGTCCTGGTGAGCAACACCTTCTTCCTCGTCGCGGCGAATATCATCGGGATGATGAGCTCCTACGTGAGCGAAAAGAACGGTCGCCGCGATTTCTATCTCACGCACCACCTTGCGCGCGAACGGGACCGGGTGCGGAACACGAATGCGGAACTTGAAGCCCGTGTGCGGGAACGGACCGCGGACCTCCAGCACATCAACGAGAACCTCGCGCAGGAGATCGCCGACCGAAAGCGCTCTGAAGAAGAACGGCTGAATCTGGAACGGCGATTGCTCCAGTCTCAGAAAATGGAAAGCCTCGGCGTGATGGCCGGCGGCATCGCGCATGACTTCAACAACATCCTCGTCGCAGTGATGGGGAATGCCGAGGTCGGCCTCCGCAAAGGCGGGGAGGAGAATCCGCTGGCGAAGTACTTCGACCGGATCCTTGCCAGCGCGGAACGGGCACGCCTGCTGGTACAACAAATGCTGACGTTCAGCCGGCGACAGGTGACCGAGCGGCAGGCGTCGCCGATGCAGCAGATCGCTCAGGAGGCGATCGGGATCGTTCAGTCGCTTATCCCCGCGCACATCCGGATCGAGACGGAGTTCCATCCAGCCCCGCTTCCCATCTATGTTGACCGCGTGCAGATCCATCAGGTCATCGTGAACCTCTGCCTGAACGCCGCGCAGGCGATGGAGCCGAATGGCGGTGTCATTCGCGTCAAGGAGGATGTGGGTACGGTGAAGCATGGGGAGACCGACCTGGCATCGGGGAAATATGTCGTACTCCGCGTTGAGGATAGCGGTCACGGCATCCCGCCGGAGATCCTCCCGCGCATTTTCGAACCGTTCTTCACGACGAAGACACCGGGAAAAGGAACGGGATTGGGACTGGCCGTGGTGCATGGCATCGTCACGAGCCATGGCGGAATGATCCGTGTCGATAGCAAACCGGAAGAGGGCACAACGGTA
>Ga0209287_10001422_pt1 | contig 11914 bp, 12 predicted proteins | sample PPLLak3cmMay2015_2_FD_187255 | JGI IMG/M metagenome (GOLD analysis project Ga0209287, IMG submission 187255) | Freshwater sediment microbial communities from Prairie Pothole Lake near Jamestown, North Dakota, USA - PPLs Lake P8 Core (1) Depth... | ecosystem: Environmental > Aquatic > Freshwater... | reverse complement strand
ATGTCACTTGATCGCCTTATGAAATTATACTATGGGACTAGCGCTTGTCTAGTGCCACTTGTCAACCTGTTGTGCTCGGACTAAATAAGTCCACAAGATATAGATGTCAAAGAACCTGAATAGTTACGAATTATTTAAGAAAAAAGTATCGGAAATGTCTGATGAAGAATATGCAATATTTCAAGACATTATAAAAGATTGTAAAAACGTCAATGTTTGTAGCCTATACCAATTTGAAGAAATCTTGAAATATGATCAAAATAAATTGAACATAAATGAGAAAGACTTGTGGGATTATTGTACTAGCGAATGCGATAAATATGGTAAGCTAAATTGTCCGGAAAAATGCCAAAAGAAGAAGAAAAGAAGAATAATTGCATTAATCATAGGAGGGCTTATATTGGCGAGTTTTGGTTGTTTCACACTTTTATGGTACCCAGGGCAAGGATACAAATAAAATGCGGCCTCTAACCCGGCACTGAGCTCTGCGTTAGGCCCTGACCGAATCTATTCACACCCGAAAGGAAACTTTTCACAATGGACATCCCACGGATATTCAACATCACTGAAAGTGCTCACCGCATACACAACCCGTTCACACCCAAAAAACTCGCTACTCTCGGGGCGGCGTTGCGTCTTGAACCGGGGACCCGTGTCCTCGACCTCGGTAGCGGCTCGGGCGAGATGCTGTGCACCTGGGCACGCGATTACGGAACCATTGGCACTGGTATCGACATGAGCCAATTGTTTTCCGATCATGCGAGGCGCCGCGCTGAAGAACTCAGTGTTGCCGGCCAAGTCGAGTTCATCCACGGCGACGCTGCCGGCTACGTAGCCGCCGAAAAGGTCGGAGTGGCAGCCTGTCTCGGCGCCACGTGGATAGGCGGGGGAGTCGTCGGCACCATCGAACTTCTGGCGAAAAGCCTCCGCACGGGAGGGATCATCCTCATCGGCGAGCCCTACTGGTTGCAGGTACCGCCGACAGAAGACGTTGCCAAGGGTTGCCATGCCGGTTCGATAGCCGACTTTCTCATGCTTCCAGAACTGCTCGCGTCTTTCGGCAGACTCGACTACGACGTCGTGGAAATGGTTCTGGCAGACCAGGAGGGCTGGGACAGGTACGAGGCAGCCAAGTGGCTCACCATGCGCCGATGGCTCGAAGCGAATCCCGATGACGAGTTCGCGAAAGAAGTGCGAGCCCAACTGACCTCTGAACCCGGACGCTACGCCACCTACACGCGTGAATACTTGGGCTGGGGGGTGTTCGCGCTGATGGCGCGGTAATGAAGAGATTGCCTAACGACTCGGAAAGTGTTGAAAAACAATCATGCCTAACAAGCCGTCGCACCATACCGTTGAAAGGAGATTAAATTATGAACTTTAGATCGTACTATTTAATTATTTCACTTTTATTGAATATTACCATTTGTTATTCTAAAGATAATGTAAATAAAATAATCGATAAACTTGGTTTTGATTTAACTGAAGAAACCCACATTATATCTACTATTAGTGAAAACAAAACGAATACTTATTTAGTACTTAACGCGAACATTTTAGCTCCTTGGATAAATAAAGAAGATAATTTAAGAAAAAAAATTAGTTTCGAATGCAGAAATGCAGAAAAAATTGAATTGATGCTTTTGAGCTTAGACAAATCATGTATTAGCAGGCTAAAGGTAATGAAGGAATTAAAAGGAAAAGAGTTGTCATATGATAACTTTGAATCTGATAGTATAATAAGTGATGCTTGCAATAAATTAAACATAGATGCTGTAATTTTAATTACTATACCTGATATGGGTTGGCTTTCTGAACAGAAAATGTCTATGACTGAAATTAATGTTAAAGCATTATCGATTTCAACTGGTGAAATTATTTGGAAGTCCTTTTTAAAAGGCTATGTTTATCACGACTTAAATAAAGTTAGCGACCAAATAGTAATTGAAAATATGGAATCAAAATTATATAAACTATTAGAAAATAAGCTTAAAGGTAAAATCTGACTATTGCCTTTTTCGGACGAGCGGCCTGTATAAAACAATAAAGGTATAATTACCGTGTGGCACAGCCCCCCGGACAGTGCTTTAAAAGTATTTTAAATAATGTATCTAAATAACTTTAATAAAGGACTTGACAAAGCAAGTCATTTTAAAACATTACTTGTAAATATGTATAATAAAACATTTAGTATTATAAGTTTATGCATGATAGCTACAGTAATATGCGGCTGTAACCCTGCAGGCGAAAACGACAACCAGGAGTATACCATTCAACTCATCAGCGGCTCCTTTCAGTATGATGTTACCGCTTCGTCTAATTTTGTTCCCCAGCCGTTTTACAAAAGGAATAACGATACGATAACAATACATGATTATTGGGCATTGATGACTCAACCTCCGTATGAGTTGTCTGCACAGTATGCAAATGATACGGTACACATAACCTGCGTGGAAAAGGATGGTATTATAAAAGACTGGACACCAAGCGTTGAAACAACAGTCAAATTGGTATCAACGGGGTCTTGTAATTCAATTGTTTTTAGTTTTAATGCTGTTCGATGGGTCAGATTACCGGATTCGAGTGAAACCGCTCTCGGGTTTAGATATGCTGGAAACGCATGGGATACAACCGTTATTTATTAAATGTGAAAACCATACTGCTAAAAAAGAAAGATTGTTATCGTAGAGTTCTCACAAGGGAATCCTGATGCGGCAAAACGCCGGATCAAATCAATAAAAGGAATTCCTGAATTGAAAGTAACAGAGGCGGCAAAATTTTTAGCAAAAGCATTTAATAAACAAGGACCTATTCCGAAAAATGCAGAGATTGATGCGTATCACATTGCTATTGCTACGATTCTTTATCGCAACCTTTGGCGGGGTTTTCAAATCCGATCAGCGGATTCTTGTTTCTGAATAGCGCCCGTTTTAATACGTGGGAATGTATCACTCACCTGCGCAGCGCCGGTTTTCCGCGTTTATGGCTATGATCTTTGCCCTTTATAAATTATATTATCATAACAGGAAACAACCGGCGCTGCACTTTCAAGACGTTCCACAGTTGTTCATTATTATTAAAGACAACAATTGTTATGACAACACTATTACATGAAGAGTACCGCAAACTGGTCCCGGGCGTCAGCACGGTCTATGTATTCCCGAAAATCAAATCCTCATCGTTGTACAATCCCTATCTTACTGAATTGTATAAGGATTTTCTGTCCGCCGAAAAACCGGCAATAGCCTGCATAAGCCCGCATCCGCTGGCGCCGGTCTTCATCATTAAAAAACTGTTCGGCGAGAAAAGCATTGTTCACTACCACTGGCTGGAATTCGATAATCTCAAAGGCCTGTGCGTTGTTATCTGGAAATTACTTCTGCTGATTATATACAAGACATTCGGCGGTGCGATCATTTGGACTATTCACGACGAAGCTCCCCATGCAAACAGATACCTGCCATTCAACCTGTTTTTTCAGAAAATACTGGTCTTGATCACCGCGCGGTTTCATGTGCACTGCAAAACAGCGGCGGAAATGATGGCCAAAAAACTCATCATTCCGATCAACCGGTTCTTCATCGTGCCGCACCCGTTGTATACCGTTACGGTCATAGAAAAACCGGCAGCAAAAGAGTATATCCGGCGCCATCTAATCCCGCAGCTTGCTCCTGGCGAACCTCTGTTCCTCTGCTACGGGTTCATCGCCGCGTATAAACAAATTGCCGAAATCGCCCGCCGGTTTCCCGAAAAAAAAGGACAGTTGGTCATTGCCGGACACTATAAAAACGGGGAAAAAGCATATTACGAAACCCTGTGCCAGGAGATTACTGGCAGAAACAACATTATCCTGTATCACCACTTCTTAACCCCGGAGAAGGAGCGCTACCTGTGCAGTGCGGCAGACTACTTTGTTTTCAATTTCAGGCGCATCCTGACCTCCGGATCGGTTATCCTCGGCCTGAGCTATAAGAAACCGGTAATCGTGCCTGCAATAGGTTGCCTTGCGGAGCTTTCCGGGCCGATGGTATTTCATTTTGATACGCAGGAGAAGTTGGGGGAGATTTTGCGGGAGAAATGCAGCGGGTAGATCCCGGCAAAACTGACGACAACGATAATTTGTAGTGGTCTGTCCTTATACCTTGTTTAACCTATATTCCGCAGTTGGAGTCGTGCTCGTAATCGTAATCGATAACTACAGCAATAAAAGCTTGTAACCGTTCACGCCCCCTAAATCCCCCGAAGGGGGACTTGTAATGACTTTCTTTTATTGTAGTTATAAATCATTCAACAAGTATAAATGATATAAGATTTCTCAAAGTAACAAAGGACAGTTTTGACAATAAAATTTATCATATTATCGGTAAATCAAGAGTGAAAAAAAATATTTGTGATTTTTCAGGTACTTTAGAGCTTAAGAAAACATTTAAGCAAAAGCAATCAGATTTCCCCGCGATTTCTCAAGGTGTCTTAATCGGTACCTATCATTTAAGTGAAAATAAAAATCAACATGGCGCTGGCATCTTTTCAGGGATATTTATTTCTCATTGGTATATCGACAGTACTAATTCTATTCATTATGATTCACTTTCATTTGTGGGTGATGGCTTCCATAATAATTCATTTTATGGACAATGGAAGGGCTATCACAGTAATACCGAGAAAAAATGCAATTGGGGTGATTGTAGAATTCCATTTTCAGATGAGCTTGATTGTGGTGTTGCTGAATTCTTTCCTGCAGAAAAATGGTCAAAATATGGTTGGGAAAATTATATAAAAGCATATTCAGGTGACGATTCAACAGCTCGAGCAGCAAGGGGGATTGAGGAATCTCCGTGGTGGAAATGAATGAGCTGCAGCAATTGAAACAGAGCCGAAATCCTCATCCCTCAATGCACCAAGCCCATATTCAGGAATGTAGACCTGTATTCTCCCTTCAAAACCACAACCCTTATTTGACCGTCAAAAGCTATTTATTTTCTCTTCACACCATTCCAGCCCAAGTTGAACACTTTTCAGTTAAAAATGGCGATTAGAGCGGGATTTCGCAGGTTTTTTCAAATTTCTTCTTTACAAAACACGTTTTATTCGTATCAGTTTTGTGCACTCATATTTTCAAGAATTGAAATCTGAACAATATTAAAGCATCTTAATGAAAATAGGTAGAGATATGGCATATTCTTCGGTTCAGAAGCTAGTACGAGAGAGAAACGCTTTTGCTGAGTTAATACTGCATGGCCTTAAACAGATTCTTTTTAAGATAGGTTTAATTTCACTCAATGCCTTTGTAGACTGCGCTTCGGTGCCGGATAATGGTGATGTCGATAAGCCGGTTGGCATCGTCGATGGAATAAACCACGCGATAATCGCCAATGCGGATTCTCCAGAGGGAATTTTGGCCGGTTAGTTTTTTACATCCTGCGGGTCTGGGATTTGACGGGAGAGATTCTATTTTTTTAAGTATTCGACGTGCGATACTCCTGTTGAGACATTCGAGTTCTTTGCGTGCTGATCGAGCGAAGGTGATCGAATAGGGGAGATTAATACTTACCATTGCCTATGATCCGTTTTTTTACGGATTCAAGTGATTCCCGCGGTTCGTGTTTGCGCTTGCTGGCAAGCGTTACATCATAAAAGTCTTCCCATAATTCGCCGTATTTTTTAAGATCGATTATTACCGCAGTTTTTTTGCCTTGTTCGTCAGTAATATATTGGAGGCCATGCATACGTTTTATCCTGTGTAAGGGTACAACAATAATATACAACAAGTGGCATAGAGATTGTAAGGATTTTCAGTAGATAAGATAACGTATATTTTATTTCGTACATTTTTTTTAAGAAAAGACCTTCGAATGGTATGGTGGTTTAATATACTATCCAGGAACAGAAACAACTATTCTTCTTTCAAAACCACACCCCTTATTTGCCCCTCAAAAAACCATTCATTTTCTCTTCACACCATTCCAGCTCAAAAAGAAATAATCCGGCGATTGATAAAAAAACGGGAGTCGGCCGTCAGCCTTCTCCCGTTTTAACAACACCTGAAAGGGAACGTTATTTCTTGATCATCAGTTTCACCGCTTCGCTGTAATCGCCGACTTCCATCCTGCACAGATACATGCCTTCCGAAAGCGCGGTATTGCCGTTTGCGCCTTTATCAATGGCAATGAAATGAGAGCCAGTCTTCGCAGCCCCCGCATGGAGGGTTCTGATCAGCTTGCCCTTCATATCGTACAGCTTCAGGCTGATTTGGGTTCCTGCCATGTTTTCCGGCACCTGATAATGGATTTTTGATTGGTAAAACTGCAGCGCACACGATGCTGCAGCGGTCGCAATTGTCGTGTTGATTGGAACCAGGCCGTCGATTTTAATGTCGTCGAGGCAGATATCGCTCGCCCAGCCGCTCCCGGTGATTGCGCGGAATTTAAGTATGACGCGGTCACCTTTATAGGGATTCAGGTCGACAACCTTTTCATTCCACTTGTCGCCCTGATTCTTGCTTATGGTAAAAACGTCGTTCTTCCATGTCCCGTCAACACATATATCAAGGTGCAGCTCGCCCATCTCGTCCGCACCTTCATTGTCGCTGAACATATGGTACCAGAAACTGAGCTTTGGATCGGAGAGCGATTTAAAATTGAATTTCGGGGTTGTGAAATCCACCTTTTTACTCGGGTTGCCGCTAAAAGGCGAGTCCGATGACTCGACATAGATATAGTTGCCCGAGCCGGATGTATGATCCGCGTCGGCTCCTGTTGCGCCGCCATTTGCCGGGAGTTTGGTGGGCGTCTGTTTTTTCCATACCAGCCAGTCGAAATTATCCGTTGTGCTCTGCTCCCACTTTGCCGGCAGAATTGTTTTTCCCGTATCAAGCGTATCAAAAGTCTGCCTATAAGGGCATGCCAGGATATATTCCGCAATAATACTGAAGTTCGCATTGCTCTCGTCATTCAGTGCTGCGCTGTCGATGCTGGTTATCTTCACTTTATAGTCGTTGCCTGCAAGATAGTTGCCGGGAATCGTCCATTGGAACGAGCCGTTGCTTGCGACAGAAGCGGCAAGCACCTCTTTCAGTGAGCCGCCTTTGAACAACTCGATTTTAACGTTGCCGTCGATATTGTCGCCCCACGCAATCTTTTGCGTGGTAGAGAGTTCAAACAGCTCCCCGCCATTGGGTGAGGAAACAGTTATATATGGATTTACCACGTTTCCTGCATTTTCATAGAGCCATGGTTTAACACTGTTGTTACCCGACCATCCCCATGCATTCAGGTAGTTTGCCTCTTTAGTAGCAGCTTCCATACTTTTATCAAGTTCTTCTTTATTCTTCACCGCATGTGTTGCAAAATAGGTGATCACCTGTTCTTTGCCTACCGACAGATTGACATTTCCCGAAGCGCCGAAGTAAGCGCCGTTACTGACCAGACCGGGAATCAGCTGCTTGTTTGAAAGGCATGAATTGAATATGAATATTTTATTTTTAATGTCGCTTGCCGGCGCTGATGTTGCCGTGAACGATCCGCCGCCATCCAGTTGAATAGAACTGTTTGATCCATGACCTATACGCATCCACATTTTCAGCTTCGGACAGGTAAGGAAATTTTTTACATTGGTTAACGTTTCCTGTTTCGTCGGGAGAGAATCAACAGCAACCCCATACTCTTTTAAAGCCGCTACCGTCTTCCTGCCATTTGAAATGGATGATGAAAATTCAGCGATCCACGATACAAGAACCTCTGCATCAGGATTTGGACAATTCAAACACTCGTCCTTTGCCGTCTCATGGTCTTCGGTGGAAATATAATCTTCAACAATGCGGGTCACCCTGGAATTTTCTATTTCAAGCTTGAAACAGGGTGCAAAATAGATGTCGGAGCGGAAAAGATACACGACAAAGTAGTCGTTTTTGAATTCTCCGGCCGGGTAAATATATACCCGGGCTTTGTAATAAGGATGGCTTTGTATATCAGCGCTTAACCCCTCGTTCACTATCTGTGCAACCGCCTGTTCCGACATGCGTACCGCATCCTGCATGTACTCAATCTCATACCTCAGGTTAGCAGCAGAGAGCGCAACTGCAATAGAAAGCGCTACCAGTAATACTTTACATGAAAACCGCATAGAACACCCCCTCAAAATTATTTTTAAAAATGAACACTTTATCTACTGTTTATATTATACCAGCTTTAAAGAACCGTTAACATGAGAAAAACCGGGAATGTCAGGATGTTTTTTTTAAGGAAAAAATGGAATATCCGCAGTCGAAGAATAATACGACATGTATAACCCCCTCTATGTAAGAAAAGATACCCCCGCCTTTTTGTCCCTCAATATACCCTACTCATATAATGTAACATCTTTTTAAAAAAATGCCAATATTTATTAAAAACCAAATTTGTTATTATAATTTAGCGATATTTACGAATATATGTGTTTTTTACAGTGAAATACCATATAATTATTTGCTTCAGGTAGAGATGTTGTTTCCGGTGTGGAATATCTATTTTCGAAATCAATTGCAAGAGGATCTCCTCCTTCGTGGTTATGCTGAATATTCTTTTTATTATGAACTTAACTTGTGAGGATAAACAGCCCTTGATAAGTGAGGGCGGTCATTCACACTATTCTAGAACCTGTTCCTAGTTAACTCGCCGAAACTAATCTTGATTTCACCAGCGTCAGAAGCGTTACTAAAATTCCAGGTGTGATTCCGATCACACCTTTTTTTTCATTCAGGTGATATATTTAAAGGAGGATAAGCGTATTGTACATATACCGGGAAGTTTTGATTACAGGAGCAATAATGAGCCGGAGAATCCGTGGAGGATATCCTCTTTTTATCTTTTTATTATTGATTGTTTCGCTGCCGACACACGAAGGCTCGACCACAAACAATAATTCCTGGGAAAAGGTTGATGAGGGATTGTATGTCGGGAAGTTTGAGCCTGCGAATAAAGCTGTTTCCGGAGGCTCGAAAATTATTATCATAAAGATAGATCCCGTATATTACTCGTTCAGGCTCTTATGCGCCAAAGAGCAAGGTGTAAGGGGGATGACGGTAAGGGAGTGGTGCAGAAAATACGGATTGATTGGCGCTGTGAATGCCGGCATGTTTCAGACGGACTATGTTTCGAATGTCGGGTATATGAAGAACTTCAAGCAGGTGAATAACGGCAGGATCAGTTCGAGATACCAATCTGCTTTTGCTTTTAATCCGGTAAACAAAGAGAGTGCAAGCGCACGGTTATTTGATTTGGATGATATTCAAATGAAGGGTGTTATCAGCAGGTATAACACGGTAATCCAGAATCTGCGTTTGATAAAACGGCCCGGCCTGAATCGCTGGGCGAACCAGCCGAAACAGTGGAGCGAGGTTGCTTTGGGTGAAGATAAGAACGGGAACATTCTCTTTATTTTTTGCCGCCAGCCCTATTCAATGTACGATTTCAATACGATGCTTCTGCAATTACCGATTGATATTGTATGCGCCCAACACCTTGAAGGAGGGCCGGAGGCTTCAATATATTTCAAGCGTGATAATATTGAAATAGATCAATTCGGCAGTTATGAGACGGTTTTCAACGAAAATGATGAAAATTACGGGGCCTGGAGTATTCCGAATGTCATTGGATTTGTCAAGAAGTAACAGCGGGAAGTAATTTCATCCCGGCGATACATTACTAAATCCATCAACCTCTTTTTTCGAGACCAGCATCGTGCCGCTTCGTATTGCCCGCGATACTGCCGGTCCGCCTGTTTTTAACCCCTGGGTAAAAACAGGCGTGAATATATGCTATGCGCTCAACGCAGTATGGCCTATCTCGATATCGACTTATGCGACGACCCCCAAAACCCTGTTCTGCGGCCGTATCCGAGAAGGCTGGCGAAGGTTTTATAGTGGCCCCTCTTGACCAGCGCCAGTTGATTGTCGAACGTGCCATCGCCGTTCAGGTCGCCGTTGGCTTCCACCGTATACAGCGTGTCTTTTTCGGTGATGTACCAGACCATGGCGGCATGATCCTGGATATGGCAGAAATCTCCCGGCAGCGGCTTGAACGTGCCTATGGAGTTCTTGAGGATATACTGGCTGTTGGTTTGAAACCAGGACCTGATCGTGGTGTTTCCATCGATCATCCAGGTCGGATTTGCCGTTGTTTTAAAAGGGTACCCGCCAACGCGCAGGGAGTATGAATAGTATTCGGAGCACCACCACTCGTAGTCGTGCGGCCCGGTTCCGGTTTTATCCAGATACTTTCGTATGGCAAACGGCTCTTCTTTCAGGGTGTCGCCCACCTGGTCGGGCCAGATACGCTGGGCGTTAAACTCTTTAACCCCGAAATCGATCGCTTCGTAGGGAATGATATCGAGCTTCACTTCGAATTTATCGGTCCATTTGTCGATGGCAAAGGCGTATTCCTGTTGGGTTACCGTTGCTCCCTGGATAATGACCGTGCGGATAAACTTCAGGCTGTCGAGGCTGCGGAAGCCTGCGTACGCAATGGGCGATTGCCCGTTTGCCGCGCCTTTTGAGGAGATGTCGGCGATTGTAAATCCGGCGTTTCCTGTTTTAACCAGCCGGAAAGAGAAAACGTCGCTGCCGCAGGATATCACGCCGATCATGACGGAGTGGGAGAGCGTGCGCAGCCGTTGTGCCAGGGGAATCGAAAGCCGCCCGCCGGGGAGCACGCTGTTTTTCAGAACCGACGCGACGTGCGCCCCTTTCAGCGTATAGAAGTCCAGGGAGACCGGTTTCGCGACGCCGGCTATATATATGCCAAGATTCGCGCCGTTGAACATAAGCTCCGGTTTCCGTACGCCGCTGGTATTGGTAATCGCGGAGACCTGGCCGGTAATCTTGAACACACCGTCCGCAGCAGTCGTGTCCTTCAATCCCTGCCCGGCAAGAACAACAATCATGTTCTTTACAAGAAAATCAGTCTGGTTTTTAATCGTGCCGCTGATGTCGATCGGCGTCTGAGCAATAAGTGTGGATGATAATAAAAGGGACAACAATAGATATGCGGTTCGATATCGCATCGGTAGCCTCCAGTGCCATATTGAATTTAGAGTAAATACAAGTGCGGGGTTTCTGCCATGCCGGCAGATACTACTAAATATAATAAACAAATCGTCATATTTCACAATATTAAGCGTGTTTTAAAAATTAGCGCGTTGCGGCTTTGTGCCTGCAGGTATTTCTTCAAACCTAACCTATAAAAATCTCCTCACTTTTTCTTTCAATTTATACAAGGAAAGCCTTTTATATGTTTTTTTGGCTATTTTGTATATAAAAATTGAACTTCCCCGTTTCAACCAGTGCCCGCTTTCACGCATCTTTATATATAAGTCACACATAGTGCAGGGAATTTCTGATTTCGCGGGTTTCTTGTTCTGTAACATATCACGCGCATAGCGGATAGATGGCGAATTTAGCGAAGCAATTAATCCGTCAGTAAATGCGTTTCCCCCAAACGGCTGCCAGTAATTCCAGCAGCATCCCAGAATCCTTCCGTCCCAATTTATCTGGGGCTCATCCCAAAGTTGATGGCAAACGATTCCGGTGAAATTTTTCCCTGTTACTATTTTATGCACATCTTTGGTAAGAATAGCTGATCCGATAATTCTTTGAATATATGCACTATTCTTCACCGGAGAATATTTTTGGTCCCATGATATTTTCGGATTGAACACCATATCCAATTCAGTGGCCATGTGCCTGGCTTTTTCAATTTCATGTTCATTGTGTCCGAATATGACAAATTGCCAGAACAGATATGGCAGTTTTGAATTGTGTTTTTTCTTGAATTCGTTAATTGTTTTAATGTTCCTTATTACTATTTCAAAATTTCCATTTTTCCTGTATTGTTCATACGTCTCCTGTGAAGCGCCATCAATTGAAAATGACAAAGCTCGA
>Ga0209287_10001421_pt1 | contig 11918 bp, 13 predicted proteins | sample PPLLak3cmMay2015_2_FD_187255 | JGI IMG/M metagenome (GOLD analysis project Ga0209287, IMG submission 187255) | Freshwater sediment microbial communities from Prairie Pothole Lake near Jamestown, North Dakota, USA - PPLs Lake P8 Core (1) Depth... | ecosystem: Environmental > Aquatic > Freshwater... | reverse complement strand
TTCTGATGGGGTATACGAAGGAGGGGTTGTTGAAATACCGTATCTTTGATGAGATCGCTATCCCGCTTTGGATCGTTGGAAGTCCTGGTGATCGTCGTATGCTTGCGGTCTGTTCGAATCTGACCCCGAACCAGAAGATCCCTGAGATAAGCTTCAGACTCGCCCAGTGCTTCAACTGGGATCTTCATCTGATGTATATCGTTGATACCGGTGAGCCTGTTACATTTGATGAGTCTGCGCAGCGTTTTGTGAAAAAATCCGTATCTGAGTTGCTTGATGCGGGTCAGAGGTTTGTGGACGCGATGGGGAAGAAAGGGATCGCTGCCCAGCTGATGACCGGGGGTTTTCAGGAAATAACACTTCATACCGCAAAACAGCTCAATGCGGGTCTGGTGGTCATGGGTCAAGAGCAGAAAAGAGATGATATCCTTGGGTTTCCTGTGAAAAGCATGAGCCATAGGATTGTTGAAAAATCCAAGTATTCGATGTTATTTCTGAAATAAATACTGGTGATACTTTTTTATCTATTTCATCCCGCAGTTTCGATGTTTTGTACAACTATTTAATCGTAACATCTATTAACTCAATGTTCTTTTTCTCATCGAGAATCATGGTAGAACGAGAATGGAGAACACTTGATGCTGCAGCCAAAAAAGTATGGCGAGTGAAAGGAATCATTCTTTTTGGCATGCTGTGGATGTTCCTGTCAGTTGGGACTCTTGTAGGATGGTATTTTACGTCACCATCTGATCCAGAGAAAGATATTCCCCTGTGGATTTTTCTGATTGGAACGGTCATCGTTGTTTCGGTCTTCATCGTGTATAACATCTGGATATTGATGTATTTTCCTCGGTACCGGTATGCTCTTGGTGACGAAGGCATCCTTATTCAACGGGGCATCTGGTGGAAATACAAACGAACGATTCCGTACGCACGGATACAACATATCAGTGTCGATCAAGGCCCTATTGAACAGATGTTTCGTCTGTATCGAGTCAATTCGTATACCGCTGGGACCGGTTCTATGGGCGGGGCAAGCGCGGGGAGTGGTATTACGGGGCCGGAGGGGCAGATCCTTGGTGTGCGCAGCCCGGAGCCGCTGAAAGAGGACATCATGAAACGGGTGATGCAGTCTCGCATGGGAGATGGCGTGAACGATATCAGCACTGGTGGAACATCTAAGGAAATCTTAGAGGAATTACGGGCGATACGAAAGAACCTTGAAAAGAAATGATGATCGTTTACTAAGTCGTAATATCTGTTATGAACTTGGTGGTTTCCGGTGGGAGTACATGGGTTATTATTGCAATGAATGTAAAAAGACTATTTCAGATGAAGAGTTTTTCTATTCTATGAATAGATATCACAAAGCTTTGTGTCCTGATCATCAGCGTAGTACTAGCATCGGTGGGACGACAAAGGGTTTACAGGATTTGGTACGAGAGAGACATAAGGATGAGTTAGTAAAAGAAATACCGGTTTTGAAGACGGTGAAGGATTGGATTGCCGCGGATTTTGAGACGTGGGATAAGGTCCTGAACAATAAGGATGAGGGGAGTTATCGTGTTACCGTTTCAGGGGAAGAGGAGAAGAGCAGGAAGAAAAAAAATGTTTGCATGGACAGGAAGAAATAATAGGAAAAAGAGGGAGTAACTCTTTGTTTTCGTAATTTTTCATAATTTAATAAAAAAATGTTAAAATCTGCTTCTGTAGATGTTTTATATCTTACACGGTTAATGATTTTGAACAAGTGTTACCCGTTTTTTAAAAGAAAGATATGTTTTTAAGCAGGACCATGTTCTAAAAAAAAGAGAGGCAAGCGACGATGAAAAAAGGAGTCGGATGGATTCTCATCGGGTTGTTTATCCTGATTGTACCAGCAGTGGTCATCTCCGGGTATCAGACGATCGGACCGTCATATACGTGGAACTACGAGGTGCATTCCCATATTTTGAATGCGTATTATGCCAACAGCCCAGAACTGATGATCAGCGAGCTATCTGCTTGTGAGAATGGGATGAGGCGCCTTGGGTTGACCCCTGATCTGTATGGCGCGTGGCTCCCCTGGGAGAAAACCCCGGACATCCGGATGGACTATCAGTATAACCATATCGATGCCATCATCAACCGGACCAAGGCAGTCATCGAATGGCGGAACATGACGTATACCAAGAACGGGTCTGCTCCTGAGACGCTTGGGGATGTGTACAATGAGAAGATGGATAACCTCCGAGGGTTCCTTATTGAGGATGGGTGGTCCGACTGGATCAGCTATCGGGCGTTTTTCATCAACGACTACCTCTGGCTGGTCCTTTGGGACGATATCCTGTGCTGGTTCGTGTACCTGCTGGGGCTGGTGGTCATCATCGGTGGGATCGTACACATGAAAGGAGGATTCAATCGTTTCCGGAAGCGGAACAAAACGATGTAACCGGTCTGTGCAGAGCTTCAGATATCATGGGATAAAAAGAACTATTCTTTTTCTGCGTGAATACTTTCATTGACCTTGCTTGTAGTTTGAAATAGGTTGTCTGCGGTGTGGTGGCCTTGGAGTTGATGGATACTATGACCTTGGAACAACTGGTGGAAGCCTATGGGTTGGAATGGGATGTGTTTGCAGAGAGCTTGGAGGATATGGACCGCGAGGCGTTTACTACATTGTTGCATCGGGCGAAACAGCATGCGGACGCTGGCTCAAAGATTGAGAATCCGAACCTGTTCGAATCCGTGGTGATGTCGATTTTGGTGGAGCATCAGCGGGAGTTGTCGCATCTGGATGAGCGGTTGAGCCCGGCCAAGAAGAAAATGTGCCCACGGTGCAGCAGGATCGGCAGGATCGAGGAGTTCTTCAAGGGACAAAGCCCGGAGGAGGGTGTTAGTATCCTGTGTTCTCATTGCCGGGAGGTTCTTAGCTTCCGAGGCAACACCAGGAAAGGGATGTAAACAGGAAAAGGTTCCTTTCTTAGGGTACTTGTCTTGCTTGAGAGGATCCGTCTTCTCAAGAATACTTTTTTATATCGTGTTTCTGTTGTTTCTTGTTGAGTGGAGGCAGGGTTCATCATGGAGGTTTCTTCGCTTCAGTGTCGGCGGTGTAAGGAGGTTAAGCCGCTTCTGGAATTTGACCGTGGGTTTTTCCAGAAAGAAGGCTATGATGTGTACTGTCATGATTGTCGGATGGAGATTGACCGGAAGATCAAGGCGCTTTCTGAGAAGCGGTGTCGTCAATGTGAGCGGGAAAAACCGATTGATGCGTTTGGGAAGAACGCGTCGACCCGTGATGGGTATTATAAGGAGTGTCTGGAGTGTCAGGAGGAGAATCATCATCGGCGGCGGGAGCGTGCCGCGAAAGGAAGTTGGAAGGGGGAGATGGGGACGTGTACGTATTGCGGGATGCTCAAACCAACGTATGAGTTGACAGAGGCTCGGTATCACAAGGCGTGGGGGAAGGCGCGGTACTGTCGGAGCTGTATCTCTCTGATGACGAATAAGACGATCGCGGAGTATGAGGCGGCGCGGGAGGTGCAGGGGTGGGTGGTGCAGAAACGCTGCAAGATCTGTGGGGAGGTGCTTCCTGCGGATCGGTTCCATCTGAACCGGCGTTTCAAGGATGGGTTCTCTGACCGATGTGTCGGGTGTTCAACGGAGCGGCATGCGCGGTGGGCGGAGCGGATCAAGGAGCGGCGGCGGACTAAAGTCGTCCATCCTGGTGCGATGAAGGAATGCTCCCGATGTCATCAGATGAAGCCGTTGTCGTCGTTTTCGAAAAACGAAGATCTCATGGATGGGCACAGCCATATCTGTATCCCGTGTGTCACCAAGGTACGAGCGGAGAATATGGCGGTTTGGTCTGCGGAGCGGAAGGAGAAAGGGATAATTGTCCGGGAGCGTCGGTGTGCTGCCTGTGGGAATCTGCTGCCGGTGTCGATGTTTAGCAAGAACCGGGAGACGAAAGCAGGGTTGTATGCGATCTGTAAGGCGTGCTATCGGAAGAAAGAACGGGCGGTGTTCACCCGCTGGGCGGAGCAGCGGAGGAACTCTGCGTTTGAGTTCTCACTGGAGACGGTGACGGAGAAAGCGTGTCTGTCCTGTGGACGTGTCTTGCCGTTGTCCGCGTTTTGGGAGCGTCGGGCAAGCAAGGATGGGTACAACCCGTACTGCATCGAATGTTTGTTGCGCAAGGACAAGGAGCGGGATCAGCGGTTGAAGCAGCAGGGGTTCCCGGAGGAGTTGTTGCCGGAGCAGAAGCAATGCGGGAAGTGTCTGCGGATCCTGCCGCGGGCGTCGTTTCGCAGGAATTGTCTGATTCCGGATGGGTTGGACCCGTACTGCAAGGACTGCCGAGAGGTGTACTATTCGGCGTATAAGGCGCGTCCGGAAGTGAAGCAGCGTATCAAGGAATATGCGCATCGGCCGGAGGTGATGGAAAAAAAACGGGCGGCTGCTCGGGTGTATCAGCGGCGGCCGGAGGTCAAGGAACGGGTGCGAGCGTATAAGAAGGAATACAAAAAACGGACGTACGTACGGGTGAAGCGACAGGCGTATGACCGGATGCGGTACCAGCGGCCTGCGGTGAAACAGAAGAAGAAGGAGTACGACAGCAGACCAGAGGCGAAAGCACGGCGGAGGAGAAGCACGCGTGCATGGCAGCTACGGAAGAAACAGGAGAGACAAGGAACCGCAGATGGGACGTTTTAGCTGGTTTTGTCTGAATTTTTTATTGCGTTTTTTTTTTAGCTGTTTTTTTATAAGAAGAGGTAGAGTGGGTATTTTAGTATTTTCTTAGGATATGGATCGGGGAGGGTTCGCATCACCGTTTCAGGGGAAGAGGGAAAAAACAAGGATCAAAAAAGAATAAAGAAATAAGGATACATCATCGGATGAAAAAAAGATTCTTTTTCCCGCCCCCACTCTGTTGTATAAACATCTTTTAAGTGTCGTTTGTTTCCCAGAATGTGTATTCTGAGGGGTTCCCAGGGACCCATTCGGGTGGGACGCGGTATGCTCGGTAGAGTTGTTGGATCCTGGTGGGTGCGAGGTATTCCCAGACAATGGCGGATTGGTTGGTGACTTCGAAGACTCGGGCGTTCGTCCCTTCTGTTATCAATGTGTTTCCGTTGGGGAGTCGTTGTGCGGAGCACATCACAGAGCTGTAGAACCGGTGGTCCTCCGTGGTGCGTGGGAACCAGAGGCGGGTGGCGTTATGATGGTATTCCCAGACGATGTCCAGGGTCACGGGGTCAAATTCAATGACGCGGGATGTCAGTCTGATGTACCGTGGCATTCCGAAGTATCCGTAGCCTGCCCATCCGCCGTTGTCGAAGAGCAGGATGTTGCCTTCCCCGGGGAGGCCTTGTGGGATCATATGGGCATGGTGCAGGCCAATGAGTTGACCAAGTTTCTGGCCAGCCTCGGTATCTTTGGAGTAATCCGGTCCGATTTTCCAGACAATGTCTCCGGTGGTTCGACTGATGATGGCGACGATGTTGGTGTGTCGCTGGCTGATGATGAGGTTCTGGGGGTTGAAGCATGCGTAGGTGACGGGGTCTAGGGTGTACCATTTGTTGGGTCCAAGCAGGGAGAGAGAGTTCGTATGGAAGATATCTCCGTCTCCGAGGATGCCGGGGTTGACCTCCATGCCGTGTTTGGTTTCCTTGTTGAAATCAAGTTCGTTGAAATGCTCACAGCAGCTCCAGAGGAATCCAGTGGGGGTCCCATTCCAGTCCACCTCGTAGATAACGTCGTCTTTGAGGAGTCGGAGACTGATGCTGGTGTTTCGGATGGTATGATGGGCAAGAATGAGGGTGTTGCCCTTTGGGAGGAAGTCTTGGCCGGGGGCGTAGTAGCCGACCGGGTTTCCTTCTCTTTCGAAATCATGGTGCTGGCGTGCTCGGCTGTCCTCCCAGGAATGATAACTCCAGATGATGCTTCCGTTCCAGTCGTATTCATTCAGGTAGGTGAAATCACCGCAATTAATCCCAAAATATCTGAATTTATTTCCCGCGATGAGGGATCCTCCGGGTAGCATCTTTGCGGGCTGTGGGAAATGTGACGGCCATTGATGGATGATGGCACCGTTCATGTCAATTAAGACGGTGGTGGTGTATCTGTTCAGCAGCGTGTAGCCTTCGCAGCATCCAGAAGAATAGGTGACGATGGTGCCAGGAGTCTCGTTGTTTTCAAGGTTTGGACTAGTAATGGTAGCTTTCGTGGTGCTTCCAGAAGAGAACAGAAGGAAGAGGAACACACAAGCGATGATGACATTATGTAAAATCTTTATGCTTATAGTCACAGGGGAACCTCCACTCTTTCGTTCTTCAATAAAAATAATCTTCATGAGAATATAAAATTTATGATACAAGCTTGGTGACAGAAGAAACAGTCTAGGCGGGTTCGTTTCAAGTGTTATCCTCGGCTGATTCGTTTGGAAGGTTCTTTGATTTTATTCTTAACGTTTAGTTTTTCTTTATCAGCGATACTATGAAAACAAGGCAGGGAAAATGAATGTCGCATGAAATAAATAGATAAAATAGAAAAGAAAAAAGAAGAGAAGGAAAACGGAGAAATCACTCGTATAGAGAACTATTGATACAATTATAATACAATATCTCTGAAATCCCTGATCCATTGCTACAGGATCATGGTTCTCTTGCGAGGAGATCAGGGTCAAACCACATCGCGCTTCGTGTACCTTCGTTTTTATGAAGCCAGTTGTCTGGTGTCCCAGGTTTTTTTTGATTCAGCTCTCCGTAATACCACCCATTTGTCAGTTCTTCTTGAGTGATCGGGGAGCCGTTGTGATTGAAGATATCAGAGATAAGATCTGGATCAACCCACCTTGCGCTCAATGAGTCTCCGCCGACCTGAATCCATGTCTCTGGAGTCCCTGGTTTTTTCTGGTTAGGAAATCCCCAGTACCACCCAGCGTCTAACTCGTCTTGAGTAATCGGCGGGCAATCATTGCAGTATGAATCTTCTGTTACAAGAAAGTTATAAATCATAATTACAGCGCAGGTTGAGATGGTTGCGACTGTTGTTATCAGCAAAGATGCCTTAATCCGTCTCGTTTCTTGTGTTCTCATTTTCCTCACATGTTAGTATGTATCTTTGATAGTATATGAACTCTGAGAAGATGTTCGGAAAAACCCAAACAAGATAGTTTTTTTAAAAATTATTCATATTTGTTTCTTCGTCCAGTTATAAGTCTTTTAAGAAGAGGATTTGGGTGTTGATTCATATGTTCGTCATGGTTTAATACTATGAGATTTTCTGAACGATTATCCAACTTATTTCCGTTCTTGTGATGGACGTCTTCATTCGGTAAAAGTCTTCGGCCAACCACATATTTTGCTGCGATATAACGATGCACCAATTCATTGGAGTCTGAGTACCTCGCATACCCTCTATCGTCAATATATTGACCCCTTTTTTCGTATTTTCTTACAGTTCTTCTTGCATATCTCGGTTCTCTATGAAACAATGACATCTCACACACCATTTCCAAGTGATTTAATCAAAACTAAATGTTGGCGGGAGAAACGGTCTTAATTTTACTGGCAACGTATCATCTAAATTTTCGATATCCTTGTCCGTCAATTCTATTAAATTTTTCTTATGCATTTTGTAGAATTTCTGTTTCATTTCCTTCCGTTTGATATATTTTTCTTCATCCAGACCCCAAAATTCAATCCAAACCTTTTGGCCGATTGGTATGAAAAAATCACAATACACTTCTTCTTCTATCGGGACTCTCCGCTCATATGCATGGACGATGCCCTTATGATACAACCAATTGTCAATGATTTGTTCTGCTTTTGATCTGACGAAATGTCCATCTTCAGCTCTAAACGTTGCCTTATATTTGAATCGAAAATTTTCCTCTTCTGCTTCAATTTCAGAACTTTTATACGAGTCTGATTTTTTTTCAGAAGTCTTTTTATTTTTTAACCAACACTCATAACATAACGGTTTAGTATCCTTCTTCCAAATACCGCATTCTTCGCATTTCGTGACTTTACCCTGATCTCTTAATCGAAAACAAGCATCACAGAGTGGATAAAAACCTGATTTTTCGCCACAGATTTGACAAACCATGTAAGTAAAATAACATATGAGTAGATTTTATATCTTTCGTAATTTTTAGAAGAAAATTATCACAATAATCGAAAATACTTAAGAACATAAATATCCCTGATAGAACCTGTGATGATAGTAAATTCCATATTAATTATTCGAAGGATTCGCCTTTAAATCTCTAATCAGGTAATCATGATTAGCGATGAGAATCTAAATTTTGGTTCTTGTGTTAATTATAAACGGATTAGTTCATCAAATTTATAATTGATCTGATTACATTAAAACTTTATTATCCCTTGTTTTTTAAGTTCAAAAAAACATTTCGCACAAGCTTTTACATCAGCAAGAGCATTATGAACATCTTCAAAATCTCGATCAAATAATGTACTATGCAACTCTCGTAAATTTGGCCATTTATATTTACCATAGTATCCAGGAATTTCACAAAAATCTGTTGACGAACGCATGGTACATACTTTTGGTTTCTTAGATAGAGTATGATTTATTTTTTTTCTGAGAAATTCAGCTGCAATAATCTTCTCATCAAAATCAATATTATGAGCAACAATAAGACTAGCTTTTTTTACATCTCTAGCAAATTGATTAAGAACTACATTTAAATCATGTCCAGCCTCAAGTGCTTTTTTGGTTGTAATACCATGGATTTTCGTTGCTTCTTTAGGGATAATAAATCCTTCCGGTTTAATGAGATAGTTATTTTCGGAAAGCAATTTTCCAGAATGATTATAACTCAACCATGCGAGTTGAACGACCCGCGGCCAATTCTCTAAATCTTTTATAGAAGCACGATAAGTTCGTGGTAAACCAGTTGTCTCCGTATCAAAAAATAGGTACACGTTTTATACCATCCTTGATATGAAATATTTTTCAGTATCCTTATCAACAAAATACACGTAACACCCTTTTAAACCACGAGACATCAACACCCGATAAATATTTTTCACATATTCATCGAATCGTCCTGTACTCCTCTGAAGAACAGGATCTCTTGTTCCCTCAGGGTCCCCAACTAAACAATCATGTTCTTTGTCATATTTCAAATCAGGACCTACAATAACTCCAATGTAATCAAACTCAAATCCTTGTGCAGTATAGATACATCCTATCTGCTTAATTCCCTCAGGCTTATACGCCCACTCATACCACCTCACATAACCCATGGGTGGTCTTATTTTATCATGAGTTTCCCAAGGCATCGCAAAATCCCCGATTCGAACATCTTTTACTAATTCACCATTGAAATCTAATGTCTTAGACCAATCCCAGCAAAACCCAGCTGTTAACCGAGCGGATTTTCCCACTTCACCATCTTTCTGCTTTATCATTTCATATAATTTTTCTGGAGAATCTAAAATTTGAAAATCAAAATTTTCTTTTTTTGAATTAAACAGTATTTTCCTATCAGAATGTCCTAAAACAGATTCCAACCAATCAAGATAATTCTCAGATCCACCGCATCGAAATTGAGAAACCAATTCAACCTCCTTGACAACACAACCATATTTTTTAGCAGCATCCTTAATTAATTCAGTATTTCCAACTTCCAAAAATCTAATCACCTGTTTATCATCTATGAAAAATATCGAAGTTTTCGCACAGCGAATCAATTGTTCTATCTGAGGCATATCGGTTCTATCTGATGGTCTTGTATATTGATTATTAGACGTCTTACCAATTCTATGCGCCTCATCGACAATCAAAATATCTATCTGATTTTCCTTGATTCTTGCGGGAATAAAAGGAGTTAAATTTTGAAAAAGAAGTTTAGCATTCTTCTGATCAACCTTATGTCGAATTGCTTCAATCAACGGTTTAGATTTCGAAGAAAAAAACACAGATTTTCCCTTCGAAGCCATCTCCGCCAGAATATTCAGAGCGATAACAGTTTTCCCTGTACCAGGACCGCCTTTCACAATAACAACATTTTTTTCATTACTCTTTTCTGCTTTTTTTATCTTATCCAAGATTGCGTTTTTCGCAAATATCTGATCATTTAACAGAGAAAAATCAGAGGAATTGGAAACAATCTTTGATGCGCTTTCCAATAATTTTTTTGAAGGTTTAACTGGAGATTGCATGAATTTATTGAAAATCTCAAAACCATCCCCTTTCGCTAACAATTCTTTTAATCGACGGGATAATCGTTCGACATCCTCATGCGTATATACTGGGTATCTCTCTAAAATTTTAGTGTAAATCGGATTAAACAACCCTTCCCCAATATTTTTACGATAATTAGGGCAGTACGAACAACCAACAAGATCCAATGTGTTTTCCTCAAAAACTTCAATGAATCCGAACATATAATCGTGATACCCTTCGACCTGTTGTGATGGGTGAGGAACTGTCTTGGTGCTGCCCCCGATATATGTTTCAACAAAATTTCCCTCGATGTCCAATGCCTCTACTTTTTCCCATTGTTTCAGTTCGATATGGACAACAATTCCCTGATCATTGATATTCTTACCAAATAACAAACAATCGATTCTTTTTGAAGTATAGGGAACCTGATATTCAAATGACACATAAACATTAGAAAGATTTGAGGATTCTATTAAATTTTTAATTTTATCCCCAGTCACACTCCATGAATGATATTCGGATTCTCCAATATGCATGCCAGATGTTTCCTTAAAATTAGTTTTCATGATGTCGACTAATTTGTTTGATCGAACATCCGTGAAAAATTTTTCTTGCGGAGCATCATAGATTATATGTCGATTAATCATTTCTCATACTCCGAATACTTTTTATTTGATCCCTTTGCTTTTTCGATAGGATATTTTTTAGTATTTTTTTCCATTTTTTTCTGAAATTCGCTACTAATATCAATATCATATCTTTGTGCAAGTCTTAAAATAAAAAATAGAATATCTGCAAGTTCCTCAGATATTTCTCCTTTTTTTTGTTTAATTACGTCCTCAACTTCTTTTTCGGATTGAAAACGAAAATGTTCAAGGAGCTCGGATGATTCAGTGATAATCCCAATAGCAAGATCTTTTGCATTATGATATTGATCCCAATCGCGTTCTTCACAAAATGCCTTAACCATTTCTTTTAACTGTTTCACATTCGTTTTGTCATCCATAAGGAAAATCCTTGACAATCAAAATAAGATATTCCTTTAAAGTTTTATTGAAAAATAAAATACTTCGTAACTAAGGAATTTTTTGGTTGAATTATACCTTTATTTAAGTTTAGTTTATTCCTTTAATATTCCTTTTTCCTTCATGCTTGAATATCCTTGTTTTCCTATGATGATATGATCCAAAACACTGATCCCGATTATATCACCGGCGTTATAAAGCATCTTAGTAACTTCAATATCTGCAGCACTTGCTTCCGCCTCCCCGCTCGGATGGTTATGAACAAGAATAACAGCATGTGAACAAACCTTGATCGCAGGGTTGAACACCTCACGGGGATGGATCAGGCTTGCATCAAGGATCCCGACCGAGACCAATTCCTCATGGATGATCCGATGCTTCGTATCAAGGCAGAGTGCGTAGAAATACTCTTTCTTCTTCTCCGCCAGCCTGTCAGCAAAATAATGGTACACATCCTCCGCACTCTGTATCTTACGGCTGAACCCGGCAGCCTTCAGCCGGTTGGTGCGTCGGAACAGCTCAAACATCGCAGAGACCTTCATTGCTTTTACTTCGTCATCACCAAACGTCTTGGCAAGCTGCGGCACCGACTGCTCCGCAAGATACGTCAGATTCGCCTCACGAAGGACCCTTCGGGAACAGTCGATGACGTTTTCATCTCTGCTTCCGCGACCAAGCACGATCGCAAGCAGCTCAGCATCAGAGAGCACCTCAGGA
>Ga0209287_10001419_pt1 | contig 11925 bp, 3 predicted proteins | sample PPLLak3cmMay2015_2_FD_187255 | JGI IMG/M metagenome (GOLD analysis project Ga0209287, IMG submission 187255) | Freshwater sediment microbial communities from Prairie Pothole Lake near Jamestown, North Dakota, USA - PPLs Lake P8 Core (1) Depth... | ecosystem: Environmental > Aquatic > Freshwater... | reverse complement strand
CCCCAAATCGTTCGAGCCCGAGAGGAAGGACAGGGTCGTCCAGCAGTCGGGCAAGCAGATGCTGAACCTGGTGCTGAACATCCTGGATGTGAATAAGTACGAGGGTATGAGCATGGTCATCCATTTCGAGGAAAAGCACCTTGGGCTAATAGCGGGAAGCGCCATCGATCAGGTCCAGTTCCTCATCGGGCAGAGGGGGATTACGCTAATAAATCGGGTAGATACGAGGATTGTGGTAAGAGCAGAGGCAGAGATGATCGAGCGGGTGCTGGTCAACCTGCTCACCAACGCCGTTAAGTTCACCCCCAGCGGGGGGACGATCACGCTGTCCACCCGTAAAGCGGCAGATGGAAAGGTGCGCATCGAGGTTACCGATACGGGCGAGGGGATCGCCGAGGATAAGATGCACCTGGTCTTCCAGCGGTTCGGGCAGATCGTGGCCAAGAAGTCCGGAACGGTCAAATCCACCGGGCTGGGCTTAGCCTTCTGCAAGATGGCGGTGGAGGCGCATGGCGAAGAGATTGGCGTAAGCTCGGAGGTGGGGCAGGGCACCACATTCTGGTTTACGCTGCAATTAGCCTTTGCCGGAGATGATGAAATGCAAGGGATGGGTAAACCAGAGGAGAGAGAAGCTGAGCGCATCGTCCTTACCGAGGAGGAGCGAAGGGTGCTTGAGCCCATTATCGGCCAGCTAAAAGCGTTCACCGTTTACGAGACCGATGATATCGAGGAGATTCTGGCAACGCTAAAGCGGATCGAATCGGAGAATATCAAAAGATGGATTTCGAAGATTGAAAATACCATAAACACCTTAAATCAAACCCGATTTTTAGAATTGCTGGAGGTAAATTGCTAAAATTAAATATACTAAAAGGTATGATAACTATTTATGCTAATTCCAAATATTAAAGGAGCGTTACAAAACTAACCGATATGAAAGATATTTTTCTACTAGTATTCTTACTTATCTCTGTAAATGGGTATGGTCAGAAATATGTGCAATTCGAAAGAGTTCCAATCGGGCAGGGGCTAACTGTAATTAATGATATAACTCAGGATAAAACAGGTTTTTTATGGTTTTGTACCGAGGATGGACTACTAAAATATGATGGAAAAAAAATAATAAAATATCTTCCTGAGAGAAATAATACAAATAGCTTAAGCCATCTAATTGTTAATTGCATTTATGAAGATTTTTTGGGTAAGATTTGGATAGGAACTAGATTTGGACTTTGCTACTACAACCCTGTTAAACAAGATTTTACCAGAATCTCAATTGATAATAATATACAGCACATCCAAATATATGCTTTAACCGGTGATAAAAATGGAACAATATGGATAGGTACAGAGTATGGCTTGTACAAATTCAGTTTAGCCACCAATGAAGTAAATTACTGCGAAAAAGAAATGGAAAAAACGAAGATGCAATTAGAGAATGCTATAAACTCACTTGCGCTTGATGGAAATACGCTTTGGATGGGAACTGTAAATGGGTTGAAGAACCTTGACATCAACCAGGGAGTAATTACAAAATATACACATAACCCTTCGGATTTAAACAGTTTATGCAACAATGATATTAAGTCATTGCGCAAAGACTTCGAAGGGAATCTATGGGTAGGTACTACCGATGGGCTGGATAAAGTTACAATTACGCAAAATGGTCAATTGCGATTTTGGCATTTTAAAAATGATCCTTCAAATAAGTTCTCCCTAAGCTCAAATAGTATAAGAGGCGTATCTCAGGATAAGAAAAAAACAATGTGGGTAGGAACTAATAGCGGGCTAAATCGGTATGATAAAATCAGCAATAGTTTCACGGTATATAGATCTGGTACGAATGCTAAGATTTCTTTTTCAAGCGACATAATTTACAGAGTATATGAAGACAAAACAGGGATTCTGTGGGTTGTTACTCAAGACGGAGTTTATAAGTACAACCCCAATAGGCAACGATTCCCATATTACGGGGATGCGCCCTACGTAAAGGAGTTAAAAAAGATGATTAATATTTTTACTTTTTATGAGGATTCCAAAAAAAACTTCTGGGTAGGTGGCCTAAATATGGGACTGCTATGCATCAATCACAAGAATAAAAGAACGTTAACCTTTAACCATGATCCCATGAATACGAACTCCATTTCTTCCGATTTTATTCGGGCTGTACGTGAGGATAAAGATGGAAATATTTGGATCTGTACGCAAGACAAGGGGTTAGATAAACTGAGCATAACCCAAAACGGAGATAAATCTGTATGCAACTTTACGCATTACCCCAACGAGGTAAATAACCCAAATTCACCATTAAGCGCAAGAATAAATAATATCAAGATTGATGATGGAATAATCTGGATTGCAGGGGAAAATTGCTTTGACAAGTTTGACACGAAAAGGAATACATTTTACCATTTTAGGCATGATAAAAATGATACCACAACCATTAGCTCTAATAATGTTTACTGTATCACCGAGGAAAGCGATGATAAGCTGTGGATTGGCACCTGGAGCGGTGGTATAAATTTATTCAATAAAACGACAGGTAAATTTAAACGTATTGTAGATAGCACCTCAATACAAGCAGAAAACATTCTTTCAATATTAAAAACAAGCGACAGTATCCTTTGGATTGGAACTTATGGTGAAGGCCTGTTTAAATTTGATATAGAAAAGGAGGTCTTCACCAATTTCTCTCAAAGCGATGGATTACCATCGAATATCGTTTACGGGGTGCTTGAAGATGAGCAAAAGAACCTATGGATCAGCACATCCAATGGGATATCATATTTTAACCCTAAAACCAAAGTATTTACTAACTACACCGTAGAGGACGGTTTGCAAAATGAGGATTTTAATGGGAATGCATTTTTTAAAAGCCCTAGCAATGAAATGTTCTTCGGTGGGAAATACGGCTACAACGCATTCTTCCCAGACAGTATAAAAGCAAATTTGTCAGATCCTACCGTTGTTTTTACCGATTTTAAAATTTATAACAAAACCGTCCCCATTGGAGTTACTCTCGATGGCCGAATTTTACTAAAAAAGGCGATAAATTATACCGATACCGTTTTTCTTAGCTACGCGGATAAAACGTTTTCATTTGAATTTGCCGCATTAGACTACTCCAATACTCAACCAAGCACGTATTCCTACAAGATGGAAGGGATAAATAGTGAATGGTTAGACCTCGGATCAACCAATAGCATAACATTTCATAATCTACAGCCGGATCGCTACGTACTGAAAATAAAAGCATCGAATAAAAAATATACCGAGAATGAGAGGTATATTTCAATGACCATTATTATAAAACCGCCATTTTGGTCAACATGGTGGTTTCGTTCCTTGATAGTTTTACTTGTACTATATACAATTGTTATAATCTTTAGAACTAGGGTAAATGTAATAAAAAAGCAAAAGGAAAAACTTGAAGTACTAGTGCTAGAGCGTACATCTGAACTACTGGGAGTTAATAATCAGTTAAAAGAGAATCAAGTTGTACTTTTGCAACAAAAAGAGAAAATCCAAGCCCACGAGGAGGAGCTGGAGGCGTTCAACGAGGAGCTGACCTGCACCAACGAGGAGCTCCACTACCAGCGGGAGGAGATCCTGAGCCAGGCGGAGCAGCTCAAGCGGCAGAACGATAAGCTCCGGGAGATGGACGAGTTCAAGCAGGGGATGACCTCGATGATCGTCCACGACCTGAAGAACCCCCTCAACCTCATCCTAAACGTAGCCAAGTCCGTAAACCCCGAAAGGCAGATCCAAATCATGCAGCAGTCGGGCCGGCAGATGCTGAACCTGGTGCTGAACATCCTGGATGTGAACAAGTACGAAGGTTCGAGCATGATCATCAGCGCTGAGGAGTTGCCGCTTGCGCGATTATTGAGGAACGCCAGCGATCAGGTTCGATTCCTCTGCGAGCAGAAGGGCATTACGGTATTCGATAAGGTAGAAGCAGGCTTAGCGGTGAAGGCGGACGGGGAGGTCATCGAGCGGGTGCTGGTCAACCTGCTCACCAACGCCGTTAAATTCACCCCCAGCGGGGGGACGATCATGCTGTCCACCCGTAAAGCGGCAGATGGAAAGGTGCGCATCGAGGTGACCGATACGGGCGAGGGGATCGCCGAGGATAAGATGAACCTGGTCTTCCAGAAGTTCGGGCAGATCGTGGCCAAGAAGTCTGGAACGGTCAAATCCACCGGCTTGGGCTTAGCCTTCTGCAAGATGGCCGCGGAGGCGCATGGCGGCGAGATCGGGGTTCGCTCGGAGGTGGGCCAGGGCACAACGTTCTGGTTCACGCTCCCGCTCACCGATGCGGAACAGGTTGAGCTGCCTGCGGAGGAGGAAGCCGAAGAGAAAAAAGCGGAAACGTTAATCTTTACAGAGGAGGAGATAAAGATATTAGAGCCATTTATCTGCAAACTCAAGGCGTTCACCGTTTACGAGACCGATGACATCGAGGAGATTCTGGCAACGCTAAAGCAGACCGAATCGGAGAGTATCAAAAGATGGATATCGCAGGTTGAAAATACCATAAACACCTTAAATCAAATTCAATTCCTAGAATTGCTGAAAATAGGTTGATTTATTACCCTCGAAAGCATTATCAGACTTGAATCTGACAGTAATTACACTCGATTTTTTTGGTATTGATGATGTAAAGCCAATTATAGTTGGCCATTAGATTAAAGAATACGAAGAGATGTTACCAAATTCTATAGAGTTCATAAATCGCACATTGAAAATTAAAAGTATATCAAGAAGTATAGTAGTCGCAATGGAGGCCAAGCAATATTAGAGAATAAAGATTCTGTACCCATTGTTCGTCCAAAAAATAAGGCTTTTTTAAAAAGGTTATCTGAATTATAATTCAAAAAAAGAGATTGTAGTTGTTAGTTAAATAGGTGATGAATATCACCTAAAAAACATTATATCAATACACTAACCTAAGTTCTTAATCATTATATTAACACTTTAAATAATTGGTGATTTTATAAACTTTCCAAGTAAAGGAAGCATCCTTTGATTTATATAAATTAGAATTAAAATAAATCTCAGATCTGCTGTTCTAAAAAATTTACTCGCTATGCGAAATCTTTTTATTAGAAGATATTTAATATTTTTTCTCTTTGTATTCTCTATATTCCTATTTTCAAATAGGCTACCTGCCCAAAATATACCCTTTCGGTTTGAGAGTTTATCCATTGAAGATGGTCTTTCGCAAAGCAAAATATATTGTATAATTCAAGACAGATTAGGTTTTATGTGGTTTGGAACTCAGGATGGGCTTAACATGTATAATGGGTATGATTTTAAAATATTTAGATCTGAATTTGGAGTTCTAGGAAATATTAGCGACAAACAAGTAATATCAATATATGAAGATCGTCAAGGCTATATCTGGATTGGAACATATTACGGTGGGCTAAATCGGTTTGATCGTTCTTCTGGTAAATTTATTAGCTATCAATTCGACCCTTCGAATGTAAATTCCTTAAGTAATAATACTATAAATAGCATCACAGAAACTCGAAATGGGGAGCTATGGATTGGAACTAATGGTGGTGGACTAAACAAATTAGATCGTACTTCAGAAAAATTCACGGCATATAAGTATATACCAAATGACAATAAAAGTATCAGTAACGATTTCATTACTTCGATTCAGGAGGATAGGAATGGTAAACTATGGGTAGGGACAAAGGATGGTCTTAACCAATATGATCCTTTAACAAATACTTTTAAAAGGCTTCAATCCAACCTAAAACATCCTAATTCGCTATCTGAAAATGTTATTAATAAGATTTTGATCGACCATTCTGGTAGACTATGGGTTGGAACAGATTTTGGCTTAAATCTATATGATGATGTTTTAGGGCATATTACAAAATATTATCACAATCCTGGCAACCCATCAAGTATTAGTAACAACAAAGTTAAGAGTATATACGAAGACCATTTTCAAAGAATATGGGTTGGTACCGAGGATGGATTATGTTTATTCAACAAAAAAACAGATAGTTTCACTTGTTTTTACAACGACCCAAAAAATTCGAAAAGTTTAAATGAAAACGACATATTATCAATTTGCGAAGAAAGATCAGGTACCATGTGGATTGGAACCCAAACTAGTGGGCTTAATTGGTTTGAATCAGTTCCTAAAGGTTTTAGAACCTATCGAAATATTCCGAATGATCCATCTAGTTTAAATAGTAATATTATTAGATGTTTTTGTGAGGAGTCAGAGGAAAAGGGATTTGAAATTTGGATCGGTACTATTGGTGGAGGATTGAATTTATTTAACAGAAGGGATAATACTTTTAATGTCTTTAAGAATAATCCGAAGGATTTAAAAAGTCTAAGTAGTAACCGGGTTAATTCAATTTTAAAAGATAAATCCGGAGTATTATGGATTGGGACTGATAAAGGGTTAAATACATTCGACTATGCCAAGAAAAGTTTTACTCATTTCAATCACAATCCGCTAAATCCATTCAGCCTTTCCGATAATCGAATAAATATACTTTACGAAGATCGAAAAGGGGAATTATGGATAGGAACTGAAAATGGTGGGCTCAATAAATACGATAGGTTAAATAATCAATTTATCAACTATCAGAAGCAGACAGGGAAAGCTAATAGCATAACCGATAATCAGGTAAGAGCTATACTTGAAGATCATAATGGAGTTTTTTGGATTGGTACATTGAACGGGTTAAATATGTATAATCCTTCAAAAAATGAATTCACTCATTTCTTTAATAATCCTAAGGATACAAATAGCATTAGTTCAAATAGAATACTATCAATTTATGAGGATAAATCCCATCGATTATGGATTGCAACAGTTGAAGGAGTTAACTACTTTGACCGATCCAATAATAGATTTATTAGATATAATCGAAAGAATGGATTCCCGAATGATATTATATATTGCTTTATTGAAGATAATTCAGGAAACCTTTGGATTAGTTCAAACAGGGGGATATCTAAATTTAATCCAATATCAAAAAAGATTAAGAATTTTGATATTAACGATGGATTACAAGGGAATGAATTTAACTATGGGGCAAACTATAAAGATAACAATGGTGAAATGTTTTTTGGAGGGTCTAACGGATTTACCATTTTCCATCCAGATAGTATCAAAGAGAACTTAAATAAACCCATTGTTGTATTAACAGATTTTAAATTATTTAATAAATCTGTACCAATTGGAGAAAAAGTTAATGGCCGCATAATCCTTAAAAAATCAATTGCAGAAACCAAAGAGATTGAACTTTCATATAGGGACTATATAATTACATTCGAGTTTGCAGCCTTGCACTATTTATCGCCTCAAAAGAATGAGTACACCTATACTCTGGAAGGACTAGAGGATAAATGGAACAATGTTGGCAATAGAAGATTTGTAACCTACTCTACCCTACCTTCTGGAAAATATACATTTAAGGTTAAAGCTTCAAATAATGATGGGATATGGAGTGAAAATGGCGTTGAAATAAAAATCAATATCCTACCTCCATACTGGGAAACGTGGTGGTTTAGATCTTGTGTAATATTATTAATGGGAGGGAGTGCTATCCTATGGTATAGGAATAAAATTAATACTATAAAGAATCAAAAGAAAATCCTTGAAATACAGGTAAAAGAACGAACAGCTGAAATTTTCGAAAAAAATATCGAACTTGAAAAACTATCCATTGTCGCTAGCGAAACCGATAATGCTGTAATTATAATGGACGAGCAATTCAACTTCGAATGGGTAAACGATGGATTTACAAAACTATATGGCATTTCTTACGATGAGCTAGTTTTATACGTAGGGCGTAATTTAATCGAAGGCAGTAAATATGAAAATATTAGAGAGGTAACAAATTTTTGCAAAGAATCAAAAAAATCGATACGTTACGAAAACCTATTAAATGCAAAAGATAATAGAAGCATCTGGGTTCAAACTACACTTACCCCAATAATTGATGATTTGGGTAAAATAAAAAAATTCGTTGCTATCGATTCCGATATAACAGAGATAAAGCAAGCTGAAATTGCCATTAAACAACAAAATGAGAAAATTCAAGCCCACGAGGAGGAGCTGGAGGCGTTCAACGAGGAGCTGACCTGCACCAACGAGGAGCTCCACTACCAGCGGGAGGAGATCCTAGAACAGGCGGAGCAGCTAAAAAAACAGAACGAAAGGCTCCGGGAGATGGACGAGTTCAAGCAGGGCATGACCTCCATGATCGTGCACGACCTGAAGAACCCCCTCAACCTCATCCTAAACGTAGCCAAGTCCGTAAACCCCGAAAGGCAGATCCAAATCATGCAGCAGTCGGGCAGGCAGATGCTGAACCTGGTGCTGAACATCCTGGATGTGAACAAGTACGAAGGTTCGAGCATGATCATCAGCGCTGAGGAGTTGCCGCTTGCGCGATTATTGAGGAACGCCAGCGATCAGGTTCAATTCCTCTGCGAGCAGAAGGGCATTACGGTATTCGATAAGGTAGAAGCAGGAGTTGTGGTGAAGGCGGATGGGGAGGTCATCGAGCGGGTGCTGGTCAACCTGCTCACCAACGCCGTTAAGTTCACCCCCTGCGGGGGAGCGGTAACAATATCTATCCACATACTCCCCGACAGCAGGGTGCGCATCGAGGTAACCGATACGGGTGAGGGGATCGCCGAGGATAAGATGCACCTTGTTTTCCAGCGGTTCGGGCAGATCGTGGCCAAGAAGTCCGGGGCGGTCAAATCCACCGGATTGGGCTTAGCCTTCTGCAAGATGGCCGCAGAGGCGCATGGCGGGGAGATCGGGGTTCGCTCGGAGGTGGGCCAGGGCGCAACGTTCTGGTTCACGCTCCTGCTCGCCGACGCAAAACAGGTTGAGCTGCCAGCAGAGGAGGAAGCCGAAGAGAAAAAAGCGGAAATGTTAACTTTTACAGCGGAGGAGGTAAAGGTATTGGAGCCTTTCATCCGTCAGCTCAAGGCGTTCACCGTTTACGAGACCGATGACATCGAGGAGATACTGACCCAGATGAAGCAGAATAGTTCGGAGAGTATTCAAAAGTGGGTTAGGCGAGTTGAGAAAAGTATGACAAGCTTAAATCAAACCCTTTTCTCCGAATTGTTGAATGCCTTTTGATATAACTAATCGCTGTAAGCGCTATGAAAACAAAATATTTATTGGTTGCCTTCGCATTTTACGCACTTATCTCTAACGCCCAAGAGTTAGGTTTTCCGATTATTCGTAACTACACACCCAAGGAGTACAATAATGCTCCACAGGTTTGGAGTGCGATACAGGATAGCAGGGGTATGATGTACTTTGGTTTAGGGGGTGGTAACATGATAGAGTACGATGGTGTATCGTGGCGAAATATTTCAAATGAAAAACAAACGACAACGTATGACCTTGCCATGGATAAAAATGGAAGGGTATATGTTGCTGCAAATGGAGAGTTTGGGTATCTAAAAACCGATAAAAAAGGGAATACTATTTTCCAAAGACTTACACCCTTACTCAGGGATACTATGATAGAATTAGGGATAGTTTGGTCGGTAAAACACACCTCTAAATTTGTGTATTTCCTTACGTATGAAGCCATAATACAATATACCCCTACGCAGGAAAGTCTTCAAATCTTTAAAGCGGATACCAATGGTAGATTTCTAGGGGACTTTGTTTATCAGGATACCTACTATGTAAGGTTAGCAAGGAAAGGGTTAATGAAAATAGAAAACAACGAGCTAATACCTGCCCATCAATCGACTTTTTTTAGAATTAGGAATAGTTTTAGCCTTGCCCTACCCTACAACGCAACTACACTATTAATCCCCACTCGCACCGAAGGTTTGTATCTATATCAACCTAGGAAAGATACCCTTCCGCAAGAGTTTACCCATTCAAAATCGAATTTTTTTACGGACAACAGCATTTACAGCGCGTTATCATTCCGAGAACAGTATTTTGTTTTGGGCTCTTTAAAAAAAGGAGCTCTGTTGCTAGATAAATATGGAGAGGGCTTACAGCAATACCATGAAAGTAACCTTTTACAAAACGATCAGATTTGGAGTATTGCTACTGATATCAGTCAGAACATCTGGCTGGGTTTGGATAATGGCATTAGCAAAACAGAACATAGCCAGGATTTAAGCTATTGGAACAAGAACGTGGACTTAAAAGGGAGTATACAAAGTATAATTCGCTTTAACGATACCATTTATATAGCAACGAGTACAAATGTTTACTTTATTGATAGAAAAAATCAACCACAAAATATTAAAAATATACCAGCAGGGCAAAATTGGTGCTTTTTAGCCGTTAATAATGGTAAATCCTTACTGGTTGGAACCTCACAGGGAATCTATGAAATAAAAGGGGGTAAAGCTGAACCAATATACAATGGGGCTCACGTATTCAAAATATACCAATCAATCAAAAACCCTAATAGATTGATAAGTGCTGAATACCCGTTTCTTATTTCTTTAACATACAAAAATGGCAAGTGGATAACAGAGGGTCGATGGGAAGGTGTTAAAGGCGAAATACGCGGAATAATAGAGGACGAAAATGGTGAAATTTGGCTAGGTACTCTTCAAAAAGGTGTAATAAGAGTTACTCCAGATTACGATAATATTACAAAACCCAAAAAAGTAAGGTCTTATAATATTAAAGATGGCTTCTCTTCTTTAGTAGATATTTTACCTTATAGGTTTAAAAACAGGGTAATATGGGGTACAGGAGAAGGGTTGAGCTACTATAACCCGCAAACCGACCGCTTTGAGCCTTTCTGCGAATTGGGTGAACAGTTCTGCAATGGTAGTTGCGATGTTTATATAGCAGTAGAGATGCCCGATGGCAAAATATGGATTTGCCCTGGGTATAATCAAAAGGCGGATATAGGGTATTTGCTGCCAAAAAGTAAAGGAGGCTATGATTGGGTGTACGCCCCATTTCGCCGCATTCCAGAAATGTCTTTAAGTACGCTTCTTATCGAACCTTCAGGTATTGCGTGGATAGGCGGCAGCGAAGGCCTTTATCGTTACGACATGAGTAAAGATACAAAAAACTACAAGCAAAAATTTAATTGCCTTATTCGCAAGGTAACTGTTGGTGCCGATAGCTTGTTGTACGGTGGAAATACCTCAGATACAACCCTAGCGGGGTTTCAGAACCCTACGTTGGACTACCAGTTCAACTCGTTAAGATTTGAGGTTGCAGCACCCTTTTTCGACCAAGAAGAAAAAACATTGTATAGCCACAAACTTGTTGGTTACGATAAGGAGTGGAGTCAGTGGAATAGGGAAACCAAAAAAGAATATACCAACCTTAGCGAAGGAACATACACCTTTCAGGTGAAGGCTCGTAATGTTTATGATGTAGAAAGCACTATGAGCACCTACCTGTTTACTATACTTCCACCATGGTATAGAACTATATGGGCTTATTTATTATATATATTTTTACTAATCATGATAATCGGGTCTATTGTTAAAATATATACCAAGAGATTAAAAGCAGCAAACATAGAATTAGAAAAAATTGTAAAGGAACGTACCGCAGAGGTAGTTCATCAAGCCGAAGAACTAGCAGCTGCCAATAAGGAATTAACCGCAACCAATGAGGAGCTCCACTCCCAAAAAGTAAAAATCCAAGCCCACGAGGAGGAGCTGGAGGCGTTCAACGAGGAGCTGACCTGCACCAACGAGGAGCTCCACTACCAGCGGGAGGAGATCCTGAGCCAGGCAGAGCAGCTCAAGCGGCAGAACGATAAGCTCCGGGAGATGGACGAGTTCAAGCAGGGGATGACCTCCATGATCGTGCACGACCTGAAGAACCCCCTCAACCTCATCCTAAACGTAGCCAAGTCCGTAAACCCCGAAAGGCAGATCCAAATCATGCAGCAGTCGGGCCGGCAGATGCTG
>Ga0209287_10001417_pt1 | contig 11940 bp, 4 predicted proteins | sample PPLLak3cmMay2015_2_FD_187255 | JGI IMG/M metagenome (GOLD analysis project Ga0209287, IMG submission 187255) | Freshwater sediment microbial communities from Prairie Pothole Lake near Jamestown, North Dakota, USA - PPLs Lake P8 Core (1) Depth... | ecosystem: Environmental > Aquatic > Freshwater... | reverse complement strand
CTTCAGGGGAAAGGTGAGCGTCATTCCTTCAACCAACGTATCGACAATACCGCTGTTATGCAACATACTCATGGGTTGGGGGCTTGATTTTGCGGTGCTGCTGTTTGACAATGAGCAGGAGAATAAAATGCGGGAAATCCTTAAGGATACGGTATTCAAGACTGACACTGCAGGGCGCAGCATGATAATAAATCTTCCGGGAAGTTTCTTTAATGCGGAGGATCTTCTATCTACACTCGACTTCAAGAATTATATATTGAAGAGCCGCGAAGGTATTACGATCGCGAATTCCGAGTTTATTACAGAGAGGGCAATGCCAAGGAATTTCATGTTCTCGAAATTCCTTTCCGATGTAAAGTCGGGTGCGGTCAAAATATCGGATTTTGATGAGGAGACCCTGGAGAATTTCAAGCTGGTGATCGATATGTTCAGGGGGCTGAAATAAGTAAGCAATTATTTTGCACTTAGAGGTTGATTTTCTATTTTTGTCGCGCTCTGAGATAAGACCCTCCTTCGCCAAGGCTTCGGAGGGCAGAGGGAGAGATGGGTGAGTGGCTTAAACCAGCAGTTTGCTAAACTGCCGTACGGGAAACTGTACCGGGGGTTCGAATCCCCCTCTCTCCGCCTTCGCCCTCCGAAGCTTCAGCGAAGGAGGGCTTTCTCTTTTATAGATAATTACAAAACTGAAGCTTCTCCGGGCTACGGCGGACACTGTCCGCAAAGAACGTTGTCAAAAGCTTGCTTTTAAAAGGAGATGAGGGAAAATAAATGACACCCGACAGGGTTTATTTTGGCTTTGCAGGTTCTCCCTCCGGGATCACGAGCGAAGCGAGTAATCCCCTGAGACCATACGTACTCAATCCGGCTACTCACTTCCTTAATCACATGTACCCACCCCCCAGCCTGCTGAAGCAAGGAGGGGGTGTGATGCATTGATATATAGACAAATGAAGGTTGCATTCTGGCTTTGCTTGTTTCCCCCTCTCACCACACCCCTGGCACCAGCCTATACTTTACCTTCTCAGAATATTCCTTATACCCTGGCAGCTCACTCTGCAATGTTTTGTCTTCGAGGGAAGTACGGTATATAAGTACTGCTATGATGAAGCCAGCTGGAATATATGCCCAGGATGAATCCAGAAGTAATGGAATAAATGGATAAGTTATCAGCGATCCGGCATAGCCAGGATGACGTATCCACCGGTAAGGGCCTCCTGTTACTACATGATGTCCGCGATCGGTCTGTATCCTCACCATACCTGAGAAAAAGCGGTTCTCGATAAGAGCATAGGATGCGAATACATATCCTGCGAAGATCATTATTACAGATATTATTTTCAGGTTAATGCTGAATGAAGACGACCAGCCGAGGAGTTCATCGAATCCTGCTATCAGTGGCATGACCCCGCCTCCCAGGCCGACAAGGGGAGAAAGGATCCTGTCAAAATCCTTGGCATCCTCATGTCGCAGGAATTTCGCCCGTTCAGTAAGAAGATCAGGGTTCTTTCGGGCTACAAGCAGCCGGCTTGCTGCAAATCCGATTATGTTGAACCCGGCAAATACCCATGCCTCCCACCAGTTCCAGCGCCGGGAGATGAAAAGAGGCAGCATAGGGATTATAATTATAAATACGAGCATGAGGGCTATTGAACCCGGCCGGATACTCTTTTTGTCATTCATTTTTCAAGTGTTTATCATCTGATAGTAATCCATTTATTCCCTGAAAAAGGTCGTTCATCAAAATCAGGACAAAATAAACATAAAAAATGCGTTTTTTTTCTTAATTTTCCTGATTATGATATTATTAACCGCTATTATGAACAGGTTCAAACCGAACATAAAGATTATGTTGTTGTCAGCACTGGCATATTTCCTGATATTACCGGGGAATGCTTTTGCCGCCGATCCTCCAAAAATTATATGGGTAACTCCGTCGAAAGAATATAACATTCTCAAGACGGCAAAAACGAACATCAGGGCCACTGTCAGATCAGCAACAGGAATCAGTTCAGTGATCCTTTTCATCAACGATGTTCCCTATGGCGAACCTGAGATGAACCCTTCGGAAACAGAAGCCGGCACATTCACCCTGAGCAAAACCGTGAACCTCGTCCCGGGAGATAACAGCATCTATTTCGTCGCGACCAACAGCGACGGCACAACAACATCGGAAAAGAGGTACTTCACCGTTTCAATAATTTTCAAAGCCAATGATTCCACCGTCCTTTATGCTGCAAACGGACCCCTGATACTTTGGACCGATCCGCTGAAGATCAGGTCAACCACAAGTTCGACAAAGGTAAAAATAGAGGCAAAGATCAGATCCAATGCCGGTCTCAGCTCAGTTGTCCTGTACCTCAATGATATCCTCTACGGTGAGCCTGAGATGATCCCTTCATCTTATGAGCCTGAGACTTTCATTGTAAGCAAAACAATAAATTTTGAAGCAGGTGAGAACAACATACATATCGTTGCATCAACCAGTGATGGAACGACAACTTCTGAAAAAAGGTATTTTACGGTAGAAACAATTGACAGGACAGCGACTGCAACCATGCTGACAATGACAGGGGCACCTGTAATCAGCTGGGCTTCGCCGTCAGAACAGAATTCGATTGTCAGGACGACAAAAACCAATATCAACGCAAAGGTAAGATCAGCTTCCGGAATAAGCTCAGTAGTCCTTTACCTGAATGATGTACTTTATGGCGAACCCGACATGAATCCTTCGGAGACCGAAGTAGCCACATTCGATATAAGCAAGACAATGAATTTTGAGCCGGGAGAGAACAACATCTACCTGGTTGCCTCAAACAGCCTTGGAACGACCACCTCGGAAAAGAGATATTTTACAGTTGAGGCATCACTTGAGGAATATAAAGCTGCACTGACCGAACTATACCCGCTGGCGACAATCACATGGACAGTGCCGTCAGTGAAAAGCACCACCCTCAGGAGCCCGTCGGCAAATGTCAGCGCTGTTATAAAATCGACCTCCGGGGTCACTTCGGTGGTTATTTATCTCAACGGGGCTGTTCTCAATGAAGCAGAAACAAAACCTGTTGCTGATCAGGCGGGAAGCTACCTGATTGAACAGCCGGTAAGTTTTAAACAGGTAGAAAATAATATATATTTTGAAGTAAAGAACTCAGGCGGCGTTATCAGGTCAGAAACCAGGAGTTTTATATGTCCCCCCTCAAGCCTTGTTGCGAGCCAGACCACAGTTCAGACAACACCAAAAACTACAAGCACGGTGCCTGCAAATGTGCCTTCCACAGTTCAGGAGAAGCCTGCTCCGGTTCAGACTGCCGCAGCAGCGGTTCCGCCTGTCATCACGTGGACAAGCCCTTCAGGTTCGCATACCCAGCTTGATGCATTCAATGCTTCCGTCAAAGCAAGCATTAAATCAGCGGAAGGACTGACATCGGTACTGTTATACCTGAATGGCATTTCAAAAGGAGAGGCAGACGTAAGGGTTTCGCCTGATGATCCTTCAACTTTTCTTGTCCAGAAGAACATGAACTTTGGTCCGGGTGAGAATCAGATTTACCTTGTAGCTGCCAACAGCCAGGGGGCTGCAAAATCCGACATCCGGTATTTTACCAATCCTTCTGCCGTGGTTCCTGTTATTACATGGTCAAATCCCTCTTCACCGAACACACAGGTGAACATGGAGGCTTTTGATATAACCGCATGTATAAACTCCCCGACAGAGCTTAGTTCGGTGAAGCTGCTTGTCAATGGAAGTATTCTCAGCGAGGGCAATGCATTCCAGTCTTCTGCACCAGGCGATTGCAATTTTACGTGGCAGGGCACTGTTGTGCTGAAGCAGGGCGACAACAGCATCTTTCTGATCGCTACAAACGTTGCCGGAAGCACTACCTCGGAGAAACGCACGATAAAACTCACAACAGAAGTGACAGAAAAGCGCCTGGCGCTGGTCTTTGGCAACTCGAACTATGAAGGAAAGACTCCCCTGAGAAACCCTGTGAATGATGCCAACCTGATGGAGGGCACGCTGAAAGAACTGGGGTTTGAGGTCATTAAAACACTTGATGCCGGAAAGGATCAGATGACAAATGCGATCAGGGAATTCAACGAAAAATTACCTGATTACAATGTTGCGCTTTTCTACTACGCAGGTCACGGGAACCAGGTTGAAGGTAAAAACTATCTCATACCTGTGGATGCCAAACTCGAAAAGCCGGGAGACTGCAAATATGAGGCAATTGATGTGAATTTTATAGTGGAAGAATTTGAAAGATATCCCGACAACACCAACATTGTCATTCTTGATGCATGCAGGGATAACCCTTATGCCAGCTGGACACGGGGAAGCAATATGGGATTCACATCGCTTAATTTTACCAGCGGAACTGTTGTTGCTTATGCCACATCGATAGGGGCAACGGCGGCTGACGGGAAAAGTGCTAACGGGTTATACACACAGGAACTTGTGAAGCAGATGATGATACCGCAGTCAATAAATGATGTATTCATGAACACCAGGATGCAGGTGAAGAAGCTCAGCAATAACATCCAGGTTCCGACTGAAGACAACAGGCTGGTGGGGCATTTTTATTTCAGGAAATAATTCAAGATTCAAGATTCAAGATTCCAAACTCAAGATATGAAAAAAGTCAAGCTGGATGTTTGTTTACTACTGATCGGTTTCCTGTTTCTGAATATCAGTACTTCGCTGGCGCAGCAGAGCTATCTTGCCTATAATGCCGGCGCTAAAACAGGACTGTTCATTGACGGTTTTGACAATAACTCAAACCAGTGGATAACAGATAACAACTGGGTGAAAGGAATGGTTGAAGCAGGATATTACACAATCACATGCAAGAACTATGGAGGATCAACGGGGCTCTCTTTCAAAGGTGTACCGTTAACAGCAGGCACGGATTATGAAATTGAAACCGCGATTAAAGTAAATAGCGGAACAGGCGCCCTGGTTTTCGGTATGACAGATAAATATGATCATTACCGTGTTGAAATATCTGATAATAATACCCTTGAGGTCATAAAAGATTCGCCTTCAAAAGGGAAAAAACCGGAAAAACTGTTTAAAGGGCCGGGCATATTCCAGATAAGGCCTGATTTCTTCAATAAGCTGACAGTCAGATATGTGGGTGGCACATTCTATGTTTTTGCAAATGAAGTGCTGGTAAGCCAGTTCAGCAATATTAAACCTGAAGGTAACGGCATAGGATTTAATGTAGGGCTCAACTCGGAAATCTCCGTTGATTATATGAATGTTTCCTATCTGAGCGCTTTAGCATCACCTGCCCTTGCCACCAGGGAAGTTTCAAAACCAAACAACGTAATACCTGATATGCCTGCTGTTGCTTCCGGAGCAGGACCCGCAGTAACCTGGATAAGCCCATCGAGGCCGAATACTACCCTTGAATCATTCTCAGCCAGGGTGAGGGCCGCGGTCAGGTCAGCATCAGGACTGAAATCAGTATTATTTTATGTTAATGGTGTCTCAAAGGGTGAAGGCGATATCCTTCCTTCTGCCGAGAATGATCAGACATTCGTGGTGGAAAAGACTATAAACTTTGGTCCGGGAGAGAACAACGTTTATATTGTTGCATCAAACAATGATGGTGCGATAAAATCAGAGCTGAGGTATTTCACGAATCCTTCGGCCGTAGTGCCTGTTGTCTCATGGGCTAATCCTGAAAACGAAAGCACCATAGTCAATAAGGAGAACCTGCCGATAAGCGCATGCATCAAATCACCCACAGAGCTGAAATCTGTGAAGCTTCTGGTTAACGGGAATATACAGTCGGAAGACAATGTATTTCAGGTATCCAACATGGGCGACTGCAACTATAACTGGCAGAGTTCGCTTGTGCTTAAGGAGGGAGACAATAACATTTATATTATTGCAACAAATGTCGCCGGCAGCACAACTTCGGAAAAGAGGCTGATCAAGCTTCAGCCTTCACTGGGAGAAAGACGACTTGCCCTTGTATTTGGCAATGCACAGTATCAGAACAGCTCTCCGCTCAAGAATCCGGTGAATGATGCGAACCTGATGGAAGGTACACTGAAGGAGCTTGACTTTGATGTGATAAAGCATCTTAATGCCAGCAAGGAGGAGATGATGGCTGCGATTAAGGAGTTCAACGAAAAGCTTCCCTACTATAATGTAGCCCTCTTTTATTACGCCGGTCACGGAAACCAGGTAGAGGGACAGAATTACCTGATACCTGTTGATGCGAAGCTTGAGAAGGAGACTGACTGCAAGTTTGAAGCGGTTGCTGTCGATTTCATAGTGGAGGAATTTGAGAAGTACCAGGAGAACACAAATATTGTTATTCTGGATGCCTGCCGTAACAATCCCCTCAAGGCATGGGCGCGCGGAGGCGAACAGGGATTCAAGGCCATGAGTTTCACCAGCGGCACGATAATAGCGTTTGCCACCTCAGAGGGAGCCACCGCTGCTGACGGTAAGGGAGCAAACGGTCTCTTTACGGAGGAGCTGGTGAAGCAGATGGCAGTGCCCCAGTCGATATTGAATGTTTTTATGAACACCCGTGTGCAGGTGAGGAAGCTGAGCAGCAACCAGCAGGTGCCTACCGAGTGGAACAAGCTGAACGGGGATTTCTTCTTCAAAAAGTAATTTTTTGATATAACATAAGATAACCGTTTCTCGTCATCATATACCTGCTTCCCTGAACATTAAATTCTTAATGTTATGAAAAAGCTATTGCTCCGCGCCAACCTTCTGCTGCTATTAACAATAATGCTAACTCAGCTGGTTAACAGCCAGACATTTACGGAACATGCTTCTTTGTCCGGAGTTGCAAACGCATCATCGGCTTGGGGTGATTATGACAATGACGGCGACCTGGACATTCTGATTACAGGCAGCAACACATCAAGAATATACATGAATGATGGCGGTACATTTACAGATATTGATGCCGGATTGTTCGGAATTAACCAGGGTTCAGCCGGCTGGGGCGATTATGATAACGACGGGGACCTTGATATCGTACTCACAGGCAGCTATATTACGGTCATATATCGAAATGATTCAGGAGTATTCAATGACATTTCAGCCGGATTGCCAGGATTGGCAAACAGTACGGGGAAATGGGGTGATTATGATAATGATGGTGACCTTGACCTTTTCTTATCGGGGTTAACAGACTCGGGTGACAGAATCTCAAGGTTATATAGAAATGACAACAATATCTTTGGAGACTGTGAAGCAGGATTCCCCGGAGTTCCTTTCGGATCAGCAGCCTGGGGGGATTATGATAAGGATGGCGATCTGGATATTGTTATTTCTGGAATCATAGCTACCAATCAGAGAATTGCCAGAATATACAGAAACGATAACGGTGTTTTTACAGATATTAACGCCGGTTTATCAGGTTTCTCCTATGGTGGTGTCGCATGGGGTGATTATGATAACGACGGGGATCTTGATCTGATAGCCGCCGGCAACAATTATATCCTGAAGTTATACAGGAATGAAGGCGGAGTCTTTAGTGAAGTGAGCACAGGAATCCCGGGCTTAAGCAGTGCTTCGTTGGCATGGGGTGATTGCGATAATGACGGAGATTTGGATCTTCTTGTTTCCGGAGGCGATTATACAGGTAATATTTTTTCAAGAATTTACAGGAACGACAGCGGAACCTTCTCTGATATTAATGCCGGACTCCCGGAAATATATCGCGGTTCTATCGCCTGGGGTGATTTTGAAGGAGATGGTGATCTGGATATCCTGCTAACAGGTTTGGGTGTATCGAAAATCTATAAAAACGGGATTGTCACTTCAAACACAGTTCCGACAGCCCCTTCAGGACTGACAGCAACAGCAACAGGAACCGGCATGCTTTTATCGTGGACGAAATCTAGTGATAATCAAACCCTTCAGACGGGACTGACATACAATCTCTATATAGGGACATCCTCAGGAGCAGTTAATAAGAGAACTCCCATGGCAGTATTGCCGGGAGGTTTCCGCAAAATCGCCCAAAAGAGCGAGATCCAGTCAAATTCATGGCTGATCAAACGTCTGCCTGCAGGCACATATTTCTGGAGTGTACAGGCTGTGGACAACAATTTTGCAGGTTCTCCTTTTGCAACTCAAACCACATTTACAGTACCTTTCTTTAATTCTGTTGCACCTGCAGCGGACCAGATAATTGCCGTTAGCCAGACAGCTGCAACCTTAACAGTTACCGAATCGAGCACACCTACCTCTCGGCAATGGAAATACTCAAATATCAACGGCGGACCATATGACCAGTTGATATCCGGGGCAACAGGTACAACCTGCTCTCCATCCTTTAATTCAACAGGCACGTATTATGTGGTTTGTGAATCTACTAAAGGAGGTGTGGCATATTTTAGCAACCAGGTAAAGATAACAGTATCCACCCTGTTAGCAGTAGCAGGATTAAGCCTGCCGGGTATCCAGGAAGGGTCAGTTGAATGGGGAGATTTTGACAAGGACGGAGATATTGATCTCCTTATCACCGGGAATACTCAGTCTGACGGGTATATAGCAAGAGTATACAGGAATGATGCAGGTTTTTTCACTGATATCAGTGCTGGCCTTGCTGGTGTTTCAGGCGGTTCTGCTTCCTGGGGCGACTATGATAACGATGGTGACCTTGATATAGTACTCACAGGCAGCTATATTTCAAATATCTACAGGAATGATGCAGGAGCGTTTACTGATATTAGCGCAGGGTTAACTGGTGTTAATGACGGTTCTGTAAAGTGGGGTGATTATGATAATGATGGTGATCTTGATATCCTGCTTTCCGGTCGGACTGCCGGGAATTATTCTATTTCAAAGATATATAATAACAGGAACGGAGTTTTCAGCGATATCAGTGCTGGGTTGACTGCTATATCAGGAGGCACCGTTTCGTGGGGGGATTATGATAATGATGGTGATCTTGATGTTTTAATATCAGGATCGGCATCTGAGATTCACAGGAATGACAATGGTTCTTTCACTGATGTAAATGCAGGATTACCGTCAGCTGACTATGGAACATTAGGAGATTATGACAGCGATGGTGACCTTGATATATTATTATCCGGATCTTTCAGCGCAACTGTCTATAATAATAACAATGGAAATTTCGTTGCTGTAAGTTTACAATTTACCGGAGTTTCAAATTCTGTCTCAGCATGGGGTGATTATGACAACGATGGTGACCTCGACATTTTCCTCTCAGGTAAGAGTCTTTCCGGGTATATTTCAAAGGTTTATCTTAATAACAACAATGTTTTCTCTGAAGTCATAACTGGGATAACCAGTGTATATGACGGATCCGCAGCATTGGGTGATTATGACGGGGATAATGATCTTGACCTGATCCTTACCGGTACTTCAACGTCAGGTTACTTTACAAAGGTTTATAAGAATTATACAGGCATTCAGAATGGTAAACCTTCTTCTCCGGCAAATCTTCAGGCTGTTCAGGGTGGTAATAAAGTTACATTTAGCTGGGATAAATCCTTGGATTCAAAAACAAGCCAGTCAGGCCTTAGCTATGCCTTATACATCGGGACAACCCCTGATACATTCAATATATGTTCACCTATGACATCTGTTCCGGCAGGATACAGGAGGATAGTGAATAAAGGAAACCAGCTGAATTCGTGGTTCATTAGGAATCTTCCTGCAGGAACCTATTACTGGGGTGTTCAGGCAATCGACAATTCATTTGCCGGATCTGTTTTCTCAGCAGAATCGACATTCACTGTCTCATATGCCACATCTGTCAGCCCGGTCAGTGAGCAGACCCTGGTTATAGAACAGACCGGGACACAATTAACAGTCTCAGAATCTTCACCCGCCGATTCCCGCCAGTGGAAGTACGCAGTAAAAACAGGCGGACCTTTTGATCAGGTGATTCCCGGGGCAACCGGAATATCCTATTCTCCCGTATTTTCAGAGTGGGGTACCTATTTTGTGGTATGCGAATCAATAAAGAGCGGTGTGGCATATACAAGCAATGAGGTCAGAATAAATGTACCTCTTTTTACGGAAATTGCTACACCAGATATTCCAGGTTTGTCCTCCGGTACAGTGAAATGGGGTGATTATGACGGAAACGGATACCTGGATCTCCTGGTAAATGGTTACAGCAATGTATATGGCTATATAGCCAGAATATACGGAAATACTTCCGGTACATTGACCGATATTGGCGCAGGTTTACCAGATGCCTATTATATCTCAGGAGATTGGTGGGACTACGACAGGGACGGAGACCTGGATATCATTTTATCAACTTACAATGAAATTGAGATTTACAGGAATGATGCAGGAGTATTTAATGATATTGGTGCAGGACTTGCGAACGGAGGTGGTTCGGCCAAAATTGGTGATTATGATAATGATGGAGATCTTGACATTCTTTCCGCGGGAAATCCATCCTATATTCACCGGAATGATAATAGCGTTTTTAATACAATTGATGCAGGCCTGGTTAATATATCAGAATCTCCCTCAGGTTCATGGGGTGATTATGATAATGACGGTGATCTCGATATCCTGATAACAGGGATGACGGCGATTGGCGCCCCGGTATCAATTATTTACAGGAACAACAGGGGAACCTTTACAGCTCTTCCGGCCGGATTAAAGGGTTTATGGTATGGGTCATCAGAATGGGGCGATTACGACAGCGACGGCGACCTTGATGTTCTTCTGACAGGTTATGACCGGGATTACAATACTTTTGCTATAATCTACAGGAATGATAATGGCACTTTCCCCGATATCAATGCTGGTCTGACAGGTGTAGAAGATGGATCGGGAACATGGGGCGATTACGATAACGATGGAGATCTTGATATTCTGATAACCGGTTATGATGGAGTATCTGGTACGGAAGTCTCAAAAATCTACAGAAATGATAATGGAATTTTTACCTGCGTTGATGTCGGACTTCCGGGTGTATCAGGGGGATCCGGAGAATGGGGAGATTATGATAATGATAACGATCTGGATGTTATAATAACAGGAGGGGGTAATTCCGGACAGTCCATAACATCAATAATCCGGAATAATATTACCTCGGCAAATTCTGCACCTTCACCTCCGGCAAATCTTCAGGCTGTCCAGGGATCAAACAAAGTAACTCTTTCGTGGAACAAATCTACTGATTCAAAGACGGCGCAAAATGGATTATCATATAATGTTTATATCGGAACTGCTCCCGGGAAGATAGATAAGAAGTCACCAATGGCTTCGCTTACTGATGGATACCGGCATATAGTTGCAAGGGGAAATCAGAACAGCCCCTGGTCAATAAAGGATCTCCCTGTTGGAACATACTGGTGGAGTGTCCAGGCTATTGATAATTCGTTCAAAGGTTCAGCATTTGCCTCGGAGGGCACTTTTACAGTCCTTTTTACAAATTCTGTCAGCCCGGCAGGTGAACAGGTTCTGGGGCTGAGCCAGAATGGTACATCATTGACTTTAACTGAGTCTGCTATTCCAACCTCCCGTCAGTGGAAATATTCAATAACCAGCGGAGGACCATACAATCAGACTGTCTCAGGAGCTACAGGGTCATCGTACACTCCTAATTTCGCGGCTTTTGGAAATTATTACGTGATATGTGAATCGGTGTACGGAGGTGTATCTTATACGAGTAATGAAGTATCGATAAGAGTACCCTATTTTAAAGAACAGTCCGGTACAGGACTTCCTGATATACAGCAGGGATCCGTATCATTCGGCAACTATGATACTGATAATGATCTTGACATACTTATAGCCGGAGGAGGATCCTCAGGTGTCCGTGTATTTACCAACACTGGAGGAGTATTCAGCGGAACTACTGCAGGACCTTCTTCAGAGATCGGTTACTCTACAGCGGCATGGGGTGATTATGACAGCGATAACGATCTTGATATTCTGGTATGCGGTTATTCGAGTGCAAC
>Ga0209287_10001415_pt1 | contig 11973 bp, 20 predicted proteins | sample PPLLak3cmMay2015_2_FD_187255 | JGI IMG/M metagenome (GOLD analysis project Ga0209287, IMG submission 187255) | Freshwater sediment microbial communities from Prairie Pothole Lake near Jamestown, North Dakota, USA - PPLs Lake P8 Core (1) Depth... | ecosystem: Environmental > Aquatic > Freshwater... | reverse complement strand
TTATGTTTTTACATTTTGACTTTTAAATGCAGATATAATAGATCTAAATTTATTTCTAATTGAAGAAACAAAATCAGATAAATCTTCTGATAGATAAATATAAGAAAGCTGTTCATCTAATAATTTATTCATATTAAGCTCCAGTTGCTGCTAATAAATAATTATCTTTACTCCATGAACAATTGCTCATATTGATAACTCTTCTAGAATTAATTGTTTCCATATCCGATTCATCAATAAATGAACTATAAGAATTTATGAAGTGGTTGTAATCACCTTTAACTAATTCAATTGGAATATCTAATCTTCCATTATGAAACTTCTCATGCATACTCTTTAAAAGAGTTACATACCCAATTTTATTTTTGAAGTGTAATTCAATTGCATCCTGGCAAATATCAAATGTACAAAAATCATTATTTTCTTCAATTTTTTTGTTGACTAAAGCACAGCATAGAGTATATAGAGAAGGAACATGATGATGAACTTCAATTGTTACTTCATCCATCTTTTCATGAGTAATCATACACTCATTGATTTGAAGTACATCAATAATATATCCTTTCCATAATTTATACTCCATACACTTTCTAATTACATTTTCACAGTTTCTAATAAACTTTTTATATGAAGCCTCACTATCAAAATTTTTCATTCTTAAGGAAAGTCTAAAAGGGTAAGCGTCGCTGTATAACTCTAAGTTTTCTACGTTGGATTGTACGTTAACATCACTCATCTTTCATTTTCTCCAAATATTTATTTATAGTACGGAAAGCAATTGTTTCAGCAAATACTTTGCTTCTTCTAGTTGTCATTCTAAAGAATGGGCCTGCTGCATGTTTTAGATCATTTAAATCTTGATATACTTCCAAATGTTCTTTTCCAATAGCTGAATATAATAGACCATAAGGAGTAACAGAACATAATCCTCCAAATTCTTTCATACAGAATGTTGCTTTCTTATTTACATCATCAGCAATAATAATTGATGACCATCCTAAACTATGTAATTTTTGAACTGCAGCTGGTTTACTAAAAACATCACTTTGTTCAATCTCAATCGAATTTAGACAAACAAATAAATTCTTTCCATATTTAGTCCCAGCATATATAACATCAACATCGGCATCACCAGTTAGTGCTTTATCTTTAATAAATGGAAGGTTGAGTCCTCTCATGATTGAGTAGAGAAGTCTTGTAGCTTTTCTTCCATACTCTTTCAAAGATTTTTCCCAACCTTTTAGAGAAAGGTCATAAGAAATCATATCCATAATATTTTTATCACTTTGAATTGTGAATGGAACAACTTTAACACCAAGTAATTTAGTGCCAGCTTTATCAGAATTAACATGAACCCATGTTGGTTCTAAAGTAAGTCCTTCTCTTCTTGGCATTTCAATTCTTGTTTGCCCTGGTTGAAATGCAGCTTGACTAGCTGCTTGAGTAGCTTGAGTGTCCGGGGCATTTCTGGGATCTTTATTATGCCCTTTACCTTGTTCTAATAAATCTTCATCCTCTTTCATTCTTTTAAATCCGCCTTTTTTCCATTCATTGGATACTAAGGCTATGGCACCTGCTGAAATAGCGAAGGTTAATAAACTTTCACCTTTAGTAAAAATTTGACTAACAACACTATTTGCATTATTTAAAACATCATCCATATTATATACTAAAATGTATTTTTCAAGTGCTTTGATTATTCCAGGAAGAGAATTCTGTGATATATTAGGTGAAGTTAACATTGGGTATACGATGATCATAATTAATCTCCTTAGAAAAGAAATACTCCTTTTTTCTTATCATCTTTTTCCTGACTTTTTTCAGGATCTTTTTTATCTTCTTTTTTAAATGGTTGTATTACTTTTTTGCATAAATCTTTTTCGCAATATTCTTTATATGGACAATATTTACATTGATCTTCTGTTGCTCCTATTGGGTCAGAAACTGTACTTGATTCTAAACATGACAATAAATGTGGAGCTCTTTCTAAAAATCTTTTTGCTATACTTAAATCTACGTTTAAATCATAGACTTGTATTCTTTTTAAATCTCTGAAAACATATATAATAGTTATATTATCAATTTTATAATCATACTCAATATTTAGAATATGAGTATAAATCAAACATTGATAATAATGTTCAGGAACATAATTTTTAAATTTGCTAGCTTCAACAGTCTTTATTTCATAAAGATTACTACCTTTAATTCCATCAACTCTTCCCTTAACTTTATACTTTTCACTAACGACTGTTTTTTCAGATTCTTCAAAGTTATATAAACTTTGAATTATATCATGAAGATGGTTTCCTACTTTTTGAATAAGATATAAATATGAAAATTTAAATTGTTGTTTAACATCAGTTTGATATCTTTTTCTTACATAATAATTTTGTCTTAAACAATTATAAAGCTCACTACATGAAATATAAGGTTTTTCATATGATTGACTTGTTTTATATTCCTCAATAAGTTTACTACGCATCATTGACTCAAATTGCCCTACATCAAATCCTTTTGAAAGTTTAGGGCCAGTATGAGGAATATCTTTAAAGTCATCAATAGAGGCTTCTTCTAACATTTTTTTGGTGTTAGAAGAAACCTCTATCTTTTTTTGTTCAACACTTTTTACTATAGATTCTTTTGGCGATGAACTACTCTCAGTTTTAAAATTCTGACTTTCTAAGTATCTTAAAAGCTGTTCGTAGTCATTCGCTAAAGTCACATATTCATCCTTTTAATTCATAGCTAATTGATAACAACGCCATTGTGCCTGAGGATCTCCAGGATGTGCTTCTTTACACTTTTGTTTAGCTTTTGATGCACTATGAATAGCATAACCAGCTAAGCCAACAGTACCAGCAACAGCAGCTCCAGTTGCGTATTTATCCCCATGTTTTTGTAAATGCTTTTTAACAGCAGTACCTGCTTTCTTAAGTTTACTACCAAATCCTTCTTTTGATTGTGCTTCTGATACATCTGTCTTACCATCTAGAATCTGATAAGCAGTTTCAACTAAATTGTCTCTCAAAATCTTATATGAGTCTTCTAAAATTCTTCCTTCCCACTCATTTAGAGCATCATAATTTTTTGACTCATTTAGAGTTCTACCAATTAGAAGAGCATCAATAGCAATAGCAAATGCTTTCTCAGTAATCTTTTGTTCAATTACTTTTGAAATGTTTGCTTTCTTATGCTCTGAAACAAACTCGGTTACACTCTCTTTAATGTTCTTTCTTGATTTTGGAGTTGAAATGATTCTGCCTGCTGCTTCTCTGGCAATACCAGCAGTTCTTTTTGATAGTGAAGCTAAAGAATTTGAATCAATAAATTCCTTTAAAGGTTTTGGTCTATGATCAACCATCTTTAACATCTCAATAAATACAGACATTAAAGCACCCTTAACTGACAAATATTCTTCTTTAACTAGAGGGCAGCATGAATCAATCTTAGCCAATGGTTTTCCAAAGAAAACATAATCAATGGCATAGAAGTTTTCTAATACCCTAATCTTAGATTCTTTTCTTAACATTTTAATTATTACCTCCGAAATTTATTTGTTATACTTAAATCCTGTGTTTTCATCTTCCAATACTTCTATGATGACTCTTCGTGAATCATCAGGAAATTTTGTGTTTTTTGCAGCTAGACAGATTGTCTTAATGGCCTCGATTGTTTTCCCACGTTTCCCAATAATCTTGCCACAGTCAGATTGCTCTACTCTAACTTGAATGATAACAGCTTTCGTTGAAACCGAAGCGTTAACTTCGACTGCATCTGGGTTATCAACTAAATCTTTAGCGATGTTTTCCACGCGATCTTTTAGCATTACTGACATCTCGCCCATGTTAAATTCTCCTCTTCAGAAATTAGTAAATTTACATACTATAACTTTATATTTTGTTCTAATTTTGGGAAAATATTAGATGCCCTCTTGAACACCAAACTTATCAATAATTTCAGTCTTTATAGCATCTTTTGCATCTTTATCAAATGCTTGTCTAAATTCTTCATTAGTATTATACAAATCCAGGGCATCTTTAGTTCTAAATTTAATCTCTGGTTTTGAGATTAAGTAGTTCCAGGCACCAGAATTTAACAATTTACATGCTTTTAAAAACTCATAGTTTGTCCAAAAATTTGAAAACCCGCTAGTGAAAGACCCAGCAATTTCGATTTCAATATTTGGAGTAAACAATTTATTCTTAACACATTTTAGTTTAACTAAGATTCCATCAAACCCATATTTGTCCAACTCCAACACTTTACCAGTTTTCATCTCAATCAATTGAAATGCATTATACTTTAGTACAGTTCCCCCAGGCATCTCTTTTGATGAAGACATAAACTTCAAATCTCTTGGAGCTTGATATGGTCCCATTTGTAAAGAATCCCTAAGTTGATTAACTGCAATAAAACAAATATTATTTTTAGAACATTTTGAAACATACTTAGGAATTAATAAAGATAAAAGCTTTGCTTTATAACCAATTACTGAATTGATATCTTCAGCTTCTCTTTCTTTTTGAGATAATGTATTTGCAATACTATCCCAAATAACTACGGAAGGAGTATTAATCAAATTCTTTTCTTGTTTGAATACTGATAATCCTTCTAAAAATTTAAATACCTTTTCAATAGTTATATCATTATACGGTTTAAGCTTTGGGTATTTGACTCCTAAATTTGCTAATCTTGCTGTAGTGGTTGATTCTTCTGAATCAAGAAATGCTCCAATGAGATCTCCTTTGAATTGTTTCTGTGCCTGAGCAAGAGTCTGCATTGCTAACATTGATTTGCCACTACCAGGTTGCCCTACAATGATGTTTAGCGCACCAATTACAAAACCTCCTCCAAGAATAGCATCTAATAGATCAATGCCTGTTGCAATAGTATCTTTTATTCCTGTATCAGGAATTATATCTGAACTGTTTTCTAGAAATGAATTAAACTCTTTATATAGATTTAAAGCATCTTCTTCAACATATTCATTAGACTTTTCTTTAATTTCACTTTTAACTTTATTTTTTCTTAACTTCTCTTTTGCTGTATCATCAATATTCAGTTTAATACTACCAAAAATTTCTTTAGCTTCGTCTTCTTTCACAATTAAAACTTCGGGTTCTTCCTTTACAATATCAACCATGCCTTCCTCCAATTCTTATAGTTTATTCTCTGCTTTAATCCTCTCGCCTATTTCATCAGTTTCTCTCTTAGCCTTTTCTAATGTTACAACTTTTAAAGCATCACTTTTCTTTCTAAATTCTTCCACTCTATCAGCAATTTTTCTAATATCAATTGTTTCTTCGATTCCTATTCCTGAATCTTCAATATCAATTTTTCTTCTAAGATCAATTTCATCTTTGAGACTTTTTTGAATTTCTTTTCTCATTTCTAAAATTGCTCTGAATAGCTCTGTTGCTGATTTTACTTTTTCTTCAAAGAATCTAATATAACGAGCATCTAAAGTATCGGGTAATAGTCTATCTATTTTTTCTTTAAATTTTTCTAGATCAACTATCATCTTAAGAACTTCATCCCTTTGTTTTCTAAACTCTTCTAGAAGGGATTCAACTATCTTTTCATTTTTGCCGCCAGCCATTATGAGACCTCTTTTTGTTTTTGTTCTGAATTAATCAAACAGAATTTTCATTTGCCCTGTTTTATCCATTGGATTTCTTCCAAAACCTTCTTGTATTCTGCCGTTAATTACAAAATCACAATTAAAGTCACAATCTCTTTCTGACCTGGCTCCCCAGCAAATATCACTACCCATAGAATATTTGTTATAAGGGCAAGTTGTTCTATGAGGACAAATCTCACCTTTTCTAAGATGTAAACTCATTCGTCATCTTCCTCCTCGTCATGATCTTCGTCGTGTTCTCCATCATAATTTTCATCATCTGGGTCATCATAATCTTTTGGTTTGCCCATATAATCTCCTATATCTCACAAGCGCCAGATGCACAACTAACATCACCTTCTTGTAGAGAATTTGTTATTTCTTGTTGACTTTGTAAATATACTTTAACATCTTCTTCTGATACCTTATTTAAAATTTGCCCTGCTCTTGATCCATCACGATATACTGTAACTCCTTTAAGATCATAGATATATTCTAAAAGTAAGCTACTCAAGTCTTCTTCTGTAGTATCAGCTGGTAAATTAATTGTTTTGCTAACTGATGCATCACAGAACTTCTGGCATGCTACTTGCATTTCAAAATGATCTTTTGGGTCTAAATCAAAAGAATCAACAAACCATTCTGGAGTTTCTTCACCACTTTGTAGTATCTCTTTATATTTAGGATGAATATACATTCTCTCACTAACTCTATCTTTTCTTAATAAAGCTTTTGCAAATAATGGTTCTATTGCACTTGAATAATCAGCTAAAAGAGAAATGGTTCCAGTAGGAGCTAATGCCATTGATGTGCAGTTTCTAACTCCATATTTTTTAATATCCATTCTAATTTCAGCAGGAAGCTTTCTAATGAATGATGCCTTTCCATATTGAACTGGCTCAAACTGAGGGAATGCTCCTTTTTCAACTGCTAATTCCATAGATGCAATGTAAACTGAATCTCTGATTCTTTTCATTAATGCTTCAACTTCAGCAACAGCTTTAGCTGATCCATATCGAATCTTTTTAGCAAATAGATATTCAGCTAATCCTATAATACCAAGGCCAATACGTCTTGATTTATGAACATTTATATCAATCTCTCTCAATACATATTTATTTACATCAATTACATTATCAAGAAATCTAACTGCTGTTTTGATAACTGTATCTAATTTTTTCCAATTAGTGTTTACATTACCAGTAATAAAATTTGGTAAAACAATTGATCCTAAATCACACGCTTCATATGCTGATAGAGTTGTTTCACCACATGGATTCGTTCCTAAAACTGGAGAAAAATAATATGAATTATTTTTACTAAAGTTAGACCAATTTAACAATCCTGGCTCTGCACACATAACCATATTAGAAACAATCTTACTCCATAAATCTCTTGCCTTTACAGTTCCATGAGATTTTTGTTTGAACTTAAATTGCCAATCTTTATTTGCCTCAACACATTCAAGGAAATCATGAGTTACAGCAACAGATATATTGAATCTTGGCAGTCTTCCATGAATTAATTTGGCGTCAATAAAGTCAACAATTTCAGGATGACTAATGTCAACATGCCCAAGAGTTGCAGCTCGTCTTCCACCACCACTCTCAATGGTTTTCGCTACTGCATCAGCAGCTTCCATAAAGCTAACAAGACCAGAAGATTCTCCGCCTTTTCCTAAAATTGCATCACCTCTTGGCCTTAGAGGACTAAAGTTTGCTCCAACTCCGCCACCTTCTGACCAAAGTATCAAAGAGTCTTTAATGAATTGCCCTATCTCTTCAATACTATCTCCAATGGGTAAGTGATAACAATTAAATAAGGACCCTCTAGCTCGTCCAGCATTTCTTAAAATACGACCACCTGGAATAAAATCCATATTGTAAATCATTTCGTAGAATTGATCAAAGCGTAATTGTTTATTATTCATTTCAGGAGATGAAATAACAGAAGCAACTCTTTTACAGCATGCTTCCCAATCTTCACCTTCCATAAAATATCGTGACTGTGCTACTTTTAACGCATTATCTGATAACTGTTTTTTCATACATGTCTCCTCAATAGTCAGTTGTGATTGTTAAATGAAATGGGGTTCTTACAGAATCTCTTTGAGACCATAGCCACCAATCAACTTCGGCTACAGTCCATTCTGTAAGTTCACATAATTTTTTACAGGCAAGAATAGTAGCGGATCGAATTTCACATTCTTTAATTGAATGCTTCGGGATTTGTTGTTGATCTTCTATAGATCGCTTGAGGTCTAGTGAATAGGAAATACAAGAGAAGTGTTCCAAAATTTTAGGAACTTGATAATCAGCAGGAACAGGAAAGTCTTTCATGTCAAGCTTATATAGATTTCTGAATTGTTCATATTTTCGATATAACTCAATAAATAAAAGACACGCCCGTTTTAAAAATATATCTGCACCATAACTTTCAGACAAACATATTACTTCCCAAAAACTTTGTTTTAAGGTTTTGTTTTTTAAAATTTGTAAAGCTAATTTTTTAACATACGGTAATATTCGTTTAACATGATTCGATCTTTCTTCTATTAACGGAAATCTTTCTTCTGTTATTCTACATAAAAATTTTGTGAATACAGTTGACAAATCAGTTGATTTCTCATAATCATAACCATCAGGAAAACATTCGTCAATTATATTTCCTAATTTTGATGCACATGAATTATTAGGTCTAATGTCAGACCTACCATACCAATAGCAATAATTAATTGAGTTCTTAAGTATGTCCCTAATAATTTCTCCTTCAAGATTTTCAGGAGCTAAAATCGGGATAACCACTGGCGATAATTTCATTTTATTAGATAGTTCAAGTAATTGTGAATCATTAATTTTTACATATTTTGAATCTTTTAAAAAATTTTCTGAAATTTCAAAAACAGTTTCGATTGGTCTAAAATTCATAAATTCGCCTCTTACATATCAATTTTTGTAATTATTTGTTCTAAATTTAAAAGAAAATCGACTAACTTTTATTAGCACTTAATTTTTTGTAATTAGTAAAAACAATTAGCCTCTGTTTTCTTTTTTTACTTTTTACTTTTTCAACGATAAGATCTTTCAATAATAGAGACCCAAAAATTAAAAGTGCTGTTAGTAAACTTTCTTTTATGTTCACGTTATTTATCCTTTTTGTTCGGCTTTCTTTTTAGCTTCTTCCTCTGCTTTTTTATTAACATGGTGTTGCCATGCAAGAAGTCCTCCTACAGTTGCTACCCCTGCTCCAACGCCTAATGCAGCAGCGTATCTATCTTGTTTCTTATGTTTGTCCTCAGCTCTTTTCCATCTCCTATTAGCATTTTTAAATATTTTTTTTATACGATCATCCTCATTAAAAATAATTCTTTCCAATATCTCAGCTGCGTTGTTATCCATAATAATTAGTCTCCTATGTTATTTTATCAACCTCATCGTCACCTTCTTCTATTTTATCTTCATAATCATCATCTAAATCCTCTAATAAAGATTGAAACTCTCCAACGTGAACTTTTTCTTCATTTGCGACATCTAACATCACTTCGCTAATGGTTTCATCGTTTGCTAACTCAGCAAACCTTTCATATAGATTTACGGCATCAAGTTCAGCGACCATACTCAATCTAAGAATTGCCTTATCTCTTTCAGCCCCAGCCTCCATCTTTTCAATTTCGCCTGCCTGAATAAAAATCTCTTTTAATACCTCAACTCGTTTTTCAACTTTTTCTAGCAATACTTCTTCCTTACTTTCTTTAATCTTTGGTTTCTTTGGGCGCATATCACTAGTTGTTTTTAAAATATGTAAATATTCTTTATCCATTTTAAACTCCTATAATCTCATTAATATAATGTTCTAGTCCTAATTGTTTTAATTTTATTCTAAAAAATTCAGATATGGTTGGGGAATATGGTCTTTTCTGTAAATACATACGAGATTCAGTTGGGGTACGATCCCCTTTTTTAGCATTACATTTCATGCAACAAGTAACACAGTTATCAAATTCTGTTTTACCCCCGCGAGAAGATGGAATAACGTGGTCGATTGTAAGTTCATTAACACTACCGCAAAATGCACATTTGAAGTTGTCTCTTATCATAACATTACGTTTACTGAATGGAACTTTATTTCTGTATATGGTTCTTATCACTTTAAGTAATTTAACTAATACTGGAACTTTCATTACTGAACCATCAACTAGTTTAATAACTCTATCTGCATATTTAATTACTTCTGTTTTTCCACTCATTACTAACGCAATAGCTCTACGCCAGGAAACAGTGTTTAAGAATGTGTAATCTCCATTGAGAACAATACACCGATCCATCACTCCTCCATGTTTTCATCATCAGCTATTTCAACACATTTTCTATTAATAGAATCCCACATATAACCATCAGGGCATTCATTACTCTCTTTAACTAATTCCTTTCCTTTGAACAACATATAAGTTTGTCTTTTATAATCTTTATCAATAAATCCAGTTGAAATTAAATGATATAATCCTTTTACTTTTCTTCCTTTGAATTCTAAAATAATATGACTTGAAGAATATTTATGAATTATACATGCACCATCATCCCATTTTGTAAGTTTGCCTGCACCATAACCGTCTTTAATTGTTCCTATAAATAACGCTTCTTCTGTTGAATGATCATTTGTTCTAACAGCAAGAACCTTCTTTCCAGTCTCAAGAGGCATTCCTTTTCTAACGGCAAATGATGCCCAGTTATTTGAGTTTGTCATTTTGAATCTAAGATCCCAATGTAAACGAGCTCTAATTGCATTGTGTTCAACAACTATGAATTTAGAAGTGGTCATTTTATTTCCTTTTATTCATCTCTATTGCCCTCTTTAGATAGAAAATATGTATGAGTTGGGCATAGTAAATGAGGTCTATTTTTTGTTGCTTTTATTGTGGTGCATCTGGATCTTAAAAAGCTTCTTAATTTTCGTGAGTCAAAGAAAAAAATTTGGTTTTCATTTATATCTCTAACAACCGACCAATGATCCCATGAATAACCATTTATAGCCATTAAAACTACTCTATTTTTTTCTTTTAAAAACTCAGTAATATCAGACCAAAAATTATCAAGAGAAATTGTAGGACGATATTTAAAAGGCATATGTCTATCAGTTATTTTTTGAGATGCAACATCCTTTAAAATACTTCCAAGTAAACCAAGGGTAATTCCCTCTGATAAAGATTTAGCAAGAATATCTTTATCTTGTAAGTATGCTAATATATCATTAAATAATTTATAATCGTCTTCTTCTGTTGTTTCAGCAATTATTTTTGCAGCATTTACAACTGCATACACAGCACAAAGACTATCAAGAGCCCCTTGTAAGTATGGTTTCTTTCGTTTCATTAATTATTAAATCTCGCCAGAGTTTTCGTGGTTACCAGTTATATCATCAATATATCTATCAATTATATTTTGATATTGAGTGTTATCTCCATTTATTTTTCTAATCATATTTAAACAAATCATTCTTTTCTTAGGACATTCAAAAGATAAACAATGGTCAATTAAGTTTGGTTCTGCATCAGCACATTCATTTAATACTTCTAAACTCATCTCAACGATAAAATTATCTAAGTTATCCATAACTATTTTCCTCTTACGCCCAACTGAAATAAGTTTTCTTGCTCTAGTATATTTTTTATTCTGCATCTTTAACTCCATCATCAATTTTATTTCTAATACGATTATACTCATTATAGATCATATCTCTATAACTTTTTATTGAAACATCATTTGGATTGTCTTTTAACTTTTCATCTAATACTTTTAGTTGCTGAGCTAAATCATGCATTCTATCAACTCTATAAAGTAATCTTAATTTTCTAATATCAGTTTCATATTGCTTTCTAATTTTCTCAATAACATCATTTGCATTTCTAATTTCTTTATCATGTAAATCTTTAGATTCTTTTAATTTTGTATAATATTCAGCTTTTGTAATATATTTATCAGTTAAATCCGAATTAGTGGGGAATGTATTAAACACCCATGTGGTTACAAGAACAAATATACCAATAGCGCCTATTCCAACAGAAATCAATCCCCAAAGAGATTGAAACATCTGTTGAAATGTTACTGGAGCTTTATTTTCTTTTGTAACAACTTCAATTAATTCTTCAACTCTATCAGACATGATTTATTCTCCTCCGCCTGGTCCACCCCCCATTCCAGTGCCACCGGTGCCAATCCCTCCATCTCCAAGTCCACCACCGGGGCCACCAATATCTCCTTTAGAAATAACTCCATTATCTTGTGGAAGTGTATCATCCGGACCAGTCTTAAGTTCATTATCAGGACTTTCATCCCAACCAAAATCTCTTTTAA
>Ga0209287_10001413_pt1 | contig 11975 bp, 6 predicted proteins | sample PPLLak3cmMay2015_2_FD_187255 | JGI IMG/M metagenome (GOLD analysis project Ga0209287, IMG submission 187255) | Freshwater sediment microbial communities from Prairie Pothole Lake near Jamestown, North Dakota, USA - PPLs Lake P8 Core (1) Depth... | ecosystem: Environmental > Aquatic > Freshwater... | reverse complement strand
TCGGCCTGCCTCGCGATCGTAGGCGTAGACAATAACGTTGGTGTCGAGAAAGACCCGCTCACCGCTCATGCAGGGCCTCGCGTTTAACGGGGCGATGTCCTTTCGACCCCATCTTGTATCCGGTTTTCAAGCGCTGGAGTTGGCGCTCCCGGGCCTTGTCGAATCCGGAGGCCCGGACGATTTTTTCCTCGATGGCTTGCCGGACGTACTCATTCAGCGAACGGGATTCCTTGACGGCATACTCTTTGGCTTTGCCGATCAGGGCATAGGGGAGAGATACGGTGAGATTTCGTTTTTCCATGGGCTTCTTTCCCTATATTATGTGTAACACATAAACATGTGAAAGTCAACTCTTCCCTTTTTTCCTCCCGATACGCTAAGATGGGAGCCGTTTTGGGAAAGTCGAAAATGAAACAATCCTCCGAAAAAATCGCGCGCAATTTCGGGAAGCTTTTCGGCCTGAAATTCCTGGGCGAATTCTACCTGATCGCCCCCGTCCTGGTTCTCTATTATACGGCCAACGGCTTGAACGCCATCCAAATCTTCACCGTCCAGGCGGTCTTCCACCTGGCGGTCCTCGTGCTGGAAGTGCCGTCGGGATACCTGGCCGACGTCGTCGGCCGCCGGCGGACGCTGATTCTGGGCGCCGTCTTTTTCCCCCTCGGCCTGGCCGTTTATACTGCCGGGCGGAGCTTCGCCGCTTTCATCGTGGCCGAGCTGGCCCTGGCCGTGAGCGCCGGCCTGCGCTCGGGATGCGATTCGGCCCTCCTCTTCGACAGTCTCCGCCAACTGGATCGGGAGATGGAATACAAGCGCTTCGAAGGCCGGGCGGCGACGCTCGCCAGGACGGGCTCGGCCGTATCCTCCGTCGCCGGAGGATTGATGGCTGCGGTCTTTCTCCGCTTGCCGTTCCTGGTCAATATCGCCACCGCCCTTCCCTTACTGCCTCTTTCCCTTGGGCTTGCCGAACCCGAACGAGAGCGGCGAAGCTCTCCTCATCCCTTGAAGGATATCCTGGGAATCTGCCGGTATTGCCTGCGCCGGCCCGAAATCCGCCCGGTGATTTTTTTCTGCGGACTGCTGATGGCCTGCCATCTGACCGGGCTCTGGGCGTACTTCCTCTTTTACCGGGAGATGAGCATCGGCGTGGGCTGGTTCGGCCTGCTTTTCGCCGTGTTCCAGCTGGCCGGCGCCCTGGGCGGTTTTGTCTCGCACTCGGTCAGCGAGCGTTTCGGAGCGACCGTCATTCTCTTTTCCGCCTTGTTGAGCCCGCTGTTTTTCTTCCTGTTCGGCGCCGTTCCCGGAATCTGGCTGATCCCCTTGATCCCGGCCAATGCCTTCCTCTGGAACCTGGTTTATCCGGTCCTGCTCGAGCGGCTGAACCTGGCGGTCGGTTCCGACGTCCGGGCGACGGTTCTTTCGCTCGCGAGCATGGCCGGAAGCCTCGCTTTTGTCGTGATCTCGCCGCTTTTCGGACGACTGGCGGATGTCTTTTCCCTGGGGACGGCCTTTCTTGCCCTGGGCGGATTCTTTCTTTTGGCCGGGGCCCCGCTTCTCGGAGCGATTGTTCGCCATCGGGAAGCAATTTACCCAAACAAGGGGAACGGATTACCCGGATAATACGGGCTCCCGTCCGAACCGGTTTTGATCATGGGGAGAATGAACGATATTCTCCTCTGGCACAAACATTGCAGAGTAACAGAGCATGGTTCTCCATATCGCCCGGAAAGAGTTTCTCAACAATCTGCTCACATCCCGATTTCTGATCGGCTTTCTCCTTTGCCTGTTCCTGATCCCGTTCAGCATTCTGATCAATATCGACGGTTACCGCGACCAGCTCGGGCAGGCCAAGCTCGACCGCGACGCGGCCGAGAAGACCATGGCCGAGGTTCGGGTCTACTCCGGTCTCCGGCCGGTCATCGTCTTGCCGCCCGAGCCTCTGGGCATCTTCGGCAAGGGCTTGAGCGCCCAGCTTGGAAACCAGGTCAAGGTCCGCCTGGGCCTCAAGCCGCTCCTGGCTGAGGGAAAGACCGCCGCCCGGGACAATCCGTTCCTGGCCTCCTTCTTTTCAGTCGACTTCGTCGACATCGCGGCCATCATCTTCTCCCTCCTGGCTTTGCTTTTCAGCTACGACGCCCTGACCCGGGAGAAAGAGGACGGCACCCTTCGCCTGCAGATGGCCAACTCCCTGGGCCGTTCGCTCCTCCTGGCGGGGAAAATCACCGGTATCCTTCTGACCCTGCTTCCGGTCGTGATCCTCTCGTTTCTCCTGGGCGGGATCATCGTCCTCTTTTCGGGCGACTTGGCCTTCTCGTCGGCCGAATGGGGCCGCCTGCTGCTGCTGGCCTTGATCAGCCTCGCCTATATCGCGGTCTTCGTCTTTCTCGGACTGTTTGTCTCCTCCCGCTCCCGCAATTCCGTGACCAGTCTCGTCGTCTGTCTCTTTCTCTGGGTGGGCCTGGTCTTCCTCGTACCCAACCTGGCTTCCACCTTTGCCGAGAGTTTTGTTCCCATCCAGTCGCGCGACAACCTCGACGCCGTTCTCAAGGATATGGACAAGAGCCTTTCCGACCGGCTCGATACCGCCGAGGAGAAGCTTCCGCAACCGGATTGGAACACGAACTGGTACATGAACTCCGGCGAGGACGGCTATCTCGAAGCCTACGGCTGCACGGCATCTTTGTTCGAGCGCTATCGGCTCGGAACCGCCCTGAGCGAGCCGATGCGGCTGGATAACGCCGATCGAAAGTGGCGGCCGCAGAAAACCTATCTCGACAGCTTGTCTCGTCAGGCCAGGGCCGCGGAAAAGATGGCCCTGCTGTCTCCGGCCGGAATCTTCCGGGCGGTGGCCATGGCCGTTTGCGGCACCGACCGCCGGGCCCAGGAAAAGCGGCTCGACGACATCCGCCGTTACCGCGAAACCTTCGTCTCCTGGCTCCGGGGGAAGAACATCTTCGAAAAATACGAATACTTCACTCCAACACCGCCCGCGCAGTTTAAAAACGCCGACGCGCTCGTCGCCGCCCGGTCGGCCGGACGATTCAAATCCCTTGCCGAGTATGAGAAATGGGCGGCCTCGATCACCGATTTCCGGGAACAATGGAAAGTCCTCCAAGCGGCCAAGGTCCCCGGTGACAAGCCGGACGATTTCCCGTACCTGGCGATCGGGGACATGCCCCGGTTCCAAGCCCGGCCCGTTCCGGCGGCGGAGCTTCTGGCCGGCTCGGCCTTCCGGCTGGGACTTTTACTTTTCGAATGCGCCCTGTTCTTCGCCCTGGCCTACGTGGCCTTCATCCGCTACGACGTGAGGTGAGCCATGTGGAAGACCGTTTTTCGCCGCGAAGTCCAGCATAACATCTATAGCCTCCGGTTCGCCCTGTCGCTGGCTCTCGTGCTGGCGGTGTTCGTCGCCGGCTCTCTTTCGTTCGTTCGCCATCATGCCGCCGATTTGGATAAATATCGGGAATCCCGCGAGTTGGCGGCCAAGGCGATCGAGCGGGCCGCTCAGAGCAACGCCACGGTTCTGGCCGTCGGCAAGAGGGCCTACGATTTCAGGCCCCGGGACAATGCTTTCCTGGCCGACGCCAAGGAGAAGTACCTGCCGAACTCGATCACCTTCAGCGCCTGGAATGTTTTCGGATTCGCCAACAAAAGCGGCAGCGCCAATCCCTACCTGGCCCGCTATGACGAGCTGAGCTGGGCTTTCGCGATCGCCTTGCTCGTCAGCTTCGTCGCCCTGATCTTCACCTTCGACGCGGTCTCGGGCGAACGGGAGAACAAGACGCTGGCCCTGTCCCTGGCCAATCCGGTCTCGCGGGGAACGCTTCTTTTCGGAAAATTCGCCAGCGCCGTCGTCTCGGTCCTGGCTATCGTCGTGCCCGCGGTCCTGGTCAGCCTCATTATCCTGACGGTATCGGGAACGGCTTCGTGGGGCTGGACCTTGGCGGGGGAGACCGCGGCCATCCTGGCCGCCGCGGCGCTGTTGGCGGCGGCTATGTGCGCGTTCGGTCTGCTGTGCTCGGTCCTGGCCCGGAGGTCGAACGTCAGCCTGCTCCTGGCTCTCACGGTCTGGCTTCTTTTCGCTATCGTCATCCCGAACTCCAGCGGCTTCCTGGCCGGAAATGTCTATCCGATCGAACCGGCCGAAACGGTCGGAAAGCGGGTCAGGCAGGCCTTCGACGACCTGAACAAGGCCGCTCCTCCGGGCAGTTGGATGATGCATTCCGGCAATCCCTTCCTGCCCCAGCACGAGCTTCGGGCCGACCTGCAGCGCAAGCGCCTGGCGGCCGAAAAGGCCATCCGGGACGATTATTACCGGGCCATGTTCCGCCAATTCGAGCGCACCCGCCGGCTAACGGCCCTCTCGCCGATCGCCGCGTTCGAATACCTGGCCGAATCGATTGTCGGCGGCGGCTATCCCCGCTTTCGCCGGAATTGGGACGATTTGCATGTCTACCAGGGTCAGTTCCAGAGCTTCTTTACGGCCCTGGATTCCCGGGATCCCAAGAGCCCGCATTGGATTAATCCCAGCGAGGATGTCTCGACGACCCGGGAAAAAGTGTCTCCCGACCTGGTCCCCAAATTCGCCGAGCGGGCGATGTCTTCGGCCGACCGGCTCTCGGCCGGCCTGCCTTACTTGGCTGTCTTGGGGGCCGCGGCTGCCTTGGTATTCTTTCTGGCGTTCCTGCTGTTCGTTCGTTACGACGTCCGCTGATGCCCGATCATGTCAATATCGCTGTCCCTGGGATCGGTCTGGTCATTCCTGCCCATATCGATAAACGCCGTCTTATTCGGCGGCCTGAGCTCCCGGCTTTTCTTTGCACCCGAAAAGAATCGTAAACGACGTCCCCGCGGCCCGTTCCACCTTCAGAGAGCCGTGGATCTGGCTGACGAGGCCCCGGACCAGCTGGAGGCCGAGAGATCCGGCTTTGCCGGCATCGAGCCCCTCGGGGATCCCGATGCCGTTGTCCCGGACACTGAGGACGAATCCGCCGTCCCCGGCGGGATGAAGGCCGACGGCGATCTCGCCTTTGAAGGATTCCTCCCGCTCGACAAAGACGTCGGGAGGGAAAGCGTATTTCAGGGCATTGGTCACCAGCTCGTTGACGATCAAGCCGCAGGGGATAGCCGCTTCGATGTCCAGGGTGACATCACCGATGTTCGACCGGAGAGCGGTTTTATCCGGATCGACGATATACGAGGACAGGTGGTCGACGGTTTCTCTTAAGAATGCCTTGGCGTCGATTCCGGAAAGGTCCTTGGATTTATAAAGGTTCTCATGGATCAGGGCCATCATCCGGACCCGATCCTGGGTTTTCTTGAAGATGTCCCGGACCCGGTTGTCCTGGACCGACCGGGCCTGGATGCTGAGGAATGAGGAGACGACCTGCATGTTGTTCTTAACCCGGTGATGGATTTCCCTCAGCAGGATCTCTTTCTCCCGGAGCGAGGCCTGGAGCTCCGTTTGGGCGCGAGTCCGCTCGCCGATTTCCCGCTCCAGGTCCACGTTGGCGGCTTTCAGCTTCTCGGTCCGTTCCTCGACATGCCGTTCCAGGACGATGTTCCGTTTCCGGATGCGGTCCGTGTGGATCCGGACATAAGTGAAAACGAGGAAGAGAGAGGCGGCCAGGGCCAGGCCCTGGAACCACCAGGTTTTCCAATACGGCGGCGAGACGCGAAGGATCAGGGCCAGCTCCCGGCCGCTCCAAAGGCCGTCGTTGTTGGTCGCCTGAACCCGGAAGGTGTATTGGCCGCCGGGGAGATTCGTATATGTCGCAAGCCGCCGGGTTCCGGGCGGGCTCCAGGTCGGATCGAATCCATCCATCTTATAGCGGTAGCGGATCTTACCGGGCGAGGCGAAGTGCAGGGCTGCGAATTCCAGGTCGATCACCCGGTCGCGGTAGGTCAGCGCGAGGGGCCGGCTTTCAGCCAGGGCCGCCCTCATGGCGGGGTTGCGGTCTCCGCCGCCGCCGGCGAACAGCGACCGGCTGAGGATCTGGAAATCGGTGAGAACGACGGGAGGGGAGAATGAGCTGTCGACGATGTCCTCTGGCCGGAAGCGGTTGAAGCCGTTGATCCCGCCGAAATACATGTCGCCGTCCCGGCTCAGGAAGGCCGCGGCGCCGTTGAATTCATTGCTCTGGAGCCCGTCGGAAACGTCGTAATTTCTGAACGAACCCGTCTTCGGGTCGAAGCGCGACAGGCCTTTGTTCGTGCTGATCCAAAGCTTCCCCTCGGCGTCGCCGGAAATCCCGTAAACGGCGTTATTGGGCAGGCCGTCGCGGTCCGCGTACCGCCGGATTTCGCCCGTTCGCGGATCGAATCGGTTGAAGCCGCCGCCGGCCGTCCCGATCCAGAGGATCCCTTCCGTGTCCTGGTGAAAACAGCTGATGAAATTGTCGCTCAGGGAAGCCGGATCCTCGTCCCTGTATTGATATCGGACGAAGGTCCCGTTTTCCGGGACGAACCGGTTGAGGCCGCCGCCGCCTGTCCCGATCCAGAGCCGCCCCTCCCGGTCTTCGAAGATCGCGTAGATATAGTCATGGCTCAAGCCGGAGGGGTCTTCTGGCCTCGCCCGGAAAACGTCGGAAGTCCCCGTCCGAGGGTTATACCGGTGCAATCCCGTCTGGGTCCCCACCCAGACGATGCCCGCCCGGTCTTCCATGACGGCCATGACCCGGGGATCGTTGATGCCGGAGGTCGGCAGGGAGTCGATTTTCGCCCGCCGGAACGTCCCTGTACCGGAATCGTACCTATCCACTCCGGTGCCGTAGATCCCGATCCAGACCGTGCCTGTCGGACCGGCATGGAGCGCCGTGATCCGGTTGCCGCTCAACGTTCCGGGGACGCCCGGGACGTGCCGGAAGCGGATAAACGTTTCCTCTTTCGGGCTGAAGGCGTTCAATCCGCCCTGCAGCGTCCCGACCCAAATCGTCCCCCGGGCATCCTCGGTGAAGGCCTTGACGTAGTTGTCGCTCAGGGTCGACGAATCCGAGGCGATCGAGACATAATGACGGAATTTCTTGGCGTTCAGGTCGGTTTTATTGAGGCCGTTTTCCGTCCCGATCCAGAGGACGCCTCCCGAGTCTTCGAAGGCGCGGTAGACGAAGTTGTTGCCGATCGAGGCGGGAGACAGCGGATCGGTTCGAAAGCGGGAGAAGCCGCCGGTCTTCGGATCGTACCGGTAGAGGCCGTCGCCCAGGGTTCCGATCCAAAGAACTCCCCGTGAATCCTCGGAGATCCGCCAGCCGGCGGTGCCGCTCGCCGCCGGGGTGAAGGGTAGCGGAGAGGGCGGATAAGGCCGGGCCGTCTCGTGCGTCGCGTCGATGAGCAGGATGCCTCCGGCCGTTCCCGCCCAGATGTTTCCGTCGAGACCGGCATCGAGCGTGACGATGGAACCATAGCTCGATCCCCCCGAGAGGACGGGAACGCGGAGAAAGCGCCCCGTTTCGGGGTCAAAGGCGTTCACTCCTCCGTTTCTGGTCCCGATCCAGAGACGGCCGCGCCGGTCCTCGGCCAGGGCCGTGATGAAGTTGTCGCTCAAGCTCCCGGGATTGCCCGGCTCGGACCGGTATCGGACGCAGCGGCCGGTTTCCGGGTCGAGACGATTCAAGCCCTCCTGGGTTCCGACCCAGATCCGTCCGGCGCTGTCTCCCATGACGGCTGTGACGTCGTCGCTGCTCAAGCTGGCCGGATCATCGGGACGGGAAAGATACCGGGTGAACTTGTCGGTCCAGAGATCGTACCGGTTCACCCCGCCGCCCTGGGTTCCGATCCAGAGGCGTCCCCCGCGGCCGGCCCAGAGGGAGTTGATGTTGCCGCTGCTCAGGCTGTCGGGATCGTCCCTGTTTTGGCGGTAGATCCTGAAGGTGAATCCGTCATACCGGTTGAGACCGTCCTCTGTCCCGAACCAAATGAACCCGGTTTCATCCTGAGCGACGTCCCGGACGGCGCTCTGGGACAGGCCCTCTTCTTGGTTGAAACGGGTGAAGCGGAGATTCTCACCGGCCGCCCGAGAGGGAAACGGTTGCAGGGCGATGAAGAGAATCACCGCGCCGGCGATCCGAATCCGGCCGGGATCGAACGAGCGGGCCGTTCGATGGAGCATGCTCCTAATATGGCCCCTCGCCGGAAAAAATTCAATCCCCTTCAAAAAATATGGAAGACGAATATAATATCCTCATCCGTCTTCTTGCCGGCCATTTCGGAGTGGAGGAGGACCGCCATGACGAACTGTTTGCGTTTACGCATACCGCGTTTTGCCGTCGCCGGGATCTTCATCTTGACCGCGGCCGCTTTCCTGCCGCTTTTTTCCCAGACAATCTCGCCGGAGATCTGGAGCGGTCTCCGGTACCGCACTATCGGCCCTCCGGGCAACCGGGCTGCGGCCGTTATCGGCGTTCCCGGCGATCCGTTGACCTATTACATCGGCGCATCCTCCGGCGGCATCTTCAAGTCGTCCGACGGGGGGACGACCTGGGACCCGGTCTTTGACGATCAATCCGTCATGTCCATCGGGGCCCTGGCCGTCGCCTGGTCCGACCCGAATGTCGTCTGGGCCGGAACGGGAGAGGCGTTCGTCCGGAGCAATATCTCCATCGGCGACGGCGTTTATAAGTCCACCGACGCCGGCCGGACCTGGCGGCACATGGGTCTGGACAAATCGGGCCGCATCGGCCGGGTGGCCATCGACCCGCGTGATCCCGAGACGGTCTTTGTCGCGGCCATGGGGCACTGCTACGGGCCGCAAAAAGAACGCGGCGTTTACCGGACCAAGGACGGCGGCAAAACCTGGGATCAGGTGCTGTTCGCCGATGAGAATACTGGCTGCTTCGAGATTGCCATGGATATGAAGAATCCCCGGATCCTGTTCGCCGGGATGTGGCCGATCGTCATCCACACCTGGGGCCGGACGAGCGGCGGCCCGAACGGCGGGATCTGGAAGTCGACCGACGGCGGCGATACGTGGAAGCGCCTCACGGGACACGGCCTTCCGGAACCGCCGATCGGCAAAGTCGGCCTGGCGATTTCCTATAGCAATCCGAGCGTCGTCTACGCCTTGATGGAGACCGGTTCGCCCAACCGGGGCGTCCTCTGGCGTTCCGATGACGGCGGCGAGAACTGGCGCCTGGCCAGCAGCAACCGCCTGCTCAACGAGCGGCCGCACTATGCGTCCCGCATCCTGGTCAATCCGGCCGACGAGGACGAAGTCTATTTCGCGGCCAACAGCATCAGCCGGACGCTCGACGGCGGCACCGACGCCGATGTGGTCGATTGGAGTGGAGACGTCCACGATCTGTGGGCCGACCCCAAGGATCCGAACCGGCTGATGCTCAGCGACGACGGCGTCGGGTCCATCAGCCTCAACCGGGGCAAGACCTGGCGGCGGATCGAGCTCCCGATCGCCCAGATGTACCATGTCGCCGTCGACAACCAGGTCCCGTATTATGTCTATGGCGGGATGCAGGACGGCTTCGCCCACAAGGGAGCCAGCACGGGCGGGCCTTATGCCGGCTGGACGGGTTCCTCGTCGGGTTCCTGGCAATCGACGGCCGGCGGGGAATGCGGCTTTGTAGTTCCCGATCCCGTCGATCCCAACATCGTCTGGGGCGGGAGCTACAACGGCGACCTCCAGCGGGTCGACTACCGGACCGGGCATATCGTCTCGGTCAAGCCCTGGCCGGAATCCCTCTACGGCTCGCATGCGGCCGCCTTTAAATACCGCTTCAACTGGACGTTCCCCATCGCCATTTCCCCGCACGACCACAACACGGTCTACGTCGGCAGCCAGTTCATCCACCGGACCCGGGATGCCGGCCGGAGCTGGGAAATCATCAGCCCCGACCTTTCGACCAACGATCCCAAGCTCCAAGGGCCGTCGGGCGGCCTCACCCTGGACAACCTGGCCGTTGAGTACGGCTGTGTCGTTTTTGCCCTCGCCGAATCGCCCCTGGAAAAAGGATTGATCTGGGCCGGGACCAACGACGGCCTCGTCCAGGTGACCCGGGATGAAGGTAAAACCTGGACCAACGTTACGAAGAACATCCCCAACCTGCCTGCCCTGGGGACGGTCAGCAACGTCGAGCCCTCCCGCTATGAGGCCGGGGCCTGTTATGTCACCATCGATTTCCACCAGGTCAACAACCGCGATCCATTCGTCTACAAGACGACGGATTACGGCCGAACCTGGACATTCCTCGGCGGGGAGATCCCCAAGTCGGTGTTCTCCTACTGTCATTGGGTTCACGAGGACCCGGTCCGCAAGGGACTTCTGTACCTGGGAACCGAAAACGCCATTTTCGTCAGCTTGAACGATGGCCGCAACTGGCTGCCGCTTCAGAATAACCTGCCCCATGCCCCCGTCCATCATATGGTCGTCCAGCCCCACTTCAACGACCTGGTCGTCGGAACCTATGGCCGTGGATTCTGGATCATGGACGACATCACCCCGTTCCAACAGCTGACCGACGACGTGCTCAACTCGGCGGCGCATCTCTTCACCCCGCGTCCCGCGTACCGGCTTCATTCGGTGGCCGGCGGGGCCCAGGGTTCGATGCGGGCGACGTTGAATTATTACCTGAAGACCGCGCCGAACGGCCCGGTCCGGATCTCCATTCTGGACGGGAAGGGAAATGAGATCGCCCAGCTCCCGGGGACGCGGCAGGCCGGAATCAATCGGGTCAACTGGAACCTTCAGTACGCCGGAGCCCGGGTCGCCCGGCTCCGGACCAAACCGGCCGGGAACCCGCGCGTGGTCGAGGAACAGCGGTATCATCTCCGCTGGGAGCGGGAGGGCTGGTATCCGGTTCAAAGCTGGGGGACGCAAGCCGGGTTCCAGGGATTCCCCGTGGCGCCCGGGACGTATCTGGTGAAAATGACGGTCGACGGCAAAGAATTCACCCAGAAGCTCGAAGTCCGCAAGGACCCGCGCTCGGCCGGAACGGTTGCCGACGTCGAAGCCCAGGTCGCCTTGTTGTTGGCGATCCGGGAGGATTTGAATGCCGCGTCCGACATGATCAGCCGGTTGGAATGGATGAAAAAGCAGCTGGTCGACTTGCGGGACGCGATCGCCGGAAAAGACGGCTCCGTCATCGCGGCGGCCCGGGAGCTCCAGGCCAAGATGCAAGCCGTGGAAGACGGCCTGTTTCAGCCGACGATCGCCGAGGGCGACACCAAGTCCTTCCGCGACCCGCAGAAGATCTACGAGAAGCTCTCGGTCTTGGCCGGGGATGTTGCCGACAGCGCCGATTTCGCCCCGAACAAGCAGCAGGGCGAAGTCTTTGCCGTGCTCAAGCAAGCCCTGGAGGTTCAGAAAGGTCTGTTCGATCAGCTGGTCAAGACGGATTTGCCGGCCTTCAATAGAATGCTGATCGAGAAAGGCCTGGCCGGGATCGTCGCCGTGGAGATCAGATAGCCGGGATAGGCAGCCCTCGCCGCCCCGGATTCCTTTCCGGCGCTATTTCCGCGCGGGCGTACGGTGTCCGAGCGGCAACAAGATGAGCGCGTCGTAGTGCCTTTTCGGCCGGGCGCGATGGATGGTCCCCTCGAAATTCATGAGAACGATCCCCGTCTCGAAAACCGGCCGGTCCAGGGGCAGAAAGCCGACCCGGTCGGGCCAGGTTTCACTCATGATTCTCCATATTTCGTTCTCCGGAGACTCGTCCATGACGTCATAGGCGGGCTTGGCGCCGGCGGCCGCGCCCGGGATGCGGGCGGGAGTGACGGCCAGAATGAAAACCGACCCGCCGGCGGCCCGGCTTCTGTGGGCCAGGTAGTCGCCGAGCCATTCCGCCTTCGTTCCCAGGAGGTGGGATTTCTGGGCGTGGGTGTTCCCGACATTGATCATCGTTCCATGGCCGCAGCCTTCCAGCCGCGATTCGACCAGCCGTTTCATGACGTCTTCTCGGTCGCGGGTTGTTTGATCGTACCGCTTCTTTCGTTCCGTTCGGATGCGGACGCTGGCCTCTTCGACCTCG
>Ga0209287_10001412_pt1 | contig 11981 bp, 6 predicted proteins | sample PPLLak3cmMay2015_2_FD_187255 | JGI IMG/M metagenome (GOLD analysis project Ga0209287, IMG submission 187255) | Freshwater sediment microbial communities from Prairie Pothole Lake near Jamestown, North Dakota, USA - PPLs Lake P8 Core (1) Depth... | ecosystem: Environmental > Aquatic > Freshwater... | reverse complement strand
CGATATATTTAACAAGGCATTTGAGAGGGAGCAATCTTACGGAAATAGGGAAGGAGTTTAATGTCGGTAGTTACAGCACAGTTAGTACAATAATTGATCGGATGAAATATAAAATAGCAAAAGACAGGAAAGTGAATAGAATGGTTGAGCAGTTGAAGAATGATCTAAACATGAGTCAACTAAAGACTTGACCCCATGCACACGAAGTTCAACCATACATCGGAAGAAGCCGGTCTACTCGACTTCTTGACAGAAATATATGTCAAGAATGAAGGTCTGACCCCGCTTATTTCTTGAAATAGTTGATAGTGAGTAGATTAAAATTTTATTTAATTAAGGATTGTCAACATTTATCCCAGGAGATTTAACGTTTAAGGCATTATAGCTTCCTTGCCTCCTAACTTTCAAGCTTACATTTTCCCTCGAATCCTTCTTTCAGATTAACTATTTTTATATAATTCAATTTTATTACTTTTTCCTGTTGACATTAAAATTTTTACTATGTAGAAAAAATGTACTTTCTTGGGAGGGAAAGTAAACGCTTTTTTAAAAGCGGAGTGAACGGTATATTCTGCCAAATATATCTTCCGAATTTCCGCAATACGTATCACGTCTTATTTTCGATAGAGTTTTATTGAAATTTCATGTTCTGCCATTCTACAGCTAATTCGACAGGCCATTCGACCATTTTATGGTCCTGAACAATGTCGGAGGGCTATGGTCCTGAGTTCAATCGAAGGGTCAAGCGCAGAATCCAGATTCTCTTTTATAGTCTTAGAGCTTTTTTGTAATTTCAAAGAATTACCCTTGGATATCTATTTTGAATTTAGGTGATCCTGTTAATGTTTCGTAGGCGCCGAGTTTCGTATTAGAGAAATTACTCTGATCATTTTATTCAATCGGGATTAATCATGAAGGGTTTTTGGAACTGGAATAATGGCCAGAAGAAAATGGCGATGTCACCGATTTTTGAAGCATCACATTTATATTCCGGCTTTTTCATTTTTATATTAATAACCCCTTTTTTTATTGGAGGATAGAAATGAAGAAAAGTCTCAATACAATCCTTTTAGGCACTTTCACAAGTCTTTTCATTATGTCAAATTTCGCATTTGGTACAGATGCACTAACGGTATACCCCAGTGGCAATGTAGGCATTGGTACTTCGAGCGCTCCGTCAAATATGCTGCAAATGCACGATGCTGACAATAGTGGTTATAACTTTACTGCATATACAAACGGCAACACAGGGACAAATGCCGATCGAGGCTTTGTTGTTGGGGGGTCAACGTATGGCTCATATTCTGGATGGATTTGGAACAGAGAAAATGGCCCACTTTATTTTGGTACAAATAATACCTATCGAATGACAATATCATCTGCAGGCAATTTACAGATAGGAAGCAGCCTTTCAAATACTGGCACTCAAACGGTCAGAATTAGTAGTGCGGTGGGCACTTCAGGAACAGTTGTTGATGCGCTGCATATCGATTGTCGTCCTGACACTGAGTATGACAAGGGCGTTGCATTGTCATTTGGTTTAAAATACAACACTTATGGCGAATACACTTCAAGGATTGTTCACTATGGATATGTAGAGCACACAAGAGCAAGTAAACTACAGCTGCAGACGCATAGTGGAACTTATGGAGTATGGAATACCGGGATATTAATTAATGATGTTGGGAATGTTGGAATAGGAACCACAGCCCCAACTCAAACGTTATCTGTATATGGCACTGCAGGCAAAACCGGGGGAGGAAGTTGGTCGAGCTTTTCAGATATAAGACTCAAGACAGATATAAAAGTGCTCATAAACGCGACAGAGTTAATCGCGGAATACCCAAAACCCATCGCATATAAGTGGAAGAATCCTGAGGAGCATGAAAATCAGATAAGAGAGGTTATTGGACTGTCTGCACAGGATTTGGAAGAAGTAAACCCTGAATTGGTTAGTGAAGGAGTATTAACTGATAGTAGAGACGCTGAACTAACAGATGGAAAAGCTAAAGCAATATATTTCTCAAACGAGTTTTTCGCACTTCAACTCGGTGCAGTTCAGGAGTTGATCGCAAGGGTTGAAGCTCTTGAATCAGAGAACAAAATAATCAAAAAGGAACTGTGCAAACAGAATGGTGCATCTCCTTTCTGTAAATAGAAAAATAATTTCTTTGATACCCTAAACTAATAACAATGCTTAGGTCGAAGCACATATTGATTCAATTATTTTTCCATGAACTTTTCCGAACCAATATTTTAAGGTTTATCCATTTTAAAGCTCATTCTTTACAGAATTTATCTTCTTAATTAATAAGTCTGGAAAAAATTTATGGAGGCAAGAAATGAAGAAAATACATATAATTAAATTAATATTGGCAATTGTTATCAGCTTTTTTCTTATTGGTTCTGCTTTCGGTCAGGATGCTCTTAATGTAGCCACTAATGGTAATGTGGGCATAGGAACGATAAGTCCCACTGGTAAATTAGAAATTCAAAATGGTGACGATGCATCCGGTTCACGTATAAGGTTAAATAATCAGGATATAAAAATCGTTGATAGGTACAACAACCTAGATTACACCGCAAAAATTTGGGCGCAGTGGCCAGGGTATGGGATATTGAATTTTGGGATTAATAATGGACCTGGAAGCGATGTAACAACACCGATATTAAGTATAAGAGGTAGTGGTAAATTAGGCATCGGAACATCTGATCCCCAACAGCTACTCCATATCCATAATTCAAATTCAGGTGGTGTTGCGTCCTATGCTCATTTTACAGATGGAGACACCGGATCAACAGCATACGATGGTTTAGATGTTGGAGTGTGGTCTTATTATGCATATGTCTGGAATAGGGAAAACACCTGTTTGGTATTTGGCGCGAACAACACAGAAAGAATGCGTATAAATGCTAATGGCAATGTTGGCATAGGGACGAATAGTCCATCTTATGGTCTTCATGTTTACGAAGATAACTCAGATGTAGCCGTATATGCCCGAAACGAGCAGGCAACAGGGTTATGTGTTGCCCTTGAGGGTCTGGCTTATGGTGGGGGATCTAATTATGGGATTTATACTCAGGCTTATGGTGGAACGACTAACTACGCAGGATATTTTAACGGTAATGTTTATGGCACTGCTAATGCATCATTTGCGTCTTTTACAGATCGCACACCCTTTTATGAAGGCGATGCGTTATCGGAAATCGCAAAGATATCCGGAAAAGACGGTGAGATAGACCATTCAACCCTGCCTGCTTTTGCCCATGTCAAACAGGATGTCCCTGTCTTTGAAGAAACTGAACTAGAGGAAATTACACCTGAAGATGCCTTTGAGATCGTGATGGTTGAACAGGACAAGATCGTTGAGACAACTAACGATAATGGCAAGGTCGTGGAAACCAAAATCGAGATAGGTGCTAAAACCGAATCAAAGGGCTACAAACTAGAGGATGGTAAGATCGTTGAGGTTGTTTATGAAATACCGGTATATGAAACTGAAGCAATCTCAACAAAGCAGCTTAGGGATGATGTATATTTTGATAAAATGACCGGCAAGGTCTATCAAAAAACCGGTGATGGGCAGATCTTTGAAAAAGATGGGAAGGTTTATCAGAATAACCAGACCGGAACAAAGGTTGAAGAGCAGCGTGACATTGGAGCCATGGTATCGATTTTAACCGTAGCGATTCAACAATTAGATAAAGAAAATAAAGAATTAAGGAAAAGACTTGGTATTTTAGAATCTAAATTCAAATAAAAGAACTGAAAAGTTTGCGCAATAAAAATGGAATAGTTCGATTCAATTAACTCATAAGATCCTTTTTGGAGGAAGAAATGCATAGATCCATAATTTTCGGATTTCTGATATCCCTGGGACTGGTTTGCGTATCCGGCTCAGCATATGCCCTCGATCTGGAATTAACAGGAACAATAAGCGGAGATTACTATAACATTGACGACATATATACAAGAGCTGGATCCGAATGTGTGGTTGCACAGGGTTCCAGCGCCACACTTTCAACGTGGAGCACCGTGACGTTGAATACAAAATTTCATGTTGTTTTAGGCGGTTCATTAACTGTGAAGGTTTTAGACACCGATAGCGATGGGCTTTTAGACAGCTGGGAAATACAATACTTCGGGAACCTTACCAGCCAAAACGCAACCGGCGATCCTGATTTCGATGGATTGACAAATCTTGAAGAATATCAAATTGGGACAAATCCTATTAATCGGGACACAGACGGAGATGGCATGAGGGATGGTTGGGAAGACCAATATGGACTTGATCCATTAGACAATACTGATGCTGCTCTTGATACCGATAATGACGGTTACTTAAACATTTGGGAGTTTAATTCAGGAACTAATCCAACTGATGCAAATAGCCATATCTCCGGAACACCATATATTTTTGAATATGATAACAACGGAAATCTGACCGACATGGGGGAAAACTAAGAAGAAAAAAGTCCTTACATTCTGTTTAACAGATAATTACCGAGGAGCACAAAATGTTAAAGACCGCAAAAATAGAGAAAAGAATTATATGCCGATTTATTGCCTGGTGCCTCTTTATTTTCTGTATTACTTTCCTGAACTATTCAGGAGTTATGTATGGTGCCTCTTCTTCACAGAAAGCCGAATCCGGCAACTCCATAGGACAAATTCTCAATGCCTTTATAGGTATCTTTGTCTCAGATGCGTGGGCTGATGATGAAGAAGATGTAATAACAATTAACGACGTGATCTCCAGCGGGGATATTGTTAATAGTGGAAATACAGGGGCATTTCCCTATTCCTATTCCTTAGAGGTTCCGACCGGAAGGGGCGGTCTTACGCCGAAGTTAAGCCTCAATTATTCAAGTGGAGGACCAAACGGGATTCTGGGTGTTGGTTGGGATATGACGATGAGTTACATACAGCGTGAGACCAAATTCGGGAAACCGGATTATACTGAGAATGATCAATTTGTAATGAAATATATGGATTCGAATTTTGAGCTCATATATGATGAAATTCTCTCTGAGTACAGAGTAAAGAATGAAGGTGCTTTTTTAAAAATAGAAAGAGACTCAAGTAACAACAATTGGACCGTAACAGATAGAAACGGCACGACGTACACCTTCGGGACATCTGATGATTCTCGGCTTATCCCCTATACCGGTTGTACCTCTCCTTATGCAAATTGTACATTCAGGTGGTATCTCAAGACAATTACGGATCTGAACAATAATACTATAACATATACTTATATCAATGATACGGCAAATAACCAAGTTTATCCGTCGACTATAGACTATAATGTCAACTACCACGTGAAATTTGTTTATCCCACTACTGCAAGGACAGATACTGAGCCAACTTATAGAAATTATTTCCTTTCAAAGACAAATAAACTGCTGAGAGAAATATGGGTATGCCATGGGTCTGACGCAAGCATCACAAACCTTATACGCGCCTACAGGCTCAATTATGTTTATGGTGCAAGCTCGCGTTCAATATTATACGAGATAAAGGTCTACGGCAGTGGCTCAACTCTAGGCAGCCATGGCTTGATAGATCCCGATCCCGAACACAGTCCTTCTCTACCCCCGACCAGCTTTAGTCTTGATGAAGCAAATTACAACTTTGGTAATAGGACTTACTGGAACGATTCAATTCCTATTGATTCTTCTAATTATACAAGAGGTTATTACTCTACAAATACGGGTGATTTCAATGGCGACGGAAGGAGTGATATTATGTACCTCGACTCTGCTGGTCCTGTGGTCATGCTCAGTAATGGGGCAACAGGTTTCAGTAAATCATATTGGGGCGGCGCTATTCCAGACTCCCATGTATATTCGAGGTTAGGCGATTTCAATGGGGACGGCAAAACAGATTATTATTACTGGTATGATGAAGGATCTTATGAAGTGATGAATATGGCGCTCAGCAACGGTAGCACATTCGTGAATTCTTGGTATTATAATACCTATTATGATAGCAATATGTTTTATGAAGGCCATCATGTAGGTGACGTTAATGGAGATGGAATGAGTGATCTTATTCTTGTTAAACACAACAATACTAATAACACTTACAGGATTTATGTAATGCTCAGCAATGGCAGTGGATTTGAAGGCCCGTATCTTTGGTCTGATGGAAATAGTTTTCCACCATTTCCAAAAGCAGTGGCTGATTTTAATGGAGATGGAAAAAGCGATTTGATAAGTTTCATGACTGATACTGCCGGGGCGTCTATATATATCAACTACAGCACTGGGACAGGTTTCATCGCTTCCGCTCCTGTCCCTACTTCTCAGAGTCATATTATTGGATATGATTGGTGGAGAATTGGTGATTTTAATGGAGATGGAAAAAGCGATTTGTCGTTTTTAATGACTACCGGATATTATGTAATGATAAGCAACGGAACAACCCTTGAGCCTCCTGTGAAATGGCAAGATTATGTTTATGTTCCTTGTCCTTATGCTTTAACCGCTACGGATGTTAATGGCGACGGCAAGAGCGACTACATATATCATGGAACAGACAACAATTGGAAGGTCATGCTGAGCAATGGCTCCGGTTTCAAGTACCCTGATGACTGGGTGACAACTGTTGATTGGAGCTATTTGTTGAGATGCTTTTTCGCAGATTTCACCGGAGATGGGCAGATTGATATTTTAGATTTTAACACAGTGGGCACCTATCCCGAAGATGTATATATCTATGTTGCGGAGAATAACGCCAATTTTGATAATGTTAACAAGGTAACCGATGGCCTTGGTGCAACGACAGAGATAGTATATGCACCATCCTCTGCATGGACAAACACTTACCTGCCCTTTAAGGTGGAAACTGTATACTCAATAACTAAAAAAGATGGAAACTCAGCCCATACTGTTCAAGAGGTGCGATACTATGGGGAAGGGTTTTATGATTCGATTGAAAGGGAGTTCAGGGGATTTGGCTGGGTGAGTAGTTGGAATGATGCCACTGAATTTACGACTGTTTCATATTTTCATCAAGACGCTGTTTTCAAAGGCAAACTAGACTATAGTCAGACAAAAGATAAAGAAACTGAATTGATAAACAGTATACAAAACTCATGGGAGGCAGTCGTCCTTGAAGATGACATAATAACCGTTGGGCCATTTACTCCTGACGATGAAACTGAGATATCTGATAACCAGGATTTTCGTACATTCGTTCGACTTGCTGACAGCACTGTCTTCAACTATAATGAAGACTCGGACTTTGTATCTTCAGTTACGACTGAATATACATATGATCGATTTGGAAATATAGAGACAAAGAACGAAGAGACATCAGATGGCATCAAGCGTTTAACAACTACAGTTTATGATCCTGATATATCAAGATGGAACCTGGGCAAGCCCACAAGCATTGTGATAAAGAATCCTGAAAACATTCATGAACGCAGAGAGACAACCATGGAATACACCGATGTTAACAAACCCTGGCTCCTGAAAGAAAAGATCTCTGTCCTTTATGATGAAAACTTGTTGCCTATCGCTGAATATACTACAACATATGGGTATGATAATTATGGCAACATAACATCCATACAAGATCCGGATACTGATCACTATCCGGTAACCTATAACTATGATGATAGCGACGGGATGTTTCCGAATATAACTACATACAAACTTAGTCAAGAACCGCTTGTCCAGCATATTATTGAGCGAGAGTATGATTCTGGCTTCGGCACTATTCTGACCGAGACAAACCAAAATGGCCAGATTACTGAATATGATTATGATGAATTTGGAAAGGTGGATTATATAGATTACCCTGACGGCTCATTTACCGATTATACATATCACATAGAAGAGGATAATCATTATACAATTGTCGAGTCTAGTGCCCAACCTACAGTGACAACATATTATGACAATTTTGGCCGGAACAAGAAGGTGAAGACAGTAGCGACAGACGGCACAATAATTTTTACAGAAACCCTATATGATAATGCCGGCAATGTCTCTAAAAAATATCTTCCCTACTACTCTAGCACTCAACCATGTAACAGATATTCAACCATTTATACTTACGACCCTGTCAGATGGTACCTTAGTCAACAGACAAATCCCGATGGAACCCACAAGTCATTTACAGTTAATGGATTAACCGAAACCGTCACTGACGAAAATAACTATACTAAAACAATAGTAAAAGATTCACTTGGACGTATAATAGAAATTACAGAAGCAACAGGAGGACTCACCGAATATACTTATGACATCTTTGATAATCTCCTGACTGTTACAGACCCTCTGGAGAATTTTACAGAAATAAAGTATGATGACCTTGGCCGGAAGATCTCCATGGAAGACCCCTACATGGGAAATTGGGGATACGAATATGACGAAAATGGCAATTTGACTTCGCAGACCGACGGTAAGGGGCAGACAACAACTATGACCTATGACGGGCTTAACAGGATAGAAACGAAGACATACAATTGTGAAAATCCGGTAAGGGTCATAGAATATGTATATGATGAGGAAAGGGAGGGTTATTTTAATGAGGGACTCCTGACAACAGTAACATCAACTGGCACGGCAATTGTTTATAACTATGACAATATGGGGCGTCTGGCTAATGAGAAAAGGACAATAGATAGCGTTGATTATGAAATTGACCGTGAATATGATCTTGCCGGCAGGTTGGACTATATTACATATCCTGCCGATGGGCCCGAAATTGATTACTCCTATCATCCCATAGGATTCCTTTCGCAGGTAGACAAAGTTGATTCCGTCACCACCATGTTAGCACAATATGCTATGGATGATTATAACGCATTAGGTCAGGCAGGTTATGTGTTGTACGGAAATGAAGCGGAAACTTCCTATACATATTACGATGGTAATTACAGATTAAAAACATTAGTAACATATGACAGTCAAGGCGCCCCAATCCAAGAGCTGGAATACACATTTGATAATGTCGGCAATCTGGAAACCATAGAGGATGATTTAATCGATGTAACGCAATCATTTGGATATGACGAGGTTAACAGACTGACAAGCGCAGATGCATCAGGCGGTTCAGATCCTTCACGCATCTATAGCCAAACATTTACCTATGACCTTGCAGGCAATATAGAAGAAAAGACAGGCATAGGCGGTTTCTCGGTTATGGAATGGCAGGACCCTTTGACGCATATAAAGCCTAAAGCTGTTAATTTTGATGAAGAGGTTACAGGGGTAGCCCAAAGGAATATAATCTATAACCAGGACAACATGCCGACTCAAATTTCCTATAATGGAGACATAGATCACCCATTTGAACTGTTTTATGACGGAGAGGGGAACAGGATAAAGAAAGTTAAAAGAATAGATGAAGACACAACTGAGAGGCTTGCCATATATGTAGGTGATATATATGAGATAAGGGGTGAAGGTGAAGCTGAGATTGAAATAAGCTATATCTATGCCAACGGCCAGAAGATCGTCACGCTTACGGGCAGCCATGAATACTACACCCACTCAGATCACCTTGGATCTACAAACATTACAACGGATGAATACGGTGTAGCAATTGAGGAGATAGGGTACCTCCCATTCGGCGCAGAGCTTTTCAGGAATGTTTATAATAATGGCGAATGGATATCGGTATACAAATTTACCGGTCAGGAGCATGATTCTGAGTATGAGCTTTACAATTACAATGCCCGCTTATATGATCCCGTTATGGGTAGGTTTATTACGCCGGATACGATTGTGCCTGATCCTTACAATCCTCAATCGTTAAACCGTTACAGTTACTGTATCAATAATCCGATGATATATGTCGATCCAACCGGGCACGGATGGAAATGTGATGGGAACGGCCAGAATTGTCAGTGGGAAGAGGAGACTTTAGAAACTGTAGAGATATGCGGTAATTGTGAAGAGGATAATAATAATGATAATGATGCTTATTTTGATCAGCAAAATCTGTTAAATGATATAAGAAAAATGGAACAGTTGATCTTATGGGAAAATAGTAATTTTAATTCACCAGAAGGTGAAGTTCGTTTTTATGGCAGAGAAGCGTTTGGATCAGATTCTGCAGTTCATGTTTATGTTTTTGGTGTTACAACAGGGATGATGAGAGGTAGAAGTAAAAATGGTAACAATGGTGGTGGATATCCGGCAAATGATCCATTTTTAATTATAGACACAAATGGACAGAATGAAACAGTTTTTATGAAAAAAGTGATTGAGTATTACAATCGGGAATATCAATCGTTCGCATGGTATAAACCTAATACTTGGTTTTTACCTTGGATTAACGATTGTCATTCAACAGCAAAAAGAGCGATTATATCAGCTGGTGGCACTTATTTTAGTTGGCCTACTGGCAGAGTCAATATAGATGATAACATTAAAGCATCGCCCAACAACCCAATAAATGTCTTTTATGGTTTTATCCAAAATTTCGTTTCAACCGTTCTTTCAACCAAATGATATAATGATAACTTTCGATTAGTTAGGATATATATTATGAGATTACCATTAATTAGAAATGTAGATTTAATGATATTATTAATTATATTTCTTTTTCTGTTGATATATGGTTGTCAAGGAGAGGATTACGCAGGAGAGTTTTTTTCTTATCCTCCAAACACCACAACCGATTCAATTAATCTGGAATATCTTGGAAGATTTATTATTACACAGAAAGAAAAAATTCCACTTACAAGAAAAGCTCATAAGAATGTTGTTATTAGCATACAAAAGAATGCTGATAAAAAATATTATTTATCAGATAAATTACAATTTTATTCTGCCTATATTGATGCTGTTATTGAATGGAAGCAATTCGACAAGCTAGATATAATTTTATATGAAGCTGGAAATGAGTTTGCTGATGACGATTATAACAGGCAGCTAATTATTAAAGGACCTAATCAATTAATACATTTAAAATATACTTACGATGTCAAAGCTAATAAATTTATAAGGAAAGAATGAGTTACAAAGAATGTAAATGTTACGGTCCGAATTGATATCGTAAGTGTTACGGTCCGAATTGATATCGCAAGAAATGCCGAATTAGCCATCGTATAAAAACGGGCATTTTTTGAGGCATTCCCGAATTAAACCTGTATTCTGGAGAAGGGAGGAAACAGGAATCTGCGGATTGCCGAATTGACGTCATATAAATGGCCTGCATGTGTTGCCGAACTGAGATCGTACAACTGCCTATGAATGCCTTCCCTGCACCCGTTTCGGAGGGGACAAATAGTTACGCAGGCAAGATGAAAGAGAATTGAATCCGCCCTATCGGATATGACAGGGCGGATTTATTGTGATGAGAAAAAGACTAGGGGTCAGACCTTTACGGGCTGTTGCCCAAAGCCAAAATTCAGAAATAAGATTTTAAAAAAATACGATTCGGATTTACCATTTGCAAAAACTGGGCAAAAGGAAATTTCTAGAAAGTAAAGTTGCCCAACCATGAACGCGGTATGAAAGCCTCTCGAGGCTTTGGATGCCTACTACCAGGCATTCTCCAGCATTGCTCTTTGACATTCTATTTTTTGTTCGACTAATCAGCACTGTTATGTTTTGAATGGCTGCTACAAGAAAGTCCTGAATCTTCATCCTCCAGAGCCTTCGCCATCTTGCATGCTTGAAACCGTATCGAGTTGATCTGGCAAAGGAACGCTCTGACAAATGCTGGCGGGTCTTTAAGTCCTTTTTAGATTCCCTGCTTTTAGCTTTGGCTGTCATTGTATCCAAGTCATTTTGTCTTTCGTGCCTTTTCAATGTGCGGGATGACTTGGAGCGGGTGCATTCTTTCCTCATATGTAATAAATGGGGACGCTGTAAACTTCTAAACTTAACATCGATTCCAAAGAAATGCTAATAATGTAAAGCATGCCAAGAAAATCTCGAATAGACACTGACGGAGCCTTACATCACATCATGGTGAGGGGGATTGAGAGATGCAAGATATTCCGGAATGACAA
>Ga0209287_10001407_pt1 | contig 12023 bp, 11 predicted proteins | sample PPLLak3cmMay2015_2_FD_187255 | JGI IMG/M metagenome (GOLD analysis project Ga0209287, IMG submission 187255) | Freshwater sediment microbial communities from Prairie Pothole Lake near Jamestown, North Dakota, USA - PPLs Lake P8 Core (1) Depth... | ecosystem: Environmental > Aquatic > Freshwater... | reverse complement strand
TGTCGTGTCCGACCTTGCCCAAAGTCCTCTATGAAACAGCCATACAACTGGGCACCCCCATATGCGACGAGCCGCGTGGCAGACGACCATTGTTCGGTTATCACCGCTTCATACCCGAAGAGTACATTTTGAATCTTTGCGAAGAGGAAGCCAGATCGTTTCATCGGGGATGCGTCGCAGGCAAGCCCAAAGGTCAAGGCTATTGGGCGGTTCGCTGGCAGAGCATGCCCCTGGGATTTATTGAAAGAAGGCAGGGTGAAACAATCAATCCACTGCCACAGCCCTTGCGTATGAATCCGGGTCAAAGTCGTGAGTCAATGCGTTCCAACAGCAAATAACCCCTGGCACCCAAACCCTTTTCATTTTCTATTACCAATCGAATCTCATCCCGTAAGGGGTGTTGATCCGTCCGCCGAATGGTCAACACTCTGTTAAAGACTTTTAGCCTGAAGTTCTTCCAAATTCTGGGGTGACTTCGACTTTCACCGAGCAGCTCAAGACGTTCACCCTCCTGACCAGACAGCCGGTACATCATGTCAAAGGGCTTTTCCTGATTGAATTTGACACTGGAAGCGACGATCTTCTCTGTCTGTGCGCCCACCCGGGTCAGGATGGTGGTCAAATCGATGGGTAACGAAATCCAACTGGGGGACAGTCGGGCTGGGAGAGTCTGGCTCGGGCTTGGCCAAACACCATGGTTATAAAAAGCCAGCATTTCTGCCATCAGGTCATACACCCGAAAATAAATGCCCGTCTCCTGGGGAAAGTGCTTGTAGTGAAGACGCAGTTTACTGCTCGCTTCACTGACCACACCATCCACGCTGCGCCGAAAACCGAACGCATCCGGACGGATATTCTCCACCAAAAAAGGCAATCGTTTGACTTTACGAATAAACTTTGAAAATTCAGAGTATTCCTTCTGCCACCCGGCAACACGCTCTCTGGAAAAGCGATCTACAGTTTCATAATCAGTGAACGCAGTCATCATCGCCAACCCCTTGCCTGTAAACCCCAGAGTGCGCATAACATGAGCTGGAGAAGAGATCCGTTCAAGCTGAAAAAACAACCCTCCCTCACCATCCGGTTTGGCAGTGAGCTCAAGCTCGGCCGCCGCCTCGTAAAAAAAGCGAAATCGAAAAAAAAGCAGTATGACTCCCTGCGCACGCCCTGAAAATGAAAAACGAAGACGATAGTGTTCAAGCGCTGATAAAGAACTGCAAAAGCCCAAGAATAAAAAAGCGGCCAGCATCCATGCGGTGGCCAATTTCCTCATGCCTGTTGTTCCCCGATTCATCCCTGGAATTATGCGCTTAACTTGATGTAACAGTCAAGACAGGTGCTTTCCGTTTTGCATCCCCTTGTAGCAAATGTTATTTAAGAAACACTTGCCACAGAGGGGACGAACCTGGCAGATCTGCTTACCATGCTCGACCATGAGGGCATGGGCTTCGTTGAAAGTCTGCAGACGTTCACTTTCAACCAATGTTTGGCTCATCCGGTGCATCTCCCCGGCCAGGCTTTCATAGGACCAAGCCACACCGGTAATACGGCCCATAATACGCCGGGCATACGCATCGGCAATAAATAAAGGACGGCCATAGGCATAAAGGAGGATTGAATCCGCCGTCTCAGGACCAATCCCTTTTAGAGCCAATAATACCGACCGATGCGGGGTGTGCCCATTTTGCTGCATAAAGAAATATGACCAGATGGCCAGACGTTCCTGTTTCTGATTGAAAAAGCCACTGGGGCGAACCAACTGGCGTATCTCCTCAACTGCATTCGGCTCTATCAGCCTTTCAGGCCGTAATCGATCGGCTTCTTTCAGACTGATCAAGGCCTTAACGGCTCCATTCCAGCTGGTATTCTGGGTAAGGACGGCCCCGATTCCGATTTCGAAACGCTGTAAGGGCTGCAAAGACGCCCCATAATCCCCCGGACGATAAACACAATGCCAGCCTTGTGCTTCATTCTTTTTTTTTAGCAAAGGCCACCAACCTCTGGGACCATAGTGGGAAAAGAGAGCGGCCACCAGCCCGTCAGGTATTGGCATGATCAATGAACTGAAATTTGAGAATGGTACGCCAAAGAATCTGCAGATCAAGCTTCAAAGTCCAATTCTGAATATAGTAAATATCAAACTCAATACGTTTATCGAGAGGCGTGTTGCCACGCAGACCATGCACCTGGGCCCAGCCGGTCATTCCGGTTTTGACCCGATGACGCAACATATAGTTGGGGATACTGTCCTGAAAATTTGCCACCAGCTCCGGCCGCTCTGGGCGAGGCCCCACCAGGCTCATGTCCCCTTTAAGAACGTTGAACAGCTGGGGGAGTTCATCGATAGAGCTTTTACGCAAAAACCGCCCGATCCTGGTCACCCGGGGGTCATTACTGGGCGACCAGATGGCCCCAGTCTCTCGTTCGGCATCCAGAACCATGGTTCGATATTTAAGCATACGAAAATTCTTGCCATCCAGCCCGACCCGGACCTGACGGTAGAAAACCGGGCCTTTGGAGCCCAGCTTGACCAGGGCTGCCACCAAAAGAAAAAAGGGGCTGAGCAAAGCCAGACCCAAGAGGCTGACAGTCACATCCATCAAGCGCTTGAGAAACGATTTGACACCCTCCATGGGGATGTCGCCCAAATTGATGATGGGAATACCCTCAATATGTTCCATACCCGCCTTCAGTGAAGCCATCTGAAGGATGTCGGGAACCAGACGGATATCGAGATAGAGTCGATTGGCAGTATCGATAAGCTTCATGATGGTCTGATATTCTGTCAAAGGCAGGGCAATGAAGAGATCGGTTATCTGATAGCGTTTGACAACTGCTTCCAGATCTCCATAATCGCCCAGCACCTCGGGACCTGAACGGGGCGAAAGAAAACCACATACCTCAATGCCAAAATGGCCGTAATGGCTCAAATTACGGGCCGTCATGACCGCCAGATCCCCATCACCAATCACCAGGATATGGGAAATACCGTTGTTTTTCATACAGAAGCGCTTATATAAGGCAAAGACCAGCAAGCGTATTAAAAAGACAAGCAACGTGGCACTGGGTATATAGAAAAAAATAAAAAAGTGCGACACTTCGAAATGAATAAAGCCATAACTTTTCAAATAGCTGAAAAGTAAGAGCTGCAATACCCCTACAAATATAGCATTCAGCAGAATCAAAAAAAGGTCATCCAGCCGGTTGCGACGCAAGCGAACTTTATAAAAGCCCTGATATGAGAAGCCCACCATAGACGAAACCAGCAGCATCCCCAGTACCAGAAGGTAATCAATAAACGGTGGAATCCCTTTGGGGGCAGCAATGAACCCACTGTGAAAACGAAACCACCAGGTCAGCAGAAAAGACATACTGATGGCAAGGGCATCACAGTACAAATAGAAACGCATCAGTTGTTTTCGTCTTTTCTTGATCATAACTTACCTGCCAGCCCTATTTTACCTTTTATTCCCCATTCACGCAAAGGATACAGACTGAAAGGGAAAGATAGGCCTTTGAAGATTATTCATTTAAGGCCATAGTCACAGCGGCTTGTGCATGAATGGCTGTGGTATCAAAAAGGGGAATATCCCCTTCCTCCTGCTTGACCAGCAGGGGGATTTCGGTGCACCCCAAAATGACACCCTGAGCACCCTGGGTCTGCAATCGCCCGATAATATCCCAATATCGGGTTTTGGACTCGGCATTAATCCGGCCAATGGTCAGCTCCTCCATAATCACCTGATGTATCTTTTCAATTTCTTTTGGACTGGGTATCAAAGTCTGAATGCCATGCTTTTGCAGCAACCTCAAACGATAAAAATCCTGAGTCATGGTGAAGCGAGTGCCCAACAGTCCCACTTTCGAAATGTTCATTTCCTGAATCTTTTCAGCGGTAGTGTCAATAATGTTGAGAATGGGTATGGATATCTTATCAGCAATCCGATCAGCCATTTTATGCATGGTATTGGTGCAGATAACCAGGAAGTCCGCGCCTCCTCGCTCAATCTGCCGGGAGGACTCCACCAGCCTTTCCAGCACACCCTCCCAGTTCTCCACTTCCATCATCGGCCTGATCTCAGCAAAATCCACCGAAACCATTACCGATCTGGCCGAATGAATACCCCCCAAGCGAGCCCTGACCCCTTCATTGATCAACCGATAATACTCCACTGAGGATTCACAGGTCATACCACCCAGCAAGCCAATTGTTTTCATTTCCAAGCTCCACCGATTACGCCATGCCGGATTGTAACACAAAGCCCCTGCCAGCACCTGAAGCAAAACACTTGAAGTATATTTTTTCTTAGATGATAATGGTTAATATAGCCAATCGCAGGGGGTTAACATATGCGACCATTCAGAACGTATCTGGCCGTCCTTCTTCTCTTGAGTTTTGTGGGCCTTTTCCCAGAGGCATCCAGCACCATTCAATTGCCACAGCTCCTACGCCCCAATTTTATTACTGCCGGCAACGGTTATCTGTACATCAGTGAAGAAACATCAAAGGTTCATGTATTCAAAATCAAAGAAGACAAAGTAGAATACATAAACAGTTTCGGCCAGAAGGGTCAGGGACCGGGAGAGTTTAGCTGGATCCACCATTTCCGGATTGTACCCCAAGGATTGGAGATACCCACCAATGGAAAGTATGCCCGTTTCAGCCAGGAAGGCAAACTCATCGAGGAAATACGGGTCACTATCCCCGTGTTTAAAAATAACATTTTCCGCATCAGAGACTGTTATGCCGTGCGTAACTATAAATTCAACGACAAACAACCGTTCACAACCATACGTTTATACAGCCCGGACTTTAAAATGATTAAAGAGATCGCTAAAAAAGTGAATAAAGGTGACTTTCAACGTATCAATCTGCTGGACGATGTCTTCACTCTGCGGGTTTACGGAGAGAAGGCGTTTGTCTGTAGGTCCACTGCCACTGAAACATCAGTCGAATCATTCAATATCAAAGGTGAATCCCTGGCACAACTGACCTTGCCTTTAACATCGTTTCCCGTCAGTGACAAAATGAAAGAAGACCTCATCAAACCATTGCGGGATGATCCGGAATTAAAACCCATGTGGAAGGAATTTGAAAAGCAATTGATTTTTCCGGACAGTACTCCAGGACTTGATGACATCTTCATACTGGAAGACCGGATCATATGTCGCACTTATAACAAAAGTGATGACCACACAGAATTCATTTTCTTCGATATCAGCGGCCAGGAAATCAAACGGATACCCCTTTACGACACCGGGCGGAACGCCAACGGTTGCCGATACTGCTTTAACAACGGCTTCTTCTATGCCCTGAAAGACAATCCGGATGAAGAAGTTTGGGAACTGTTGATAGAGAAAGTATATTAAGACACCCGTTCTGAACGGTGGCCTCAATTTTTTATTAACTGAGCTTGTTGCATAATTCTGATTGTTTGCGATCTCTCGAATTCTTTGGGAGGTGGCGCAAACGATTTCTCCTGGATCTTGAATCCGGAAATGCAGGCTAACCCATTCAGTATGCAAATCAAAGTTAATGATTTTTATATTCTGCTGCGATTTTCATGAACTCTTCATAAAGAATTTCCGATATTTTTTGAGGGAGAAAGTGAACCTTGCTTCCGATTAAACTCAATTTCCGGTCAAACGTATGAGTCAGAACGGTTTCTTGGTTTTCAGCATTCACGATTTCCATATCCATGGCCAGCCGGGCGAACCATTTTTTCTGGAAGAAACATTTTTCAATGGCATTAATTTTTATACTCAAAATCAAATCGGCATCACCGGATGATCCATAAACATTCACTTTTTTAAAAAGCTGGCTTTTTCTCCAAAAATCGACAGTGGCGTCTTCGATCAATTCATCCACCGATTTGGACCAAAAGGTAAAATTGTCGTATTTCACCTGAAATGGAGATTCGCGGTAGACAATTCTGCTGTCCTGATAGGTTTGGTTGATTTCAACATCTTCGATCAGCAAGACCTTGTCTGAGTTTCCTGAGTCAACTACTTTCGGGCTTTCCAGATGCAGGTCAAAATAGTAAGGTCCACCACAGGCCCAGACAAAAGGCAAGAGAAGAAACACCACGACCAAGCGTCCCGCTCTTGTCACAGATTCAGTAATATCAGGCATAAACTGATCCTAAGCCCCGAAAAATGAAAAGTCAAGAAGTGGGGAGTGTAGCAGATCAAAACTTTTATATTGCCGCCTCTCTCCTTTATTCTGTTTTTATTGTAAAATAATCGTGCGTTTCATCTGATCTGAGGAGTTTTGTCATGTCTTTTTTCGGCACATCCCTGACACTGCTGACCACCGTGCTTCACTTTTATCTCTACGTACGTCTCGACGCCCTGTTGAAAGGCTGGCAGCGCTATTCCCGCAAGAATCTGAGGTCCACCATGCTGGTCATGTGGCTGGTATTTTTCTTCGGCCGCCTGCATAGCGGAGGCTGGGGCATTCTTTCCAGACTTCTGGAAATTGCCTCCATGCACTGGATGGCCACTCTTTTTCTACTCTGTGTGGGCCTGTTTGCCGCCGACTTGATCTGTGGATTCGGCCACTTTTTGCGCCGCCAGGTAAACGGCATTCGCACAGCAGGCCTGGCTGTTGGATTGATTCTGGCACTATTGTCCCATATTCAGGGTCTGCGCCCCCCGGAGATTGTCAAACGGGAAGTCACAATAAAAGGCTTAGCCTCACAACTTAACGGTACAAAGATTGTAGTCATGGCCGATTGGCACGCCGGCAAAATGATGCTCGGAGGTGCCTGGCTTCAAGCCCGTATTGACCAGGCCATGGCCCTCAAGCCGGATTTGATTCTGCTGGCGGGTGACCTGTTCGAACAAGGAACCGGACCCGATGAAATGATTCCAGCTATGCGCAGTTTATCAGCGCCTCTGGGCGTCTGGGCGGTTCGGGGCAATCACGATGCCCTCCACCCCAAACGTCGGGATATCAGTGGAGAGATTCTCAAGGCAGCCAATATCCAGCTGCTGGAAAACAAATGGGTAGAACTGGCAGACGGCCTGGTGTTGGCAGGCATTGACGATCTCAGCACATCCCGCCAAAATCCAGGGGAAGAAGAGACCCACTTCGCCAGCGCCTTATCCGGCCGCCCAGACAAACCCACCCTCTTTCTCTCCCACACCCCCTGGATGGTTGGTCAGGCGGTCACAGCCGGAGTTGACCTGATGATCTCAGGTCATACCCATAATGGCCAAATCTGGCCATTCAATTATCTGGTTAAGCTGCGTTACCCCTATATCACGGGAGAATACTCGATCAGAGGTATGCCCCTGATCGTCAGCCGGGGAACGGGAACCTGGGGGCCCCGTATGCGCCTGTGGGACCGCAGTGAAATCACCCTCATAATCCTTCACAGCAAATAATAATCAAATGAAAAGAGCAAAATCAGAAAAACGGAATGACTGAATGAAAAAAAAGAGGAAAATTCTTATTTATTTTTTATTAAGCATTCTATTGCTAATTGCCACACTTATTATTTTTCACCAACCAATTCTGGAACAACTCCTATTAAGACAAATGTCGAAAGGAAACATTCCCGGAGTCGGCATTTCATTAATTAATGAAAATACCATCAAGTGGTCAAAGTCATTTGGGGTCATAACTAAAGGAAGCGACATTTCGGTATCACCGGAAACCCTTTTTCAGGCGGCTTCAGTAACAAAACTATTGGTCGCTTCTTTGGCCCTTCATTTTGTCGAAAAAGGCTTGCTTGAATTGGATAAAGATATTAACCTCTACTTAAAATCCTGGAAAATACAAGACAATGATTTAACAGCAGAAAAAAAAGTAACCCTCAGATTACTTCTCAGCCACCAGAGCGGATTACCTGAAACCAACTTCTCTTATCAAGGCAGCACAGCACCATCGCTCACACAAGTTTTAAACGGAGAATTACCAGCTCAAAATAAACCGGCCCTGATTGAGTACACTCCGGGTTCCCGCTGGCTATACTCTAATATTGCTTATGTTGTATTACAACTACTTATTGAAGATATTGGCGGACAGCCAATCGAAAAAATAATGAAAGATATCATTTTCGAACCCCTGAATATGAGTTCCAGCACACTCGTATATCCATTGACAAATGAATTCTCAAAAAGTAAAATGGCTTTTCCTCATGATGCTGAGGGTAAAACATATTCACCGGATTTGCATCCGACTGCTGTAGCTCAGGGAGGACTGATCACCACCCCCTCTGATCTGGCAAAATTTATTATTGAAATAATGAGGGCCTATCAAGGCGAATCGAACCTGATTATTTCAAAAGACATGGCACACCAGATGTTCCATGCGGAAATTGCCCTTGACCCACAAGCGCTGGGAGGGATTCAAGCCTATCAAGGTTTAGGTGTTTTTATCGCAAAGGGAGACAAATTTTACATTTTCAGTGTGGGGAATAATGCTCCAGGCTCAAATTGTTGGGCTTTGGGAATTCCTGAATTAGGCAAAGGCGCTGTGGTGATGACAAATGGCCAGCAAGGATTTGATTTGTCACCCAAAATTATTGGAGCACTACTTATAACTAACCGTTGGCCCATGCCTGATTTATAAGTGATTCAACAATTAAATCAGTACAATGCCATAGTAAAAAGGAATAAAAAAGTTGGTGTGGCCGACGTATCCAGCAGCACGACGCAAAGCCAAAGGGCCCATCACCTTCACCTTTTCGATCAGAGCATCAAAATCGGGAAAGATCTGGTCCACTTTAAATTCAACCCGACGCCGGACTTTAGCCGCCTCATATGCGGCAGCGCTACGGGCCACCTTATCCTCCTCTACTACCTGCCAGGCCCAGGGAGATTCGGGCATATGATCAAAAATGATCACATCAGGCGCCAAGCTTCGGGCGTGGGCCAGGGCAGCGCTGGGATCATTCATTTCATGGAAAGAGAATTCAAAGATCAGCACATCAGCTTTTTGCTGAAAGTCAACAAAATCACAATGCACCGGCTCTACCAGTTCGTCCATCCCCTTTTCCCTGATAACATCCTCTAATTTTTCTATGGCGGGCTTATCACTGTCCACAGCCCACAGTTTGCGGGCGTCCATGGCAAATTCTATGAGTTGTCCCCCGCCAGCACCGACAGATACAACCGTCTTGCCGCTAAAATCATAAAAAGACCTCAGATTGTTCAATACCTGTTTGATATCAGTAGCCATGGCTCTACTCCTGGGGTCTCTTTTACACCCATGGCCTGTTTTTTTCAATACCCGGGGCCTGAGCCGCCCCATTCAGGGGCTGGTGCCAAGTAAAAATGATCAGACCAATAAAGATCGGTTCGAAAATAAAGAAAACCCGCCATCAAAGGAAATGATAGCTTCTCACTTCATCCAGTGACCGCCGGATCTTGGGTCGGTTCTGGACATCTTGATGGCGGTATCCCAAGGCCAGGATGATATCCACCCGGGCTGACCGAGGTAAGCCCATCTCTTTTTTCAGCCCTTTCTCATTGAACCAACCGATCCAACAGGAATCAAGTCCCAACTCAGTTGCTGCCAACAGCATGTGCTCACAGGCGATACCGATATCAATCAGACTATACTGAATCCCCCGCAGCATGCCACCCATTTTGGTGGCAAAAACAGCTCTTTCGGTCTTCACCACAACAACCGCTGGTGCCTCTTTGATAAAGGCGGTCGGCTGATAAATTCCACGGGTTGCGGCATTCAGGATGCGCTCTTTATCAGGCTCACGGTCAAGAACAATGAACGACCAGGGCTGGGCATTACAAGCCGATGGCGCCAGGCGGGCCGCATCGAGGCAGCGATCCAGCATGCCCCTGTCTACAGTCCTCGACGAGAAACGTCGGCAACTTTCACGCTGATTGACCAAATCCGGAAAGCTCATTTCACAATTTCCTGCTTGCGAACCGCCTCTGATTTTATGCGGTCCAGAAGCTCCGACATGACTGTCAATACCGTCTCTCTGAAATCACCAGCAACGACCAGGAACAAAAGATCGTCCCCCGGCTCAAGACGGCCGGAACGAGCCTCGGCAAGCACTCGAAACACCCCCTTCCTCTCCTCGAATTCCCTGCAAATCGCATCGATTTTTTTATAATCAGGGTTGACATCCAGATATCTGATTTTCTCCGGGCTGACCCGAGAAATTTCCCGCACGGTCCCGTTATGAACCAACAGCATGCCAACTCGTTCCTTGAAGCCAGGCAGTTGCTTGATCTGGGCTACCATTTTGTCTATACTCATTTCGCTCACCTGCTGCTTTGATAATAACCCGTAATGGTCTTATGAACAAGGCATCAAATTGACTTTCCTGGCAAGATATAAAAAAATCTTCCCAATCCGCATATAATCTTCATAATACAAGTATTATACAGTTTTAATTTTGAATAATTAATAATTTCACATCTATTATCTCTGAAACATGAGGTTTTTTGGTATAATAACCAAAACCATACCCCGCCTGGAGGTTCAGATATGCCAGCCAATTATCACCTGTCAGAAAGCATCTGCAGCAATAAGAGCCGCCATGAAATCATCCGTTACATCAATTTGAAACTGGCCTCCATGGAACAACCCTTTTTTGAGGGTAATCACCCCACAAAGCCAGAAGGCATGGCTGAACAAGAGTTTATCGATCTGGCCGAGAGCTTGCTGAACAATTATCGCGAAAAACGACGCTTACTATCAGATACCATCAGCAACCCAGCCGACATGCGCATCCAATCTTTTATTAACAGCCACTTTGCAGAAGTTGACTTTGTACATGAACTAAGATTGCCCTACGACTCATTTGTTCTGGACAAACCAGGGCTGGGTCGGGCCATCAGCTTACCTGCCGATGCCAATTTTTTTCAAAATACGTACCTGACCAGCTATCGGGTCAAACAAGGCATCCTCCACAACCCAATCAACGACCGCCGCACCACAAGTGGTACATTTCACATCACCATGGGGGGATACCCAATTCCAGCGGACAAAAAAGCTGTCCCCAAAATCACCTTTGCCCATTTATTCAGAGCCGCCTTTCAAGCACCAGCCGACTTGTTGGAGCTGCCCTTCACGTCCAGCCAATCCAAAAAAGCAAGGGTATTTGTTTCCTTATTGCTACGCCCCAAAGTATCACCACAAGTTCCCGGCGTAATGCCCGGAAAATCAATGGAAATCCGTTTCTTTGCTCCCGGAGGGTTAGTGGCCAATCTCGATTTCGTTGAATCCATCTTTGGTAATGCCGGCGACCCCTACTTGCACCGCAACGATGCAGGACTGGACGTCATCCATTGGTCCGGTCACACCGGCTGCATCATTCTCGCACCCCATCTGACCCAATTGAGCAAAAAAGAACTGGGGCTTCCCGCATGGAAAGATGCCACCAAGCGAATGCGGCAGGATGGCATGTGCTGGCAACATGAAGATGAGCTTTACAATGATGGGCAACCTTTCAAACTTACATGTCGTGACCACCAGGGCGTTGCCATCACCCTCATTGCCGACAACTACTTTGGTTATTCCAAAAAAGAAATAAAAACCATGATCAGCTACTCTGCCAATCTGTCCGGACTCTGTGAGGAAGAACATGCCGGTGGAGCACTGGCCTTTGGCCGCAAAAACCTGGGTGATTACTTTTCAGGAAACGACTTTTATCAACGGGAAGAACACCGTCTCTCATTTTCTGATTTGCAAACCCGCTATACCGATCTGATTTCATTTAAACCTGAAGGGTATGGTCTTGATAAAAACCATCCAAGCATCATCTTCATCCCGGAAAACGCAGTTTTAAATCTATATGAAGGAACCGTGAAGTGGGAGAAAGAGAATACCTTTCAGCAACTCAGGCTGCTTCGTGAACACCACTACATCCTGCCTTCCGGACACAAAATCCACATGGAGCGCCACCCCTTTGATCCCTCCTGGCGACTGGTCCTGACCAACGGCATCGGACTCTTCTGTCATAAACCCAGCACTGTATCCGGGGGAGGAAAATCTGAACTGTCAAAATCATTACAAAACGCCATCATGTATGGATATCTGGCCA
>Ga0209287_10001406_pt1 | contig 12027 bp, 9 predicted proteins | sample PPLLak3cmMay2015_2_FD_187255 | JGI IMG/M metagenome (GOLD analysis project Ga0209287, IMG submission 187255) | Freshwater sediment microbial communities from Prairie Pothole Lake near Jamestown, North Dakota, USA - PPLs Lake P8 Core (1) Depth... | ecosystem: Environmental > Aquatic > Freshwater... | reverse complement strand
AGCACAAAGAACCTGCGTATCTGCCGGCTGAGGATGAAAAGGATTATGAATCCGCGCAGAAAGCGGTTGATGATAGTGCTGAACAGCCCGCGGTCGCTGAAACAGAGAAAGATGCTTCAAACAGTTCGGAGCAATAGCCATACCAGCGCATCATTATTTTTGAAGCCGTACCGTTGATCCGGCGAAACCGTTTTAATTTAATTATTTATACCGGACGGCAAAACTATAGTCCTCTAACCTTACGCTATACTGCAACAGGAGTTACAAATCCTGCTGTGTGCAGGATTAAAAACCTTCACGAAAGAATGATATTTTGGTCTGCATACTGTGTGAGCGGAAAAACAGAGATACCCGTGCACACGGTTTTAATAAAATAGAGAAGTTTTTTTTGTCTTGTGCCGATATATACTATACAAGGCCGTGTATTGTAGCATGTTGCACAAGGCAGGGACAGGTACTTCAGCGGAGGAAGGCATGAAAATAGATGTTACCGCCTTGGGCGATATTACCATAGTAAGGCCGTTTTCGGATATCCGGGTAAAAACACTGGTGCCGCTGAAAAATGTTTTTGAAAAACTGATCAAGGACGACATGAAAAAGGTGGCGCTTGATTTGACGCACGTCGGGTCCATTGATTCCAGCGGGGTGGGAATACTGGTAAATTATGGTAAAAGGCAGAAAAGTAATAACGGGCACTTGTGTCTCTATAATTACAGTCAGGAGTTGAAAGAATTGCTGGATTTCGTGGATATGGGAAATTTTATTCCCGTGTGTAAAAGTTTTTCCGAGGTTAAAACAATGTTATCAGGATCGCATTAAATGTCTACTAATCGATGCTCAAATAGAAGCGGTAAGGCCTGTTTTCTGGCGTGTATACTCTTCGCGTTTGCTGTTTTTCCGGTCGCGGCAAAGACACGCTGGAGTTCGCTTCACATAGTCCCTGATGCCGATCTGTTTGCCTCAGGGGAATTTGCACTGGGATTTGACGGGTATGTTGTTAAGAATTACAGTGATAAGATGAAATTCGCCTATACCGTGCCGATACGGTTCGGCATTACCGAGTGGGTCAATCTGGATCTTGCCTATTGCGGCGGGATGTCGGTCGGTATAAAAGGCAGAATTCTTGGCGAAACAAACGATTTCCTGCCGTCGCTCGCAATCGGCGTGCATAACATTTTCAATCATAAAGAGGCGAATTATTTTCTCGTGGACAGCGCCGACAATATAGAAGGCGAAGTGTACCTCGTTTTTTCAAAAAGCGTTGAAACTATAAAGACCAGATTGCACGCGGGTATTCAGAGCATTCCGACGAGCAAGTCGGATAAGATCAACCCGTTTTTCGCCGTCGAAAAATATTTCGGCCTGGGATTCTACTCGTCGCTGGAATTTTACCGGCGTGATAAGAGTTTTATCCTGTGCCTCTTTGCAAACTGGCGCCTGCTGAACGATCACCTGGAACTCTCCGCCGGCGCTGTGGACCTGCAATCGATGTTTTTAAACGACGATAATAAGTTTTCCGTGTCGCTGGAGCCCACCAATCCCGGCAGATTTGCAAAACCCGGCGTGTGGATCGGGCTGAAATTTCACGGGAAATTCGGGATCGGCAGCACCAGGGGATTCATGTCGGCCGAAGACAGAATGAAAAAACAGGACCAGACTATCGAGATGCTGGTTGAAGAATATGACAGCCTGAAAGTCAAAATGAATCACACCCTGACGGTGCTGGAAGATGTCCGCGGTAAAATGGGCATGCTGATCGACAGCGTTGTCAACGACCCGAAACGGCTGGAAAATGTCATACTTGAAAAACTTATCACCCTGAAAACTCTCTATACCACAGAGCCCTATGACCCGGAGAGGGTAAGACTGCTTACCAGGGAGATCGCAAGCTTCCGTGAGAAGGCGGTGCCGACACTGGAGGGTATCCTGCTTGATATTAAAGCGGACAGGTACCTGCGGACATACAGCGCTGTGATCCTCGGTGAGATCGGTAATACCGCCTCGTCAGACGTGCTGCTGGATGTGCTGGCCCGGACAAATGATCCTGACCTGAAAATTGAAATTCTTATCGCCCTCGGGAAAATGAAGGAAACCAGGGCTATGTACCTTATGGAGCAATTGGCAAATTCTCCCAATGACGCGATTGCGATTACGGCACAGGACGTTCTGTTACGGTTATCTAAAACGACCGGCGCGGAAATATCGGCGGATCTGAAAATGAGAAACATTCCTGTTGACGAGGAAAAAGCACTCATCGAATCAAAGAGAAAGGCCGTGCCGGACACGCTCCATGCCAGGGACACAACAGCAACCTATAAAGATTCATCCGTGGATGGCTCAAGAAACAGAAGCGACGTTTCCCCGGATACGAAAGGGGCTGCGCCCGACACTGCCGGTGCAATAGAGACCCCGGTGAAAGAGCCTTCCGCAGTTTCTCAACCGGCTGAGCCTGCCGTTTCAGGTGAAAACAGCGCAGAAGTGCAAAAGACCGGGGAAGACAATGTTAAAAAGCAGGAACCAGAGGCTGACGGCAAATCAGATAAGAAAAAGAGACGAAAAGAGAAGGCCGATTCTGAAGAAAAAGAAGATACGAAAAAAGTGAAAACAAAAAGAGGCAGGGATAAAGAGGAAAAAGAGAAAAGTAAGAATAAAGACCAGACCTGGTAACCAGTGTGTGGTAAGCGGGCTGCCAAAGGCTTTCGGCGTGAGTCGACGGCCTTTTTTATATTTATGCGTACAGGATGACATGGTTCGTAACCATTCACGCCCCCTAAATCCCCCGAAGGGGGACTTGTAAAGTGCTGGTATTTGTTATCCCTCCGGTAAGCTGCTGGATAATACTCCCACATAGGGATAACTAAAAGCGGAAGTAAACTTCCTGCTTTTAGTTATCCCTATGTGTAGGAGCGGATGGTTTGGGTACAACCCCTCCGCTCAACGCATTATTATGTTATTACATTACCTGATGACATTGTTATTTGACAGAAGCTATATATACGCCATTTTTAAAGGTTTTATAGCTACAATAAAATTGAGTCATTACAAAGTCCCCCTTCGGGGGATTTAGGGGGCGTGAATGGGTATCATGGATCTTTCATGAAAAGTCATGGTTCAGAAAAATTTTGTTAATATAGTTTGTTATAATATGTTATTTTTAGAGGCAGTGTCAGTAACAAAGTATCCTTCGTATCGCAGGAGGTGGCGTTTTATATGCATTTGTTGCTGACCAGACCAAGGCTTAGCCGGATCAGTAAGCAGCAGTAATTTTCACCAAAAAAAAGGAGTATGATGTTCGCAGCAACGCAGATACGCAGGGGCATGATTATTCTTTATGAGAATGAACCGCACAAGGTAATCAGTTTCAGATTTACCGTGTCGGGCAGAGGCTCGAATACCATTTCGGCAAAATTGTATAATATTGTAACGCGGTCATATATTGATGTCAAGTACCGGTCCGACGATAAGGTCGAACGGGTCTCCGTCAGCGAGGTTGATCATGAGTTTCTCTATCAGGACGGCGAAGAATACTGGTTTATGAACAGTAAGACCTTCGAGCAGATACCTCTGCAGAAAGCGGACGTCGAGGATATTATCGGGTATATTCTCCCGAATACCGCGTGCAGAGTACAGCTTTTTGAAGGAAGGCCTATCGGTGTCAAAGCCCCGAATACCGTACAGTTGAAGGTGGAGGAGACCGAGCCGTCCATAAAGGGGGCAACCGCCACCGGCAACGTGGGGAAACCGGCGAAGCTTGAAACGGGTATCACCATTCAGGTGCCGATGTTTGTCCAGCGGGGGGACACGGTCATCATCAATACAGAAACCGGAGAGTACCAGGGGCGTCCCGGTAAATAACGCGATAAAAAAAACCAGCACACACAGGCGCTGGTTTGTTACCCGGCATGAGAGAGAAAAGAGTGTTATTTCTTCTGTGCGGGTTCATTGGGCACGTCGATCCCCAGATATCGCGAAAGACCGGCTGTAGACTGTTCGAAAGCCTGATTAAGAGCCTTGCCCAGAATGCTTGAAGCAAACGCCTGGTCTTTCAAATCAAACGGCAGCTTGCCGATATATTTCCAGTTGTTGCCTTCAATATTTTTTCCCGACACTTCCTGGCAGAACTCATTCTTGTAAAGCTGGGTTTTTGCTTCAATATCGATTAACTGGATAACAAGGCATATCGCGGCAATTGAGTGCTCGCTGTATTTGTCGGCGGCTGCCGTAATCTCGGCCCGCTGAATTATTTCGAAGCGCCTGATCTCTCCGGTTATGACAAAACGCGATTTTTCCTTCATGCCGAGGAGAATCGGATCAATTTCAGCCTGATCGGGGCGAACCACGCTGCATTTGACCCTGCTTGAAAGCGTGATATTTTCCGCCAGCATGGCCGCAATGTTCTCGCTGATGTTCCATGCGCCTTTATACACGGAATTGTTTACCAGGGGAACGACGCTGATTTTTTCCTCGAGTTTCCCCGTTAAGGTCGCATAATCGCTCTTTGCCTTCTGCAGCTGCTGCGCCATCTGTTCGACAATATCATTTGGCGGAATCCACGCTTTCATGAGGTTGATGTCACTGTCCAGCAGCGCCGCCGGAACGAGCGGGTCGGTGTTCATGCTGATGACTGTTTTATACCCCGCGGAAATGAACATGGACTGGTTTTTTAAAATATTTTTCACCAGTATCGTGCCGTTGATGATGTTGACGAGCGTTTCCCCGTTTTTCTTGTTCACGTCAACGGAAAAAGCGGTGCCCCGGATCGCAAGAATTGCCGTTGGCGTATACACCTTCGTCTCCTCACGCGCAAAAACTTCCCGGGGAAGCGTCTTCTTGACAATAAAGTATATTGCCCCGAAGAAAACGGTGGCATAGTTGGTAAAAATATTGTTGGCCGTATCTTTATGCAGGTTAATCTGTATCTGCGAATGTGTGTTCACATACATAATGCTGCCGTTCTGCCACTTGAGCCTGGCCATTGAGTTGTCAAGAATCCTGATGATGTCGTTATTATAGAGTTTCCCGTTCCTGCTGACCAAAACCCACTTATATTGCCCGGCTCGCTGAACCTCCGCCTTCCCTTTTATTGAATCGATGACGACAAACGGCTCCTCCGCTGCATAAAGCAGGGACGAGAAAAACAGAATACAGGTCAATGTAAGCAGATATGTTTTCGTCATGAATGGCCTCCTTGATACTATAAGCCGGCAAAGCCGGAAATTAAGGAATTGATTTTGTATGCTTTGCGGCATAAGTGTCTGTACGCTGACTTATCTACGCTTTGAATGTATCTACTCATGTTGCGTAGATAATTCAGCTACAGACACTAAATCTTTAACGGGCAAAGCCTTATACGGTGAATAGAGAAATATGTTCTTAATTATAACAGTATCCATGATAATTTTCAAGATTTCCCGGATTTTCTTTTTTTGGGTATTTTTTAAATCGGTTGGAGGGCAGGACGCCCGTGTCAGCCTGTTTCCTGTGTAAAACCACGGCGTGTCACAAAGAAAATATCAGGTTTAAGCAGTTGTTAGCTGAATTTATCGTAAGAAAGCCCTGATGTTCATTTTAAATATTTCCTGACTGTATTTATGCATTTTTTCTTTTTTTACAAATTGCTTATCGAATTCTAAAGCCTTCTCATGGTCAAGGCAAAATGCATCACTTTGTTTTACCTTCCATTTGTTTTTTCCAAAGAATCCGTTCTGAAGTTCGAGAACAAGTAATCCTAGTGGATGCTCGCCATCCATATTACTTACTTGATAGTCTATCCCGTTCTTAAAACCGTGTTTGCAGTAATTATGCGGATCACCGTAAATAATTATTGCGGGAATATTCATGCTTTTTACTAAAGACTTTGTTTTCTCAATCAACGCTGTACCGATTCCTTTTCTTTGGTAATCCGGATGAACGCATAAAGGCCCGAAAGATACTGTCCGCACCTTCTCTTGATCATCACTTAACAGAAACGATTCTGTATACATAATTGACGCAATTATAGTATCATTAAGTTCTACTACATAATTTAGTTCGCTAATAAAATCTTTATGCCCGCGCAGAATGTGGCATAAATAGTGTTCATCACATCCAGGAGTATACAAATTCCAGAAAGCGTCTCGTGTCAGTTCTTCGACTTGTCGATAATCATCTTTTGATTCTAAACGAATATTCATTTTATTCTCCTATATTTGCGCGAAGCGTCCAGCTAACCAGTAATAGAATGTACCCTTCATATTCCTGCCGCCACGTATGACATACTACAGGAAAATGATTTATTTCCGGGCGGGAGGGATAGGGGCGTTTGTAAGATATTGTACGGCTTTGGGGTACCGATTCGGAAGGGCAAAATATCACAATTCGGTGAGATTACGGAATCGCTGCTATTCAAAGGTAATGTGTTTATTCTATTGTTACTGTTGCCCGGTTATACTATTTTTATGTACCTTTTTATCGGCGGACATATTTTTACTACGATGCTCATCCCTCGTTGCCGGATGAGCGCGTAGCGTTTTATTACTCTAATCACAGGACAGGAACAATGCTCTGGAAAAATGCCTTTATTTACACACAGCGTAAGGACCCGGCGGAAGCGGAGGTTATCAGCCACAAGCTTATGATCCGGGCGGGAATGATTAAAAAGGTCGCTTCGGGTATCTACAATTACCTGCCGCTTGGGTTGCGGGTAATACGGAAAATCGAGGCTATTATCCGGGAGGAATTGAACCGGTGCGGGGCGGCCGAGCTGTTCATGCCTATGGTTGTTCCGGCTGAACTGTGGCAGGAGAGCGGTCGCTGGACCTACTACGGCCCCGAGCTTTTACGTTTCACCGACAGGAAAAACAACTGGTTCTGCCTCGGACCCACGCACGAAGAGGTCGTCGTGGATATCGCACGCTCCGCCATCCGTTCCTATCGTGATATGCCGCTGAACCTGTACCAGATTCAGGATAAATTCAGGGATGAAGTGCGCCCCCGCTACGGACTGATGCGAGGCCGCGAATTCATCATGAAAGACGCGTATTCCTTTCATGCAGATGAGGCTTCGCTCGATGAAACATACTGGAAAATGCACGAGGCATACACCAATATATTTACCCGCTCCGGTCTTGACTTCCGGCCTGTTGAAGCGGACTCCGGCGCTATAGGCGGCGACGTCACCCATGAGTTTCATGTGCTGGCCGATTCCGGTGAGGATACCATCGTTTTCTGCGCCGGGTGTAATTACGCGGCCAATCTTGAAAAAGCCGCAAGCCGGCGCCGGAATAATGAGAAACTGCATGAGATTCCCGCACACGCACTGCCCGCCCAAGAGGTTGAAACCCCGGGGAAAAAGAGCATCGAAGAGGTGACGGCTTTTTTAAAAATAAAACCGTCGGATACGGTGAAGATGCTGCTTTATTCGGTCAACAACGGGGAATACCTCGCCGCGGCCTGCATCCGGGGAGATCTGGAGATCAACGAGACGAAACTGAAGAACCTGCTGCGCGCCGAGAGTATTGCAATACCCGATGAGCAGAGCCTTGCCAGGCATTCCGGCCTGGCGTTGGGATTTTTAGGCCCGCGCGACTTTGATCGCTCAATTGTCAAAGAGATTGTCGCGGATTATTCGGTGAGTTATATGCAGGACTGCGTGTGCGGCGCCAATAAAAGCGATTTTCATATCACGCACGTTTTCCCCGGAAGGGATTTTTCCATCGACCGTTATGCGGACCTGGCTTTTGCGGCAGAGGGGCAGGGGTGTCCGCGCTGTGACAACGGTACGCTGAAATTGTGTAAAGGTATAGAGGTTGGACAGATTTTCAAGCTTGGTATGAAATACTCCAAACCAATGAATCTGGCATATCTCAATGAGAAAGGTCAACAGGAGTTTGTTACCATGGGGTGCTACGGCATTGGAGTCGGCAGGACCGCAGCCGCAGCGGTCGAACAGAATCACGATGCAGACGGTATAATCTGGCCCATTGAAATCGCGCCGTTTAAAGTGGCGATTGTGTGTCTTGATACCAACAATGCGGACGTCATCGCTCTTGCAAAGAAATTTCATGACGAGCTTGAAAAGCAGGGTGTTGATGTTCTGCTGGACGACCGTGACGAACGGCCCGGGGTTAAATTCAAGGATTGTGACCTTATTGGTTTCCCCGTCCGGGTTATTGTTGGAGCAAGGGGGCTTCAAAGCGGATTGATTGAAATAAAAAAACGTATCGAGGCCAACACAGAAAAGGTCGCGATTGAAAAAGCGATCGACTATATCAGAGCCTGTATAGACAGCCTGTAAAAACAGTATTATCCTGCACTTTTTTTCATCGGGGGGTATTTTTCGGGGATGGGGCGTAGTTTCTGTTTTTTTATATTTCGGGCCTCCCTGTTTTTGTATATATAGTATATTAAATAGCAGTAATTAGCCTGATTACCCTAAGTGTAGGATAATACTGCGTAAGATCGGATGGCCTATAGTCTCTCCGATCAACGCATTATTACCGGTATTTTCAAATAATCTTTGTTCTATCAGATAAAATTGACAAACTTCTTATGGTAGTGGTATACTTTATATAGATATATAATATCAGAAAAAGGCATTGTAACGAAAGAATCCTTACCAGGTGCGTACATGAAGAAAAAGGATAGATGGTCCTTTTACATTGTTTCTTTATCCTCTTCAAAAATCAAACAGGTTCCGATTCCGCGGATACTGTTTTTTCTGTTTATTATTATTTTTACGATAAGCGCTATCGGTTTTGCCCGGTCGGTCTATTTTATTGCCACCTATGGCTATGCTCATTTTGGGTTATATAACGAAAAGAAACAGAATAGTGAGCTTATCAAGGCGATAACATTTCTCGATAAACTGGCGGACCAATACGGCGGCAAGCTGAAAAAGCTTGTTGCATTCGAAGACATGGCGCGGCTTAAATTCGGTATCAATACAATCAGCGACGACATACGCAGCGCCGGTGTGGGAGGCCGTCCGAGCATTGAGCAGCTGGTTAACGCTTCGCTTGAAGATCCGCTCGTGCGCCAGGCCGGAACCCTTGAAGAGCGATTTTTAACTTTGCTGCGCCAGATAGATCTGCAGGATACTACCTTCTCCAGAATGGCAAACCATATCTCGATGCAGAATGACCGCTGGGCGCAAATCCCTTCAATCTGGCCGTGCCGGGGAAGGCTTACTTCCGGCTTCGGTTACCGTTCGCACCCGTTTATGGGAATTCAGGTGTTTCATGAAGGATTGGATATCGCCAATAATGTGTGGACAAAGGTGTTTGCCACCGCAGACGGCATTGTCAATTTTGTGGGGATACGAATCCATTACGGCAACACGGTCATGATCAATCACCGGGGCAGCGGCTATACCACGGTCTATGCTCATCTTGAAAAAGCAGCAGTGGAGGAGGGGCAGGTTGTCAAGAGAGGCGAGCTGATCGGTTATATCGGAAACAGCGGCAGGAGCACCGGCCCCCACTGCCATTATGAAGTGCGCCAATTTAATAAATATGAAAATCCGGCGAATTACATTCTTCCAACGGATATTGTCGTCGATTGACAGAGGCTGCTTTTTCTATGGTGCATTATGCGGAGCTTCCTGTTAACTCAAGCCATCGCTCCCAGTGGATTGATATTACCGGGGGTGTTCAGAGCATTCTTTCTTCAAGCGCTATACAAAGCGGCGTGGTTACGATATCAAGCCTGCACACCACCGCGGGCATAACGATTAATGAAAACGCCGATCCTGACGTGGGAAGAGATTTCTTCCGGCAGCTTGAGCGGATTGTCCCGGCCGACGCGTCGTATCATCACCGCGAGGGGAACTCCGACAGCCATGTTAAAGCATCTATGGTCGGGTTGAGCGCAACGATACCGGTGCAGAGCGGACGCTGCGTTCTGGGAACGTGGCAGTCCATATACTTTTGTGAGTTTGACGGCCCCAGAAGCCGTCGGGTTTCCGTAACCTGTATTGGTGAATAGGAGCCTGCCGTGGTACGGACCAACTCTTTTTACGCCGTTCTCGCGGCTGTTGTCGCAGCGGGGTATTGTTTCGCCCCGGGAGCTCAGCCGGTAGACACTGCTTTGACCCTCAAAGAACTCGATATACGCTACGCAGCGGAGCTCAACCACGTACCTGTCGGCTGCCGCACGGTTGCCATGGGTAACACCGGCGTTGTCCTTCCCTACAGTGATTTGAGCGCTTTCTGGAACCCCTCGCTTATCTGCCTTTCGCCGTCGTATTCCGTGGTCATTGAAGGAGCGAAACTGTACGGCGGCCTTTCAAGCCTTGGCACAGCGTCCTTTCATGCACCGGTTCAAAATGACCTGAGTGTCGGCCTGATGTACAAGGCTTTTTTCCCCGATGATATTCTTGAATATGATTCTCTGGAGGGAACCCTCCTTGAGCGGCAATATACCTATTCAATCGACGGATACCCCTCCAGGGGCGTTTTTCATAATAACCAGCACAGTATCATTGCATCAATAGCGAAACTGTTTTCCATACCGATTCCACGCCCCACCAGTTTCTCGCTTCCGCTGCCGGTGGATATTGCCGGAGGACTCAACATTAAATCGCTGATTCAGACCATGACCCCGGGTGACGACGTGCGCCTGGGGTATAATATCAACATCGATTTAGGCGCGGTACTGCGGGTCGGCGTCGATTACAACCTGGCCGAAGAATCAATCCGCAGGGAGCTGCTGATTGCCGCAACCGTGAAGGATATCCTTCCCACAAAAATGACCTGGCTTCACTCCTATGAAGGATACGAAGAGCCGGTTGATTATTCGCAATTTTACGGAATATCGTATATTGACCGGTCCGGCTTTCTGCACGGTGACTGGACCGTTTCCCTGTCTCTGCACAAGCAGTACGAGGCAACACTCCATGCGGGTCTCGAAGGCGAGTTTTTTGATATGGTCGCCTTCAGGTGCGGTATCTCCAACAGGATTGCCACCGTCGGCACCGGCATCCACTACAAAAACTATTCCGCGGATTACTCCTTCACCTTTGACGAGCTTAGTTACTCGTTTTTACGCCTTGGCATCGGGTATAGGTTTTAGTGTCTGTAGCTGAATTATCTACGCAATACGAGTAGATAAAATCAAAGCGTAGATGAGTCAGCGTACAGACACTTATCCAGCTTGTCTGGGTTAGCTTCTGTAGTTAAATAATCTATCCTGCTGTTTTGCTTAAAGGTTAAAGGATTAAAGCGTTTCCTGTATCAGCTTGTTAAAGAGTGCTTTTAAAGAGTTTTAAATCGTCTCAATGTTGTTTTCATACCCCCATCCCATCCCGATGAATCGGGGCACTGCCCCGATTACGGGGCAAGGGGCTGAAAGCAGACCATTTTCTTTTATATAACGATTAATGAAATGCCGTGCCCCGACCGTGAGGGAGGGGTTTTTGTGACCAATACAACCCCTCCCTCACGGTCGGGGCACGGTATGGTACATTATTAATTATTAATCCTAAAATCAGCAGTTAAATCGTGCTCCTGCTCGTGCTCGTAATCGTAATCGATTGATTTGAAAAGTAGTTTAATAAATTGATAGCTTTACAGATTAGATACTGTAGGAAAATTATATACGCGATGAGCGTAGATAATTTGACGTACAGTATCTTATGCCGCAAAGCCTATAAATCCAATTCCTTAATTTCCGGCTTTGCCGGATTAAGCACCCTTTAGGTGAAAGGCTTTTATTGCTGTAGTTGTCGATTACGAGTACGATTACGCGCACGAGCACGACTCCAACTGCGGAATATAGGATTAACAACTCTTATTAAACGTGCATTATGGGAGCTATTATGAAGATGTCCCGACGTTTCGGCAGGCGGTAAAATGCCTTTTCTACGCCGGAGTTGGAGAACCCCTGTCATTAAAAAATAGAGTTGTTGCATAATTCATCTTCAGGTAAGTATTGACAAATCGTCCTCGTCCTCGTCCATCCTCCTGTTATGTAAAAAGTCAATATTTTTTATAAAATATTGTATAGGTATCCTTATGGCTTCTTTTTTTAAGCGTTATTTCAGTAAATATT
>Ga0209287_10001405_pt1 | contig 12033 bp, 10 predicted proteins | sample PPLLak3cmMay2015_2_FD_187255 | JGI IMG/M metagenome (GOLD analysis project Ga0209287, IMG submission 187255) | Freshwater sediment microbial communities from Prairie Pothole Lake near Jamestown, North Dakota, USA - PPLs Lake P8 Core (1) Depth... | ecosystem: Environmental > Aquatic > Freshwater... | reverse complement strand
CAAAAAGCTTTTTACGGGCATCGACCAGTTTGGCCAGGGGCTGGACCTGCTCAGCCACACGTTCGGGATGAAAATCGTTTAGGGACTTGAATTTCAACTCGAGCGGGAGGACGGAACCGTCGTTGGTCAGCTTGTTGTCCACCTTAAAAGCCAAGCGGGGTTTCATGCCTTCCAGGACATTGTCGAAATTGTCGCGGTCGATTTCCACGAATTTACGGTCTTTCACTTCCGGCAGCGGTTCTTCCGGCTTGCCGGACAGATCGGCCATAACCCCCACTACAAAAGGAATTTCCTTTTTGACGATGGCATCGCCCACTTCCACATCATAGGTGATGTGGACCCGTGGGGGGCGCACTCTTGAGATTTTTTTCTGAATACTTTCCGCCATGATTTGTTTCTCCTTTCCCTAGTTTTTTTCGATCCTAAAAAGCAGGATCGAAAAAAACTCAAACCCGGCGGGGGAACCGCCGGTATTAATAAAAAGAACCTGTGCTCCATCGGAAAAAAGATTGTCGATGAGCAGACCCTAAGTACCGGCCTATATCCATAGGCTAGATCCTGAAAAACCCAGGATCAAAAAAACCTCAAAACCGGCGGAGGAACCGCCGGTATTAATAAAAAGAACCCTATATGTTTTTTGATCCTGAAAACATAGGATCAAAAAACATGCATTCCGGCAAAAATTGCCGGAATAAGTCAGTAAGATGGTAAGTCGGTTGATTATTTGCTTTTTCATTTATCGACAACAAATTGCCAATACGAGCGCCTATATACGATTTCTCACGTTCGTTCGAAATGACAGAGAGAACGTTCGAGATGACAGAAGGGACGAACCATTTGTCGGTTTTTGTCATATCGAGCGCAGCGAGATATCGTATATTCTTATTATTCATTATAACTTTAACCCGCGATCCTCAAAAAAACACTTTTCAATATCTCATTAAACACTTTTCAATTCGCCGGTCCTTGATAACCCATGGCTTTAGTGATGTCGGTTTTGCAAAGCCTGAGAAAGATCTCGCGAGCGCGATTACGGTCTTCATCGCTCACGTCACCGGAGGTCAAGCATTGATACAGGGCTTCCAGAACTTCGCCGATCCAAAGCGGCGATTCCCAATGCTCCAGTTTCATCTGATCTACCAAAGCATATAATTCTTCAATCATGGGCCGAGCCAATTCCGGTCTTTGAGCTTTCAGACACAGTTTTACCATAAAGAGGCGATGACGGTTTCGATCCCGGATGGATTGAGCACTGTAGGAAGCGGTTAGTAATAGATCTAGGGCTTTTTTGACGCCGGATGTTTTAAAGATCTGTAAAGCTTCTTTCCAAACAACCTGTTCTTGGGATTGCGCGTCGCCGGGCAGAAGAGCAATCGAATCCAAACCGGATTCCGGCGTTCCGGCAACGACATCGGTTCCTTCCGCGGAAGACGGATCTTGATCAGGCTCTGCTATACGTTTTTCTTTTAGAACTTTTACGATCCATCCATCGCATTCCTCGATAATATTTTTTAAATCGGAAATTTTGGGGGCGTTTTTACCGAATTTTTCATCGACCAAGTTGTCCAGGATTTTGAATTGATCCAGACAGGCTTTGAATGGACGATTCAGCGATTCGTAAAAAGCCCGGGAAGAACCGGCTATGGCGGTATTGAAATTCTCAGGCGTTATTTTTCCTTCAGCGATAAGTTGGTTGCGCAAATCCTTGTTTTGCGAATCGGCTTCATGGCCGACCCGGCGGGATTCCCGCCATTTAAGCAAGGAGTAGCCTTTGGTTTTTTGCGGGTCGGTCAGAGGAATTTGTTTAATCCAATTGGAAGCGGTGTTATTCAGAAATTCGATACTGCCGATGCGGAAGTCAAGGTCGTTGTCTTCGATTTGCGGAAAAAAGTGGGGCCAGAACTGAGATAGAAAACCATTAACGATTTGCAGGCCTAGGGCAAAGCCTTCGAATCCGCGAGTGGCGGTCAAGGCCTCGGTCAACCAGGCTGCGATTTGCAGATCTTTTGTTTTTTGCGAAAGAGCTTCCAGGCAGAGTTTGATGACTTTATCCCAATCCGCAGTTTTGATTTCGCGTTGCCATTCGCCGCGGTTCAGGTCATCGTCGGCGCGCCGCGCTTCGGCAATGGCGTCATAAACCGGGTCATAGCGTAGATAGACTCCGGCCGGGTTTTCGCCGGGAATAGGAGTCAAAATGAGATTAAGATCGATTTCTTGGGTTATGGTCATAGGCTTTTTTGTTCACTCTAACCTGTCGAGGAAAAAGAATTTAACCACGAAACAGTTTTAAGCAGCACAAAATTGTGTATACACAACTCAAGTTATTAGGTTCACGGTTGATTCCTTTACGATTTTTCACGTTCGTTCGAAATGACGGAGAAAGCGAATGAGTGTAGATACGATTTCTCACTGCGTTCGAAATGACGGAAGAACCATTCGAAATGACAGAAGGACCGTTCGGAATGGCGGAAGGAGAGGTCGAAATGACAGACGGAGAAAGCGAATGAGTGCAGGTACGATTTCTCACTGCGTTCGAAATGACAGAAGGAGCGTTCGAAATGACAGAAGGAGCGTTCGAAATGACAGAAGGAGTATTCGAAATGCCGGCTTTTGTCATATCGAGCGAAGCGAGATATCGTATATTCCTATCATTCATTTGTGTTGCTCCTTATAATGAAAACACCTGTACGATTTCTCCCTGGGGTCGAAATGACATAAAATTCGGCTTACTGCTTATTTTCCAAAGGAACCCTATTATTAAAAACCATTTCCCGGATTTCCAATAGGCCGATTTCTTCTTCACCTACCTGGAATACATGTTGACCCATCCCCCTGCAGAAACCATTGCCCAACGGCAACCACTCGGTCGAATGGCCTAATTTTAAAAGATCGTTTTCCTGCAGCCAGGATTCCGCGTAAAGAACCGGCAGAAAACCATTCAGGGTCAATCCTTCCCAGGTTGTGATCCGTCCCGGTATCCACAAGAGGTCCAGGAGCGTTTTGGGTGTCTCGATCGATAATTCCCGGATACATTCGAACGGAACGCGCAGATAACGGGTGTGGGCAAAAACCTCCAGAAAATAGGCCAAGCAGGAGTCCGTATCTCTTATGCCGGAAAAGGTCTGACCGTTTAATGTTCCGGAGATAAGGGGGCGTTGCGCCTCAACTTGAGAAAATAGGGTTTCGGCTTGTTCCCATTCGGCGTGTTCCATTTTTTTACGAGCGTTTTCGTAAGTGTCAAAATAAGCAGGAAGTTCCGGGACAAAAGAGGGCTGTTTTTTGCCTTGATAGGCCTCAAGCCGTTCTTTTTCAGCCTGGACCAGGTTGAGGTAAACTTGAGCGCCCAGATCTTTTTCCATATCCTGTCCGGCGACAAGCTCTAATTGGCGCCGGGCCTTATCCCATTCTCCATAAAGGGCCAGGACTTGAAACAATAATGTTCTGGCTTTAAAGTCGGAAGGGCTCGATTTGACTTTATCGTTCAGGCATTTTCGGGCCTCGGCCAGATTACCGGCTTTGATCATTTCCCGAACATTATCCATTTCAACTCCTTTTTTTGTGCAGCTATAATGTAAATTATAGTGACATGCCATATCAGATCATTCGTACAAATTCGTCACATAAGCGTCACGCCGATGTCTCAGAATGATAATTGTGCAAATAAAGTCACATTTTTATTCTTCTTTTTTACACTCTGATGGCAGGATTAAGAAAAGGCTTTTCCCATTAAGGAAGATAGCCTTAATGTCAAAATCTTCCAATCAGAGATGTTGTCTCCGGAGACCATAATTTAACGAAATCTTCCGGCGCTAAAGCCCGACCGAAGATGCCGATCCGGGTGGTTTCCGGAACGCCTCCCATAAAAACGGTATTGGGCACGATGGGCAGGCGATCTTTTAAAAGAGCATGATACGTTTCGGTTATTTTAAGTGGCTCGGATAGAAAATGGTTATTCAAGGCAATCAGACAATCCGAGCTTTTCCAAAAATCGTTCAAGCCTTTTGACAAGGTTTCATATAAATGACCGTGCATCATGGGGTAGCTCTGTTCCTGGAGGGCCTTCCAAGCGGGCCAATCGTTCGAAGGGCCTTGGAGTTGCAGTATTTCTTCTTCCAGTTGCTTGAGATTGCTTAACCTTCTGTTAATCGATAGGTATTCCATTTTTTCCCAGATATTGTCCAAGGCCAAAGGCAATAAATCCCACTGCGATTCCCAGTCCTTGAGCGAGCCTGAGCCCATGATGAGCAGGGGGTAAAGCCTGCCGAACTGGTCGCCGCTGTCTTTGACAATACCGCAAATCAGTTGGTTTTTTTTCGAGCCTTTAGCCCAAAAGCGCCAAGAGTTGCGGCTTACTCCCCGGTTCGACTGCGTAAGCCATTTCATATAACCGTTTCCGGCCCAATCGGAGAAGGCTTTGAACAGGGGGTTTTCGGCACCGAGACTGAAATAGTCCTTGGCCACCGGGTGTTTTCCGGAGATGCACCAGAGCCATTCCTCGTTATGGTTCATTATTCCCAGCATTTGGCTATGATCCAGGGTACTTTTTCAGGAGTCGATCGCGACAATTCCAGAATGGGTTGATGGCCTGAAAATTCGTACCTGACTTGAATGGTTTTGACGTTTAAATTTTTTAAAGCGAGTGCTTGTTCCGGAAAATCTTCAGCCCGAAAAATACGTTCGCCTCTGGCGAAATCGCCCAAGAATTTGGCAAAAGCCATGGGGTTCGTATATTTGCGGGTGCAAACCAGATTGCTTATCTCGATCTCGAATAGGACATCTCCGCAATTTTGAGGCGACCAGGCGATGGTTTTTTTCAAAGGATAGTTGCGATTGATCACTTGTTGCGTTTCGGTCGCGCATTGCAGTTTCAAATTCACGGCATGGGGTTGAGCCAAAGCATTGGGGTTGGCGGAGGTCGGGAGCGGGGTGACGGTCACGCTATAATTTTCTTTAAGAGGAGCGCCGGCTCGGGCTCTGGCTCCCTGGGTTAAAAAGGACATAAAACCGCCCTCAAAAGCGATAAACTTACCAAGGTTGTTTTTGGCATAAAAACCCCGGCCGGGATCGGTGCCGATAAAGGGCGCAGCCGGTCCTTTTACGAATTTAAGGGCGGAACCTTCTTCTCCCAGAATCACTTTATTGAGGTTCATCTGGTTGGCCGGACCCTGGGCTTCGACCAGCACATCTTTTTCCCACATGAGTTGCAGATGGCAAGCGGTCTCTTTGGAGAAATAGGACCAATAGAAATCCAGGGGGCCGGTCACCAATTGCCAAAATATTTTTTGTTCGGCGGACGTGCCGGTAAGGGAATTCTTGACTTTATTAATACCGTTATGAGCTTTGAAGAAAGGCGATTCGCCCGTAGCCGCATCTTGATTAAAGGTATCGGTCAGCATTTGAAAAACCGTTGCCCGCGACTTGGCGGCGGTCATAATTTGCGCCAGGGCGTTTTGATAATCCAGTAGGCTTTTCCCGGCCGTTTCAAGGGCTGCCAGGCTTTTTTGTTTTTCTTTATCTATTTTTCCGATGATTTCTTTGCCTTTTTGAACGGTTTTTCCCAAGGCACCGGCCTTTAGAAGGTTTTCCTGAATAGCGGCATTCAAACGGGCATTCTCGTATTTGAAAACGACCTTGATCCATTCCGGGGTTAGCGAATTATTTTGAGAAGAGTCGTCAAAAACCTTTAAATGTTCCGGCATGGTTTTCAACAGCATAAAATAGGGTCCCTGGTCGGTTGCCATTTTCATGGCGATTTGCTGCCAGGTGTCTTTTTTGTTTTGCAGAAGGTTAATACCTTGCGGAAAGGCGATGACAAAGTTTTCCCAGGCTTTGTAATAACTATTACGATAGCCATCGTAAAAAGCTTTCTTGCGATCGGCCAGGATCAGAGGCTCATAAAGCGCGCCTTCAATTTCTTTCAAAAAGGAGTCGATCTCTTCTTTGCCCTTGAGGGTAAACGCCGGTTCAATGAAAACCTGGGCCGCATTGGTCGATTCCGTTCCCCAAAAATCTTCCAGGTTGATTTTTTCGAGGTTTGGGTTCTGATTGACCCAAGTGACCAGCCATTTCAAGTCTGCTCCCTCGACCATCAGGGCATGCTTGAGCCAGGTATGCAGTTGGTTCATTTCTTCGTTCAGGATTGTTTTATCGGGCTGCCAAGCCAGATAGGAAACATAAAGGGCCTCAAAGCGTTGGCGCAGTTCAGGCACCAAACGTTGGGCCGCAACCGTTGCGACCGGTTCGTAAGAAGGTTGGGGCATTTCTTGGAGCTTTTCCAGGGGTTCATTTTTCAGGCAGGCGCGCAGTAAGTTGATGCGCCGTACCAAGTGGCTGATATGGTAACCGTTCTCTTCATCCGAAGTTCGATTCGAGAACATACCGACTCGGTCGGCAATCTGCCGGTCGAATTTGATTAAAAAGCCGGTTTTGAACTGTTTGCAAAATTTCTCTTTCAATTCCGTTTCGACATTGCGGCTTTCATGCAAACCCAGGCGGGGTATCCACCAATTGCGGTTTTGGGCATGGGCGTTTTCAATGGATTGACGAAAGCGATCCATAATGGAAACATCGGTGAGGATTTCGCCTTGCAGGACCGGCGGGTTGGAGAGATCCCTGGAAATATCCCGTAAGGTCTTAAGGTTTTTAGCAAAAGAATAGCTCAAGATTCCGCAGAGAGCGATGCCGATGGCGATCCAGGCCGTCAAACCCAGATGCCGGGTAATGCGATTCCAATTTAGAGCCCGCTGAGTCGGAACGAAGAGCGTGCGGTCTTTAGGTAAAATTCCGGAGAAGAAATCATGCAGAAAAAGGCCTTTGCCCGTGCCGGGTAAAACCTCACGAGCCTCGATTAATCCCAACTCCTTGAGAAAATGGGAATAAGGCGTTCCTTCCTGACGGCCGCTGCTGAAAAAGATGCCGCGTAAAATAGGGGTTTCCTGATAGGGGTTTTCCAGAAAAGCGCCTTTAAAGAAAGCTTCCAGACCGGGTTTGAGTCGTTCGAATTCTTCCGGGAAAAGAAATAGTTCCGGGTCAAGGTCCCGGTCGGTTTTTTTGGAACCAATGGGCTGGCTGAGTTTGTGAAAAAGACGCAAGCGGATGTCTTTCAAACGCTCTCCAACCGTATGAAAAGCAGGGCCGAGGAATGCGGAAATAGAGGCGGTCGATTTCGGATTGATGACGCCCATGGCCTGATTAAGCGATTTTTCCGGAAGGTGATTGCAAAACTGATTCATGCCCTGGATCAAATCGCATTTGGTCACCAGAATATAAACCGGGAACTTGGCGCCCAAGACCCGCATCAGCTCATCCGTGCGCAAGCGGATATTACGGCCGTCCTGTTCGAGGTTTTCCGGAGCGGAGTCAAGCAGTTTATCGACCGCCAGCGTAATGACCAACCCGTTCAGGGGTTCCCGCTTGCGGAATTTGGTAAGCAGCACCAGGAAATGATGCCATTCATCCTTGTCGGGGACCTCATTGATGGGAATCGTATAGCGGCCGGCCGTATCGATCAGGATGGCTTGTTCAAAAAACCACCAATCGCAGTTGCGCGTGCCGGAAATGCCGGCAGCATGCATGACTTCCGCGAAAGGCGAAGAAAGACGCGCGCTTTTAATGGCCGTCGTTTTTCCGGAACCGCTTTCGCCGATGACCATATACCAAGGCAGAACATAAAGAGGATTTCCATGTTTTTTCAAATGAGAATGTTTAAGGGTGTCGATCGCTTCTTTCCAACGGGTTTGGAGTTCTTTGGATCGGCTGCTCTCTTCGGTGTCTCCCATGTGTTGGATGGCTGCGCTGTCTTGTTCGATCACCTGGCTGACAAAACGTTCTTCGCGGTATTTGATCCAGCGTTTGCGGAGATATACAAAACCCAGCCAAAAGCCGATAAACCCGAAAAGAAAGAAAAAGCCGAGCCACCAGGGGAAACCCAGAAGCAGGGTGGCTCCGAATATCAGACCGATTACCGTCAGGATAATAACGATGACGAGCATCACTTTTAACGCTTTGATAAATTGATCTTTCACCTTAGGGCACCATGCTTAAAATTTTTTCACCGATACTGTCGAGAATAAAAAAGTATATCAAAAGCAATCCGACAAAGAAAACAACCGGCAGGCCCAGCGCGACCATTGTGACCGTGGAAAAAAAACCGATATTTTTCGGAGGCGGAATTATTCCGGATTCGGAAGGATAAGCCTCGGGGAAAAGGCTGTCGACATCCAAAGAAGGAATGCCGACTGAACTGCCCATCAAAAGCTTCAGATTGGAGGTTTTTAATTGCTCTAACAGAAATTCATCGCCCGGATTGCAATAACGGCCGCTGAATCCCAGGGCCAGACATAGGTAATAAACCTCCCGGACGTCTCTCTGATGGGGTCCTATATTGTTCAAGCGTTCGAAAAAGAGATCGCCGGCATTGCTCAGCTGGTAATAGACTCTTTGCAACAATTCTTTTTGCCATTTCCCTTTTTCTTTCCAGGAACTGTTCATGATGGTTTCGTCCACCCAGGCCACCACGGCGAAACGCGCTAAGTCGTAATCCTCCTGCGAAAAAGAAGTTTGCGCCAGTTTGTTTTGACTTTGAACCATCAGCCGGTGAAGGTCGGCCTTGACTTGATCGAAAGGCGGTTGCTTAACCGCCGCCCTCTTGAGGAAGTAAGAAACATAGGCCATGATTTCGACAAAACACGATAATAGATGCATTAGGCGGACCTCCCGATAATCATCATTTGCACTTTTAAATCACGGGGAGCCGAATCCCAATATAGGGCAATATTGTTGTTTTTTTGCACTTCGGCCCATTGCGTGCCGTGATGATCGATCTCGAAATAAAGCGCCCGCGTTCTGCGCGGTAATTCCTGAGGAGGAAAGGGTAAATGCTGGAATTTGATGCCCGGCAAAGCACGGGCGATGAGCAACGGCAGGGTTTCGCGGGAACTCAATTTGGCGATGGTCGTCAGAGGTTTCAAAATAGATTGGGGGTCTTCCTCGGATTCGATGACGAGATAAAAACGGTTGCGGCTGTCGAAAACCGCGGGGGTCATCTCGACGACAAAATAGGTGCTGTCAAAAAGCAGGTCCAAAATATAGTCGGGACCGGATGTGATTTCTTCCATCAGTCTTGAAATCAACGTTCTGGCCTTGGAAAAGCAGTTCCATAAATGCTCATGATCGTATTTGGGCAACAGGCGTGAACCGTCTTTTTCTTCACCGGCGACATTTATATTTTCAGAGAAAGAAGAAAGTTCGCCGACCAGTTGCCGGATCAAGGCATAGAGCGTCCAGGGATGCGCGTCTTTTTTCTCGGTATAATGGAAAAACAGAGGAATATACCGGTTCAGGGACCGCAGGGCCAACAGATAGACCATGTCGCGCGCGCCGAATTCGGCGGTATGGACGCCGCGTTCTTTTTTGTAGGCTTCCATTTGCCGTCCGCGCGAGCCGATTTCGTCCCTTATTTCATTGACCAGTTTCCAAAGCACATGGGAAGCGGCAATGCTCAGGCAGGGCTGAATAAAGCGTGGGGAAAGAATAATATCTTCACCGGCCCATTCCAGTTGAGCGACCGGTATCAGAAGATAGTCGCTTAACTTTTCGATTTCGGTCTCCCAAAAAACTTTCAGCACATAATACAGTTTTTTAACCTGAGCAGGCGGGCCGGCTTGATATAAATCCGGCAGTTCTTCGTCTTCGGTTATGGTCGCAAACCGCGTAGTGACTTCGGAAAGATTATCCGGATCGGACAACACCGTAACATTCGGACCGAATTCGTTTAATTTGCGGATGCCCACATAAACAGTGAAGGGTTTGCCGCCCTCCGTCCAGGCCTCATCGAAAGAGCGGTGTTCGACCAGAGTGTTATCGGGACAGACTAAATAACTCAGATCGGGAAAAAGGAATTCAGCCCGTTCGAGAATGAAAGCTCGGCTCCCCAAGGCGGATTCCTTGATTTCCAAATTTCCGATACCCCAAAAATGAGGTTGCAGAAACCGGTGATAGGGCGTCAGCAAGGATTGAGCGTGCAAATCCATTTGCTGAAAATGATGCGGCTGTAGAAACAAACCTTGATGCCAAAAAACGGGTCGGGAATTTTTCATTTTATAAGTTCTATCTTTTCAATTTGTTGCGGACCTAAAGTCAGTTCCAATTTCAAACGTTGCGGTACCGTATATTTATTCTTCCAAAAAAGACCGCTATGCTTGACGTCGACGGGAATTTCAAACAACCTTGTGATTCTGTCCTTTTCCAAAGAAAAGTAACCGGCCGCGATTGCGATATATTTTGAGCCTTCCGCCCGGTCAAAACTTAGGGTTTGATTTTCGCCGGGTTGAATAGTCAGGTGTTTAAACGCGGTTACGCTCGGATCGAAAAGGTTGCACTCCAGAATTTGATACAATCCGTTTTGATTTCCGGACAGTTGATTGAAACTATTGGGGTCCTTTAATTGGTACATACAAATCGATAGCGTATGCGATGCATTTTGGTAGTAGTTCAGTTTTGGGTCGACTTTGATCGATAGTTGAATGGCATCTTTTTCGAACAGCCATTGTTGTTCGGTCTTTTTGTCCGGGGGTGGTCTGAAATCCTTCACTTTGTCGATGGGAATTTTCTTTTCCGGAGCGGAAACACAGGAAGCCGTTAAAATCAAAAATAGCATAAAAAGAATTTTTCGATATCCCATGATAACTCCTTCTGATTTTTTGTCGCGCTGTCGGCGGATTTCGTTTCAAAAATGAACGAATATCGTTCAATTCAGCGTTATTTTTTGACAATTTTTTTCGAATTCCCGCAAAAAATCCCGGGTCAACCGTCCGGATTCAAACCATTTCCGAATTTTTTCGAATTGCTCTTCATAAAGTTTAAACGCTTCGGCTTTGCGGGAGACCTCAAATAAATGGCCGTTGCCGTTGTCATTTTTCAGACGGACCGGGTCCAGCTCCAGCAAAAGTTCCTCGATCATTTTATGAGTGGTTTTTATAAAAGTTTGCTGAACTTCCAGAAACGCCTTTTTAATCTGCCCCAGATAAGTCTCCAAAGATTGCGATCGCTCCCGGTCTTCCAATTGAAACTCCATGACCTGACGAATCGTTTCCTGACTCGTTGCCTGCCCCGCAAACGTCTTATTAATGAGGCCGATCAATTGATTCAAGGCGTTAAAAATCGTATTGAGCGAGTCCGCCAGTTTTTGCAATAATTCATCGGACGAAAGCTCTTCTTTTGAAATTTTTTTTCCAAAAACCAAGGTAAACAAGCGGGCGATCACATCATCCCTTGCGGAAACGGAACCGTTAGCCTCGGGATGGGTATGATCGAGTGAAAGAACCAATGCTTTGACATATTCCACTTTTTGCGCAGCCGAAAGGGCCTTTAACTCGGAAGACAGGAAATCTTCGATTCGTCGGTCGGCTTGTTCATGGTTCTCGATATAAAGCGTTCGAATTTCGTCAGTGGCCCGGTTAAGGGAAATGGGCTTAGGGGTGGTCATAGTTTTTTATCTTTTTTTTTGAAGACGGCTGAATAATAACGGTTTCCGAAATATATTCGGAAACGACATTCGGTTCTTTTTTGGGCGAACCTTTCCGTAAGGGTGAAATAAGGGTTGTTTCCCGGATATATTCGTTGCCTGTATTCAGAGGAAAAGAACTAATTTTTTCATTTTTATCGGAAGCTGAAGTTTGATCCAAAAACTTCGGTCTTACGCTCGGTATCTTATCCGACGGTAGGGTATTCGGTTGCGCAGAGGCATGGTCGCCTTGCGGCACGGCGCCGGCCGACTGCCAGCGGCCTAGGATGCCGGATAGAATAGCGATGATCGCCGGATCATTCGTTTTTTGATTTTTTTCAATCGGCGGGTGTTCCTTTTCGAAAAGACTTTTTCTGGTTGCATCCTTTAACCCATCGAGTTCATGCAGAAAGCGTTCATTGGACCATTCTGTTTCACGATTCAGACTCGCAATCAACAGCGATCGACCCAGGTGCAACGCTTCTTCCCAAAGAGTGCGCCGGCTGAAATCCACGGAATGACCGGAAGGA
>Ga0209287_10001400_pt1 | contig 12053 bp, 10 predicted proteins | sample PPLLak3cmMay2015_2_FD_187255 | JGI IMG/M metagenome (GOLD analysis project Ga0209287, IMG submission 187255) | Freshwater sediment microbial communities from Prairie Pothole Lake near Jamestown, North Dakota, USA - PPLs Lake P8 Core (1) Depth... | ecosystem: Environmental > Aquatic > Freshwater... | reverse complement strand
CAACCATGCACGGGTGCGAAAAATCATTGAGCAGCTCGTTGAGACAAACATCAAGCTGTTCAAGGAAGAGGCCCGGCGATAGAATCACTTGTACTTGTGGGTAATAGAAAGCCCACACCACGCAGCAAGCGGGTCCGCACTGCGCGGTTCACTTAAATTACCGGACCGTAGTCGGGTAATGAATGTTTACCCACTGTTCTTTGACAGATAGCAGACCTTGATCCTTTAGCCATTAAATTGTCATGCCGGTTTGCGTGGCTAATGTTCTGGCGCATTTCCACGGGCCTTTCCGTGATAAACTCATGGGAATGGCAACGTTCGGATGGGCACCCATTTTAAGAAGGTTGCGAACCCGGGTTCGAACATAGCGCCATTGTTTCCAATAGCACAAGGGCGGAATAGGTGACGTATTAAACTTTTAAACTTTTTCATATTCTATGGGACGTCTTAAACTTTTAAACCTAAATAAATATGTTTATAAGCTACGGTTGGACATGGCTTTTCTCTCCTGCTTTCTCATAGAATAAAACGCCAACCCGCCGGATATGATCAATCACGTCCGGGTCGCTGATGTTGTGAAACAGGGATAAATCGAATGTGTAGGGCAGGAGCAGGCCGTCTATTTCTTCCATGATACGGTAGAGGACATGCAGGGTCAGATCTTCGCTGCCGCGCAGGGTCATGTCAATATCGGAGCCGTTTTTATAGTTGCCTTTGGCGCGCGAGCCATACAGTATTGCCTGTTCAACCTGGGGATAGTGGGCAAGCACGGCACTGATTTTTTGGATGGTGCTGTCCTTGAGACCGAAACGCAGACTCATTGCGGTTCCTCTTTTATTTTTTCCATGCGAGTCTGAAAAGCTGAAAACTCATCGAAGTAAGAATGAATCGTTGCAGTTACAATTTCGCGCGCAACCTCTTCATTGTAAGTATGCGAGGTCAGGTTGCGGCTTTTGATCATATCCATCCACACATCGCCATTTTCAAGCAAACCGGTCTTAAAGGCTTCCCGCGTGGCATCCCGTGAGCCATACAGATTTCCAACACCTCGTTCTTCCAGAAAATCTTTCAGGGTATTCCACGCCATTTCATGCGTGTACTCAAAAGCCTGGATCAATCCCTGATCTTCAAGATTGGAGAGTTGGCGTTGTTTCGCAAGGTTCACAGCTTCTCTTAGCTGGGCAAAGGCTTTATTGAAGTTGTTGAAGCGTTGAATCCACCGGATGTCTGGTTGGCCCATAGTAAATCTCCTTATAACTTTCTGTTCAACGTCTTGTCTTCTTTGCCTCCATAGTCAACAAAGCACGGGTCGGTTCTGAGCAGGATTGTGCGACATAAACATTTTAAATAATACATAATATTATGAGAATTATTTTGCAACCATTTATTTCTATCATCTATTTCCATTATTATGGACATCCATGAAACTCCCTTCCGCTTACGACAATAAAAGTTTTATATAATTCAATTTGTCCTTATACGGCGGGTAGGGGATGGTTGGATTGAAAATGGTAGTTTTCTGTAAAATTGGCCTGTGAGCATTCTATGGGATGTCTTAAACTTTTAAACCGAATTAATACATAGCGATATTGTATTTTTTATATTCCTGAATAATCATTCGCTCCCTGACAAATATGCTTATAAGTTAAGGTCAGACATGGGTTTTCTCTCCTGCTTTCTCGAAGAACAACACGCCGACCCGGATATGATCAATCACGTCCGGGTCGCTGCATCAGGCTATATAAATCTGTAATCTTTTTCCCAGCGCATTAGCAACCCGCTCCAAAGTGGAAAGTTTGATATCCTCAGCATGATTTTCTATTCTGGAAATAGCGGTCTTCTTTGTTTTGAGACGTTTTGCCAGTTCTTCCTGTGTCAGGCCTGCGGATTCTCTCGCCTGGCGCAAAACAACTCCGATTTTGAACTGTTCGTAGCCTTCATCAAAGCCTTCTGCAAATTCCTTGTCTTTCTTTTTTCTGTTAACTATATATTTATCTAAATCACTCATATCTTTTCCCCTCTGCTTAAAAAATCTTTCCTGTATTTCTCGGCTCGTTCAATTTCCTGTCTTGGTGTTTTCTGGGTTTTCTTTATGAAACCATGCGTCAATATAACCAACGAACGAGTGTCAAAAAAGCAAAATATCCGGTATATATTAGAACTATATTGAACCCTAAATTCCCATATCCCATCCGTACCAGACAGCTTTTTAAAATATATGGATGGCAGGAATTCCAGATCCTCTAAAAGTTTGAGAGTCCATAATAATTTCTGGGCAACTTTGCCGGATAAAGAATCAAGAAACTCCCGGACAGGATATTTCCCATCGATAGTCGTATAGAAAATTACTGTTCGTTTCATGGTTGTATGTTAACCTGTGCGTTAACTGTTGTCAAGTTGGTTTGTAAGTACCGTGGCTTTCATATTATTTTGCCAGTTCTTCGACCCTTTGAATCCAAGGTTCGAAGCGACTGCCGTAAGCCAATTCGACTTTGTATCGGGGACTCTTTTTTCTGCGGGCATGGGTGTTAAATTTATTGCGGAAACCGGTCTGCTCATCTTTCTTATATTTATCGTGAGCTAAAATTGAATCGAATACCTTCCGGTATGTAAGCGGCACATTGATCCTGTCTATACGTATGCCGGTAATGCTTCCCATAACTTCTCTTTTGTTTTTTTCGTAACTACATCTCAATTCCACAATACCGGGGGGCGGAATAGGTGACGTAACCCAGCCGCCGATGAAACCCGCTACACTGATGATGATGGAGCGGCCGTCAAAAATAAGGCCCGGTGAAATAATGAGTGGATTCATCATGCCTACAACGGCAACCACACCAAAAAGAAGACCGGAGATCGCTTGGCTGATGCGTTACCCATATTTCCATCTACGGATGATAAAACTATAGATAATGCTTAATGCAATGATGAGGGTGACATTATTGATCAGTGACAAAAAAATCATGATAAAGAATGCCTTTGCCAATGACTCGCCAGAATAAACTTATGTTTATTATTCAACCTGAAAATCGGCCAGATATCATTAGTAGTTTATTCATACCACCATTATTCCGGAACATCAATAATTACGGTTTGATTACGGTTTGAAATGATGCATATTTATCAATGTTGGTTATTTGTACTTCAGGAAGGATGCTGGGCCCCTCAGAAGGAAAAAAACTGCTGTTCTGCGCTGTTGATTATCTGTAAAGCACCCTTACACTTTGGGCAAATAAAGGGATCGACCTCGCAGATCTTTTGATTCTGTGGTGGTCCAGCTTAGGGTTTTTTTACGACGCCCAGAATGATTTCTCCAGTCATTTCACCTTTTTTAACAGGATGTTGGTCTTGTCCCGTTGCCTGAGGAACTTTGACGGAAACATAGCGGTAAATCTCATCCAGTGTTATAACTCCGTCACCATCAAAGTCTGCTTTGCCACCAAGTCCCTCCAACATGTAATAGGTGAAGACCCCATGTTTGAGTTCATCTTTTTCGGCACTCACCTGATTTGCATCACTGGCGGCAATAATCATTCTGCCCTTACCTTGAGAAAGTCTGTCCAAAAAAGCGCTGGAAACATTTGCTCTGGTTCCCGATATTAGAATAGTTCTTCCTCCGCTTGCCCCGCTGTAACATGTATCGGTAAGGAAGACCAATTTTTCAGAACTGATACGTTGAAATATCCGGGATATTTCTCCCATAGGCATTGCGGATGCATATAAATCCGATGGATCGGCATTGTGAGGTAGAATATACTTTTCCAGCCCGTCCCCGTCCGGGCTGGAGGTATCTTTCTCGGTAGCTCCATGCCCTGCCAGGTATACTATTACCATATCCTCCTTCCCCGCTTTCCTCCGCAGTTGCGTTCCCAGAGCGCTGCGAATGCGATCCAGGGTTGCGTCTTCGTCAAGGAGGAGCCAAAGATGATCTTTCGGAACCTGGTTCACTTCGACCATATAACGATAGACTTCCCTTGCGTCATTTACGGCATATTTCAGGGAGGGAAGATTACGATACTTGTTGATTCCAATAATTACCGCCCAGATTTCTCCCTTTTTTTTGGCCATATAAACGGTGATGGTTTTTTCGGTGATTATTCCTTCCTTTTCCTGCGCCAGGATGGTGATGTTGTTTTTACCCTCCCGAAGGTGTATTCTCTCTGAAAATTCTATCCTTTTAATCTCTTTTTGAGCAATATGAATTCCACGTTGATCTTTTAAGTGTGCTGACTCACCGTTCAGCAGGATCTCGAACTTTTCAATTCCTTTTTCATGTTCGGCCACACCGGCAAGAGCAATGTATTCGGAGTCCACCGTAGTCCCATCTTTGGGGGTTGCGATAGCGATTACCGGAATATTCTTCGGTTGTTTTGTTCTCTCCGTTTCCATGGCATCTAACCGAGCAACAAACTGTGCTTCCTTTTTTTGTTGTTCGGCCAGTTGTAAAGACATCCGTTTTTTCATTTCCTCCACGTCATGCAATGCCTGTATCGCTTTTTGAAGCCGTTCGTTCAGCTCGGCGATCTTTTTTTCTTTTTCATCATCCTTTGTATTTGGGATATCTTTTTGTGGTGGCACAGAGAGTTTTTTTTCTTCTTGTGGTTTTGGGCTAATTATTTGACTCTGTTTTCCTTTATCATAATCTTGATCTTGTTGAGATTCTTCATTCTTCTTAGCAATAACAATGGATCCAGAGTCTGTAGCTTCTTGTTTTAACTCCTCTGGTTCTGAAAGTTCTTCTAACTGAATATCTGCAATATCATTATCTTGTTGAGATTCTTCATTCTTCTTAGCAATAACAATGGATCCAAAGTCTGCAGCTTCTTGTTTTAACTCCTCTGGTTCTGAAAGTTCTTCTAACTGAATATCTGCAATCGCTTTTTCTACTTCAGCCAATTCTGTTTCTGCCTTCTGCTCCTTCAAAAACATTTCTTTTCGCCATTCTAATTCTGTTACAAGCTCTTTTAAAGCAACTTTTTGAGGATCTCTTTGGATAGCTTCTTCAAAAAATTTAGCTATTAGAAAGGGGTTATTCGTTTTCCATACAATAATATCGACTACAAAATAGCCGACATCATCACGATATTCAGCAAAGTTTGCGGGCTCAAGGCGGTAAGATGCTAAATTCTCGGGTGCGCCTTTAAAGCCGATTCGAGAGCCTCTATAACCTAAATAAATGTGACCATCTTCATAAATTGGATATATATCGGGTTTAAAATACGTATCTGGGTAATTATTTTTTCCAATCCTGGTTAAAAGGGTGCGGCTAGGATATCTGATATAATTTTTACTTCCAGATGAAGGCCATATATTGATTTCTCCTTCGGCTAAAATAGTAACATAATCTCCTTTTTTTACATTCACACCGGTATCGACCATTTCAACATTTCCGGCCCATACGACAACGGATTTATATTCTTTGATGATATCCGGTGTCGGCTTGGCAATTTTGATTACAGGGGTAGCGCAACCAGATAGGCCGATCAGGCAATGCATTAAAAAGACAAGGGCGAGAATATGGACTATTTTGGGAAGGATAGAATTCTTGGACATGATGAATATCTTTTCAATTTTCCGCTTGATGGTCCAAAATGGCACGATGACTTCACGCAAGAGAAATTAAAAGCGGTCTATTAACACTTAACCTTACTCGAATGGATAGTCAAGCGGGAAAATTCCTCTGGAAAGAACACCTTCAGATATTGCTTGCAATCAGTAATCAGCAGCTTTTTCAGACCCTGCCTGTTTGTGTAGTACAGGAAGCAAACGAACGGATTCAATAAAGCTGATAATGTTGTGCATAATGATTGCCAACCCCAAGATCGATCCGAGTCTTCAATATTTTTTATTTTTAAGGGACTTAAATTGTGTTCCCAATTTTGTACTCAGACGATTTACGCCATTAAAAAAGGCTGCAAAACATGTTGCAATTTATTGATATAATTGGTCGGGGCGAGAGGATTTGAACCTCCGACTCCCTGCTCCCAAAGCAGGTGCGCTACCAGGCTGCGCCACGCCCCGATATTTTTGGTTTTGACAAAGACAAAAATGGTAGACCCGTAAAATTTATTATAAGTCGGATGTCAAAACGACTTTTTCACGGTGCCGTCAATTACCACGCTTTATTTTTTCCTGCAAGCCGATATTTTGAAAATATTCATCAATTGCAAGACTCAGTCCTTTTACTAGAGCGGCAGGATATTCTTTCCCGGAAAGAGCCTTTTCGTCATCAGGGTTGGTAAGACACCCTGCCTCAATCAATATTGCAGGCATATCAGCCCCTTCCAGAACCGCGTAATTGGCGCTGCTCATTTTTATGTCGCTGTTTGTAATTATCCCGGAAAGATTTTTTTTGACAATATCTGCGAAATCAGCACTTAATAATTCGTGTTTTATCTGTATTTTTTCCCAGACAACCGGAGAATCTGAATTCCCCTCCGTTTTTTTGAGCTTCCTGCCGTATTCAGCCTCAGGTTGACTGATATGGTTTCGACCGGGGGTAATCGAGTCTGTTTTCAATTCATTCACTACATCCATCGCATCCTGAGAATTATCTGCAAAATAACATATAGATATACCTCTTGTCTTATGAACAAAACCGCCTCCGGCATGAATGCTGATAAATAGATCTGCCTTAAAATGGTTTGCCACAGAAGTCCTTTCCGGAATATCAAGCTGAGAATCTTCCATGCGTGTTAAAATTACATTGAATCTGTTTTCAAGCTCTGCAGCAATTATTCCGGCAAGCTTCAGGGTCACATTTTTTTCGATCGTTCCATCAGGACCTTTTGCCCCTAAATCGAGATCACCGCCATGGCCCGGGTCCAGCACTATCGTTATGCCCCTTGCCTCGGTATCAGGTTGCCCTGCATAAGCCTGAAAACAACAGACAGAAAGGAGCAGAAAGGCAACTGCCGCAGAAACATAAGTTGCCTTTTCAATAAATCTATTACAATATATTGACATAACAGGAATTTTTATCAATTTTGCTTGACACGAATATAGGTTGATATTATGTTAGAAAACTTTTATTATACTTAACATTATTGACAGTATCATAAGAAGTCGAAAGATGCTAAATTAAACCCGATAAAAGGGATACTCTGGTAATATTTAAGTATATAAAATTTTAATCTTGTTTGGTGGAAATTGCAATACCTATAATTATTAAGAAGTTGCGAAAGTGGCGAAACTGGCAGACGCACTGGACTTAGGATCCAGCTCTGGTGACAGAGTGGGAGTTCAAATCTCCCCTTTCGCACCATTTATAAATCAGCATCATCTCGAAAAGAGTTGTTGATTGTGTCGGGAGAAGTACTCAAAAATATAATTAATTGCATCAGAAAATGATAGTGTCGTAAAAAGTCTGAATATACTTACTTAACTCCGATAAACGGGACTCTTTTAGTACCCCCTTGAGGTGTATAAGTAAGTTTACGAAAATATTTCCTGCCGGAAATATTTTCTAACTTACTAATGAGTGTCCATCTGGAAACCAAGCTCGGACACAGTTAAGTTTCCAATTCGGAAATAGGCAATTTTGGGCAAGCTCAAGGAAATCAAGGGATTGAGCTTAAGACATACGCATAGTATGTCGCACAAGAAATCCCGCGGATTGACACAGAGATCGCTCAAAAGGGTCATTTCCGAATGGAAACTAATGAGCTTTCTGGGGATTTTTATATGACTTTTTGCGAGAGCATCAGAAAATTGACGGGTATTTTTTATAAGAAAGGAAATATATGCAAGTTACAATTGAAGATGTTAGCACCGTAAAAAAGATTCTGCATGTCGAAATCCCAAACGACAGGGTTATAACCGAGATAGACAAAGCCTATGAAAATCTCAAAAAGACAGCAAAGTTAAAGGGTTTCCGTCCTGGGAAAACCCCCCGTTCGGTTCTGGAGCAGTTTTTCAAAAAGGATGTACATTCGGATGTTTCGAATAAACTTCTTCAGGATTCATTTATTGATGTGGTAAGGGAGAAAGAGCTTAAAATTGTCGGTGACCCGAAGATAGAACCGCCAGTCCTTGACGAAAAAGGACCTTATAAATATGACGCAACTATCGAAATCAAGCCTGAAATTGCCGATATAGATTTTAAGGGCCTGACGCTTAAGAAAAATATATACAAGATCAGTGATGATGAAATTGAAGCGCAGCTTAAAATGCTTCAGAAGAATCTTGCACAGCAGAAAACCATAGAAGAAACCAGACCGGCCATTGAAGGCGATTTTGCCCTCATCACTTACGAAGGATTCAAAGACGGGAAACCTTTCGAAGAAACGGCAAAAACGGAGAATTTCACGATCAAGCTGGGACAGGGCAGGATAACAAAAGATTTCGATTTGCAAATTACCGGAATGAAGAAAGGTGAAAAAAAGGAGATTAAAGTTCATTTCCCGGAAGGCTACTTTAATTCCAAACTCGAAAACCTTGATATAGTATTTGATGTAACCTTAAATGAGATCAGGGAAGAGATACTTCCCGAAATTAACGATGAGCTCGCAATAAATCTTGGCGGTTTTAACACATTGGAAGAACTTAAAGATAAGATAAAAGAGAACTTAAGCCAGGGATATGAAAAAAGAGTCGAACAGGAACTGAATGAGCAGATATTTACGGCTCTTATTGCAAAAACCCAGTTTGAAGTCCCTGAAGCAATGGTTGAATTCGAACTTGAAAACATTATCGCCGACGCAGAAAGATCCTTTGCCTACCACAACACATCGCTTGAAGCGCTCGGCCTCTCGAAAGAGACTCTTGCTGTAAAATACAGGGATACCGCCGAAAAACAGATAAGGCGCCACCTGATTCTGGACAAGATAATCGGGCAGGAGAAACTTGTATTGAAAGACGATGAACTGGAAGACGGTTTTAAGAAAATGTCCGAATCTTTTAACCAGCCGGTTGATGAAATAAAAAAATATTACAGGCAGAATAAAGATAAACTTGATTATTTCAAGCACACGCTGCTTGAAAAATGCGCCATCAATCTTATTATAGAAAACAGCTCTGTTGAAAATACCGAGCCTGTGCCGGAAACTAAAACAGAAAAACAGCCGGAATAATTTAATAAAAGGAGGAAAACCTTGCCACTGATACCTATGGTAATAGAGCAGAGCAGCAGGGGAGAGCGGGCATACGATATATATTCACGGCTTTTAAAAGACCGGATTATATTTCTCGGAACTGCCATGAACGATGAAGTTGCAAACCTTCTCATCGCCCAGCTCCTTTTTCTTGAATCCGAAGACCCCGAGAAGGACATAAACTTTTATATCAATTCACCGGGCGGAGTAGTTACCTCCGGCTTGGCAGTTTATGATACAATGCAGTATATAAAGCCTGACATTGCAACAGTCTGCATAGGCCAGGCCGCAAGCATGGGAGCTTTTTTACTGACTGCCGGAGCTAAAGGAAAGCGCTATTCCCTGCCCAATGCGCGCATACTCATTCACCAGCCCATGGGAGGATTTCAGGGGCAGGCATCCGACATAGCTATCCAGGCAAGAGAGATTCTGAGGATGAAGGATACTCTGAATAACATCCTTGCATTCCATACCGGCAAAGATATAAAACAAATACAGATAGATACAGATAGAGATTATTTTATGTCGGGTGAGGAAGCAAAGGAATACGGGATTATAGACCATGTCATCGTAAACAGGGGTGACATCGATAATATTGAAAAAGCCGGAGGCAGCAAATGACAAAAAAAGGGAACGACAGCGATAACCTTTTCTGTTCATTCTGTGGGAAAAACCAGAAGGAAGTTACAAAGCTGATCGCAGGACCCGCAGTTTACATTTGTGATGAATGTATCCAGCTATGCAGCGAAATTATAGAAGAAGAGAGCGATAAAACGACCACCGAGCATGAAAACCTGCTTATTCCCAAGCAGATCAAGGAAATGCTGGATGAGTATGTAATAGAGCAGGATTATGCGAAAAAAATTCTTTCAGTTGCCGTTTACAACCATTACAAGCGGCTCGATTCAAATGTAAACACAGGCAATATCGAGATACAGAAAAGCAACATTCTGCTCATCGGCCCTACAGGCACAGGAAAGACACTCCTGGCGCAGACACTTGCAAGATTTTTGAATGTTCCCTTTACAATAGCGGATGCCACCAGCCTTACCGAAGCGGGTTATGTCGGTGAAGATGTTGAGAATATAATCCTCTCGCTTCTCCAGAATGCTGATTACGATCTGGAAAAGTGCAAGCGCGGCATTGTATATATTGATGAAATAGACAAGATAGCCGCAAAATCGGATAACCCATCGATAACAAGAGATGTTTCCGGTGAAGGAGTACAGCAGGCTCTGCTTAAAATCATAGAGGGAACCACTGCAAGCGTACCCCCCAAGGGCGGAAGAAAACACCCCCAGCAGGATTTCGTCAAAGTAGATACGACAAACATCCTTTTCATCTGCGGAGGAACATTCAACGGGTTGGATCAGATAATACAGAGAAGGCTCGGTTCCAAGACTATGGGTTTCGGGGCAAAAATAGTAGCGAAAGAGAACAAGAACAAGAGCGAACTGCTTAAAATGGTTCAGCCTGAAGACCTGATCAAGTTCGGGTTGATTCCCGAATTTTTAGGCCGCCTGCCCGTTGTTGCGACACTCGATGAACTGAGCGAAGCTTCACTCATCAGGATTTTAACGGAGCCGAAAAACGCCCTCATAAAACAGTTTAAAAAACTGTTTGAAATGGAAGGCGTTAACTTAAGGCTGACAGACAGCGCTCTTTCGGCAATCGCAAAAGAAGCCCAGAAACGCAAATCAGGCGCAAGGGGTCTGCGGGCGATTATCGAAAGCTGCCTGCTCGATATTATGTACGAAATTCCTTCCGTGAAAAATGTGAAGGAGTGCGTTATCAGTGAAGACGTCATACTTAACAAGGAAGAACCTATACTGCTCTATGAGCAATCGAAAAAACAGGCTTAATGAAAGCAAAGAGGTTGCGATCATCTGACTTATGGTAAATATACCCAGATTTTTTAATAAGGATAAGGAACAGGAACCCACATCAATGAAGATACAGCTTCCGCTTTTGCCACTCAGAGATGTAGTGGTTTTCCCCTATATGATTGTGCCGCTCTTTGTAGGGCGGTCCAAATCGGTCAATGCCCTTGCAAGCGCAATGAGCAGGGACAAGAATGTTTTTCTGGCAACACAGAAAGCTGCGGGAGAAGACAATCCTGAGGAAAAGGATATAAGCGTAATCGGAACAGTAGGAAGAGTCTTGCAGCTTCTCCGGCTTCCTGACGGTACAGTTAAAGCCCTTGTGGAAGGAAAATCGCGGGGACGGATAATATCTTTTTCCAACGATGAAGATTTTTACAAGGTTGAGATCGAGCCTGTTGTGGAAATCGAAATTGACATAACTGAAAGTTCCGCCCTTTGCCGGGCGCTTACGGAAGCTTTTGATGAATATGCCAATCTTACCAAGAATATCCCGAAAGACTTTGAGAAGAAGCTTTCCGAGATAACGAGCCCTTCCCAGCTTGCCGATACCGTGTCCGCCCATTTTGCTTTCAAAATCGACGAGAAGCAGCGACTTCTTGAAACGCTTTCGATTAGCGACCGCTATACATATCTTCTTCAGCTGATCAACACTGAAATTGAAATATTCAAGACCGACCAGAGGATCAAGACACGGGTCAAGGAACAGATGGAAAAGACCCAGAAGAATTACTATTTGAACGAGCAGATGCGGGCCATCAAGAAGGAAATGGGAACCGAAGACGACTCCGGGGACGAACTTAAAGAGCTTGAAAAACGCATCAAGGAAAAGAAGATGTCGAAAGAGGCCGAGGAGAAAACGGCCCAGGAGTTCAAAAAGCTCAAGATGATGACTCCGATGTCCGCAGAAGCGACGGTTGTAAGAAACTATATTGAATGGATTATCAGCCTGCCCTGGCTTGAATGCTCATGTGTGAGCTCCGACATAAAAGGAGCGGAAAAAATATTAAATGAAGACCATTTCGGCCTTGAAAAACCGAAGGAAAGAATTCTTGAATACCTTGCCGTTCAGACTCTTGTA
>Ga0209287_10001397_pt1 | contig 12066 bp, 10 predicted proteins | sample PPLLak3cmMay2015_2_FD_187255 | JGI IMG/M metagenome (GOLD analysis project Ga0209287, IMG submission 187255) | Freshwater sediment microbial communities from Prairie Pothole Lake near Jamestown, North Dakota, USA - PPLs Lake P8 Core (1) Depth... | ecosystem: Environmental > Aquatic > Freshwater... | reverse complement strand
CTCTTCGGCCGGAACCTCCGGGCCGAGGTAGCGCGAACGGGGACCCATGTCGCGGTGGGTCAGCTTGAACCAGGCGCGGGCAAAGGCATCGGCGAATTCTTCAGGGTTCTGCTGGTAGCGCCGCGCGATCGGCCCATAGATCGGGTCGAAACGCAGCGAGAGATCCGCCGTGGTCATCATCGGCCGGAATTTCTTTGACGGGTCGTGGGCGCCAACAATCATATCCTCATCATCCACGTCCTTGGCCAGCCACTGGTTAGCCCCGGCTGGGCTCTTGACCAGTTCCCACTCGTACTTGAACAGCACCTTCAGATAGCCCATGTCCCATTTAATCGGGTTCGGCTTCCAGGCGCCCTCAATGCCGCTGCTGATGGTATCGCCGCCTTTGCCGCTGCCGAAGCTGCTCTTCCAGCCGAGCCCCTGCTCTTCGATACCGGCCGCTTCGGGCTCAGGCCCTACATGGGTCGCCGGTCCGGCGCCGTGGCATTTGCCAAAGGTGTGCCCGCCGGCGACGAGCGCGACGGTCTCTTCGTCGTTCATTGCCATACGGGCAAAGGTTTCGCGGACATCACGGCCCGAGGCGACCGGATCCGGATTACCGTCCGGCCCTTCCGGATTCACATAGATCAGGCCCATCTGCACAGCGGCGAGGGGATTATCCAGATCCCGGTCACCGGAGTAGCGGCTCTTGGGCTTGTCGCTCGTAGCCAGCCATTCCTCTTCGGCTCCCCAGTAAATGTCCTGTTCCGGTTCCCAGACGTCTACGCGCCCGCCGGCAAAACCGAAGGTCTTGAAACCCATGGACTCCAGCGCGCAGTTGCCGGCGAGGATCATCAGGTCGGCCCAGGAAATTCTCTTGCCGTATTTCTGCTTGATCGGCCAAAGCAGGCGGCGTGCCTTGTCCAGGTTCACGTTGTCCGGCCAGCTATTGAGGGGCGCCAGGCGCTGGTTGCCGGTCCCGGCGCCGCCGCGGCCATCGCCCATGCGGTAGGTGCCGGCGCTGTGCCAGGCCATGCGGATGAAGAGCCCGCCGTAGTGACCGTAGTCGGCCGGCCACCAGTCCTGCGAATCGGTCATCAACGCAAAAAGGTCATGCTTCACTGCATTGAGATCGAGTTTTTTGAACTCTTCAGCATAGTCAAAAGACTCTCCCATGGGATTGGACAGGGAAGAATGCTGGTGCAGAATATTCAGGTTCAGCTGGTTCGGCCACCAATCACGGTTCGACGTGCCTCTGCCTGTCATGGGTATGGCAGTTTTGCCCGTCACCGGGCACTTTTTCTCATTACTCATGCAATTGTCTCCTTTCGTTGTATGAATGTATGTACCGGTAATGATGACGTACTGGTTGTCGCACCGTTTCTGCTTGTGAGTTTCTTTTCCTTGCTTATGCGTTCCTCATTTCTCAACGTGCTCGTTTCGTCGTTTCGTAGCGTCTGCCAGTCTGGCCTCCGTGTTAACAATACTTGGGTGTTTCACAAATCTTCCCGGTACCATCCCGACAGTTGGGGCTGGAAGACATTGTCAATGATATGAATGAGGCCGTTGCTGCACTCAATGTCGGTAGTGACGAATTTGCCGTTATCGACCACAATCTCCCCTTCATCCATTTCCACAGTAAGGTACTTGCCGGTCTCATTTTCGAGTTTCCCCGAAATCATCTCGTGGATTTCCTTGAAGGAATGCGTCCCCGCAACCAGGTGATAGGTGAGGGTGTCCGAGAGATTCTTCGGGTCAAGAACGGTTTTTGCGATGTTCATCCTGATAAAGGCATCATCGTTGGGTGCAAACAGGGTGTAGGGACCGGAATCCTTCAACCTTTCCACAAGATTCGCCTTTTCAAGCAAGGATGCCAGAGTGCTCAACGATGCATCGGACTTGATGGTTTCCATGATATCTTTTCATACGTACCTCCTTTTCTTTGGTGGAATTCCAGCGATTTTATGTTTAGAAAATACCATACTATTCTTTCGCAGAAAGTCAATAGTTACAAATAATAGTTATCGATAAGGAAGTAAAATTTTTATCGATTCAGGACTTGTGCTGGCATTCGGGACACAATCCGAAAAAATCGAGCCGGTGAAATGAAATAGTATATCCGGTTTTTTTCTTCATCTCTTCACTGAGCTGATCAACACTGGCAATTTCCGGATCCAGGATTTTTCGACACTTCATACAAATTGCATGAGGATGAGGATAAGGCCTGTTGCCGTCATAACGGTTGCTGCCATCGGGAAATCCCAGTTCAAGTACCTCGTTCAACTCCTTGAGCATTGCAATGGTCTTGTATACCGTAGCGATGCTGGTGGTCGGAAACTTGTTCCTGACTTCGGTATAGATTTCATCAACACTGGGGTGCTCCTCGCTGCCGGACAGAATTGATAGAATGGCAAGACGCTGAGGGGTGAGGCGGAAATCCCGTGCCTTTAACTTCGCTAGCATCTGCGCCAGACGTACTTCTTTCTGTTTTGCCTGTTCAGTAACTTTCAAGATCACACCCGAGTTAAGGATCCTAATTATTTATGGATAATCGTTATTAATAGTATATGTTTTTTTACACTTGTCAAGTAAGCTATTTCATGACCCCTGGTTGTAACAGATCTGAGTTCGGAAGAGCTGACACAAGGTTCACAGACACTGAAAACTCCTCAGCACATGAATCAGCGATCGGTCTTGTCCAGAAAACGGGCGGCAACCTCGACGCACTGCAGGCAACTGATGAGGTTCTGTGCCCGAATCTCGCGACACTGCTCTGAGCCGGCCACTTCGACAAAAGACTTGCGGACAGACTCTTTCTTTTCTGGATCGTCAAGCAGACGCAACGCAGAATGGAGGGCTCCGCAGGTACCGTTATCGGCCTTGCCGCCGCCCAGCTTGCGGGCGGCGCTGATTTCATCAGAGGAAATATCATTTCGCTCCTTAAAGGCCTTCAGAATGCTTTGGGCGCAATTGAGCCGCTCGTTTGTATAGGAATGGACAGCTGATCTAACCGGCATAATGTTACTCTCCTGTACTATTTAAATATTCAGTATTTAATATATATCATAATCAACATGGTAATGATAGCCATTTTTGTGACAAAAAGTATTTGCAAAATTTGCATCAGCATGTTCCTCATTGCCACATCACATGCCACAGACGCCGGGGCCGCCCTGCTCAGCCATTGACAAGAACCGTTTCAAAATCAAGGTTCGGTTTCATCAGCATCGTCCCGCCACCCTCGGAAACAACACGCAGCAAGGCTTCGGCATTATGCACCCGCGATCCCGCAACATGGGTTACCGGAGTCCCTGTAAAAGCATCGGGGCACAGGGGCGACGATGGCCCGAGCAGGACGACGGCTCGCGGCTGCCCCAGTCCGGCAAGTACCTCGTCACAGGTACCGTTGATCAGTGATGTTCCGGTAACAATGGCAACGGTGCACTGCGTCATGGCCTCACGTCCCTGTTCCGGGGTAAGCGTATCGCCATGATGCGAATTCAGCTCAAGGACATCAAAGCGGCAGCCGATTTTCCGTATCTGGGCGACAATCGGCGCAAAGTAGCCGATCATGACCACGCGGTCTTCCGGGGTGATGCCGAGCGTGGCGATGACTTCGTCCCGTGAGGTGGGCGGAGACGGCAGTGAGGCGAGCAGGGCATTCGCTGTGGCAAGGCCGACAGTCCTGGCCATGGCCGAGCTCTCATTCGCCAGCATTCTCAGGAGTTCGCCGGCCGGACGGCCCGTCAAAGTTCCCGCTTCTTTGAAATGCGTGCAGCAGGCAGCATCCGACTTCGCTGTCCAGGCCACACCGGCATGTCCGCTTTGCAGCTGCACGGCAGTGTAGCCGAGCCCGATGCGCACATCAGTGACAACAGCAACCCCCGCCTGGGGTTCCAACAAATCAACCAACCGCTTCTGAATCGTTAACGTCATCTTGTCCCTCGCTTTTTTTTGGAGTAATTACATTTTATCTCGCGTGAAATTTTTAAGATAAAACCTTTCGCCCTGGTACTCAGACTCAACAAGGTGTCCGGCAGCGATCAATTTCAAGATGATCGACCAATCGCTCCCTACCCTTTCAAGCAAAGCCCGAACGGCATCCTCTCTCATGGGATGAACCGACGTGATCGCCAGCAGATCCTCTGCCACATCTCCCAAGCTGGAAAATGCCGTACCCTCGTATTCCGCCAACAGCTCCACCTCGATACCGCTGCCGTGCAGCACCTGATAGGCCCGGTTGAGACAATCTTTCTCCGGGATTGCCACCCACCGTTCCGCCGGAGGACGCGTTGGCAGGGAAAGATAGGCTCGCACAGGTTTCAAACGGGCAAGAAAACGCCCAAGCAATTCCAGATCAGCTTCCGAATCGTTTTCATTCCTGACCAGCATCGTCTCGGTTACCAGGTCACCCCGGAACAGGTCGGCAAAAGCAAGCATGCCGTCCAGAACGTCGGAAAGACGAAGTTTCCCATGGGGCCTGTCCAGTTTGTGCCAGACATCCTCCCGCAACGAATCGAGTTTCAGGGATACCCAGTCGGCCTTCGCGAGATCTTCCCGCACCTCCTTCCGCCAGAGAAGCGATGCATTGGTTATCACCGCAATCGGGATGCCGAAAGGTTTCAGGAAGTCCATTGTCCGGCCGAGATTACTGTCCAGTGTCGGCTCGCCGTTCGGGACAACGGAAAGATAATCGACAAGCTCTCCCTTCTCCCTTAGTCTGCTTAATTTCTCCGCGACCTCTGCAACAATCTCTTCCGGTGGATAAAACGGTTGGCGCTCCATCTGAAGGTGAGTGGTCCTCCCCACCTGACAGTAAACACAGGAATAACTGCAGGCCTTGGCTGGAATAGTGTTGATGCCGAGGCTGCGCCCCAGTCTTCGCGAAGGGATCGGCCCGAATACCGTCATCAGTGTTACCTCCCTGTGTGATCTCGAACCAGAAGATGTTTCTGCTAGCGGGGGAAAAGCCTTGATGGACCCTGCAGGACCTGCCATTCCGCTTCGTGAAACACCTTTATACAGTCCTGAACCGTCATGCCCCGCTTTTCCTGGGTCTTTTCCGCCGTATCGCGGGGATTCGATCCGGATTCTGCCCACAACAGATTCGCACCCGCTGCCGCGCCGATGACATTCGGCTCATGGGTACAGTTGCCAGGAGTGGCACTACCGACCGCCAGCCGAACAACAGCCAGGATATGCGCCATTCGCGCTTCGCTCACTTTTCCGTGCGGCGCCAGCTCGGTCCCCGGTATCGGTATGCGACGGGCCGCGCCGCTGAAACAGGGAAAAGCCTCGCGCGTTATCAGAGTTTTTTCGACCAGCTCTTCGACACCATGTTCAGGACCGACCGGCTCAACGCAGGTCCCCACTGTCAACCCGACCTCCCGGGCAATTTTCATGGTGCGTAATCGCTGTTCGACAGGCAAAGAGGTAACACAACCCTCACCAAGGCGAACCGCATGATAGATCCCGGAATAGCCGACATCCTTCAAGAGCTGCGCCTGCCTGTCATTGAAGTCTCCCACGTTGGCGACCAGCACGGTTTCTGCTTTCAGGCTTGAGCGTATCTCCCGCGACATTTCGAGATATTTCGCAAACGGGTAATCAGCGGTTGCCATCACATAGACCGCATTGGCACCGTCCTGTTCAAACCGCTGTGCCGCAGCGACGGCTTCCTCTGCCGACAGTTGCGACGCAGTGGCAAAAACCTTGTTCTTTTCTGCAAAAGCGCAAAAGGCGCAGTTTTTGGGACAGGGTGCAATGTTCAGTCCGACCTGGGCATGCACTTCGGCCAAGCCGTCACTGGCCGCTTCGCTTTTTTGCCGTGAAGCGGCCAGGATTTTCGACGATTCTGCCGAAAAAAGCGGAACGCCAAACAGATACGCTATTTCTTCCGGAGAGAGACTCGCTCCCTGTAATGATTTACCGATTATTCCATCCAGCATTCGACGTCCCTTTCATATGCACTACCATTCGTTGCCCCAAACCGGATCTGCCATGAATTGCATGCGTTTTCTTTCAAACTTCTGGTCGTTATTCGGGACGCGCCTTGTTCAGCAACAGAGAAACAGCGTAATTTTCAACGACGGCAGCCGCACTCCAATTCGAAGAACCGTGGATTCAGGCCGGCCAGGGGCGTTCGCAGCTTTGCCAGTTCCTGCTCGGGCCCGTGGACTTCCAGTCGAATAATATCAGCAATTTTCAATGCTTCACCCAGCAGCGCGCCGACGTTGTCCAGGTGTGCCAGCAAGCCTTCCGCATCAACGTAGCCCTCGCGGCAGTGAGCCTCGGCGCCGTCAAAGGTGAACCCGTAGTAAAGACATTTCGGCTCTCCCTTCGTCTTGGCGACCATTTCCTCGCCCAAGCGTTTAAAGTCCTCCGTCTTACCGTCCTTGATTTTGAAATAGGGTACGATTGAACAACATTTGTCATCAGACGCCATTGTGTGCTCCTTTGTCGTGTAATTATGCCCAATGAGCATGGGCAATCACTTCTCACCATAAATCACAGCGGATCGGAAAACCACAAGCCACGCCGCCGATCATTCAAGGCCCTTCTCGTTATATACCTGTTCACACAACCTTCGGCAAGGACTATTTCCTGGTATCAGGAAGGAACAGGACCATCGAACTCCACCCATCCTGCCCGCATCCCCTGCACGATTTGGCCACTGGCTGCCAGGTAGCAATTGCCTGCCATAAAATTCGCATCGTTTTAGAGACTCTCCCAGGTCTGGCGGTATATTTTCTCAGGTTATCCATTTTCTGTTTATCCCCTTCAGACTGAAATAGAACAGCACAACGCCATACAGGCCGATGACCGGAAAATCCAGGCTGAAAGGCATGGTATTTCGTCCGTTGATTGCGCCGTGCAGAATATCGACGCCATACGTCAGGGGCAACAGGTAGGAAACCGGCCGCAGGAAAATCGGCAGCGATGCGACCGGAAGGAAGAGGCCGCAGAGGAATATCATAGGGAATCGGAAAAAATTGGAAAAAGTCTGTGCCTCAAAAGCTTCGCTCACGGCAACAGCGATAAAAAGTCCCTGAAAGGTGGAAACGACCGCTATGGCAACGATGGCAGGCACCAGGGTCAGCCACATAACGTCTGAGAGATCAGCAACAAACATGGCGAGAAGCAGCGGAAGAAAGCCATTTGCGATACCGAAGAGGATGGCGCCAGCCGTCTTAGCCAGCATGAGCAGCTCCAGCGGGACAGGCGCCAGCAGCAGGCGCTCGAACGAACGGCTCTTCTTCTCGAACGTTACGCTAACTGCCAGCAGGGAAGTGGCTCCAAACATAACGGAAATGGTGACGAGTCCCGGCAGCAGAGAATGAACACTCTCCAGACCTCTGCCCGAGCGGATAAAAAACATTGCCGTCCATAACAGGGGGAAAAGCAATCCCCAGCTGATATTAGGCGGCTTCAGATAATAGGCCCGCAAATCTTTGAGCAGGATATTCCAGAAAGCAATCCATTGTCTCATGCTTCCCTTGCCATCCTTTCCTTTTCCTTTGTCATGGCGTGCGACTCAATCCCGGTAACCCGCACAAATACATCCTCCAGTGACAAATGAACCAGACGCGCCTCTCGCAGCTCAATGCCACGATCCTCCAGGAAGCGTACCAGCGGCCCAATACTGATGGGCTCGGGAGACACGATACGAATCGTTCCTTCAGCAAGGGACTGGAAAGCAAACAGAGGAAAGGCAGAAGCAAGAATTCCTGAGAACGCCGGGTCGAGCCCAACACCAGACACCTCCATCACATGCTCTGCCCGGACCGGCTGCAGGAGGTTCGCGACGGTGTCGACTCCAACAATTTTCCCCCTTACGATGAAGGCTACCCGCTCGCACAACCTTTCTGCTTCTTCAATGTAATGGGTAGTCAGGAAGATCGTCGTTCCGGCACGGTGCAGATTCGCAATGAGTTGCCTGATGTGACGGGCGCTGGCCACATCGATGCCGGTGGTAGGCTCGTCAAGAAACAACACCGCCGGGTTATGGATAATTCCGGCGGCAATGGTTAACCGGCGTTTCATACCCCTGGAGTAGCCGGCAAATTTCCGCTTCCCTGCCTCCTGCAAACCGAACGTCTCCAGCAGTTCTCTTGCCCGGGCACGGCGCTCGTCCTTACGCATGCCATAGAGCGCACCGCAAAAGCAGAGGTTATCAAAGCCGGACAATTCCGGATAGAGGTTGCTCTCGTCGGGAACGACTCCAACCAGATGCTGAGCCGCTTTCGGGTTTCCGCTACAGTCCAGGCCGCCGACCCGAACTTCTCCCGCGTCAGGCCGGGCAAGCCCGGTAAGGATATTGATGGTGGTGGTCTTGCCCGCGCCGTTGGGGCCGAGAAAGCCGAACAACTCTCCCCGCTGCACCGCGAAAGACACCCCGTCGACGGCGGTAACCTCAGCGAACCGCTTGATCAACCCTACGGCTTCAATGAAAACGGGTTGTTCCTCGGCCGTTTTTCCCTCTGTTTGCCCTGACTCCATAGAGCCATTTCCCCTAGGAGTCAGTCAGACTTAGGGTAAATCTGCTACAAATCCATTTGGACGGTCCATATTTCGGCGCTTATTTGGGCAATAGAACAACTATTTCCCTGCAAAATCGACAAAATCTGTCCTCGCCCAGCCGAATTTTCGCTTCGATTTCCTAAGTCTGACTTACTCCTAGCCGTTAACAAATCGGCCAGAAATTACTGATCAAAAATTCCGAGTCATTGCCTGGTCGGCTATTCCCTCAAGCAGATACTACTATTCTGCCACATTGCCAGGAAAAATCAGCCAACCTTTTCTATGGCAACCGCGCATATTTTCAATTCAGGAACTTTACACACCGGATCGAGACTGTCGTTTGTCAGCACATTTATCTCGCTTGAGTGGAAAGTTGAGAACACTATTCCCTTGGGCACCCTGTCGGTAATCTGAACCGTTATCTCGAACCTGCCCCTGCGGGAACGCAACCTCACCCTCCCGCCGTTGCTGATCCCTATTCGTTCCGCATCGGCCGGATTCAACTCGAGAAGATCTTCAGGCGCCAGACTGAAAAGCGCCTTCGATTCTCGGGTACAGGCTCCGGTATGGATGTGATACAACTCCTTGCCGGTGGTCAGCAGAAACGGGAACTCTTCATCCGTTGTCTCCGCAGGCGGCAGATACTCGGCCGGAAAAAATTTCCCTTTTCCGGTGTCGGTCCTGAAGGTTTCCCCCCAGAGAAATTCGGTGCCGGGATGATCTTTCGTCGGACAGGGGACCCGCAGTCCGCCCTCTTCCAGCCGATCATAGGAAATACCGCCATAGGGTGGGGTCAGGGATGCGATTTCTTTCATGATCTCTTCAGGGGAATCGTAGTTCATTTCGTAGCCCATCCTTCGGCTTAGATCGCAGACGATCTGCCAGTCCGGCCAGCTTCCCTCGATGGGGGCGATGACCGCTCGCACCCGCTGCACGAGACGGTAGCCGCTGGTAAACGTGCCGTCCTTTTCGGCAAAGGAACTGGCAGGCAGGACCACGTCCGCTACCTGCGCGGTTTCGGTAAGAAACATGTCCTGAACCACGAGAAAATCCATGGCGTCGATTACCTGCCGGGTTTTCCCGAGATTGGGGCTGTTTCTCAGCAGATTGTCGCCAACTACGTACAGGCCTTTTATCTTGCCTGCGTCGAGAACCATGTCGGATTGGGTCAGACCCGGTTTTCGGGAAAGCGGCACTCCCCAGGCAGCTTCGAATTTTTCAGCGACCTGCGGGTTGGTTACAGGTTGTCCGCCCGAATAGGCGACCGGTGAACACCCCATATCGCCGGCGCCCGGGCCGTTGCTGTGCTTGCCGACACCATTGACTCCCGTGCCCGCCTTGCCCACGTTTCCGGTCAGCAACGCCAGGTTGCAGATCCCGGCCACATTGTCCGTTCCATGGATGTTATGAATAACTCCCATGCCGTAGAACAGAGAGGCGCGCTCTGCCTTTCCGAAGAGCCGGGCCGCCTCGATGATCTGTTCCCTGGGAACGCCGGTGATTTCCTCAACCCTCTCCGGAGTGTAGTGCGCCACGATCTTCCGCACTTCATCTATCCCGGAAGTTCTGGCCGCGATGAACGCGGAATCCTCGAGTCCCTCCGCCAGGATAACGTTCATCAGGCCATTGACCAGGGCGACGTCCGTTCCGAGCCTTGGACGCAGCCAGAGATCACTGTACTCGACGAGCTCGATCCGTCGCGGATCCACGACGATGAGCTTTACCTTCCCTTCCTTGAGTTTCCGTTTCAACATGTCCCCGAAAACCGGGTACATCTCGGTAAGATTGAGACCGGTAACGAAAACCACTTCCGTTGTTTCGAGAAGCTTCGGCGAGTTCGTCGCGGGGCCGGCGCCGAAGGCCCTGCCGAGCGCCACGCCGCTGGGCGAGTGGCAGAACCGGACGCAGAAATCGACATTGTTGGTGCCGATGGCGGCGCGCATGAATTTCTGAAAAAGATAATCCTCTTCGGTGGTGGTTTTGGCGGAAGCTATGCCGCCGATGGCATCGCTGCCATATTTCTCCTTGATTCTTTTGAAATTTTCCGCAACGTAATCAAGTGCCTCTTCCCAGCCGGCTTCCTCGAGTTTACCGTTTTTCCTGATCAGGGGCGAGGTAAGCCTGTTGGGGCTGTTCACGAAATCGAAACCGAACCGTCCTTTCACGCAAAGCTGCCCGCGATTGTCGGTATTCTCCTTATCCACGCCGTAGGCCCTGAGCAGCTTGTTGTCCCTGGCCCAGAATTCTATCTGACACCCGCCGCCACAATGGGTGCAGGTTGACTGCACCTTCTCGACTTCCCATGTGCGGCCAGTGAAACGGGCCAGCTTTTCCGTCAGGGCGCCGGTGGGACATGCCTGGAGGCAGGCCCCGCAGGATGCGCAGTCGGTATCGTGCCACGGTTCGCGCAATCCGGTGTTGATCGTCAGGCTCGGGCCGCGATTGGCGAAATCGAGAATGTGCCGATCGGTAACCTCGGCGCAGGTCCGCACGCACCTGCCGCACAGGATGCAGTGATTGGGATCCCTGACGATAACCTCGCTGGAATCATCCACCGGGCTTACTTCCTTGTTTACCGGGAAGCGGACGCTCTTGATGTCGAACTGGTACGCCAGCTCCTGCAGTTCGCATGAGCCGCATTTTTCACAGACCAGGCAATCATGTTCGTGTTCGGACAGGATCATTTCCAGGTTGAGCCTGCGATACCGGTTGATTTCCTCGTCTTCGGTTATGACGTCCATTCCTTCGCTTACCGTGGTGCTGCACGACGGCACCAGACCGCGCATCCCCTTCACCTTGACGATGCACAGCCGGCACACGCCCACGGAACTCAAACCCTCCTTGTGGCACAGGTGGGGAATCTTGAAGCCGTTAGCTTCGCAGGCGGCCAACAGAGTTGTATTTTCTTCAGCCGAATATGGTTTGCCGTTGATTAGTATAGTGATCATGTTCGCTTCCTCGATTGTAATTGGATGTCCATCCGGACACTAATTGACGGTAATGGCGTCAAACTTACAAACATCTTTGCAGAGACCGCACTTCACGCATTTCCCGGAGATAATGCTGTGCGCTTTCTTGATGTCTCCCACGATGGCATTTTCAGGACAGATTGTCTTGCACAGCCCACATCCGACGCATTTTTTTGCATCAATGGTAAACCGGATAAGCGGCCTGCAGATTCCTGCCGGACATTTCCTGTCCCGAATGTGAGCTTCGTATTCATCACGGAAGAAACGCATGGTGCTCAGGGTCGGATTGGCCGCAGTCTGCCCCAGTGCGCACAGGGATGTTTTCTTGATGCAGTCCGCCAGTTCCACCAGGGTATCCAGGTCTTCCATTTCGCCTTTTCCATCACTGATCTTTTCCAGGTAGTGGATCATCAACGGCAGCCCCCTCCGGCAGGGAAGGCACTGTCCGCAGGATTCTTCACAGTCGAACTGGAGGAAGAACTTGGCCGCATCCACCATGCACGAGTCCTCGTCGAGGATGACCATGCCACCTGAGCCCATGATGGAGCCGATGGTCTGCAGGGATTCGTAGTCGATGGGCATGTCGAGATGTTCATTG
>Ga0209287_10001394_pt1 | contig 12078 bp, 11 predicted proteins | sample PPLLak3cmMay2015_2_FD_187255 | JGI IMG/M metagenome (GOLD analysis project Ga0209287, IMG submission 187255) | Freshwater sediment microbial communities from Prairie Pothole Lake near Jamestown, North Dakota, USA - PPLs Lake P8 Core (1) Depth... | ecosystem: Environmental > Aquatic > Freshwater... | reverse complement strand
GAGTAGCGCTGAGGGGGAGATTCGAACTCCCGCTCCCCTTGCGGAGAACCGGCTCTCAAGGCCGGCGCGGTGGACCGAGCTTTGCTACCTCAGCAGTGCTATCACTACTGCAAGGGTATACAATAATCCTTATAAAAAAGGGTTGTCCTATGATTTCAGAACAATCTCAATATGGACTCCATCAGGGACCTGAATTCTCATCAGCTGCCGCAACGCACGGTCACTTGCATCCAGATCAATGAGCCGCTTATGGATCCGCATCTCCCAATGGTCAATGGTCTCAGTGCCCTCACCATCAGGTGATTTCCGACAAGGAACCCGCAACCGTTTCGTCGGCATCGGCACCGGTCCTCGCAATGCGACACCGGTCTTTTCTGCAATCATCTTAATTTGCGTACACACTTCCTCAAGCTTTGTTGATTCCGTGCTGGTCAGTGAGATTCGTGCTTTCTGTGCTGGCATATTCGGTTGCCTCCATTGATATTTAAATAATAAAAAGAAGAGAGGGGGAAATTACTTTGCCGCCTCGACTTCTAAACAGACACCAGCTGCGACGGTCTGTCCCATATCACGGATGGCGAATCTCCCAAGTTGTGGGATCTTCTTTGATGATTCAATGACCATCGGACGAGTCGGGATAATCTTGACGATCGCGGCGTCCCCTGTTTTAATGAAATCAGGGTTCTCTTCTTTGACTTGACCGGTCTTCGGATCAAGTTTCTTTTGGATTTCTTCAAATCTGCATGCGACTTGTGCGGTGTAACAGTGGAAGACAGGAGTGTATCCTTTTGTGATGACAGAGGGGTGGTTCAACACCATGATTTGTGCGATGAACGACTTGGCAACGGTTGGCGGATCATTTGTTGGTCCTGCGACGTCTCCTCTTTTGATATCTCCTTTGTTCAGACCGCGGACGTTGACACCAATGTTGTCACCAGGCATTGCTTGGTTGATCATCTCATGGTGCATCTCAATGGTTTTTACTTCTCCAGTGACTCCACCAGGTTTCATACTTGGCTTAAACATCAGGCTCATCCCGGGTTTCATGATACCACATTCGACCTTTCCGACGGGAACCGTGCCGACTCCCTTGATGGTGTAGACATCTTGGATTGGCCATCGGAGTGGGAGATTGACTGGTTTTTCTGGAAGGACAAATTTGTCAATCGCTTTCAGAATTGTGTCACCAGTCCACCAGGTGATATTCTTCTTATCTTTAATGTTGTCGCCTTCAAAAGCCGAGACAGGCAGGAACTGGAGTTGCTCATCTTTGTAACCGACGCTTTTCGCTAACATATGGACATCGGCTTTCACTGTTTCATATCGGGCTTTGTCGTACGGTGGCGTAGTCGCATCTATCTGGTTAATCGCAACGATCAATTGTTTGACACCCAGTGTTCGAGCAAGGAACATGTGTTCTTTTGTCTGTGCCATGACACCATGCTGTGCGGCAACCACAAGGATAGCAGCATCAGCTTGGGATGTACCGGTGATCATGTTTTTAACGAAATCTCGGTGACCAGGAGCATCAATGATTGTGATGTAATATTTGTCAGTATCAAATCGTTTGTGCGCAACATCGATAGTGACTCCTCGTTCTCGTTCCTCTTTCAGTTGATCGAAAATCCATGCGAGAGCAAAACTTTCTTTTCCTTTTGCTTTTGCTTCTTCTCTGAATTTCTCAACCATGTGCGCTGGGAACTGTCCGGTATCAAGTAAGATTCTTCCGACGAGTGTGGACTTGCCATGATCGACGTGACCAATAATTACTAAATTTAGGTGTGGTTTTTCAGCCATAATTTTACCTCCATGAGTCTACATTTCAATTCAGTATTTATCTTTTCCTATTCCTTTCTTTACTTCGAAGGTTTGATAGCGTATAGGCTTCTTATTTATAAGTTTTACCTAGATGACAGGAGACGTACTCGCACGTGTTAAAAAATGGATTTCTACGCACGTTGCATGAGAGATGCGGCAAGGTTCTTGTAGAATAGTGCTACCTGTTCAGCCCGTTGTTTTTCCTTTGCTTGTACATATACTCTGAAAATCGGCTCTGTTCCTGATGGACGCATCAGAACCCATCCGTCCTTCATGTATAATTTTAATCCATCGGTTCTATCAATGTCGATTATCTCACGATGGTTCTTCATTTCGTCTGCCAACAGATTTATAATACGCTCTTTTTTCTCTGAGGGACATGGTATTTTTGTTTTCAGCATCTCATAGGATGGGATCTGCGCGATCAGTTCAGACAATGGTCTTTTTTCTCTTGCGAGGATTTCAAGTATTGTTACAAGAGACATCGCAGCATCACGACAATATTGGAATTCAGGGAAGATAAGCCCTCCGTTCTCCTCTCCTCCGAACACCGCATGGTTTTGCTTCATCACACCTGCGACGATAGGAGACCCAACCTTGGTGTAGATGACTCTTCCTTTGTTCTGGCGGATCACGTCCTCAAAACATGTCGAGGTAGTCACAGGGGTGACTGTGATCCCTCCTTTTTTTTCACGGGTAATATATCTTCCGACAAGTGACAGTGACTTGTCACCCCAGATGTATGATCCGTGCTCATCAATGAAGATCACTCGGTCTGCATCCCCATCAAGCCCGATTCCGAACGACGCATGAGTCTCTGAGACTTTTTTCATAAGCATCGTAAGGTTCTCAGGCAGGGGCTCTGAGTGCCGCCCAGGAAACCTGCCATCAGGTTCACAGTTCAGTTCTGTCACCACACATCCAAGTTTTTTTAAAAGAATCGGGGCGACAAGACTTCCGGCACCGTTCCCGCAGTCAAGGACGACATGGAACCGTTGTTTTTTAATGGATGCGACATCGACACAGGAGAGAACCCCTTTTATGTACAATTCTATTGCACCAGTCCATGTTGCATAGCTGCCGACCTCGTTCCAATCTGAAAGAGCAAAACGCTGAGAAAAATAGATCTGTTCGATTGTTTCTTCAACGTCTTTTGTCAGCTCAGTTCCATCAGATGCTGTTCCTTTGATGCCATTGAACTGAGGTGGATTGTGAGAGGCGGTGATGATGACGCCAGCATCAAATTGTTTTTCTTTTACGGTGTATTGCAGGGTTGGTGTTGGGACAAGACCGACGTCGACGACATCACAACCTGTTGAAAGAAATCCTGCGGTCACCGCGGATTTCAACATATGATTCGAGAGTCGGGCGTCTGTTCCGATGGCACATTTCGGCCGAGGTACTGTTTTTTTGAGATATGTCCCCCAGGCTTGTCCTATTTCTAAGGCAAGGGTGCTGTTCATGTCCTGGTTCACGACGCCTCTGATGCCGTTGGTGCCAAAAAGCCGCGTCATACTTATTGTACCTTCACTGTGTTGTTTTTATCTGTCGAATCAAATCCTGTGTCTTGTTCATAAACCGGTTGGATAACTCCTGAAGAATAGCGGTGGTATCTGCCTCTGCGGTCAATCGGATGATCGGACTGGTGTTCGAAGCCCGTATCAACACCCATCCCTCCTTGAAATCAATCCGTACGCCATCCATGATGTTGACCTGTTCATATTCCTTTGAGAGCATCTGTTGAAGTCGTTTGATGACTTCGAACTTGATGTCATCAGCGCATTCGATTTCCTCTTTTCGTGTCGGATAACTTGGAGATTCGATCACGAAGTCATGCAACGGTCTTTTCACGTTGTCGAGGATTTCTGCAATCTTCAGTGGGACCACAAGTGCGTCATCGAAGAGGAAATATTCAGGGATGATGAGATGCCCGGAGGATTCTATCCCGAGAAGGGCACCTGTTTGTTTTGCTTCAAGGGTCAAAAAGGTATGGCCGACCTGTATTTGTTTGATGTGATATCCCAATGGCTCTAGTTGTTCTTTGACGGTTTTGGAGCATTCGACGTTTACGATGATGATGCCTTTCTTTTTTTTCAGACCATATTTCCCGATGATGATCCCTGTGAGATCCGCAGAAAGAATCTGCCCGGTATTATCAACAATCACTGCCCGGTCCCCATCACCATCAAAGGCGACACCAAAATCACAAGAATTCTGCTTTAGGGTCTGGACAAGGGTTGTCAGATTCTTTGGTTTGGGGTCTGATGGGCGTTTCGAGAAGCTCGGGTCAGGGTCACAGTACACCGGGATGACATGGAAGCCTAAGCTTTTGAAGATCTCTGGTGCAGAAAGCGTCATGCTTGCACCACCGCAGTCAAGAGCGACGGTGAGTTTTTTCTTGAATTTGAAGTGAGAAGCAAAGAAATCTTTATACCTGAGTGTTGCCTCGACAGTAGTCACCTGTCCGATGTGGTCCCATCCGGCCAATACAAAGGAATCCTGGAGAACAAGGTCTCGGATCGCCATAAGGTTCTCTTCAGGGAATCCGACACCATCACCGTAGTAGAACTTAATCCCGTTCCATTCTGGTGGCAAGTGACTAGCAGTGACAAACGCAATCAAATCAGCTTTCAGTTCCCCTCCTGTAAAGAGTGTTTGGCCAAATGACGTCGTCCCTGTATGGTTGATATGAACACCGGTGGCAGTGACTCCTGCGATAAATGCGTGTGTAAGGCTTTGGCTGGACTGACGGATATCACCACCAACAGTAATCTGTTTTCCCTGCATTGTTTGTTTCACGTAGGTTCCAGCGGCAAGCCCGATTTTATAAAAGATCTCAGGGGAGATATCTTTGTTATATAATCCTCTGATGTCATATGCTCGAAAAATGAGTTTTGAAATAGGTTGTTTCATGACAGAGCACATGAGCTGCCTGTTATAAAAATCTGATTACTCAAACCCTAGATTTACTCCCCGATCACATTGCCTATCTGTTTGCTTGGGTATCCCTGTGGAATCGGTTGGTTCCACACCACAACATTGTCCAGTGCTGCAGCATCCTCAACTCGTTCATTGTCTCCAACTGCAACGTTCTTCAGGACAACGTCATCACCGATAGTAACATGTTCACCTATCACGCAATGATCTAAGACGACGTTTTCTCCAACTGTGACTTCGTCAAATAACACACTGGATTCAACGGTCGTGTTCTTGCCGACTGACACCCTGTTGCCAATACAGGACTGGCGGAGTATCCCTTGTATAGAACACTGCTCGCCTAAGATGAACGTTTTCTTTTGTTTCTCCAAAAGGAATCTATGAACGCTAAGATAGCTGCTGATCCTGCCGACATCAATCCAATGTCCCTGGAATTTATACCCGAAAAAACGCCTGGTGTTCTCGATGATCTGCGGGAAGATTTGCTTCTCCATAGAAACCAGCTTCCCTGGCTCAATGTAATTAAGCACCTGTGGTTCGAGCAGGTACGCCCCTGCATTGATAAGGTCAGAGGGAGCGTCCTCTGCTTTTGGTTTTTCAACGAACTTTGTGATAGTCCCATCTTTTCTGATGTCGACGACGCCGAACTCAGAGACATTCTCCACAGGCCATAGTGAAATCGTTGCGACCGCTTTTTTCCGTTCATGAAACCGGAGCATCTCTGCGAGATTCAAGGAGCAGATGATGTCAGCGTTCAGCACAAAAAAAGGACCGACGATGTGCTTATCAGCGAATTTGACAGCTCCACCGGTCCCCAGCGGCTCTGGTTCTTCGTTGACAATGATGGTTTTCCCAAAATCATGTCTGCAGAAATACTCCTCGATCTGTTCCCGTCGGTAGTTCACCGCAAGAACCACAGTATCGACTTTTTTTGGAAGTGTTTTAATCAAATGCGCAATCATCGGTTCGTTGAGAATCGGTAAGAGTGATTTTGCCCGGGTAAAGGTAAATGGTCGAAGTCTGGTGCCAAAGCCTCCTGCAAGGATGATTGCCTCCATATGAGTCCCTTAATGGTATTGTTTGACCCTGAAATAGGTCTTGTGTATTAAATCGTTTCTTTTTCCCATGCGATGAAAAGAAACGAAAAGAATTTATATGATTATATTATTATAATTACTCATTATCTGAGGGAATAATATGAAGACAAAAATAAAATTCAGCGTAGGCATTATCTCGATGATCTGTATTGTATTATTGATAACTCCAGCGTGTACCGCTGGTCTAAACTTTTCATCGGTTAAAAAGAAAAACACACAACCTCAACAAGCATCGGCATCGCAGTATTGGGGATTATTATTTGCCGTGGGAACATATGAAGGGAACCCGGACCAAGACCGCCCATCCATGCTGGAAGCCTGTGACAATTTGGAAGGTGTGCTACTAGAATCTCCGCAATACTGGCAAGCCAGTAATATTCATGTCCAGAAAGCCGGTCAATGTTACCTTCAGAATCTCATTAAGGAATTACTCTGGCTGAGAAAAAACTCTCAAAGTGAGGATTACGTGTTTGTCTACATCACCACTCATGGGATACCATTGCAAAGAAATGGTTTACCCTGGGATCTTCCACCAAAAGACGAGACGGATGGGTCAGACGAGGCTCTTATAATGTACAATGGGTTTAGTCAATGGTATGGTCTCATCTGGGATGACCTGTTAAACTTCCTCCTCAGCATGATTAAATGTCAGGGACTCTGCCTTGTTGTTGATAGTTGCTATAGTGGTGGATTCAATGACTTGCCATTACCCATCTCGAAACAAAAGCGGTATACGGCGATGTCCTGTCAGGAAAATGAGGTGTCCTATGGATCAGATTTTTCCGATCTAATGATTTTAGGCTTACAGGATGGATTAGCAGATACGAACATCTGGTTATTCGGAACGAGTGGAAACAACGATGGCGTCGTCTCTGCCCAGGAAGCATTTCGATTTGCTGATTTCTGGTTAGGCTATCAAAACCCAACAGAAAGAGATACGTTCTATTCAGAGTTTCCTCTCACCTATTAGTGATTAATTCTGAAACACACAGGATAAGGATTCACTGAAACATTTAAAAAGTAATAGAAATTCTGGTTACGCTACACGCAGTGATAGTGTTTTTGCTATTGGGCTCGTGGTCTAGTTGGTTATGACGTCTCCCTGACACGGAGGAGGTCTTGAGTTCGAATCTCAACGAGCCCACTCCCATTTTTTTGAACAAAACTTGCTCCGTTGATTATTGCAAGATACTCCTGTAATTTAACCTCTAAAAATGAGCTGATGTTGATATCACGGTTTTTTACGTTTTTGAGTAAATCTTGGTCTATTGCGAGGGTCAATTTTTGTTTCGTCATACGTATAGAATACGTATTCTGTTTGTTATGAGTTTCGAAAATAAAAGAACTAGTAGACTCTGTCTCAGACATCATTCAGACAATTTCAAAGGGGTAATGACTAATATTTAATTATATGCTGATTGAAAATATGTTGAATTTTCAAAGGGATTATCATAAATTGCGACGGTCCATCCCACTAGAAATCCATCTTCGGCATCAGAAAATGAATTCCATATCTTTAATCCAACGAATCCACATAACATGACATCATGATAACTTATTAAATTTATATTACCATGAATCCCAAATGTTTGAATACTCTTATAACCACCATTTATTACATCTATTGAGAATATGGATATCATTGTAGGTAGAAGAGACAATAAATATATAATACCAAACGCAAAATAGTCAAATCCTAAAAGTGATAATAATAGAATAGGTAATGGCATATGTATAACTAACGCATTTTCCCAAGTTATTAATTTGGTGTATATGAAACAAAATGCGTTGACTGGAGGGGGATTATTCCTAATGTTTAATCTTTTTTCAGTGAATTTATATAATGGATATACTTTTTTACCAGTCATTAGTTTCTGTGCCAGTTCAACACTCATCCCCTTTGGTAACAACCCATACTTATCCAACTCCACCACAGCATCCTTGTAGATAGGGACTGCTTCCTCCCTGGTTGATGTCTGATTCAATCTGGCTTTGAACTCAACCAAATACTGCTCAAGGTTCTGATATTGTTCTCTGGTAAGTTTCACCGTAGTATTCCCATATCCTTTAATGCCACATGCTTGGGTGGTGACTTCCACAAGGTTATCATCAGTGGATGCTTTGACGACACTCTGGTTGATGGATGGTGTGATTGAGACCCCGATGAAAAGGAGGATAACAGAAACAACCAATCCTTTCTTAATCCAGGTGTCTTTCATTGATAATCATACTCCAATATCATATGGTTTTAATGCCGGAGGTGTAATCATGAATCCATTAAGAATTCCAAACACTCCAATAACTGATACACCTAGAACAAACAACCAAAATAAACCAAAGAAAGCCCACAACATTGTTATAAATTTTACAACATTTGAATTTTCTATAGGGTCTAAGATGTACACAATAATAGATGAAAAAATAAAAAAGAATCCCGAAACTAAAGAGCTAATACCTAGAATGATTAATAACACAAAGAAGAATACGTTTACGATGAAGTCTATTATAGGATAATCAAGACTTCTATGTTGATTAATAGATTTAGATAATGCTGATAATATCTCATTCCCTTTGGTTTTCTTTTCAATTATATTAATAAATTTCTCTTTTACTTCAGAGATTTTTTTCTGATTTTGTTTTAGAAGAGAAAATAATCTTGAATTATTGATGACCTTTGTTAGTATCAACCCAAGGAAAAACATATGTCTGATTTGTTGTTTTGTTATAACAGGTATCTCTGATGTTGGGAATATCCCTTTACTCATCTGGGATTTCAGGATGATTCGTTGTATCTCCTTGTTGTTCGCAATATCAACGATGGTTTGGAATAACAACTCTCTCTGATTGATTCTCTCTTTGATGGTTTGTTGGTTTGATGATTGAACTGTTTGATATCCAATGACACTTGTTAATGATGTAAGTATAAGAAGAATCACTGAAACAGTGCTGATTCCAATCGCCAACCATTTCCTTTTCATTGATTATTCTCCGTAAACGATTTATTGACATACAAGTATTGAAGGTAAAATACATTGCACATATTCAGTAGGAATGAATACCATAATATAAAAACACATCATCAAAATAAGGATAGATGCAATAATCATTCCTGGGAACCAACAAAAAAACGGTTCCACATTAAATGTTATTTTGCTATTATCACCGATATATATAGCAAATACGTCTGAATTTTTTCTTAACTGATAAAGAACCTTTTCGATATCATTAAAATCAATATCTTTTGTATTTTCTTTCTGAGATATTAGTGTTTTTATTTTCTCAACGAATCTATGAAATGTGTTATCATCCAGGTTATTGATGATGTCTATGGCTTTTTTCAGTTGTTCAGCTCTATTATCTATCATTGGGAATTGCCATAGATTCCCTTTTCCAAGATACTGAGAAGTAATACTGTTCTGTTGTTGATTTGTTGCTCTCTGTGTCCTTGTTGCGAATAATGGTGAATCATTCACCGTAGTTGATTTCACAGACTGATACCCCACCACATTACTTAACGAACCCATTACAAGAAGAACCACAGCACAGATACTTACAACAATTAATGGGCGTTTATCCATATCTTTCATACCCCGTGATATGATTTAATATCACAATCCTTCTATAAATAGGTTAGTTGTTCCAACCAAGGAGATATCGGAGTATCGGGAATGCATTCGGGAATCTGAAGAAACTATATTGGATTTCTATCGTTTCTAAAAAATGAGATAAGGCCCGATTACAAAAAATCCACGGTGCACACCTTTAACATACGCATTGAAATATACATAGATGATGCCAAATCCAATCAACGCTGTTTTCACTTGTAGTTTATCTCCAGGTTTCAACACTTGAGTTGTTCCAATAATATTTTCTCTAGGGTAAATCAGAATACCACGATCCGGGTCCATCCAAAGATTCCAGGAGATATTTGTTATGTCAGTTGTTCCGGTATTCTCCATCTCTGCAATAAGAAAGAGGAAACGGTTTTTAATCGAAAGGGTAAATGATGTCATATGGACAGATAATACAGTCCAGTTGCTTTCCGCCCCAATCGAATCTCGTGCTTTTGCTTTAATAATATAGGTTCCTTGATTCTGCCAAGTGTGATACATCCTAATATAATATCCGGGTGTGCTTTCATATGACCATCCGTTTGTTCCATCACCCCAGTCAACAAAGACTTGAACAGGATTGTTATCTTTATCATTAATCAAGAACCCATAAGCATATTCGTTTCCAGCTTCTCCGTTTGTAGGTCCTGAAATGATTGGAGGATCAGGTGGGACATTTGACTCGACAAATCCGAATGCATGCAAACCATTACCATACCAAAAACCAGTCGAACCAATATAGACCGTCCCATCCGCTGCAATCGCCGGGGAGGAATCACACCAATTATCTGATATGGTTTTCCGCCAACGCTCTGTGCCATTTGGATTTACTGCAAGGATTTCACCCGCAGTTACTTCACCGACATCAACACCAACATAGATAGTGCCTTCTGCAGCAATCGCTGGGCATGAAAGGAAGATATGTCGTTCCGCTCCAATATCAATATCAAATATCCAACGCATCGTCCCATTCGGATACACCGCATATAGGTCGTCACCACCGACATAGATTGTCCCATCTTCGGCTATTGCCGGGGTGGTTTCTGTCCCAGAACCGACACTACAGCGCCAGCGCATCGTCCCATTCGGATACAGTGCATAAAGGTACCCGTCCCAGGAGCCAAAGTAGATGGTGCCATCAGGTGCAATAGACGGGACTCCTTTAACATGGTTCCCGGTGGGGAACCGCCATTTCAACGTTCCATTCGAATTGAGGGCGTAGAAATGGTTATCCCAACACCCAATGTAAATCATCCCATCAAGCCCAAGAGCGGCAGAGCCGTAGATGTCATTGGGAAGGTCGTAATGCCACTGTTCTGTTCCATTAGGATTTAACGCAAAAACACGCCCTTGTGAATGCCCGACATAGATGGTTCCGTTGGGTGCGATGACTGGTGAGGCTGAGATGATTTGGCCAGTGTTGAATTTCCATTTCAGGTTTCCATTAGAATGTAATGCATAGAGATAATGGTCGCACGAGGTGATATAGATAGTACCATCAGAAGCAATTGCTGGATCGGACCAGATAGGTTGCCCTGTTTTGTATACCCATTTTAATGTGCCATTTGGATTCATTGCATACACATACCAGTCTTTACTTCCGAAAATAATCGTTTCATCATCAGTGACCACTGCACCAGAATCAACACCACTTAATTCAGTTTGGAACCGCCATTTCTCAACACCTGAATTATTAATAGTGCTAAAGGTAGTTCGGCCGATACGCTGAGCATTAAAACTTTTCATCGACCAGGATGAGTTCATTGGTCCACTCAAACCGATGGATGATGGAAACGATGAGGATAAAACATCAGTTTGTTCAGTTGTATCCGAGTTCGTTTGTTCATCGGTAAAGTATTTCTGATAATCTAATGCCTTGTAATCATACGGATATGCTTTCCGCTGGAGAAATAACTCCAATGAGGATAGATACTGCTCTTGGTTCTCTGGCGTTGTATCCACAAGATTGGTTGCCTGAACTGGTATCATGCATGTCAGTAGAATGAAAATGACCAATGGAACAACGATTCTATTCACTTCAATCCCCCTTTTCATAGATTTATAACATACTCCCCCTATAATAAGGTTATTTATTGACTACAGAGGAATCAGAATATTTTCAATACATTGATTGTCTGACTGGAACAATTCCCCACAGCGTTGTATGCTGTCACGGTAAGCGTGTGAGTGAAGAACGAGGGAGTTGTCCATCTCCAATTATATGGTGCAGTGGTATCAGTGTTCTTGAGGACATCATCGACCAGGAACTCAACTCGCTCGATAGTATACTCTGTATCATTCGCATCTGCTTCAATGGTGATTGGTCCAAGGACACAGGGAAATCGAAGGGACCGTCTTTCTTGGTCGAAGAAATAGAATGCATTCGTTGGTTTTGTTACTATCACATGTGGTATATGTCCGATTTTCAGTAATACTGCGTCAACATGTCCGTATTTAGTGCTACTACCTGCTACTATGTATGAGCCATCTGATGTTTCTTGGACAGAAGTTAACTGTTGAGGATACTTCTCAGCGAGAGAAAGATGCCATTCCTCGTTTCCTTCTACATCGGTTTTTAGAAGCCACCCGAAAGGAACAGGAGCACTCGCACATCC